>Ga0066695_10000018_pt1 | contig 26304 bp, 24 predicted proteins | sample GraSoiAngelo_144_FD_66452 | JGI IMG/M metagenome (GOLD analysis project Ga0066695, IMG submission 66452) | Grasslands soil microbial communities from the Angelo Coastal Reserve, California, USA - 14_1009_02_40cm | ecosystem: Environmental > Terrestrial > Soil > Grasslands | place: USA...
GGACGCACGATCGACTGGACCTCTAACAGCGTCTGCTTCCACGGCGACTCGAAGGACACACTTCGTTTCGCCAAGGGATTGCGCTCGGCCATCGAGGCCGCAGGGATCGAGGTGCGGCCCCCGGCCGACTGGACCGCGAACGCAAAGCAATAATCGGATGCAGGCCGAGGTCAGACGGTGCGGGGACCAGCACGTTGCCTTGGTGATCGGCGACGCGGTCAACCTGGAGACCGTGCTGCGGGTCGTCGATCTTAATCGCCGGCTGCTCGACTCACAGCTCTCTCGGCTCATCGTCGAGACGGTTCCGACATGGTGCTCGATTCTGCTCCACTTCGACGTCGAGAAGGTGCACCCGCGTGACCTCACGCGGCTGCTCGACGAGTTCGTCGGCGCTCTGGTCCAGGCAGACAGGCTGGAGATCCCTTCCCGGCTGGTGACGCTGCCGGTGCTTTATGGAGGAAGCGCCGGCCCAGACCTCGAGTTTGTCGCCGAGGCCAATCGCATCTCCACCGAAGAGGCGGTGCGGCGCCTCGCCGAGGGCACGCACTTTGTCGGCATGATCAGCTTCATCCCCGGCCAGGCCAACTGCATGTGGATCGAACCAGACCTGGTGCTGTCCACGCCCAAATACGTTGAGCCGAGGACGCACACGCCGGAGGGCACCGTCGGACTTGGTGGCTCGAGCATCGCCCTTTACTCGGTGCCGAGCCCAGGCGGGTTCCAGATGGTGGGGCGGATGCCCGTACCAACCTACAGTCCGTATCCGATCCTCCCCCCGTTCGAGGCCTCGCCGATCCTGCTGCGGGTGGGCGATCGCTTGAGGCTGAAGAGCATCGACCGCGACGAGTACGACGCGATCGCGCAGTCGGTGCGCGAACGCACCTATATCTATCAGATCGAGGAGTCGATGTTGACAGTCGACCTCGCCCCCCGCTGAGCGATGGCGGCCTTCAATGTCCTCAACCCGGGGCTGAGCACGACGATTCAGGACCTCGGGCGTAAGGGATGCCTTGACCTGGGGATTCCGCTCGGCGGCGCCGCTGACGTGTTCTCGCACCGAATCGCGAACGCCGTCCTGGCCAACGAGCAGTCGGCGGCGACCCTCGAGATGATGCTGATCGGCGGCAGCGTCGAGGCGCTCGAGGAGGCGGACATCGCGGTTGCGGGCGCCGACATGCATTTTCAGATCAACGGGGCCGAGGCCGCGATGGGGCACGCGCTCCACCTCCAGACAGGCGACGTGATCAGCTTCGGCAAGGCCAGGCGCGGTTGCTTCGGATACCTGGCGGTCCGCGGCGGGTTTGCCGGCGCACAGGTCCTCGGCAGCCGCTCGACCTACGTGGCCGGTCGTCTGGGCGGGCACTTCGGCCGGGCGCTGCACGGCCGTGATCGGCTGGCGAGCCTGGCCGTCTCGAGCGTCGATTCGTGGACGGCCGACGATGAGTTGCTCAGCTGGCCCCTGCAGCATGAGCGGTTGCGCTTTGTGCGCGGTCCGCAACCGGAATACTTCACTGAGGCCGCCTACCGCACGTTCGTCAGCGAGCCGTACACCGTTTCCCCGAGGAGCAACCGCATGGCGTATCGCCTCACAGGCCCCGCGCTCGAGGTCGTGTCCACGCCGCGCACCATGGACACCGGCAGCGGTCCCACCGACATCATCGAGGACGGCAACGCCGTGGGCGCCATCCAGATCGCCGGAGGGGTGGAACCCATCTGCATGGGCCGCGACTGTCCGACCAGTGGCGCCTACGCCAAGATCGGCTGCATCATCACGCCAGACGTCTCGCGGATGTCGCAGATGCAGCCTGGCGACACTTTTCAGTTCGAGGAGGTGTCGGTGGACGAGGCTTATGACATTTCGGCGCAGGTGACGGCCGCGATCGAGGCTTTTGGACAGACGCGCGCCCGATGAGCATGCTGCAGCCGGGAGCCACCGCGCTGAACCTCGAGGCCCTCGTCGCGGAGCCCGTCGATTGGCGGTTCAAATCGTTTCCGGTTTCGGCCGCGGCGGTCGCGATCCGGGACGTCGGTGCCATGGGTTGGCACGCGCTCGATGGCGACTTCGGCATGCCGCTGCTCGTCATTCGGGAGTCCGCCCTGGATCACAACATCAAACTGATGGCCCGCTACTGCGACCGCCACAAAGTCAGTCTCGCGCCGCATGCCAAGACGCCTGTCTCGCCGCAGCTCGTGGACCGCCAGCTCGCGGCCGGCGCATGGGGCATCTCGGTGGCCAACCTCCACCAGGCGCGGCTGCTTCGCCTGGCCGGATGCCGGCGCATCTTGATGGCGAATGAGGTAGTCGAGAGGGCCACGCTGGAGTGGCTGGCCGCCGAGCTGGGGCGCGATCCAACCTTTGAGTTCATCAGCCTCGTCGACAGCCCGTATGTCGTGCGTTTGATGGACGAGCAGCTGGCCGCGGCCGGGCTGCAAGGCCGGACGTCGGTGCTCGTCGAGATGGGTGTACCGGGGGGCAGATGCGGTTGCCGCACCCTCGAGGAGGCGCTTGGTGTCGCGGGTGCGATCGGGGACAGCCGTCACCTTCAGCTCACGGGCGTTGAGGTGTACGAAGGGATGGTCCCGAGGTCTGATCTCGATGTCAGGCTCAGGTCGGTCGACGAGCTGCTGGCGCTCGTGCGAGCCGTGATGGTCGAGCTGGACAGGCGGCGGTGGTTTGCCGCGGTGCCGGAGCTGATCGTGACCGCCGGGGGGAGCCTGTTCTTTGACCGCGTGGTTGACGGTTTGGGGAGCGCCTGGCGGCTGAGCACGCCGGTGCGGTGCGTTCTCCGCAGCGGCTCCTACATCACGCACGACGCCGGCGAATACGACCGTCTCTCCCCGTTGGCGGGACGGGCCGGCGCCGACGGCAAGCTCCGCCAGGCGCTCGAACTGTGGGCCCACGTGCTGTCGATACCGGAGCCTGGTCTGGCTGTGATCGGCTTCGGCAGGCGCGATGCCGCACACGACCAGGAGCTGCCGGTGCCGTTTGCGCGCAGGGTCGGCGTTCGCACTGAGCCTGTCGCCACTTCCGACCTCGAAGTCTTCGCTCTCAACGACCAGCACGCGCGCGCACGGATCAGGCCGGATCTCCAGCTCGAGCCGGGCGATCTCCTCGGGTTCCACGTATCGCACCCGTGCACCACGTTCGACAACTGGGGATTAGTGCCACTGGTGAACGACGGCTACCTTGTGTTGGAAGCGATTCGCAGCTACTTGTAGGGCTTGACTCCGTCGGCGATGGGATCCTAAGCTTTTGTCGACAGTCGACACAACGGGAGGGTAGGGACGCGGTGGGCAGGCTACTCGAAACCAGGTTCAACGCCGGCAAGCGGCAGTCGATGCGAGTCGTCGGCGGCGAGGGAGTTCGGTTCGAGCTCGACGACGGGCGGCGCGTCATCGACGGCAGCAACACTGGCGGCCCGCTGGGCCACCGCCACCCTGACCTGGTCGCTGCCGTCCGCAGGGCAGCCGACAGCCCGGTCGTCAACGACGGCTGGCTGTGGGCCGAGCGCGAGGAGGCAGCGCGCGACCTGATCGACATCGCCTTCAAGGGCGAGGAGTCTTGGATCGGAGCCGTGCGCTTCTTCCTCAGCGGCAGCGAGGCGAACGACCTCGCCCTGACGCTGAGCCAGGCGATCACTGGACGGTCGGCCATCGCGACGCGCGAGCGCGCCTACCACGGCATGACCGGCCTCTCGCGCGATGTCACGGTTCAGCCGCACTGGCACGGCGGGCTCGCCGTCCACACCGGCGGAACGATGCCAGTGCCGCGGACGGTGGAGGTCAAGGTTCTTCCCGCGCCGATCGGCTCCCGGTACGGGGGGCAGAAAGCGGCTCCGGTGTCAGAGCGACTCGCCGGCGCGGAGGCGCTGCTGGCCGACGCGGCGGCGGTCATCGTCGACTACACGCAGGGCGGCATTTACTACGACGCCGCTTACCAGGATCGAGTGGCCCAAGCGGCGAAGAACGCCGGCGCGCTCTGGATCGCGGACGAGGTCGTCACCGGGTTCGGCAGGACCGGCCGGTGGTTTGGCTTCCAGGGCGCTCCGAGCAGGCCGGACATCGTCACCTTGGGCAAGCCGCTGAGCGGCGGAGCGGCTCCGGCCGGGGCGGTGGTCCTATCTCAGCGGCTGGTGGATGAGCTCGAGGACAAGACGTGGCAGACGTTCAGCACTTTCCGCGGACATCCGACGATGGTCGCCGCCCTTCGCGCCCTGGTGAGGGTGATCCAACGGGATGGATTGGTGGAGCGTGTCGCGGCCCTGGACAAGTTCATGGAGGGGCACCTGCTGGACATCGCCGAAAGGCATCCGAGCGTCGCGCGTGTCGATGGCCGGGGGCTGCACTGGACCATCGAGCTTCATGGGCCCGACTGGCGGACCTGGTACGCGGACACGGACGACCCGCCGCTGGCATCGCGTGTTGCGAGTCGTGCGCTCGAGGCGGGCGCCCTCATTGGCACAAGCGGCGAGCAGACCTCGCTCTTCCTGGCCCCGGCGCTGATCATCTCCGAGCACGACCTGGAGCAGCTTCTCGCCGCGCTGGACCATGGGCTGGACGAAGCTGACGAGGAGATGAAGGCGGCGCAATGACCCAGCTAGAAGGTACGCAGCTGGTGGATGAGCTAATCGAAGCGATCCACTGGTATTTCGACGCCCTGTACAACGGCGACACCGAGCTTTTCAAGAAGGTGATGCACCCTCATGTACGCCTCTTCAGCGCTACTGACACGCCAACCGTCGAGCTCGACCTGCCCACCTATATGGAGATCGTCCGGAACCGGCCGTCACCCTCGAGCCGCAACGATCCACGGCTCGACCGGGTTCTGTCGATCGAAGTCGCCACGCCGACGACCGCGCACGTGCGCGTGCAGGATGCAGTCCTGCCGAAGATCTTCACGGACGACCTGACACTCCTGCGGGTCGACGGTAGGTGGAGGATCGTGAGCAAGGTCTGGCACTACGTGCTGGCCGAGCCGGCCCGTCAGTTGTAGCGCGCCCGAACGCCCTCGGCGCTGATCTCTCCCCGGCGCACTCGGCTCGCCACCTCGCGGAGGTCACGCTCAAACTCGCCCACGACCCGGTCATGGCTCGGGGTAAGCGTGAGATGAAGCGAGCTGGGTGGGTTTCCTTGCAGCAGGGGATGCCAGCCGGCCTCTTCCAGCCCGACGAATACGGCCTTGATGTCCAGGTCCCGCGAGCCGAAGGCGAATAGGTTGTATTGCGGATTGCCCTCGACGTAGAAGCCTTCGACCGCGTTGACCGCGTCCATGAAACCCTGCGTGGCAGCCAGGGCTCGCCTGGTCAGCTCGAGGTAGCCTGGCAGCCCGAGGTAGCGGATGGTCGCCCACGCCGCCGCCACCGCTCCTCCCGGCCGCGACCCGAGCACGGTGGATACCGCGTAGTCGCCGCCGGTCCAATCCTTGAAGTCGAACGGCTGGAACGCGTAGATGTCTTCTCGCTTGTAGAGGATCACCGAGGCGCCCTTCGATGAATAGCCGAACTTGTGGACGTCGGCTGAGACCGACGTCACTCCGTCGACCGACAGGTCGAACTCGGGAACTGGACGGCCGAGGCGCTTTGCGAAGGGGAGCACGAATCCGCCCACGCAGGCGTCTACGTGCATCATCACGCCCTTGCGCGATGCGAGCTCGGCCATCTCGACGATCGGATCGACGACGCCGTGCGGCCAGGTGGGGGCGGAGCCGACGACGAGGATGGTGTTCGGCGTGATCGACTTCTTGACCGACACCAGATCTGCCCTCTGCTCCGAATCCAGCGCAGCCCGAACCACCTTCAGACCCAGGTAGCCCGAGGCCTTGGAGAGGCTGGGATGACCCGACCATGGGACGATCACCTCGGGTTCCTTGACCTGCGGCATGACTTCCCGCATGCGATCCCGTGCCGTCTTCAGCGCGAGGAAGTTGCTCTCCGAGCCGCCTGACGTCAGGCTGCCAGGGGCTCCGGGTTGCCCCAGCAGGTCGGCCGTCATGCCAATGATGTCGGCTTCCATGCGGGCGAGGCTCGGAAACGCTTCGTGGCCGAGGGCGTTGAGCGAGAACGACGACATGTAGGCGGCCTTGGTGACCTCCTCCAGCTCGGATTCGGCGTGATAGATCAGGGAGAAGAGGCGCCCATGGCGCCAGTCGGCGTCCGCTTTCTGCATCTTGGTGATGGAGGAGAGAATCTGGTCGGACGAGGTCGGCTGGCCTGGAAACTTGATCGTGCTCATGGGGCCTCCTGCATGTGGATGGCGCTGCCACCATCTTGGCCAAATTGGATCCAATCGTCAACGAGTCGAAGCCCAGAATGCTTTGGCGCGCTTGACAAATCTTCGATCTGGTGCCAACGTTTGGATCCAATCTTGGGCTGGATGTCCGCCAAGGATCTGGGTGTGAGCTCGACCGGATTCGGGTCGGTGGCGCGTGTCGCACGCGCCCTGCGACAGCAGATCCTCGATGGTGAGCTTGTGCCCGGGCAGCGGATTGTTCAAGAAGCTGTTGCCACTCAATGCGGCACAAGTCGAATCCCCGTCCGCGAGGCTCTTCGAGAGCTCGCCAGCGAGGGTCTCGTCGTCATCGAACCGGACGTCGGTGCGCGCGTAAGGTCTCTGGACTCGGCCGAGCTGCTGGAGGTCTTCATGATGCGCGAGGCCCTCGAGCCCCTGGCCATCCTTCATGCGGTCGAGCACGTGAGCGACGCGACGTTATTGGACCTTGGCGAGTATCTGACTCAAAGCGAAGCGTGTGCCAGTGCGAATGACGCGGCTGGATACCTGCACTTCGACCGGCTCTTTCATTACGCGCTGTTCGAGGCGGCTGGCCTGGATCGACTGGAGCGGGTGATCCACGGCCTTTGGAATACCGCCCACCAGTATCAGCGTGTGTACGCGCACCTGCCGCAAAACATCCTCGCGTCGGCGCGCGAGCACCGGCTGATCCTGGACGCGGCAGAGCGGAAGGCATCCGATGACGCCGGCCAGCTGCACTTGCTGCACATCCGACGAACGCGTCAAGCCCTTGTCGAGCATCCAGAGTTCTTCAAAGGAACTCCGCCAGTGCAGAGCAGGCTCCGCGAGGCGGTTTCTGGGCAATCCGCTGAGCACCCGTGAGATATCGCATCACCTGCGACGTCGGTGGGACTTTCACCGATGTCGTGGTGGCCGACGAGCAGGGCGACCTGTTCCTTGGCAAAGCACTCACCACGCCGGAGCGCCTCTATGACGGCCTGGAAGATGCGGTAACCGATTCTGCGACCGAGATCGGCCTGGACGTCCGGGCGCTGTTGCAATCGAGCGACCTGTTCGTCTACAGCACCACCCAGGCAACCAACGCAATCCTGGAAGGCCGTACGGCTCGTACCGCGCTGTTGGTAACCGAGGGGTTCCCCGACATCCTGGTGCGGCGAGAAGGAGGGAGGCTCGATCCCTTTAACTTTGCCAAGGAGAACCCCGAGCCGTATGTACCGCGCCGCCTGACCTTCGAGATACCGGAACGAGTCGACTCCGAAGGGCTGGTCTACACCCCTCTCGACGTCGACCGGGTGGTGCAGGTGCTCAAAACGCTAAGCGAGCTGAAGGTCGAGGCGATTGCCGTAAGCCTTCTCTGGTCGATCGTGAATCCGGTTCATGAGCTCGCGGTGGGCAAGCTGATCGAGCAGCACCTTGCCGGGGTTCCCTTCACGCTGTCACATCAGATCAACCCGATCATTCGTGAGTACCGGCGAACCTCGTCGGCGGCGATTGATGCCTCGCTGAAGCCGCTGATGCAACACCACCTGCGAGACATAGACGCAGGCCTCAGGAAGTCAGGATTCGATGGCGAGCTGGTGGCTGCGACCTCATTCGGCGGCGTCATGCACATGGATGACCTGATGCGCCGTCCTATCTACGCCGTCAAGTCGGGACCAGCGCTGGCTCCGATCGCTGGAAAGACCTACTCGGAAAGCGAGGCTGGGCTTGGCCAGGTCATCGTGTGTGACACCGGAGGAACCAGCTTTGATGTGAGCCTGGTTCGTGACGGGAGAGTTGTCTTTACAAGGGAGACTTGGCTCGGGGAGCAGTTCACGGGCCATCTGACAGGCCTGTCATCCGTGGACGCGCGCAGCATCGGCGCCGGCGGTGGCTCAATCGCCTGGATCGACTCGGGCGGCCTCCTCCGCGTCGGGCCGCGGAGCGCCGGGGCCGATCCGGGTCCTGCTTGCTACGGTCGTGGCGGAAACCTCTGCACGGTCACCGATTCGGCCCTGGTGCTCGGCTACCTCGACCCCGACTACTTCCTCGGTGGGCGGATGAAGCTGGACGTAAATGCCGCTCGCAGGGTCGTGGACGAGATCGCAGTCGCTCTCGGCCAACCGCTGCTGGCCAGTGCCTACGGAATCCTCGCCGTTGCCAATGAGCTGATGGTAGGCGCCATCAAGGAGATAACGGTCGACGAGGGCGTGGACCCGCGCGACAGCTTCCTGGTCGCGGGCGGCGGCGCGGCCGGCATGAACATCATCCCGATCGCGAGGGAGCTTGGGTGCCGGCGGGTCCTCATTCCACGCACCGCATCCGCCCTCAGCGCATGCGGCGGTCAGTACTCCGACATCGTTGCGGAGTTCAGCGCGAGCAAGTTCACGGACTCCCGCGACTTCGACTACGCCGGTGTCAACACGGTCCTCCACGATCTCGACACGAGGATGGAGGACTTTGCGGCCAGCCTGCGCCAGCGACGTTTCAGCAGTTTTCGAAAGGATTATTTCGTCGAAGCGCGCTATGCCAACCAGGCGTGGGAGCTGGAGCTTCTGATGAACAGCGATCGCATCGCCGGACCAGACGCCGTGGCCTCGATCGTCGATGACTTTCACAAGTCCCACCAGCGGGTCTTCGCGATCACAGATCCTGGTCAGACCGTCGAATGCATCTACTGGAAAGGAAGGTTGACGGCGGTGCTCGACAAACCACCACTGCGAAAGCGGTCTAGCCCGGCCAACGGCGAGCAGCGCCGCTCGCGGCCCGCGTATTTTCCGGCGTTGGGCGAGCAGCGCATCGAGGTGCACATGGGGGTCGCGTTAACGCCAGGGGCTGTCGTAAACGGCCCCGGAGTCATCGAAGAGCCGACAACGACAATCGTCGTCTATCCGGACTCATCCGTCCGGGTGACGGAGCTGGGCAATTACCTGATCGAGGTCGTGGCATGAAGGTAGAAGAGCGCACGGATTCCGCGGGTCAGGGTGAGGCCTTCGACCCCGTCCTCCTGGCGGTCATAGCAAACCGATTTGACGCGATCGTCCGCGAGATGACAAACACCCTGTTCCGGAGTGGCCGATCAGCAGTTCTGAACATGGCCCGAGACTTCTCCTGCGGGATCCTGACCTCACACGATCAACTGCTGGCGACTGCTGAAGGGTTGCAGGTTCACTTGCTTGGGACTGGGCTGCAGACGCCATACATGCTCGGATTCCACCCTGATATGGCCGAAGGCGACGCCTTCTTGCACAACGATCCGTACCTGGGCAACACTCACACCGCCGATCACACGGTGCTCGTGCCGATCTTCATCGACGGGGAGCACATGTTCACTGCCAGCGCGAAGGCACACCAGGCGGATTGCGGCAACTCGCAGGCGACCACCTACATGGCCCACGCGGTCGACATCTACGAGGAAGGCGGCCTCAACTTCCCGTGCGTCAGGGTGCAGAGAGGGTATGAGGACGTCGACGACATCATTCGCATGTGCCGCCGGCGCATTCGCGTTCCCGACATGTGGTACGGCGACTACCTGGCGGCGCTCGGGGCTGGGCGCATCGCGGAGCGTCGCGTCAAAGAGCTATGTGAAAAGAACGGCCGGGAACTGATCGAACGATTCATCGACGAGTGGCTCAACTATTCCGAACGCCGCGCCGATCACGCGATCAGGCAGCTTCCGAGTGGGCGGCTGAAAGGCGCCTCCGCGCACGACGCCTTGCCGATGGTGCCGGAAGGCATTCCGGTCACGGTGATCGTCGATATCAATTCCGCGGAGGGACGCATCGAGGTCGATCTAACGGAGAACCCGGATTGCGTGCCCGCCGGCGTCAACCTGTCCGAAGCGACCGCGCGAAGCGCGGCTATGATCGGCGTCTTCAACTGCCTCGACCCGAGCGTGCCGCGAAACGCCGGAAGCTTTCGGCGCGTGGAGGTCAAGCTCCGCGAAAACTGCGTGGTTGGGATCCCGCGGTTTCCTCACTCCTGCTCCACCGCGACCACTAACCTCAGTGAACGCGTGATCAACGCCACGCAGTCGGCATTCGCACTCATCGGCGAAGGCTGGGGTCTGGCTGAGGGCGGGGGCGCGTGCGGCGTCGGCTACTCGGTGGTGTCAGGGATCGACTTTCGCCGCGGAGGCGCTCCCTTCGTCAATGAGATAATCAACGGCAACAACGGCGGTCCGGCGACGCCTTGGTGCGATGGCTGGATCACGTTCTCGATGCCGGACGGCGCATTTGTCACCTACATCGACAGCGTCGAGGTGACTGAGCAGAAGTATCCAATTCAATTCCGCGCGATCCGCCTGCTCGCCGACACCGGCGGACCCGGCCGTTTTCGAGGCGCGCCGGCAGGCGAGATCGAGTTCGGACCAAAGCGAGATCCGATTGCCGTTTTCTACTTCGCCGATTTCGCGCAGAACGCTGCGCAGGGCGTTTGGGGCGGCATGCCCGGGGCGCTGGCGCGGATCGTCAAGGTGGAACGAGATGGGTCCGAGACACCAAGGCCAGCAATTGGAGACACGACTCTCAACGTGGGCGAGTGGATTAAAGGATCGGAGGCCGGCGGTGGCGGGTATGGCGATCCACTTCAGCGGGACCCGGAGAGAGTGCGTCTGGACGTGCTCGAGAACTGGGTGTCGATGGAATGCGCGCGAGATGTCTACGGGGTCGTCTTGACTGGATCGGGTGAGCCGATGTCCGTAAACGGATCAGCCACGGAGGCACTACGGAACCGATTGGCTGAACAGCGGGGATCGACGAACAGCTGAAGGGAGGGGCAATGAAGACTGACGTGAGCGACCGGCCGAACATGGCCAGCCTCATAGGTGGTGGAGGCTCCGAATCCGCCGAACCACCGCCGTTCGTTTGGCGCAACGGTGACGTGGTTCCATGGAGCGACGCAACCATCCAGGTACATGACTTCATCTACGCGGCCCCGTCGATCGTGTTCGAGGGCGTCAAGGCGTACAGCGGCGCCGGCGGCCTGAACATCTTCAGGCTCGACGACCATCTCGATCGGTTCTACGACTCGATGAAGATGCTGCGCATGAGGCCGGCGATGGACAAGGCAGCCTTGAAGGCTGGTGTGATGGCACTGCTGCGGGCGAATGCAACTCAGCAGGACGTGTACATCGTTCCGTTCGCGTTTTGGAGCGGCGGCGGTTTGTCTCGCGCCTTTTCCGTCCCGGAGCCCGAGCGAAGCGTCGAGCTGTGCATCGTTGCACGGCCGTTCTCATCGCCGCTCGCGACTGGATCGGCGCTCAACTGCTGCGTCTCATCGTGGCTGAGGGTGCCCGATGCGATGGCCCCGCCGCGCGTCAAGGCAGTGGCCAACTACTACAGCTGGCGACTCGCTTATGCCGACGCGCAAGCCGGCGGATTCGATTCCTTGATCATGCTCGGCCCGAGTGGCAAGGTGTCGGAGGGGCCGGGAGCGTGCGTTTTCCTCTGCAGAGATGGCGAGGTCATCACGCCGGACACGGTCAGCGGAATCCTCGAGGGGATCACCCGGGAAACAGCCATGACGCTGCTCGCCGAGGAGCTCAAGCTCAAGGTCGTAGAGCGCGCCGTCGACAGGAGCGAGTTCTACGTCAGTGACGAGGCATTTTTCGCCGGTACCGGATTGGAAATCGCCGCCATCGCGACGCTGGACGCCATCCCGATCGGAGACGGAGAGACTGGTCCGATCACGGCGGCGCTGCAGAGCCGGTACGACGACGTCGTCCGGGGGCGAAAGCCCAACTACGGGCGTTGGCTGACTCCCGTCACGAAGTCCTGACCTGGTCGGGTGGCCGAGGCAAGACCCATAGTGTCCGAGGCAACTATCGAGCGCAAGTACGGTTGGGTTTTCACCTCTTGTGGGATCAGTCCGGTAGTGGCTAACCCTAGGTGACAGGCATTCGGCCAAATCCGATGGTTCCAGTTCTATACCGCAACGCCGGTGGCAAACGATGGCATTTGGCGGCACTCAGCGGCATTCAGCGAACACGAACTACGATTTCTGAACGGGCAGCGTCGATCTGTTAACCGCAAGGTTCGGAGTTCGAATCTCCGTCCCGGAGCCAAATCGATTTCTGTCTCACGCGCGGAATTCCGTCAGTCGAAGTAGATGCCGCCGTTGACGTCGAACACTTCGCCGGTCACATAGCTTGCCTCGACGGAGGCGAGGAAGAGCGCCGCGTTGGCAACATCTTCTGGTACCCCGCTTCGGCGCACCGGCGCCGTGGCGCTAATGGTGCGATCGAGCTCGGCCTCCTGATTAGCGTCGAGCGCTTTGGTCGCGATGCCGGTGAGGATGAACCCAGGCGCAATCGCATTGCTGGTGATGCCATAAGGACCCAGCTCACGGGCCGCAGCTTGGCAAAGCCCAATCACACCCGCCTTGCTGGCGGCGTAGTGAGCAGTCCCGATGATCCCGCCTCCCTGCTTGCCGGCGACGCTAGAGATCCAGATGATCCGGCCCCAACGGCGAGCCATCATTCCCGCGACAACGGCTCTGAGGCAAACAAAGCCTCCCCGAAGGTTGATTGAGAGCAGCCTGTCGAAGTCATCGGTCGAGAGCTCCCAGATGGGCATGCGCTGCGTTACACCCGCGTTGTTGACGAGTATGTCCACTGGCCCGATCTCATGCACCGCGGCCTGAACTGAGCTCTCGTCAGTCACGTCCATGAATATGGCGCGTCCCGAGGTTCCGATCGCCGCAGCGTTGCGCGTGGCGCCATCGATGTCAATGTCGCCCAGAACGACCTCGGCGCCGGCCGTTGCCAAAGCACGGGCGATCGCATTTCCCAGGCCCGTTGCCGAGCCCGCGCCGGTGACCAACGCGACCTTGCCGGCGAGCGTCACAAACGACATCTTATGTGTCGTCAGCAGTCAGTCTCCCTAACCCACGAGGTTCACGCCCGCCCAGCCAGTCCGAGGTCTTCGATGACCTGCTCCGCGATCTCCGCGGCCGGCAGCCCGATGTCGACGCGGATCGCCGGCTCATCCGCGGCGGGTTCCTCGAGGTCGGCGAACTGGCTGTCAAGCATGCTCGAGCGCATGAAATGGCCGTGGTGTGCGGCCAGCCGCGCCGCGATCGTCTCCTTTGACCCGGCGAGAAAAACGAATATCAGGCCCGAACCTCCCCGATTGATCAGGTCTCGGTACGAACGCTTGAGGGCCCGAGCACGTGATAATTCCGTTTTCTCCAGCGTCAAGGCGATCCTGAATCCAATCGGCGACCTTGGCGAGCCAGGGCCAGCGGTCGGCGTCCGTAAGCGGATGTCCTGCGGCCATCTTCTCGATGTTCCCCTGAGGGCGCAATGCATCGCCTTCCTCGAGCGGCCACCCGAGTCGGCTGGCAAGAATGGCGGCGACCGTGGTTTTACCGCAGCCAGACACACCCATGGGAACCAAGACGCGTGGTTTCAACTTGGTGATCTGAAGGCTCCTTCGGCTCTGTCAGCCAGGGTGGTAATAGGGTTAGAACAGTGGCACAAGCGGTACCGGACCGCCTTCGCGCGATAGTCGGTCCCGAGCATGTCCTCCAGGGCGACCAGATGGACGAGTACGGACATGACGCCACTTTCATGGAGGCGCCCGCGCTCTGCACCGTGAGACCGGCAGACACAGAGCAGGTCGCCGCGCTGATCCGCGAGTGTGCAGCCCAACGCGTGCCGGTGGTCGCGCGCGGCAGTGGCACCAGTCTGGTCGGCGGGCCGGTGCCCATGGCGGGCGGCGTCGTGGTGAGCCTCGAGCGGCTCACCAGGCTCGAGATCGACGCTCCCAACACGGTTGCCACCGCCGGCGCGGGGGTGATCACGGCAAGCCTCGACCGGGCGGCAAACGAGCACGGCCTCATGTACCCGCCCGACCCGGCCAGCCTTGAGATGTCGACGATCGGTGGGAACGTGGCCTGCAATTCGGGTGGTATGCGGTGCGTCAAATACGGCGTCACGGCCGACTACGTGACCGGTGCGACGGTAGTTCTGGCGGATGGTCGCGTCATGCGGCTCGGCGGCAAGCTACGTAAGCGCGCCTCGGGTTATCGGCTGCTCCAGCTCTTCGTTGGCTCGGAGGGAACCCTCGGCATCATCACCGAGGTAATCGTCAAGCTTGTGCCGCTGCCGCGATGTCGAGCCACGGCGATGGTCGGCTTCGCGACAGTCGAGGAAGCGGGCGAAGCGGTATCGCGATCCCTGGCCGCTGGCCACTTTCCTACCGCGATCGAGATCCTCGATCGTGGCTCGCTGGAGCTCGTGCGCGACAAGCTCCCACCGGGTTTCGAGCCGAACCTTCAGGCGGTACTGATCGTCGAGCAGGATGGCAACGACGAGGAGTTCGTGCGGCTCGACCTGATGCGGATGGTGGAGGTGCTGGACGGCGCCGACAACCGGATCGCGCAGTCATCGCTCGAACGTGACAAGCTCTGGGACGCGCGCCGATCCTATGGCAAGGTCCTGATGGCGATGCCGAAGAATTTCTTCGCCGAGGACGTCGCCGTCCCGATCGCGGAGATTCCCGAGATGATCCGCCGCGTACAGGCGCTGGCGCGCCAGACAGGCCTCCGCATCGTCACCGTCGGCCACGCGGGCGATGGCAATCTCCACCCCACAATCCTCTTCACTGACGAGCAGCGGCACCTGGTCAGCCACGCGGCGGCCCAGATCTTCAGGGACGCACTCTCGCTTGGCGGCTCAGTATCGGCCGAGCACGGCCTCGGCGCCCTCAAGCGCGACTTCGCCGAACGGGAGCACGGACCGATCGCGATCGAGCTGATGCGAAAGATGAAGGCGGTGCTCGACCCAGACGGCATCCTCAACCCACACAAGATCTTTCCTGAGCAGCCCGCCACCGACGAGTTTCTGAACGCGATGCCGGGCTGGATGCCCAACCCCAATCGCCGTCCGCGCCGAGCCGAGTTGGGGCTGTGAGGGCAAGGACCGAAAGGACGGCCCGGCACTCAATCCTCAGCAGGATGGAAAGCTGCTCCCTGGCGCGAAGTCGAGCATGACCGGAGCAGCCCTGATCGAAGCCCTGCGCTGATGCTTATCTCCCTCATACGTCATCGGCCAAAGCATCGACATCAATGGGGGACCGTGGTTTGCCTGACGAGCTCGACCATTCGATCGCCGACATCGCGGGTTGAAGCAGCCCCGCCTAGATCGGCGGTGAGAACCGATCCCTCTTCACAGATGCGGTCGATCGCGCGCTCAATCCGCTGAGCTCCCGGTTCATCGCCGAGGTGCCGGACCATCAGCGCCGCGCACCAGATGGCCCCTAGCGGGTTTGCCTTTCCCTGGCCGGCGATGTCAGGCGCCGAGCCATGCACCGGCTCAACATTGAGGGGTGGTGGCGTTCGGGATTGAGATTGGCGCTGGCACACATGCCAAGTGATCCCTGCAACGCGCCGCCCAGGTCGGTGAGGATGTCGCCGAACAGGTTGGACGCCACCACTACGTCGATGGAGTCGGGGCGAAGGACCATGCGGGCGGCCATTGCGTCGACGTGCATCCGCTGCAGCTCAACGCCACCGAAGTCGCGGGCCACCTCTTCGACGACCTCGTCCCACAAGACGTACGCGTAGCGGGAGGCATTGGACTTGGTGACGCTGACAAGTCGCTGGCGCCGTCGTTCGGCTAAACCGAAAGCGTAACGAGCGGCGCGCTCGATCGCCATGCGCGTGAAAACGGGAACTTCGACGGCGACCTCTTGGGGGTGTCCGACGTGCACACGGCCCCCAGTGCCTGAGTACTCGCCCTCGGTGTTCTCGCGGACGAAGATCATGTCGATATCGCGTGGGCCGCGGCCGGCCAGCGGGGAGGGGATCCCGGGTGGTAGCCGGATCGGCCGCAGGTTGACGTATTGCTCGAATGTCTTGCGGATAGGCAGCAGGCAGCCCCAGAGCGACACATGGTCAGGCACGGTGGGCCAGCCGATTGCACCGAGGTAAATCGCGTCGAACTTGGCCAGCGTTGCAAGCGCGTCCGGCGGCATCATCGCGCCGGTGCGCTCGTAACGATCGGAGCCCCAATCCAACTCAGTGAAGTCCAGGGTTGGATCAATCGCCGAGAGAACGCGAATACCCTCGGGAATGACCTCCTTCCCGACTCCGTCACCTGCGATGACCGCAACTCGTTTTGCGACCACAGAATCTTATGGGTCCATGGCGGGCCGGCGAGCGAGCACCTCGCCATGGAGAACAGCGAAAAAACCGTCAGGCTTAGCAGCCCATTGCCTCCACGCATCTGCCAAAGAGTCGAGCTCGTCGCGGTCGGCAAGCTCATATTCCAGCGCCTGGTCAGCAAACGATGACAACAGCACTCGATCGGCCCACAACCCGTCCCACCAGGCCCTGCCCTCGGGGTCCGCGAAGGTCCACGTCGAGCTGCTCGCCATGGCATCCGTGAAGCCGGCTGTCTGAACCCATCCGAGGAGGTGGGGGCCGGCGTTCGGCCTCAGCTCCGTTTCGCCTGGTGAGCTGGTGGTACAGGTGCATCCACCGCTCGAGTCGAGGGTCACGTGGGGCCCACGCAAACGCGGCGTAGTCGCTGTCCCTGACGCCGAGAATGCCGCCGGGACGCATCACGCGGTACATCTCTTTCAGCGCCTCGACAGGCCTCGTCAGGTGCTGGAGCAACTGGTGCGCGTGGACCACGTCAAATCGCGCGTCGTCAAAGCGCAGCGCGTACACATCTCCAACCGAGAACTTGACGTTCGCCCGGTCGCGGCGCTGACGCAGTTCGTCAGCTCGAGCGATCACCTCGCTCTGCGAGTCAATGCCGACGACCCGCCCGGGTGCCACGCGCTCGGCCAGGTCCATCGTGATAGTGCCGGGCCCGCAGCCAACATCCAGCAGATCCAGTCCCGGCTGGAGAGAGTCGAGAAGGTAGGCTGCGGAGTTCTCGGCTGTTCTCCAGGCGTGAGTCCGCAGAACTGACTCATGGTGTCCGTGCGTGTACCTGTCCACTGGCTACATTGTTTTACATCGACGTGGTGGATGCTCCAGCCAGTCACGGGGACCTCCTCTCGCGGCCGCTGTTCGCGCACCTCGCCACCGTCCGGCCCGACGGAGCACCGCTGGTCAATCCGATGTGGTTCCTGTGGGACGACGCGCAGGGCGTCATCAAACTCACCCACACGAAGCGCCGCAGAAACTACCAATACATTCGGAGCGAACCGCGGGTTGCCCTGGACATCACCGATCCGGATGATCCATACCGATACATGCAAATTCGGGGAGTTGTGGAAGCGATCGAAGACGATCCAACAGGTGCCTTCTACCAGGTTCTTCAGCTGAGATACAGGGGAACGGTCGGCGAAGTGAGTGACCGGGAATTCAGAGTTATCGTCACGATCCGGCCAACGGGCTTCAAGGTCCGCTAACCGAAGAGCCGGTCTTGCTCCTCCCGCAGCTCGTAAAGGAACCCGGAACGCTCGACTTCGACGTCCTCCCAACTCAGGGCTTGATCCCGCGCCACCGGGCGCTTGACCCGTCCCCCGTACGCGAATCCGAACGGCAGCAATCTTTGATCCCGTGCCACTTCGTAGCGTTCGGACAGCCCGAACACCGCGTAGCCGCCGGCCCCGTCCAACTCGTCGCCCGGCTTCAAGTCCCGCTTGGCAACAGCGATGAGCTCGGCCACCATCCCACCCTGCAGATCGCCGGTCGGCCGGCCCTGAATCACAGCCCGCGCAACCGACATGGGTACTTCTACACAGGCGAGGTGATAGGGACGGAAAAGACCCCAGTTGGGACCCCATTGCTGAGCGGTGCCTCCGAACCCCGGCTCGAACAACGAACCCATCGAGGAGCGGACACCGGCGTGATCGGAGGTGACGACCACGAAAATGCCGGGAAAGACTTTGTCCTCATGCGTATAACGGCCCGAGCCGTCCACCGCGTTGGCCATGTCCACGACCCCCACCGAGCGCAGGATCCCCCCGTCCTTCTCGCGGCTGAAGACACGGCCGAGGTCCTGCCAGCGGCAGTAAGGCTCGTGCATGCCGCGGACCTCGGGTGGCATTCGCAAGACGTTGGATACCGCCGCCATCTCGGTCTGCGACTTGGTGCCATCGCGGAAGGAGCAGTACATCTTGGCGTTGTTCCGATTCCGCTCGGCCTGCTCCCGGTAGGTATCCGGGGTCGCGTGATGGTCGTCCGCGAAGAGCACTGTCCCGCGGCCGGCGCAAACCACCTTGAAGCCAAGCGTTTGCGCCCACTCGGCGAGCTCGAAGATGGCGCCCGGCTGGTCCCCTGCGGCCAGCGTGTAGACGACGCCCGCGCGCCGCGCTCGCTCGGCAAGGATTGGCCCCACGACCACGTCCGCCTCCACGTTGAGCATCACCACGTGCCGGTGGTTCTCGATGGCATCGGCTGCCACCCGAGCCCCCACTTCGGGCAGCCCAGTCGCCTCCACCAGTGCATCCAGTTCCAGTTGCGGCATCAGGCCGCCGTCGCCTGTCGCCACCGGTCGACCAATCCGCAAAGCGTCTTGTGCCGGACCCAGCTGATCGGTCACCACAGGTTCGGCGCCGTTCTCGCGCAGACAAGCTTCGGCGCGCCCGAGGTCCACGTCGGCGGCCGCCATCACCCGGATACCCGCCATGGTTGACACCTGATCGACCACTCCCCGGCCCATGCGTCCGATCCCGACCACCCCTACGCGGATCGGCTCGGTGCGACCGCGGAGCTCGGCCAGGTACATCAGTGGCGTGACACGCTTGCCGGGCCGAGCAGGCCTGCAAAGGCAACCGGGGTTAAGATTGGATTCTCCCGGGGTTCCATATTGAATCGGTGAGGGGGGTTCCTGGCATGGCGCAAGGAAACAAGAAGGACAAGGTGGGCTGGTCGCGGCGAGAGTTCCTCAAAACTGCGGGTGTGGCCGCGGCAAGCATCGCCTTCCCGGAGATCATCATCGCCTGCGGTCCCCAGTCTAGTGGGGCCCCCACGGCCACCATTCCGAAGCCACGCAAGGGTGCGTCCATCCGGCTGCTGCAGTGGACCAGCTTCGTCAAGCCGGCCGACGCCGAGTTCAAGCGCCAGGCTGCCGAGTGGGGTGACGCAAACGGCGTGACGGTCGCAATCGAGACCGTCACAGGCGACCAGCTGCAGCCCAAGACCGCTGCCGCAGTCGAAGCCAACTCTGGTCCCGACATCATCCAGATGCAGTACGCCTGGCCGCAGCTCTACACCGATGCCTGCCTGGACGTGAGCAACGAGGTCAATATCCTGATTGGCAAGCTGGGCAAGCCAGACCCCGTCAACGAGGCCTACTGCAAGGTCAACGGGACGTGGCGGGCGATCCCCTACACGATCGTGCCGAACGCCTGGACCTATCGCACTGACGACTTCCAGCAGGCGGGCGTGACCAGCTTCCCCAAGACCTGGGACGAGCTGACCAGCGCCGCCGCCAAGCTGAAAGCCACTGGCAAGCCGATCTCACAGACCGACGGCCACGCCTACGGCGACTCGCTGACCATGTGGAACCCGGTGCTCTGGGGCTTCGGCGGCAAAGAGGTGAACGCGGATGGCAAGACGGTCGCCATCAATTCCAAGGAGACGCGGGACGCCATCAGGTGGGCGCAGGGAGCGGTCAAGGCAGGGTTGGTGGTGCACCCGGAATGGCTGGACCCGGACAACAACCAGGCCTATCACGCCGACCGCATCAGCGGGACCTTGAACGGCGCCAGCATCTACATCCGGGAGAAAATCGAGTTCCACCACTACACGGACGTGACCAACAATGCGCCCATGCCCAGTGGCCCAAAGGGCACCTTCGCGATGAACCTGATCTTCAACCACGCTGTGATGAAGTGGTCGCCGGACGCCGAGACTGCCAAGGCCATGCTCCTCGCCCTGATGGACAAGGACCAATACATGAAGTGGACGACGGTCGCGTCCGGTTACAACGCCGGCCCATTCGATGCCTTCCACAACGACCCCGTCTTCAGCGCCGACCCCAAGCTGAAGGCATTTCAGGACGTGGTGGCTCCGGGCAAGTGGCCGGGCTGGCCGGCATCGCCGAGCAAGAAGACGGCCCAATCGCAGACGCAGTACATCGTGGCCGACATGTTCGGCAAGGCGCTCGCCAACGGCGGCACAGGTGACGTGGAGGCCGCAGTCGCGGCGGCCGAGACTTCACTGAAGGCGATCTTCGAGCGGCCCTGACGGCACGTAGCCTGGGCGCATAGGGATGGGGACCGCGACCCGGGCGGACGCGCTACCTGCATGGCACCGGCGGCGTGTGCGGATCTACGACCGCGAGGCGCCGCTCGGGTATTTGCTGCTTGTACCCACCCTCCTCATCCTGGGCATCTTTCTCCTCTACCCCTTCTTGTTCGGGATCTGGCTGTCGATTACGGACTCCGAGCTCGGGAGCCTGGGCAACTTCATCGGCCTGGGGAACTACCGCTTCGAGTTCCGCAACACGGACGGCGTCTTCTATGGAGCCGTCGTCAACACCTTCCTCTATACCGGGATCACGACCGTATTCAAGCTCGCCCTCGGCCTCGTCATGGCGCTCTTGCTGAACCAGGCTTTTCCCTTCCGGCGCTTCGTGCGGGCGGCCTTGCTTCTTCCTTACATCATCCCGACCGTGCTCAGCTACGAGGCTTGGCGGTGGATGTTCGACCCTACTTTCAGCGTCATCAACTGGCTGCTGGTGAACGCGCACCTGGTGGCCTATCCGGGGCCCAACTGGCTCGGAGTGCCCGCGAATGCGATGGCGGCGCTGATCATCGTGAACATCTGGCGCGGCACGCCCTTTTATGCCATCGCCTTTCTGGCCGGCATGCAAGTCATCCCGCTCGACCTCTACGAAGCGGCGCGGGTGGACGGCGCGACCCGCTGGCAGCAGTTCACCAACATCACGCTGCCGATGCTGCGGCCAGTGCTGCTTGTCGTCCTGCTCCTCTCCACGATCCTGACCTTTGCGGACTTCCAGGGACCGTTCGTGCTCACCAACGGCGCCCCTTACAACAGCACCCAGCTGCTCTCCACCTGGGCTTACCAGTGGGGCATCCCTGGGGGTGCCATCGGCCTGGGTGCCGCCATCTCGCTGGTGCTCTTCCCGCTGCTCACCCTGGTGGTCGCCGGCGTGCTCTTCATGCTCCGGAGGCCGGAGTAGATGGCCTCTGTGGCGCGGCTCAAGATGGGAAAGCCGGGGACCGGCCGCATGGTCGGCGACAAGTTGGTCGGCCGCGCGATCCGCATCTATATTCCATTGCTCCTCTTGCTGGCAGTGACGCTGTTCCCGTTTTACTGGATGGCGATCACGTCGTTCAAATCGGCGTCCGAGCTGTTCGATTTCTCGGTCAGCCCGCTCTGGGTCCGTGAACCCACCCTCGACTGGTACAAGCACCTTTTCACCCAGACGAACTTCCCGCACTGGGCGCTCAACACTGCGGTGGTGGCAACCGTCTCCACCCTCATCTCCCTCTTCTGCAGCGTCCTGGCCGGCTACTCGCTCGCACGCCTGCGTTACCGCGGCGCCGATTCGATCGGTTGGGGAATCTTCGTCACCTATCTGGTGCCGCCGACGCTGCTCTTCCTACCGCTGACCTTCGTCATCCGAGACCTGCACCTGTTCAACAACCTGTGGGCGCTGATCCTGACGTATCCAACCTTCCTGATTCCCTTCTGCACGTGGATGCTCATGGGCTTCTTCAAGAGCATTCCGCGCGAGCTGGAGGAGGCTGCCCTGGTGGACGGCGCCACCCGCATCCAGGCAATGTTTCGGATCGCCATCCCCCTGGCGCTCCCTGGCATCCTGGCCGCGGCCCTCTTCGCCTTCACCCTCTCCTGGAACGAGTTCCTCTACTCGCTGATCTTCCTGAACGACAGCCTGGTCAAGACCATCCCAGTTGGTGTCACGCAGGAGCTCATCCACGGTGACGAGTTCTTCTGGGGCGAGCTGATGGCTGCCGCGCTCTTGGGCTCCGTCCCTGTCGCCGTGCTGTATTCGTTCTTTGTCGACCACTTCGTGGCGGGCATGACCGCGGGTGCGGTCAAGGGCTAGCTCACCCCCTTCATGGGGAAGTACCGCCACAGGCGGGGATGGGGCAGCGCCGAAGGTGCCGACCGCGCCCGGACCAAAGCCCCGGCCTGGGGTCGACTAGGATTTTGCAGTGGCGTCCGTCACTTACGAACACGTCACCAAGAAGTTCTCGGCCGACACCACGGCCGTCGATGACCTGAGCCTCTCGATCAAGGACACCGAGTTCATGGTCCTGGTCGGGCCCTCCGGCTGCGGCAAGTCGACCGCCCTGCGCATGCTGGCGGGCCTGGAGGACATCACCGCCGGCCAGATCAAGATCGACGACCAGGTCGTCAACGAGATGCCTCCACGCGACCGAGACGTGGCCATGGTCTTCCAGTCCTACGCGCTTTACCCACATATGAGCGTGTTCGACAACATGGCTTTCGGCCTCAAGATGCGGGGCAGCTCCAGGACGGAGATGGATTCCCGGGTCAAGGAGGCGGCCCGCATCCTCCGGCTGGACCAGCTGCTCGCCCGCAAGCCACGCCAGCTCTCCGGTGGCCAGCGGCAGCGCGTTGCCCTCGGCCGCGCCATCGTCCGTCAACCTCGGGCCTTCCTGCTCGACGAGCCGCTATCCAACCTGGACGCGATGCTCCGTGTGCAGACCCGGATCGAGCTGCAGAAGATGCACCAGCGACTGGGCACTACCTTTATATATGTCACCCACGACCAGGTTGAGGCGATGACAATGGGCGACCGGATCGCGGTCATGAAGGACGGGGTTCTGCAGCAAGTTGCGCCGCCGCGGGAGATCTACGACCAACCAGTGAACATGTACGTGGCTGGTTTCATCGGCAGCCCGCGAATGAACTTCCTACCGGTTACGGTCTCCGACCATCAGGCGAAGGCGTCGGGTTTGGAGCTCAACCTGCCCAAGGCGCCCGGCGTGGCGCACGGCATCCTCGGCATCCGACCCGAGCACTTTCTGCCAAACGTCTCCAGCGATGACGCCGTCATCGATCTCAAAGTCGAGGTGCTCGAAGTCCTGGGGGCGGATCAGTACCTGTACGGCAAGGTGGGGTCGGACGACCTGATCGCACGGGTCGATCCTCAGCTCAAGGTCAGCGTGGATGACCGTGTGCGCCTGGGGGTCAACATGCGGCGGCTGCATCTCTTCGACGCCGAGACGGAGAAGGCCGTCTTCTAGAACCCACCGTCAGTGCTTGACGCGCCGTCTCTCGATCAGGTCGTCGGCGTCGAACTCCGGAGAGCGCACCCAGCTCAGCAGACTTTGCTCCGCGGCAACGACTCGCTCGGCTGCCGCCGGCAGCTCGCCCGCGATCTCGCGTGGGATCAGCAGCACGCCGTGCTGGTCGGCGTGAATGAGGTCGGTGGGGCGGACCCGCAGCCCGCCGACCGTGATCGGTTGGCCGGCGGACTCCACGCGCACGTAAGCATGCGAAACCCCTGGTCCGCGGGCGAAGAAGTGAAAGCCCATCTCGCGCGCCTCTTTCAAGTCGCGGACGCAGCCGTTGGTCACGCAACCAGCGCACCCCAGGGCTCCGAAGATGGTGGCGTTCACCTCGCCCCAAAGTGAACCGAGCCCTGGCGGCTCCTCCAGGTCCTCCACCACCACCACGCGCGGTCCTGGCACCTCGCGCACGTGTTGGTAGAGCGCCGTCTGGTCGCCGTGCGGCGGGCGCTTCGCGCGGATGGTTGCGGTCGCCGCGTAGCCCACCATCGGCCCGAGCTCGGGGAAGATGCAGCGGATGTCCATCGACATGTAGCCCTCATCGCGCGGCCGGATGTCAAAGGTCTCGATGGCGTTGCTCAAGGTGGGTGAGTCGAATCGCTTCAGGTCTTCCAGGATGGTGGGATCCAGCGCGGCGTCAGTAGCCAGTTTTGGCGACCTCGCGCTTCACGCTGCGCAGCGCTTCCAGCACGCGAGCCGCGCCGGCGCGCAGAAACCAAGGCGTCGTTGTCCACATTCAGCATCCGGAATCCCGCCTCACGCCAGCGAATGGCCGTGTCCGGCCCGGCGCAGTGGATGCCGGCGATCAAGCCTCGACGCAGGCACGCTTGCAGGATCGTCTCGATCAAGCGCCGATGCTCCGGTGCGCTCGCGGTCGCATCGGGTTTCATGCCATGGGTGACGGCCAGGTCGTTGGGGCCGACGTAGACCCCATCCACGCCTGGCACCGCCAGGATCTCATCCAGGGCGGCCACGCCCTCGACGGTCTCGATCATGACCATGCATACGACCGCGCGGTTAGCGCTTTCCGGCCCGAAGCCAGTCACTTGCAGCGCGGCTCGGGTCGGACCCCAGGAGCGGAAGCCCTGGGGTGGATAGCGGCATGCGCCGACGGCCCTGCGCGCCTCTTCCTCGGAGCTGACCATGGGCACGATCACACCTTCAGCGCCGGCGTCGAGCGCCTTCATGATGTCTGACGGCTGGTTCCAGGGCACGCGCACAAAGGCCGGCGTCCCCGTGGCGGAAAGGGCCTGCAGCATGGGCAGCATCTGGTCGTATCCGATCACGCCGTGCTGCGTGTCGATGCAGACCCAGTCCTAACCGGCCCGGCCCATCAGCTCGGCCGCGAACGGGCTGGGGATGACGCACCAGCCGCCGACCGTCGGCTCGCCGCGGTCCCAGAGCTCGCGCAGCGTCACCGTCTCAGTCGAGCCCCCAGTCTGACCCCGTTGACCACATTGGATGGTTCCTCGCCATCCAGCACCCGGGTGAGGTTGTCGCGCACGACCTCGAGCACCCGCGCCTCAGCCTCTACTGTGGCGCCACCAACGTGCGGCGAGAAGAAGACATTATCCATCCGCCGAAGCGGGTTCTCCACCGGCGTCGGCTCCTGCTCGAAGACGTCCAGGCCCGCGCCGCCAAGGTGCCCTGACTCCAGTGCTGCGATAAGGGCTCTTTCGTCCACCACTGGCCCGCGAGAGGCATTGATCAAGTAGGCCCCCTTCTGCATGCGTCGGAGCGCCGCGGCGTCGATGAGGTGGTGGGTCTCCTGGTTCAGTGGCACATGAATGCAAACAATGTTGGCGAGCGCCAGCAGTTGTTCGATTGGCACCCGCTCCATGCCCGCGAAGCTTCTCTCCACGATATCCGCGTAAAGCACGCGGGAGCCGAAGGCCAGCAGGCGAGTGGCCAGCGCCGAGCCGACGTTGCCCAGCCCCATGATGCCTACCGTGAGCGCGCCCAGCTCGCGTCCCAGCATCTCGGGTTTGGGCCAGCCGCCCTCCCGCAGCCGCCGGTCGCCCCAGGAGCCCCGCCGGATCAGATTCAGGATGGCCATGACCGTCCAGTCAGCTACGGCGTCGCGGTTGTAGCCGGCAGCGTTCGCGACCGCAATCCCAAACTCCGCCGCGGCGACGTAATCGATGACGTCATAGCCAACCGCCGGCATCTGGATCAGCAGGCAGCGGGTCATCCGCCCCAGGACCCCAAGCGGCAGGCGATGGGCATGTCGCTTGTCGGCGATGACGAGATCGGCGACGGCGCACTCCTCGAGCACCGCCTCGGGAGCAGGCGGAGCAGGGACGGTCATCACGTCCACGGCATGACCGCCGGCGAAGAGGTCTTCGACCTGCTTTTTCGAATAAGGAGACAGGCAGACGACGCGGGCGGGCACCGGCCGTCAGGCTATCACTTAGGAGGAGATGAGCATGGGTTCGAACACAAAGGTGGCTGTCGTCACGGGCGGCGGGACCGGAATTGGAAAGGCTGTCGCGCTGGCCCTGGCCGGCGAAGGCTACGCGGTCGTCGTGGCGGGCCGCCGGAAGGAGCCCCTGGAGGCCACGGCACGGGACGGTTCGAAAATGGGCGCGAGAATGCTCAGCGTTCCCACAGATGTCGGCGATCCAGGGTCCGTCAGGGCTCTCTTCGCTCAGACCGTCGAGACGTTCGGGCGGTTGGATCTCCTGTTCAACAACGCGGGATCCGGAGCACCACCCGTGCCGCTTGAAGACGTGACTTTCGAACAGTGGAAATCGGTCGTCGATGCGAATCTCACCGGTGCCTTTCTCTGTACACAAGAGGCGATCAAGGTCATGAAGAACCAGCAGCCTCGGGGTGGACGGATAGTCAACAACGGTTCCATATC
>Ga0066695_10000028_pt1 | contig 24043 bp, 18 predicted proteins | sample GraSoiAngelo_144_FD_66452 | JGI IMG/M metagenome (GOLD analysis project Ga0066695, IMG submission 66452) | Grasslands soil microbial communities from the Angelo Coastal Reserve, California, USA - 14_1009_02_40cm | ecosystem: Environmental > Terrestrial > Soil > Grasslands | place: USA...
GTCTGTCAAGGGGCGCACATATACTTCGCTTGGTCGGCTCATTCTCAGTCCTCTTTGCGTGGTGATCTTGCCCTCTATTCTATGACATTTCCCGCTTTTGTTTCGACGCTTTATTTAGTACCAGTTTCTTGATTGACTCTCTATAATCGCTGCTCATCCGACAAGGCACCTCAATATAGATCGCTCTTCAAGGTCTCAAACACTAACTACGTTAGCATCTGAGGTCATACCCGAGAACTACTTTTCCATACGTAAGGCAAGCTCAGCAAGCGTGCGCACTGCCATGCCTGTCGCGCCCTTCTCCTGATAGGGCTTCTTGCTATCAACATAGCTTGTACCCGCGATATCCAGGTGCGCCCACTTCGCATCGCCCACGAAATTTTCCAGGATTTTTGCCGCCGTCACCGAACCGGCTGCGCGTCCGCCGGTCTGTTTGATATCTGCAATATCGCTCTTGATCTGTTCTCCATACTCCTCGTCCATTGGCATGGGCCAGAACTTCTCGCCGGCTGTCTTTCCTGCAGCAACGATTTCCTCGCTGAGTTCAGCGTCATTCGAGAATAATCCAGCCATGGTGTTACCTAGCGCAATGACTACCGCACCTGTCAGCGTTGCCACGTCGATAATCGGCGATAATCCCTCTTTCGCAGCATAAGAAAGAGCGTCGGCCAGCACGAGCCGCCCCTCTGCATCTGTATTGACGATCTCGATCGTCTTGCCATTCATGATGCGCAGGATATCCCCTGGATGATAGGCTGTACCACTGGGCATATTCTCTGTGGTCGAGACCAGCGCGGTCACGTTGACCAGCGGTTTCAACGAGGCGATCGCCTGCATCGCACCAATCACAGCCGCAGCCCCTGCCATATCCCCTTTCATCTCGTCCATGCGATCAGCTGGCTTGAGCGAGATACCACCGGTATCAAAGGTGATACCTTTCCCAACAAGAGCCATCCCCTTATTCGTGCTATTTGCCGCGCCCCGATAGCGTAATATAATGAATTTTGGCGGTTCTGCGCTTCCCTGTGACACACCAAGCAGTCCGCCCATGCCCAGCTCTTCCATCTGTGGGCGATCCAATATTTCGCACTCCAGCCCAAATTGCGAAGCCATCGCGCTGGCGCGGTTCGCCAACTCAGTAGGTGTGAGTACGTTTGGCGGTTCATTCACCAGGTCACGCGCAAAGTTTGTTGCCTGCGCCAGGGCACTTCCTCGCCGAATAGCCTCCTCCAATCCAGCGCCATTTCCCTTGCCAGCAGCGAGCCAGATCTTCGTAATGTCTCGTTCCTCACCTTTGTCATCGGTGTGCTGGTACTTCCTGAACGTATACAATCCGAGCAACGCACCCTCTACCTGCGCCTGCATTCCTGTTTCTACTTCAATGGGCGTACCTTCCAGGTCTAATGCCAGGGCGATCGTGTGTGCGCCTGTATTTTGCAAGTGGCGCGCTGAAATTGCGCTGGCTCTGCGCAGTATCTGCGCATTCATTGCCTCTAAAGAACCCAATCCAACCACCAGGACGCGCTTTGCCGCCAGCTTTTCCATGGTATACACTGTCGTCATCTCGCCTAGATTACCTTTGAATGCCCCATCTGCGCAAATCTGGCTAATGAGGCCATCTAATAGGGTATCCACTTCTTTCGTCATCTCAGGCAGCACGACGCCATTGCTGTTCTGCGCCTTCTTTGAGCGAGCTGCTCCCACGACAAGTGCATCACATACTACGTTTTCTAATGCATTCCTTGATACTTGAAAATCCATACAGTCACTTCCAATCTTCTAGTTATGTATTGATGATCAAAAAGACATTGACCGACCATCTCTACTTTGGTCGGTCAAATTGATCGCCTACGCTATGGCTTATCATAGCAAATTCTGCCAGAAATAGCTATCCTTGCTGTGTCAGTCCGGGAGATCCTTCAACTGGTCTCTCTTTTCTCCTGCCTCTGTGGTAACAAACGATCCACTACCTCTAACAGTTGACGCGGTTTGAATGGTTTGGTCAGGTATTCGTTACAGCCAATCTGCATCGCCGCCTCGTTCTCGTCATTCAGCGCATAAGCTGTGACAGCGACAATTGGTACATTCGCCAGTTCCGGACGAGCCGGATCAACTGCGTCGTACGATAGCCATCGAGGACCGGCATAGAGAGATCGGTAAGAATAAGGTCGACCCGTTCACGGTCAAGTATCTCTAACGCCTCTCGTCCGTTCGAGGCAGTAAGGCAGTAGTATCCGCGGGTAGATAAAACTCTTTCTATCAGAATGCGATTTGAGACCTCGTTCTCGACGACCAGTATGGTTGGCTGGCCTTTGCCAGGGATATGTGTATTCATAATCCATTACTCTTTTCAATAAAAGCCATAACACCAACGCTTTAACGTAGAGAGGATACCGCAGGCAAAGTAAATGAAAAAGTAGAACCTTGTCCTAGTAGACTCTCTACAGCGACCTCGCCACCTTGTAATTCAATGAGCTTTCTTGCAATAGTCAGGCCCAGGCCTGTGCCGCCGAAACGCCTCGTCGTACTGCCATCGGCCTGGCGAAACGCTTCAAAAATATATCCCATTGCCGCTGGTGAAATGCCGATACCGCTATCATGGACAGATACACGAATCATGTCATAGTTTTCCAGCAGCATACAACGAATAGTCACCCCACCTGTTTCGGTAAACTTCAACGCATTTGAGACCAGGTTGATGACGATCTGACGGATGCGATGACTATCAGCCATCACCATCAGTTGAGGCTCAGCCATCTCAAGAGACAGGCTTAGCCCTTTATTGTTAGCTGTGTGCTTGAGTTGATTCAAGACTTCTTTCAAACATGGTTCCAGGTCCAACGGCTCAACCTTGACCTCAAGCCGGTCTGCTTCAATCTTTGACAGGTCGAGCATGTCATCTACAAGGTGCGTGAGATCCTCGGCACGTCTTACCATGAACTGGATATGTTCTTCCTGTTCAGCCGTAAGCTCTCCATCCAGGAATCCCTCTAAAATTAACGCGCCATAACTGATAATACTGTGTAACGGAGTACGTAATTCATGTGTAACTGTGGCTAGAAATTGTGACTTCAAATGATTAACCCGTTCAAGAGCCGCGTTCTTATCCTTTACTTCCGCGAATAGCAGTGCATTTTGAATAGCAATTGCCGCTTGCACTGCTGCATTCTTCAATAGAAAGGTATCTTCACTTGTCACCTGGTGTGGTTTGTCGTCGTAGAGAATAAAGACTCCCATAGATTGTTCTTGTAGCAGCAGAGGAACCGCCATTACTGAGCGGAACCCGGCTTCAAGTGCCATAAGCGCCCAGGTTTCGCCACGTTCCTGGTAGATACTGGCAATATCTTCACCATAGACAATTTTTTGTTTCTGCATCGTGATATATGCCAGGTTCTGATCCAGTTCACGCAGTGCTGGGCGTGGAATGCGTGGCCGCCGCATTCCATAGGGAATCGTCGTTTGATTAACCTTTGTTGCATCAACAGCCTTGTGATTATCGCTTGACGTGCCAATCCGTGCTGAGGGGATAGCCACTAATTTTGTCGTTGCTGCCAATGTGATATCGCTGACTGGGTCAGCATGTACAGTTACCGCTCCCTGCTGTCTGAAGGGTTGGGTATTGGTTGTACTGGCAATATTCTGATTTGATGCATGATCCGATGACCAGTGTGCTACCGCCCAGGGTTCTAGCATCTCACGTCCATAAAGCAGCAGGGACACATTTTTCACCTGCGTAATCCAACCCAGGCGGGACACGATTTCGCCCAGCAGGTGCTCCAGGTTAAGAGTCGAGATGAAAGCATCGCTCATTATCAGCAAATCTCTCATCTGTTTTGTCATCAGTTGACTTTCGCTCTCCTGGACAGAGAGTGACTGCGAGAGTAGATTAAATGAGTGCGCTAGCATACTCAACTCATCACTAGTCGACGGCTGTCTCCCTATGCTTGCATTGCCGCTATCTGCCACCAGAGATCTCACACCCGCTTGAATGCGCCGTAGAGGTCGGATGAAAAATATAAGCGTAATGAATGCAGAGGCTGTTATGCCAAATGCAATCACAAATATGCCAATTGCCAGAAGAATCATCACATAACGCTCTATATAAGTGTTCACGCCGTACAGAGGTTCGACATCTACGATCGCCAGGGAAGGCGAAGACTTCAATTGATTTATTGCTCTGGCAGTTTTTGCAAAAATCAGATAGCGTTGTGGTCCATCTATAAAATTGACTTCATCAGTGCTACAGAGAGCGCTTACCGATATCAAATGATCGAGGTGAAACCCTCTCAATGTTGATCCAAGTACACGTTTTCCCTGGCATAAAACCACGTTGAACCCTGTCTGTTGTACCAGGCTCAGCGCGAAATCATCATCAATGGCTTGTGCCGCAATAAGCACACCCTTCGGCGTGTTGTTTTGATCCACGATTGGCACCGCGATATGGAGCATCCATTCATACGACCCGGAAGTTGATGGAACCTGTTGTAACGTTGAGGTAGCATGTCCTTGCAGCGCCAGCTTTACCAAATCTACTGCTGCAGGCGCATTGTTATCGATCGTATAGTGTTTATCTGAAAGTTGGGCAACTAACTGGCGATTCTTGTCAAGAATATCAAGTGCAGCGAGGAATATATGATATTGCGTGGGAACATAGGCAAGCACATTTTCCATATGTTGTCGAGTGTGCTCTGTTATATGATGGGATAACGAAGAAGACACATCGCTATTCTGTGCTACCTGATATAAATCTTGCATCAGTGTAACAGATGCTGATTGATACGCGTCTTTGAGCATTATGAGGTGTATCGCAGCGTCACTTCTTGCTTTTCGCTCCGATAGATATTTCAGTGCTCCCAAAGATGAGGCTGAAAAAATAATCAGGCACAGCAAGAGCGTTAGCGCCACAACAAGTATGAGTTTTCCCCCCAATGACCGCACTTTGAATCTCATGCGAACCTTTCTCGCAATGTAAAAGTAAGGGTAGGACGGGGTGCCAGCTCGTCCTACCCCTACCGCACGAATGCCAAAAGCAACGTGAGACTCTAAGAGGTGCGCGTGCAAACCCCATGGGGAAAAGGTTGCACGTAAATCCAGATGAACGTTACAAGCTGCTCGTCGAGGTGGATCTGCTTGCTCACGGACATCCCGCCTTCCGTCCTAGGCCTATGTATTATAACGTATAACTGAGCACATTGATATCATATTCAGGAGCAATTATCCCCGATCGCCAAATATCTGAAAAATTGTGAGTTAATTGAGATTTTTGCTCATTTTACGAAACTTTTCCCTCATTTTTCTCTTTGCTAACCTGAATGAGTAGGAGCCATTCTTCGCGCAAAACCCCCATGTATAGATCATCCACATATTGACCATTGCTCCACACGTGTTTTCGTAGACGACCCTCTTCTACAAACCCACACGCACGATAAGAGCGGATTGCTCGTTCATTGTTCCCATTGACCCTCAACCAGACCTTGTGCAAGTTGCGCTGGCGGAATGCATAATCAAGCAATACCCTGATGGCATCACGCCCATAACCCTTCCCCCAATATGCCCTGTCTCCAATGCCTATTCCCATTTCACAGGTGCGAGCGATCCCGTCGAGATGAAATAGACCACATGCCCCGATATATATTCCATCAGCTTCTATCGCAAAATTCGTACCATCGCGTCCGCCCTTGCGTGTATTTTCGTCAAACTCTGCCTCCAGGCGTTCTATGGACTGCGGTTCAGGTGGGTCACCCCCACCCAGAATCTCGATTTCTAAATCGTTATTAAAGATCAATTGGCGTTGTAAATCCTCGCGTTTGATGGCGCGCAAAATAACTTTTTCGCCTTTGAGCACGGCAATACAACTCCTGTTTCAAACTGCTACCTGCTAGATGTAATGCAGTTTGAGGTTGAGCTTGGACGAGCAGAATCAAGCCTCTACTCAGACAACTCTTAGGGAATCTCGGTCCATATAATAGGGCCATTGATGGCTTCTTGATCCACCTGGAGCGCCGTATTATGCTGTGTATCTACCAGGTAGATTCCTGTCTGTACATCATTTAACGCTACAATGAGCCGGTGCGGTGAAGAAACAGACCAGCTAAATGTAGAGGCAAGTCCACGTAATGTGAGAGGGTGCAATTTCAAACTGCCCTGTATATCAACCCTGACGGACTGTTTGCCTGTGCTGTAGACCAATTGCTGACCATCCTTTGACCATGCCGGAGTTGGCTCACTGGTTACTCCTCCAGCAACGAACATGTCAACCATCGTGGTCACATTTACTATATGCAGTGCTCCTATACCAGATGAGATAGTATCAAGGTAGTCGATGTGCGTGCCATCCGGCGACCATTGGGCAAAATTAACCTGCTTATCCCTGGTTAAAATAGTAGGTATCGCCCCGGGAATGAGATCGATACACCACAGGTTGGCCGCCTGCCCCAGAAATGTTGTCACCAGTAGCCAGCTTCCTACACCACCGTGTCCACCAGCCTGGCTGTAAATCGCTTGTACGTAATCCCCCTGTATAATCTCTTGCGGAAATGCACTGCCCCCATTTCCTACGCGGCGCAACCAGATGCTATGGACATGTCCGATTGTCCCTACACTCCAGGTGATCGCAGGAGTATCTGTACTCGGCGACCAGCCAAGGCTAAGCACTGTATCATTTGGCCTGCCCTGGACAGTGACATTATCTGTAATCACTAATAATCCGTGATTCTGACTATTATAGTCCAGGATGCTCGTTACCCCATTATGGCTTAATTCAAATGCAATACGTATGCCATCGGGAGACCAGACGGGATGAGTAACACTTCCCTTGATAGGGAGCGGCACTATCTGTACAGTACCCGTCTCTGTGGAGAGTATATAGAGGCTTGTTGCACCTGTACCCGTAGGATCAGCTACAAATGCTAACATGGTACCATCCTTTGACCATGCCAGGCTACCCAAAATCGCTTCACCCGTACTTGTATCCCAAACCGATGAAGGGGATATTCCTGCTTTCAGCAGCGGTTGGCGGATAGCAGTGTCGCTTTGCCCATCGCTGCGAATCGTATGCACAAATGCGTGCTGCAGGTCGATATAGGCCAGCATGTCACCTGCGGATCGCCCTGGTAAAGGTGGACTGACAACCCAGTCTTCTGCTACTGTAACCTGTTGAGGTGTCAACTCTTTAGCTTTTGTGGTGCCGTCAGCAGGCGCACTCCACAGTGAGCCATCCCGTAAGAATACAAAATAGATACCTGCGGGTAGAGGGCCACCGGAAGCAGGTGCTGCAGGAGGTGTAATTGCGCTATTGCTACTGACCGGGTGAGTAGTATTTTGCAACCAGAGGTTCCAGCCAATCAAACTACCTACTCCAAGCGTCAGCAAAAGTGTAGCAGCGATGGCAACCTGCATGGCGCGTAATCCCCATCGTTTGTGGCGCTTTTGCATTCCTGGCTGTTCAGATGGCAATGTTTGAGTCGTGGAAGTTGAGGATGAATCGGCTGTGGCGCGACGCCCACCAGGTAAAGCTACCAATTGTGGACGACTTGGCGTATCCCGTCGCGCAGTGTTATAGGGGACTGTAAGGTCGAGATCTTTATCCACTCTGGTACCATCGTGTGTACCCGTGAGCTCAAGGTACTCAGGCGAAGAAAAGATTCTTTCGCGTAGAGCCGGACCTGGTTCGACACGTGGCATTTGCTCAAGGAGCGCATCAAAACGGCGGTAATCGGCGAGAACTGTACTGCAATGGATACAATCCTGTAGGTGTGCAGCGATTTGTGATTCAAGTTCTGATGCAGCCTCTGCTGTTTCCCCCCAGGCGAGCGAGTCATCAAGGTAAGCACTTAAAAGCTCCTCGACTTGCTCGCAGTTCATTTTGTGCCTCCTTGCTCCAAGGACCGATAATGCTCGCGAAAAGATTGTCGCGCACGTGATAAATACATTTTGACACCGCTCTCCGCAATATTTAACGTCTTGGCAATCTCGCTGTAAGAGAACCCTTCCTGGGTATAAAGCAGCAGAGCTGCCCGGTATTGTTGTGGCATGCGTCGAAGCGCCGCACGTACCAGTTCCGTCGTTCCATATATTTCTTGTGGGTCCGCGCTTTCAACATCTGCTGGCTCGTGGTCAAGGTCCTGCCACGGTAGCCAGGAGATCAATTTCCTGCGACGAAGCGCATCATACGCTGTATTCGTCGCAATTCGATAGAGCCAGGCCGACAACTTCAAGCTCGCATCCATTTTAGGTAACGCCCGAAATGCCTTCAGAAAGGTATCTTGGGTCAGGTCGTCAGCCTGTTCGCGATCCCCCACCAGGTGATATACATAGTTGTAGATAGGTGTCTTATATTCCTCGTAAATCTGGTCAAAGGACCAAGTACTTTCCTTGGTTTCCACCCTGGCCATGCGCTACAATCCCTTCGATGGCTACAGCTATCATCTTGTCCGTTCCATACAAGTGATAGCAGCTCATCTCCGTTTCGCGCAGGCCTACCTGGGACTGTTCCTGCGGTGCTGGAAAGGCTTACATCCTTCTGTGTAGTGGAACGGACAACCAACGCTTTCAGTAACATGGCGAATATTCCGTTGACCTCTATTCGCCCGGTACGTTGAGTACATGGTAGCATATTTTTATTTGAGCCTTGAATTGACTGGCCTTCTGGTTAGTACTATTGGGCAAGGGAGCAGGAATCCTTCTTGAAAAAGCAAAGTCCCATCAAGTTGCCCACAACTCTCATGTATGGTACCATACACCCATGAGCCTTTGATTCACTTGGACTCCCGATAATGGAAGACGTCTGGAACGTGCCCGATAGAAAGCAAACACAAGGCGTGCGCACTGTCTGGTGGGAGGAGGACGCATCTGGGGCGGCTGTCCGCCTGCTGGACCAGTCACTTCTTCCCCAAAAAGTTGTCTATCTCAGGCTAACGCAAGAACAAGAAGTCGCGGAAGCTATCAAATCCTTGAGAGTACGCGGTGCGCCTGCAATAGGTGTCACCGCCGCTTTTGGTATGGCACTCTCGCTTCGCAGTTTGCTCAGGGAGCAGAATGAAGCACTGACGCTTAGTGCGATACAACAACACCTGCGCTTCGCTGGTAAATTGCTTGCTCAGACTCGTCCTACCGCGGTCAATCTCTCCTGGGCCATAGACCGTATGCAGTTGTGTGCCGAGCAGGCGATCAACGATCATTGTTCGCCGCATGACCTCGCGCAGCTTTTGTGCAATGAGGCCCAGTTAATTGCTGACGAGGATTTTGATGCCTGTATGTCAATGGGCATCTACGGGGCGGAACTGATTGCAGATGGTGATACGCTCCTGACGCATTGCAATGCTGGCGCCCTGGCTACTGCTGGCTGGGGAACCGCCCTGGCTCCTATGTATGTGGCACATAAAGCCGGGAAGCATATTCATGTTTTTGTCGATGAGACCCGCCCAGTCCTTCAAGGAGCCCGTTTGACCGCCTGGGAGCTTCAACAGGAGGGAATCCCACTGACCTTGATCACTGACAATATGGTGGGGCATTTTATGCATTGTGGCGACATTAAGGCTGTTTTCGTCGGAGCGGATCGCATTGCTGCTAACGGAGATGTGGCGAACAAGATCGGCACATACGGCATTGCTGTGCTGGCACAGGCCCATTCTATCCCGTTCTACGTTGCTGCCCCATTATCAACCATTGACCTCAACATACCATCTGGAAACCACATTCCTATAGAACAACGCGACCCCTCAGAAGTGACGAGTGTGGGTGGAACGTCCATTGCCCCGCCTGGCATACTGGCCGCCAATCCCGCTTTCGATGTTACCCCTCATGACTATATCACTGCCATAATTACCGATGGGGGTATTATCCATCCTCCTTATGTGGAGGAACTGCGCCGGGTTTGTTCAGATTCAGAAAATCGCAAAAGTAGGAAGCAGGTTGAATAGGAATGGAGACAGGAGTAGCATCAACCGTTGCGCAACATGCTCAGAGCGTTTTGGGCAAAGAAAGGTATCGTTATGTCAGCGCCGTAGTAGCAAACTGCAAAATGCTTGCCCTGGCATTAGAGTCACAGGAGGAAGCAGAAGAAAATAGCGGTACACGAGAGGCCATCGACTTAGAAGCACTGATCATTGCTGCTTACCTGCATGATATTTCTACCGTGGCACATAGTTTCCACGACTATCAACTCAAGTCAGCAGAAATGGCCGTTGAGTTTTTACGCGGTCTCGAATTATCCGAAGAGCAAATCAAAAAAGTTGAACAGGCGATTCTGGTACATACTACCGCGTTTACTCCTGAAGAACGGCGAAGTGTGTCGATAGAGGGCCGAATCCTCTATGACGCCGATAAGCTCGGCCGGATGAGCGGCCTGGCTGTTGTCACATCGTTGATCGAGTTTGGAGCTCGCTATCCTGATCGAGCCGTTACCCGCGATGTGCTCGCTGCCATCCTTCGGCATATCGAGGAATGCTTTGTGGAGCTTTATCAATCACTGAATACGGCTCCTGCCCGAGAAATGGTCCAGGTGAAATTTGGCCATACTCTGGCCTTCCTCGATGGCGTTATTGAACACCTGGCCGAATCCACGCCTGTCTGACCGGTTTTGTTATACAATGTACTCGCATCATAGTTTATTATGGAGGGTTGGAAGAGTTGTCCATTTTGGTTGTTGGTTCTGTGGCCCTGGATACCGTGGAAACACCGTTTGCCAGGAAAGAAGAGACCTTGGGAGGCGCTGCATCCTATTTTACCACTGCTGCCTCGCTCTATAACCAGGTGAATCTTGTCGCTGTAGTTGGGAGCGACTTCCCTGAGGAGTACCTGGATTTTTGGCGCAGCCGTCCCGTCAATCTTGCTGGTCTCCAGATCCAGGAGGGCAAGACATTTCGCTGGATTGCGCGGTATCACCTGGATATGAACTCCCGTGATACCCTGGATACCCAGTTGGGAGTCTACGCAGGATTTCATGCCGTTATCCCTGACGAATACCGTCAAAGTCCGCTGCTCTTTCTAGCGAATATCCAGCCGGAGTTGCAGCTGGAGGTGTTGGAACAGATACCCAATGCCCGTTTGACGGTGCTTGATACGATGGAATTGTGGATAATGACTGCGCGTGCACAATTGACTGAGGTGATTAAACGCGTTGATTTCCTCTTGATGAGTGAAGAAGAGATTCGCCAGTATACTCATCAAGCCAGCATAGTAACAGGAGTACGCCAACTCCTGGCGATGGGTTTGAAATACGTCATCGTCAAACAGGGGAGTTATGGCGCACTCCTCTTTGGAGCTGATGGTACCTACTTTAGTGCACCCTCTTACCCTCTCGAGGAGGTCATCGATCCCACCGGTGCTGGCGACGCTTTCGCGGGCGGTTTTCTTGGTTACCTCTCAACTGTTCAACCCGCGCCTGATGGTTGCTACTCTATCGACGATATCAAATGCGCTGTGGTCCATGGCAATATCATTGGTTCATATGTCTGCGAAGATTTCAGTATCGGTCGTTTGCGTACCTTGACCATGGATGATATCGCAGCACGGTATCAAGCCCTGGTTGATTGTTCTCATTTCGAACCTAGTTGGCGAAATACTATGGGGATGCAATTTATTGCTCCTCGATAAAGGAATGACAATTTTATGACTACTTCATTTCCTGGAGATGTCAAAGACATCTCTCTGGCTGCTCGCGGTAAAGACCGCATTGAGTGGGCAGCAAAAGATATGCCCGTGCTCCGCCTTTTGCGGGAGCGCTTTGCTAAAGATATGCCTCTGAAAGGCGTGCGCATGTCGGGTTGCCTCCATATCACAACAGAGACGGCTAACCTGGCTATCACCCTGAAAGCAGGCGGTGCCGATCTCGTGCTCTGTGCCTCCAACCCTCTTTCAACGCAAGACGATGTCGCTGCTGCACTGGTGAGCGAATATGGTATTCCCACCTACGCTATTAAGGGTGAAGATGAAAAAACCTATTATCGCCATATCAATACCGTCCTTGACCACAAGCCCAACATGACTATGGACGATGGCTGCGATCTCGTTTCGACCATCCATACCACTCGCACTGAGCTTATTCCCGATATTATCGGGGGGATGGAAGAGACCACTACGGGCGTCATTCGGCTAAAAAGCATGGAGAAAAAAGGCGTTCTGCGTTTCCCCGTCCTCGCAGTCAACGAATCCGATACCAAGCACATGTTCGATAATCGCTACGGCACCGGGCAGAGTTCGCTTGATGCCATTGTACGCTCAACCAATGTCCTCCTGGCTGGCCGCACATTTGTCGTCTTTGGTTATGGCTGGTGTGGCCGCGGTGTCGCTTCCCGCGCGCATGGCATGGGTGCCAATGTCATCGTCACCGAAGTAGATCCTACGCGCGCATTGGAAGCTGTTATGGACGGCTACCGTGTCATGCCCTCTAGCGAAGCTGCTGCTCTCGGCGATATTTTCATTACCGTAACCGGTAATGTCAATGTCATCGATGAACAACACCTGGCCCGCATGAAAGACGGCGCTCTGATTGCAAACTCTGGGCATTTTAACGATGAGATAAACATCCCCGCCTTAGAAAAACTTGCTACAAATGGCAAGCGCCGTGTGCGAGATTTTGTCGACGAGTACACGTACGCCGATGGACGCCGTGTTCACCTGCTGGCTGAGGGCCGTCTCGTCAACCTTTCAGCCGCCGAAGGCCATCCCGCCAGCGTTATGGATATGAGCTTTGCCAATCAAGTGCTGGGTTCTGAGTACATGCTTGCCCACGCGCGTGAATTGCAGCCTCGCGTCTATACCCTCCCAGCTGCATTGGATAAGGAAATCGCCCGCCTCAAGCTTCATGCTATGGGTGTGCGTATCGATACGCTCACGGCTCAGCAAGACGAATACCTCAATTCATGGGAGTCCGGCACGTAACGGCCTTGACATCGCTTGTATTAGCTCAGTATACTGATACAGACGTACTTACACAATTGAACATGTGCAGTAACAACTGCTCTCATCAAGAGAGGTGGAGGGAGACGGCCCGATGAAGCCCGGCAACCCCCCTGCGTAAGCGGGAAGGGTGCCAATTCCGGCGGAACTTTTCCGCAAGATGAGGGGAATAAGCATTACTCTTAAACCCCTGAAATCTCAGGGGTTTTTTGTATCTTGCACCCCGAAGTTTGAATATACAACCAGTTCTACATTTTCTAAAAGGAGGAAGCCCGCATTGAGCAATTTTATGAGAAGTCCAAAATCCTTTTTCACCAGTGAATCGGTGACTGAGGGACATCCTGATAAACTCTGTGACCAGATATCAGATGGGGTACTCGACGCCATTTTAGCCCAGGACCCCCTGGCCAGGGTAGCTTGCGAGACCGCTACCACGACGGGGCTTGTACTCGTTGCAGGTGAGATCACTACTTCTGCCTGGATCGATATGCCTGCGGTTGTCCGTAAAACCATTGAGCAGGTGGGCTATATCAATGCAGACTATGGTTTTGATTATCGTACATGTGGGGTAGTTACCTCAATTGGGAAGCAATCACCTGATATCGACCTGGGTGTCAGCCGCTCAGTAGAGGTTAAGAGCGGCTTTGCTCACTTAAGCGATGATGAGTTAGAGCAGATCGGCGCGGGTGACCAGGGCATGATGATCGGCTTTGCCTGTAACGAAACCCCTGAATATATGCCTTTAACCATCAGCCTTGCCCATCACCTTGCCCGGCAACTCTCGCAGGTGCGCCGCAAATCGTGGGGCGGTAATGGCCCAATGACCTACCTGCGTCCTGACGGCAAAACCCAGGTCACCGTACAATATGAATACGGTCGCCCGAAACGTGTTGACACTGTTGTCATCTCAACACAGCACGCCAGTTACATTGACCAGGAACAAATTCGCCTCGATGTCATCGAGCACATTATCAAACCCGTTATTCCCGCAGGTTTGCTCGATAGCTCTACGAAATTTTTAGTCAACCCCACTGGTCGCTTCGTTACCGGAGGCCCCATGGGAGATGCCGGCCTCACTGGCCGCAAAATAATCGTGGATACCTATGGGGGTATGGCTCGCCATGGTGGTGGTGCCTTTAGTGGGAAAGACCCGACCAAAGTCGATCGCTCTGCTGCTTACGCAGCGCGCCACATCGCGAAAAATATAGTGGCGGCCGGGCTTGCCGATCGCCTGGAACTTCAAATAGCCTATGCCATCGGTGTAGCTCGTCCCCTGTCCATTTTTGTCGAGACATTTGGCACAGGCAAAGTCTCCGACGACGAAATTCTGCGCTTGATTAACGAGCATTTCGATTTGCGCCCGGCTGCCATCATCCAGTCTCTGAATCTCCGGCGTCCCATCTACCAGCCAACCGCCGCTTTCGGCCATTTTGGTCGCACCGATATCGACGCTCCATGGGAATCCCTAAACAAAGTTCCCATGCTCCGCAAAGGCGTCGGCGTCTCCGTGTTGCACAGCAGTGAAAGTGGGGTTGAGACCAGTTCATAGTCTCATCCTATCAGCACATCCCATGAGGTTGGGTGAAACCACCAGTATGGTTCACTCAACCTTGCTGCTGTTCCTGTGTTTAATCCTTGCTCTAATCTCGTATAATAATGATTGATTGATCGAAAATTTGTCTATGACTCGAAAATTTGTCTATGACTAATGAATGCAACAGAAAGAGCAGAACACGTTGGACTTCTCACTCAATGAAGAGCAGTTGGCAATTCGGGACACCTGCCGAGAATTTGCTCAACAAGAAATAAAACCTCTTGCCGAAGAAATGGATCGCACAGGTGCTTTTCCTTACAAACTTATTCGCAAGATGGCCGAGTTGGGGTTACTGGGACTTCCTTTTCCTGAAGAATACGGCGGCGCCGGTGCAGATTTCCTCTCCTACTGCTTGGCGATAGAAGAAATATCGCGCGCCGACGTCTCCATCGGAATCACGATGGAGGCCCACACTTCTCTCGGAGCAAGCCCCTTCTTCTATTATGGAAGCCAAAAACAAAAGGAGCGTTTCCTCGTACCCCTGGCTCGTGGTGAGCAACTATGGGCCTTTGGTTTAACGGAGCCCGAGGCCGGCTCCGACTCCGGCGGTACCCAGACACGCGCTGTGCTACAGAATGGCTACTGGCATATAAATGGCTCAAAGAGCTTCATCACGAACGCCGGTACAGAAATGACCGGTGGTGTCACCATTACCGCCGTTACGGGAATGCAGCCCGATGGGTGCAAGGAAATCACCAATATCATTGTGCCAAAGGGTACGCCCGGCTATATCATAGGCAATCCCTATAAAAAAATGGGCTGGAAAGCCTCGGATACTCGCCCCCTCATCTTTGAAGACTGCGTTATTCCTGAGAACGATATCCTCGGTCAGCGCGGCGATGGCTTTAGGCAATTCATGCAAATACTTGATGCTGGGCGTGTTGCCATTGCAGCTCTCTCTGTTGGACTGGCACAGGCTTGCCTGGATGAAGCCTTGAGCTATGCGAAAGAGCGCAAACAATTTGGTCAGCCCATCAGCAAATTCCAGGTTACCCAGTTCAAACTTGCCGATATGGATACAGAAATTGAACTGGCGCGTTTAATGTATCAAAAGGCCGCCTGGTTGCAGATGCAGGGCGAACCTTACTCGCGCGAGGCTTCAATGGCAAAACTCTTTGCCTCGGAAACCGCCAAACGCGCTGCTGATCAAGCCGTGCAGATACATGGTGGGTACGGCTTTATGGACGAATATCCCGTCTCGCGTTACTGGCGTAGCGTCAAGGTAAACGAAATTGGCGAAGGCACCAGCGAGGTCCAGCGAATGGTTATCGCGAAATATCTCGGGTGCTAACAAGCAAACAGAAAAATCAAGAGGAGTGAATCAGCCATAAAAAAGTGGGTTGGCAAATATGGCCAACCCACTTATTATTGCTTGCTCAGTTCTTTGGCCAGCTAAAGGCCTCCAGTGTTGCAGCGGGATTGATGGTGCTTCCCGTTGTAGCTCCGGTAGTATTGATCGTCCATACCGCCGTGTCTCCGTTCACCGCGAGAAACTGAGCATCGTTCAAAACATCCCCAACTGTGATATTAGATTTTAAGACCGCGTCATATATGCCGTAACTGCCATCGCCATTTTGCCACAGCACGAAATCTTTCCCGGCCTGTAGCGATGAGGCAGAACCAATAGCTCCACTCACCGGTGTTGGTGAGGCATCAAGTGAGTCTGAGAGTGGGTACATCATCAAATTCCCTCGCACACTGCTGTCAAGTGCCGCTGAATAATAATTCGTATTGGCCCACGAGGTCATCGGCGGTGTAGCGGTGTTCGGCGTCGCCACTGGTACAGCTGTGCCGGTCGAAGTTGGCAATGGCGAAGCATTTGGGGTAGTCTGCGTTAAACCCCCTCCAACAGCAGTGTTGAGCAAGAAAAGGGTATTGTTGACAACGGCCGGCGTGAAAGATAGCCCATCCTGTAGAAACAATTGCTTAATCGTCGTCTTATGCCACTCTGCCGGTCCATGTGATGGTATCACTTCTAACACCTGTTGGGTCCATATATTGCTGTGCAGGTTCTCATCGTCGCTCCGCCATTCTTCCGCCCAGAAGATCTGCGAACCATTATTATTGGCGGTCGGGGAAGTAATAATGTGGTCCGGGCTTGCTACCGCGATCTCTGTGGCAGCAAAATCGTTGTTCTCGCCCAGCGGATAGCGTACAAGATGTGAGGAGCCATTCTTGTCAACCATCGCGATCAGTAGCGTATTCTGAATAAACCAGATACCCTGAATAGGGGTATGTATCCAGCTGAGTGTAGCATCCTGGTCAAATGTGCCTGAAACAAGTGTCACCGGCTGGTTGGGCACAGCAGTACCTCCATCCGATCGCCCTACCAGGGAAAGATACCGTAAACTCCATGTACGAACGAGTGAGTGTGACGAATGGCCGGGCAATATTGGATGTGTAACAACCTGTGGTTCATCAAATTGTAACCAGACCAACCAGTCATTTGAGTTACCCAATACAATCAATGGGCTAGTACTGGCAGTGGCAAGCAAAGGCATGCTGACCTTCGTTGCGCGATCCAACTGTTCAAGCATCCAATTACTATTTTCGCCATCTCCGTACGCTGTATAGTAAATAGATGCCAGATCGGCCACGGCGCTTACTACGTGATTATACGCTGTCGTTGTCGTGTAACTGACCTTTGCAACATCGGTGGGATGGCTCACGACCAATGGTGCAGGCGCATTACCCACCTGATCATGCGCCATAAGCAGTAATGACGTGATCCCTCCCATCATCAATGTCATCAAGAATGCTGCCGCTAAACCGATTGCCGCAAACTGTCCAAATGTACGACGCCGCTTTTTATGAGCTGCTCGGATGATCGGCAAGGGCCCTGTGTCAGCTGACGAAAAGGCAGCCAGCGGATCAGTTTTAGATGAGGAATGTACGTGCTCTCGCAGGTAGGGCTTGAGGAATTCCGGTGGCGGCTGAACTGAAGATGAAGACCGTTGCATAACCTGTGAATGCTCAGCAGCCAGTGCTCGCATGAGCTTTGCATGAATTTCAGGAGGCGGTTCCAGCACTGGCAGCGAACGGATCTGTTCGCCGATCAGGCCGTAGCGAGCAAGCGCACTTCTGCAAGCAGGGCATTGCTCCAGGTGAGTATCCAGCTCAGCGGTAACTACATCGTCAGTATTCAATTCTCGGTGTGCAGCCAGCAACACCTGTGCCTCGGTGCAATTCACTCTTCGCTCACTTCTTGTTTGTACAAGTTTATAAAGCGTTCTCGCGCTCGCATCAAACGCATTTTCACAGCTGATGCGCTGATCTGTAATATTTCTGCGATTTCAGCGCAGGAACGCCCATCATTTTCGTATAGCCAGAGGCATACTGCATATTTAGGCGGCATTTGCTTCAGGACACGTTCTACAATCTCGCGGTCTGCCACGCGGCTCTCAAAACGTCCCCCATCATAGCCACCACGTTCGTACATTGAATTTCCGTTGCTTATGCGCCCGCTACGGTCCTCTTCACCGTTGTTGAAACCTTCTGAGGCTGTGCCACCTGAGTCAGATAGAACACCTGCCCCAATGCCACGATCTTCATTGAATAACGACAGGGGTAACCACGCTATCAATCTTCTTCTGCGTAACGTATCCGTTGTTGTGTTTGCTGCTATCCGGTAGAGCCATGCCGAGAGCGCACCCGGCTGTACGACTGTACCGCCTAATAGCGCTTTATACGCCTTGACAAATACGTCCTGCGTAAGGTCATATGCCTGCTCACGATTACTGGTCAGGTGATAGATGAAATTGGTAATCGGCCCCTGGTAGCGGAGGAAGATGGCCTCGAAATCCGCCACTTCAACTTTCTGTATCGGCTCTTGCACAGCTGATACAGCTAAATGAGGGTGTGTATCCACTACCGCCTCCCCCTCATTGCCTCTTTCTACATTACTTTCCTCATTCACTGCCAATGGGAGTATAGGAAGCCCTTTACGTTCAGCATCTATAACTGAGTGTAAATCGCTATTCGAATTGTAGAAACGGATAGATGCGTCCATTGGTTACAACAACCTTATCTCATATATAAGTATAAAAGGGTAGAGTTTAATTCTGTTGTTCATTGACGTAATTTTATTCTCTCGTAGCATAACATATGAAACTACCTCGTGCTGTGAACTATGAAACATAAGGTACCTGGAAGGAATAATTTCCTACTAGCGCCACATAGTAGCTTCACGCTGCGCTATCTCATCCCGTGCAATTACCTCCGGGTCATACTCCAGCAATGGCCTGGAACAACAAGGGCTCATGGTCTGTGATTGGTCAGCTTCAAACTGCTGTTGGCACACACTGCACTCTAAATGGCTGAGATAGCTGAAAACGCCCACTATACTCAATACTATATCACAACATTGCCAATTCTCTCCATTTCTGCTACCATAACCCCATGACAACGCGCCAACAAACAGCACAACCGGGCTGGAATTTCGTCGGTCACGAACACGCCCTCGACCTGCTACGTCGCACACTGGCTGCGCAGCAAGTGCGCCATGCCTACCTATTCACTGGTCCGGAACATATTGGCAAGACGCTTCTTGCCCTCCGTTTTGCCCAGACCCTTCTTTGCACAGGTGGCCCAGATCCCGCGGTAGCTCCACTGGTACCTTGCAACAAGTGTCTCTCCTGTCGAAAAGTCATGCACGGCAACCACCCTGACCTGCACATTATTACACGGTCTCCCGAGAGGCAGTTCATACTCATTGAGCAAATCCGCGCCCTACAGAGCGACTCCGCGCGTAAAACTCTGGAGGGACGGCGCAACGTCTTTATCATCGAAGATGCACACGAGATGAACCTGGAGGCTGCAAACTGCCTCTTGAAAACACTCGAGGAGCCGGAGCCTGACGTTATTCTCCTCCTCACCGCACCTGATCCCGGTTTTCTTCTGCCAACCATCCTCTCACGCGTTCAGCAAATCACCTTACACTTGCTCACTGCCACGCAAATCAAATCTGCCCTGGAAAGACAATGGGGCGTTGATCAAGATGAAGCCACCTTAATTGCTACGCTGGCGGCCGGGCGCATGGGCTGGGCCGTGCAAGCTGTCGAAGACGAAGATCTGCTCATAGAACGCAAGGCTCAGCTTGAAACACTCGCTACATTGCCTACTGTCGGCAAAGTACAACGCTTTGAAATAGCCCGCCGACTCAGCCTTGACCCCGAAAAAACTCGCACAGTTCTAGAGTTGTGGTTACTCTGGTGGCGTGATATGGTATTAGCGGCGCATAATTGCATTGACTTAACCGTCAATGTAGACATGCGTGATATCTTAACACGGCAAGCAATGAAAGTCGGTATGAGCGAGGCAGAGCGCATGGTCCATGCTATCCTGGGCACAATGGAAGCCCTGGATCAAAATGTAAACACCCGCGCCGCGCTCGAAGTCTTAATGCTGGACGTACCAACAATCAATACGTAGGGGCAACCACTGCGGTTGTGCTGGCTTTGACGTACCAACGATGAAATCACAGGAGGGATACACAATGCGCACCGATTTCCAACACTTGCTCATTCAAGAAGATAATCATGTTCTCAAGATCACCATGAATCGCCCAGAAGTATTCAACGCCTTCAATGATACTCTGTTGGACGAGATGGGTGAAGTATTGGAGAGAGCCGCAAAGGATAAAGCAGTGCGTTGCGTAGTCATCACTGGAGCAGGTCGAGCCTTTGGCTCTGGACAAGACCTGCGTGATTTTGGCGCGCTCCACGCCAGCAAAGGTGAAACACCTATCAAAGTCAGTGATCACTTGCAAAAATATCATCGAATACTCTATGACATTCGCCATATGCCTAAACCCGTTGTCGCGGCTGTGCACGGCGTCGCTGCCGGTGCATCGTGCAATTTAGCGCTTGCCTGTGACATGCGTATTGCTGCCGACAATGCTCGTTTTATTGAAGCTTTTGCCAGAATTGGCCTTGTCCCAGATGCAGGTGGCGGCTTTTTCTTACCACGCCTGGTAGGATTAGGAAAAGCGATGGAATTGGCTATGCTGGCCGACGAGATAAGCGGCCAGGAAGCGGAGCGTCTCGGCCTCGTCAATCGCTGCGTCCCCATTGATGAATTTGAAGAAGCGACCGCCGCCTTCGCTCAGCGCTTAGCCAATGGGCCAACGCAAGCTTATGCGCTTATCAAAGAACTCATGTATAAATCGCTTGAAAGCGACCTGGAAACATCTCTCAAATTAGAGGGTGAGTTACAAGATATCGCTGTCAACACCGCGGATTATCGCGAAGGGGTTAAGGCCTTCCTGGAAAAACGTTCCCCTCACTATCACGGTAGATAGGGGTAGGTACCCACGGTGCGTATTGATGCCCTTTCATATAGTAACATACTGACTCAGGGTGCGCAGCGACGAGAGGCCCTGCGCGTTCTAAGCCCCCAACACCTGGAACACTGTTCCTCTCTTATGCTCCAAGGTCTGCGCGAGCGCAAATTGAGCGTCTCACCCAATGTAATTGTCCTGGGCGCGGGCGCTTGCACTGAGATTCCCCTACTTGAGCTAACTCGTGGCTCCGATGAGGTTGTTCTTGCCGACCTGGATCTTGCCTCCATGCAGCAGGCCGCCAGGGAACTACCAACGCCTGCGCTTCGCAAGCGCCTGCGCCTGGTTCAGTGCGACATCACTGGTGGCGTCAGCGCAAATTTGCACCGCTTGCTAGAGAAACAATCCTGGAACCTGCTCGTTTCACGCGGTGCACAGGCAGTCTTTGACGCCGCTGCTGAGTGTTTGGAGCAATGTCTGATCCCCGATCCGCCTGAGCTAGAGGGCCTTGGGGACGGTGAATCTGGCCTGGTCGTCAGTTCCCTCGTCCTTTCCCAGCTTTTTAGCTATCCACTGCTCGATATACTCGACCGCATACAGAATATTGCTCCAGAACTCCTGAGAGAGCAAGAACGCCATCGACATTACCAGCAGGCCGCCGGCGCATTTCGTCAACGCGTCATCCAGGCTCATCTCCATCTATTGCAGAAACTCGTAGAGAAAGATGGCAACATCGTCCTCATTAGTGACATCCGTGGCTTTATCTTTAACGTCTATGGTACCGATCACGATGCAGAACACCGCCATACTATGCCGCTTGTCCCCCGCGCACTGCCAGACCTCGTACGCGAGCGCTTTTCTGTAATAGAGGAGAATCAATGGGAGTGGCTCACAGACCTGCCAGCTAATGGAAAATTAGGTAGAGGATATAATGTTGTCGGCTACATGTTGCGCGCTTTATAAGATTTCTCTCTTCCTTCCAGTCGCACAGTAACAATTTAACTTTGCTAACCAGTAAATTGGCATAATTTTCCCCTAAAGAGAAGGAACTCGGTCTCCTTTCTTCTCTTTAGGGGAAAACTCTTTACACCTTAGCAATCGGCATATTCGCCACATCCGTCAGAGCACGATCCAGCAACTCGGCTGCTTCATCGATATCTTCGGCCTTCAATACCAGCGGTGGGATCATGCGGAGCGTACTCGTCCCAAGGTTATTGAGCAACAAGCCATGCTCAAGCGCCTGCTGCACAATCGTAGGCGCAAGTTCGTGCTGTACATGCACTGCTTGCATCAAACCAATGCCGCGTGGACTATCAATGAAATGATACTTCTTACAGAATGCCTCGAGTTTAGTGTGCCAGTACTCGCCCATCCTCGCGGCATTCTCCAGTAGATTTTCCTCCAGAATAGTGTTAATCGTCGCTATAGCTGCCGCGCAAGCAATAGGATTGCCTCCAAAAGTGGTGCCATGATCGCCTGCCGTGAAGAGGTCAGTGCGCTCACCCGTCAGCATAGCACCTATAGGTATGCCGCCCGCCAGCCCCTTTGCCATCGTCACGATATCAGGAACCACGTCAAAGTGCTCCCAACTGTAGAACTTCCCTGTGCGTCCCATGCCTGCCTGCACCTCGTCGCAGATCATCACCAGGTTCTGCTCATCGCACCACTGACGTACGCCCTGGATAAACTCCTTATTTCCTGTCCAGATGCCGCCCTCACCCTGCACCGCCTCAAGGAGTATCCCTACCGTCTTCTCGCTCGTAGCCGCTTTCAAAGCTTCCAGGTTGTTAAATGGAACCTGCTTGAACCCGTCAGGAATGGGCACCCACGTTGCCTGGTAGTAAGCCTGCCCGGTAGCCGCCGTTGTTGCCAGCGTGCGCCCATGGAAGCTATTCTCCATACTGATAATTTCATAGGCGCCATCTTTATGCACCCGCCCAAACTTGCGTGCCAGTTTTATTGCGCCTTCATTTGCTTCCGCGCCACTGTTGGAGAAGAAAGAACGCATCCCGTTACTCTGAATGCCAAGCAACTCGGCCAGCTCAATCTGGCGCGTGTTGTAATACAAATTGGAAACATGTACAAGCTGGGTCACCTGCTGCTGTACCGCCTGTACTATCGCTGGATGGCAATGGCCCAGTACATTGACGGCGATACCCGCTACAAAATCCAGCAATACTCTCCCATCGCTATCCCATACTCGCGCACCTTCGCCTCTTACCAGCGTTATTGGTTGGCGTTTGAAAGCCCCCTGATAATACTTCTGCTCAAGCGCTGCCCAGTCACGTTTATTAGTCTCCGTTGTCGTCATCGTTTTCTCCTTTGAATAATAGTCTACTATTCATCCCATCTTAGCGGGTATAGAGCGTATTCTCGTCAATGTAACCATGCGTCAGGTCACACCCCCATGCCGTCGCTTTGCCATTCCCTAAATGCAGGTCAATCGCTACTGTTACTTCACTGCCTGCCATTGCATGGAGAGCCGCGCCCTGGTCATACTCTGCCGCCAGGCCCTGTTTCATCACCTGCACGTCACCGATGAAAATATCATACGTGGACTGGTTAAGCTCGCATCCGCTGGCGCCAAGCGCCGCGGCAATTCGTCCCCAGTTGGGATCACCTCCTGCTAATGCGCACTGCCACAAGGGTGAAAGCGTTATCGCACGCGCTGCTTTCACCGCGTCCACCTTATTGCGCGCTCCGCTCACCTGGACGATCATCAGCTTTGTCGCACCTTCACCGTCGCGTGCCATCTCGCGCGCCAGGTATTGGGTCACGTACCGGAGCGCCTGGCGGAACGTATCTGCATCAGGATGTCTTTCGTCGATAGGCGTATTGCCCGCCAGTCCATTCGCGAAGAGAATGCAGGTATCATTGGTGGACATGTCGCCATCCATCGAGATCATGTTGAACGAATCATCGACAGCAGCTTTTACCTCTGCCTTCATCCAGTCATAGGCCATCGCTACGTCAGTTGTCAGATAGCTGAGCATTGTCGCCATATTGGGATAGATCATGCCCGCGCCCTTCGTCACGCCGCCCAGGCGTACAGTGCGTCCATCGATCTGAAACTCCAATGCTATATGCTTTGGACGAGTATCGGTTGTCATGATCGCTTCAGCGAAGGCATTTCCTTTGTCCCTACCCAATTCAATAGCCGCCACGCCAGCCTCAATCTTCTCCATTGGCAGCTGGCGACCAATAATCCCTGTGGAAGAACAGAGCACTAACTCGTTTTCCAGGTGCAACTTCTTCGCCACCAGTTCTGTCAT
>Ga0066695_10000029_pt1 | contig 23955 bp, 11 predicted proteins | sample GraSoiAngelo_144_FD_66452 | JGI IMG/M metagenome (GOLD analysis project Ga0066695, IMG submission 66452) | Grasslands soil microbial communities from the Angelo Coastal Reserve, California, USA - 14_1009_02_40cm | ecosystem: Environmental > Terrestrial > Soil > Grasslands | place: USA...
AGGCGAACAACGTGATCGTCACGGAGGACGGCCGGGCGGTCGTTCTGGATTTTGGCCTGGCCAAACGCGAAATAACGGAGGAGGAAGGCTCGTCCAAGCTCCTGGGTTCCACACCCACATCGACCGGCGTGATCATGGGCACGCCGGCGTACCTGAGTCCGGAGGTCTTGCAGGGAGAGCGTGCGACGGCCCAAAGCGATATCTGGTCCCTGGGCGTCGTTCTGTACACCATGGCCACGGGCACCCTTCCGTTCCACGGACGATCGATCGCGGAACTGGGCAGCGCGATTCTCAAGGACGCGCCGGCGCCGCTGCCCGACCGCGTGCATCCCGGACTCCAAGCCATCATCCAGCGTTGCCTCGCCAAGGAACCAAGCCAGCGATACAGGCTCGCGAGTGAAGTGCGCGCCTCGCTCCATGTGTTGCAGCCAGGCTCGGGTCCTGTCGTCCGGCGCGTGGGCCGGGACTGGGGGCGCCTGGGCGTCTACGCCGCCTCGGTCTTGGCGACCCTGGTGACGGTAATCCTGGTTTCGGAGGCGATTCGCCGGCCCGGGCCGATCGGGAGCGCTTCCTCCGGGGCCGGCATCCGATCGCTTGCGGTGCTTCCGCTGGCCAACCTGTCGGGCGATCCCCGACAGGAGTACTTTGCGGACGGCCTGACGGATGAGCTGATCGCCGATCTCGCATCGATCAAGTCGCTCAAGGTGATCTCCCGCACCTCCGCCATGCGTTACAAGGGCGCCAACAAGCCCCTTCCCGAAATCGCGCGAGAGCTGGGCGTGGAGGGGATCGTCGAGGGCTCCGTTCTCCGATCCAGCGACCGGGTGCGGATCAAGGTTCAGCTCATCGATGCTGCAAAGGACCGGCACCTCTGGACGCAGACCTACGACCGCGATACTCGGGACGTTCTGGCCATGCAGAGTGAGGTGGGTCGCGATATCGCCGAGAGGATCGACGTGGAGCTTGCTCCGGGTGAGCAGGGGCGCGTCACGAATCCGAGGCCGGTCAACTCCCAGGCCCAGGAGCTCTATCTCCGAGGGCGGTACTATTGGAACAAGCGCGACAAGAATGCGCTCGTACAGGCCCTGGACCATTTCGATCGCGCGATCCGGATCGACTCGACGTACGCCGTCGCCTACGCCGGATTGGCGGACACGTACGTTCTCATGCCTCTGTATGCGGACAGCTCGCCCCAAGAGAGCTACCCCCGGGCGAGGGCCGCTGCGCTCAAAGCGCTGAAGATCGACGAGCATCTCGCTGAGGCGCATGCTTCGCTGGGGCGCGTGAAGCTCTTCTACGATTGGGATTGGCCTGGGGCGGAGACCGAGTTCAAGCGGGCCATCGAGCTGAAGCCGAGCCTCTCGACGGCTCACCATTGGTATTCCATCTTCCTCCGGGACGTGGGCCGCCGCGAGGAGGCGATTGCCGAGGCGAATCGGGCCCTGGAGCTGGATCCGGTCTCGCTCATCATCAACGCGAATCTGGGGGACACCTTCTTCTACGCGGGGAAATTCGATCAGGCGGTGGCGCAGCACCGAAAGACCCTCCTTCTGGACGCGGGCTTCGCCGCGGCCCATCTCTATCTCGGCCGCGCCCTGGAACAGAAGGGGCTCCTCCAGGACGCAGTCGCCGAATTCCAGAAGGCGAGGTCCCTGGCGGGAACGGGCTCGTACGCCCTGGGAGATCTCGCTCGTGCCTACGCACGGGCCGGGAAGAGAACGGACGCGAAGGGGCTCCTGAACGAGTTGTCGGAGCGTTCCAAGCGGGGCGCAAGCCTGGAAACGGACATCGCCCTGGTCCACCTGGCACTGGGAGACCGGGACCAGGCGTTCCAGTATCTGGAAGAGGCCTATCGGGAGCGATCGGGACTGAACGATCTCAAGGTGGATCCAAGATTCGGATCTCTCCATGGCGATTCCAGGTTTCAAGACTTGCTCGTGCGCCTTGGGCTTGCGTCCTAGCTACCGGCTGCGATCCCGGAGCTAGAATCGGAAGTAGTGGCCGGCCCATAGCGTGAGGAAATGGAGCCGTTCGCCGCCCGTGCCCGCGCCGCTGGGGCCCGGAGCGTCGAAATACCGAACCGCGACGTCGAAAGCGACCCTCGGGCGGAGGTAATACTCCACGCCCAGCCCACCCGTCCAGCCTACTCCCCATCCGGAGGACACGAGCTGGGTGTCGCTGTTCGGAACGCGCAGGCGCGACTCCCAGCCGGAGGGCCCCGCGCCGGCGACCACATAGGGCCGGAACAGAGCCTCCGGGGCGCGCAACACGAAGTTGGCGGTGATCGGGTACACGAAGAGCGAGCCTCCGACTCCCTCGGTCCGTGGGAATCTCTGGTATCCCCCCAGGAACTCGATACCTCCGAAGCGGGCCTTTGCCCAGAAATTCTTCCAGAGTGAAATGCCCGTGGATGAGCCGTACGGGCCCGCGAAGCCGCCCTGCGGGTAGCCCACGCTCACGCCGAGAATCGTGGAGCCGACCCCTCGCTCTGCCCAGCCGCTCCGAGGGACGAATCCCAGCCGCTCCAGATCCTTGCGGTCGAGCGTGCCCCTCGTGTCGTGGACGTAGCGTGGATGCCGAAAGGCGTAGAGGTAGTACCAGGGCTGGAGCAGGTCTTCCACATAGGAACGCACGGCGGGGATTCGCCTGATTCGATACCCGGGGTAGGTCAATCCCGGTCCAGCCCGGTTCCACCCCGCATTGAACGCGGGGCCGAACGGCGCCCTGTTTCCCACGTCGCCGGCGATCACATGAGAGCCCAGGGAAGGCGCGCTCGGGAATCCCCAACGCACGGGGAGGAGGAGCCATGCCCACTCCCTGAGGACTTCGGGTCTTCGGCGGTAGTCGATCCGGCCCGGGTCGGGCGTGAGAACGACCTGAAAGCGGTCGTGGGGGACGATTCGTGTCGAATCGTGACGGGAACCGGTCACACTCTCGGTGTGCCCCAACCCGGCGACCGCCTCCCATTCGCCCGGGTACGGGTAGTTGCCGTGCGAGCCCGAGTTCCGGTCGTGGGAGAAGAGGCGGGTGGGGTAGTCGAGGATCATGTAGGCGCGCCCGCCCACGTAGACCACGGGGTGGGTGCCGTCGGCGATCTCCGGGCGGTGATTTCCCTGAGGCAGGCTCGCGCTTCGAGCGTGGAAGAAGTAGTGCACCTCCTCGATGCCCGAACGATCGGCGCCGAGAACCACATTGATGTGCTCCCAGTCTCCCTCGTGGTCGGCGATGTAGTCGTTCATCGGATAGAAGTACCAGTACTGAACCACCACGCGGTTTCGTTCGTCGAGGAAGGGGTGGGCGAAGACGGTCGGTTGGCTCCACGCGGCGCTATCGGGTCCGCCCCGGAGCCCGGCGTAGGTCTTCCACCATTCACGAGGCTTCGTGCCGGGAAAGTTGAAGTACCAGACCTCGAGCAGCTCCGGGTCGCTCTGGGAGCGCAAACCCAATTCGACGAGTTGCGCCAGAGAGTCGAGGCTCAGCCCGCGAAAGGGGAGATCCTGGAAATCCTTGAGCTGGTAGGGGGCCGCGCGCACTCGATCCAGGCGAAGGGTATCCGCGAAGAGAAGGGGATGGATCGGCAGGAGCTGGGCCCTTCTGCCATGGAGGCCGATGTTGTCACCCGAGGGCAGGATCAAGGTGGGAGCAAATCGCCGTACGAGCGCCTCCAGCTCGGCCCGGCGGGATTCGGCAATCCCGTCTCCTCGCTCGCATTCTTCGGCGGGACCGAAGAGCGAGTCCGCCGCGGCACGCGCCCCGACCAGAGGCGGCCTCTGATCGGCCCGGATCACGTCCAGGTAGGCGCCGCGCTGGTCCCGCGTGGAGGCGCATCCCGAGGCCGCGACCAGGAGCATGAGCGCGCGCAGCGACACGCTCGTGGAGGATCCACGTAGGCTGCTCATCATCGCCCAGACCCCCATCGCCGACTGGCTTGGCCACCGGAACGTCGCGATGGTAGTCCTCGCGGGCTTCGGGAGTCACCCCAGAAACGTGTACAATTGCCCTCGCGTGTCATTACGCTTCCGCAGGCCAGGAGTCAGGGGGTTCGGGGAGCTCCGGAACCAGATCAAAAGGCTCGCGAATTCGGGATCCGAGCCGGAGGGCGCCATTCCCGTTGAGCGCGAGATCGATCTCCGAAAAGAGGAGTAACGCAGGGCGGCGCCGGCCTGGCCCGGAAACGGGCCCTCTCCGGGGCGAGCTCCTCAGCGTCGAGCACCTCGAGGAGCGTGCCCGCGTGCTGGCCGCCAGCTACACCCTCGCGCGGAACCCCCGGCAGCGCCCGCTCCGCTTCCTGCCGCGCCTTCAAGAAAACGCACGGGTTCTTCGCAGGTCCTACCAGATCCTCGCGGCGGACGTGCGGCGCGGGGAGCCGGTGGCTCCGGCGGCGGAATGGCTTCTCGACAACTTCCACCTCGTCGAGACCGAGATTCTCGAGGTTCGCAAGAACCTCCCCCAGCGTTATTACCTCGACCTTCCCAAGCTGGCGGTGCGCGAGCTGGCCGGTATGGCCCGGGTGCACGCCATGGCCCTCGAATTCATCCGCCACAGCGACGCGCGCTTCGATCTGCACCGCCTGACCCGTTTCGTGAGCGCCTACCAGATGGTGGCGCCGCTCACACTCGGGGAGCTGTGGGCGTGGCCGAGCATGCTGAAGCTCTGCCTGATCGAGAATATCCGGCGCCTCACCGACGAAATCATGGAGAGCCGCCAGGGCGAAGCGGAAGCGGACCGCTACTTCATGGGCTTCGAATCGATCGGGCCGGGGGAGCCCCTGCCTCCTCTTCCCGAGAACCTGACCAACGCGTTCGTGGTCCACCTGGTCCAACGCACACGTGAGCTCGGCCCCCGCATCTCCGAGCTTCGGATCGAGCTGGAACGCCGGCTCAAGCTCGTGGGCTCGAGCGTGGACGATGCCGTGCGCACCGAGCACCAGCTCCAGACCATGGGGCAGGCGTCCATGGGCAACTCGATCACCGGTCTCCGGCTGGTCTCGACGACCGACTGGAATCGCGCGATCGAGAAGGTGAGCCTCATGGAACAGGTGCTCCAGCGCGATCCGGCAGGCGTCTACGGCAGGATGGATTTCCGAAGCCGGGATCGCTACCGGCAGGCCGTCGAGGAGCTGTCCGAGCCGACGGGGGAGGCGCAGCTACGCGTGGCTCTGCGGGCGATCGAGAGCGCCAGGCAGGGGGAGAAGCGCCCGGAGGATCCAAGCGGGCACATCGGCTACCACCTGATTGGCCCCGGACGCCGCGATTTCGAGCAGGATGTCGCGTACGTTCCCCGTCTCAAGCAGCGCATCCGCCGCTTCATTTTCAGGAACAACACCGCCCTCTATCTCGGATCGATCTCGCTCTTCACCGCCGCTGGCGCCGCCGCCGCCGTGGCCTATGCGTGGGGCCAGGGAGCTTCCGCGTCGCTCTTGGCCTGGGTCGGCCTGCTCGCGCTTCTGCCCGCAAGCGAGGCCGCATCCACGATCGTCCAGATGGGGGTGCACCGTGTCGCGAGGCCGAGGCGACTTCCGAGGGTCGAGCTCAAGAACGGCGTGCCGGAGGAGGCCCGCACCATGGTCGTGGTCCCCACGCTTCTCGCGAGCGCGGCGAGCGCGCGTGCGCAGATCGAGCACCTCGAGGTGCAGGCGCTGGGGAACGTGGATCCGAACCTTCACTTCGCGCTGCTCACCGATTATCCGGACGCGACCGAGGCCGAGCGGCCCCAGGACCAGGACATCCTGACGGCGTCAATCGAGGGCATCGAGGCCCTCAACGCGCGCTACGGAAACGGGCGGCGGGATCGTTTCTACCTGTTCCATCGGCCGCGGCAGTGGAACCCGCGGCAGGGCGTGTGGATGGGCTGGGAGCGAAAACGCGGGAAGATCGAGGAGTTCAACGCCTTGCTGCGCGGCGCCACGAACACCTCGTTCCACATCATGGTCGGCGACCGTTCGATCCTCGAGAAGGTGCGCTACGTCATCACGCTGGACGCCGACACGCGCTTGCCTCGCGACGCCGCGGCCGACCTGATCGGAATCATCCAGCATCCTCTGAACCGCCCGCATTTCGATCCCCGCCTGCGCCGCGTCACGGCGGGGTACGGAATCTTGCAGCCGCGCGTGAGCGTCACGCTCTCGAGCGCCGCCGGCTCGCTCTTCGCGCGGGTCTACGCGGGGCACACGGGGGTCGACCCCTACACCACGGCGGTCTCGGACACCTACCAGGATCTCTACAACGAGGGCATCTTCACGGGCAAGGGGCTGTACGTCGTCGACACGTTCACGGCGGCCCTGAAGGGCCGCGTCCCTGAAAACGCCCTCCTCTCGCACGATCTCTTCGAGGGCATCTACGCCCGAACCGCCCTGGTCTCCGACGTGGAGGTGGTGGACGACTTCCCTTCGAACGTCCTGGCCCACGCGAGGCGCCAGCGCCGGTGGGTTCGCGGGGATTGGCAAATCCTTGCCTGGCTCTTTCCCTGGGTGCCCACACGACGGGGCCTCGAGCGAAATCGCCTCCCGCTGATCAGCCGCTGGAAGATTCTCGACAATCTCAGGCGAAGCCTCATCGCTCCGAGCACGCTCGCGCTGCTCGCTTCGTCATGGACCTGGCTGCCGGGGTCCCCCTGGGCGTGGACGCTCGCGGTGATCGCCGGCATGGGGTTCCCGATTTACAAGCACGCGTGGCGCGGTTTGAGCGGACCCGCGGAGCATCAGCCGTTCGGGGTGTTCCTGCGCGACCTGCGCGACGAGCTGGCGACCGCGGGCGCGCAGGTGATCCTCCAGCTCACGCTCCTGGCCTATCACTCCTACGAGATGATCCACGCCATCACGCTCACGCTGGTGCGGTTGATGTTCACGCAGCGAAAGCTGCTCGAATGGGAGACCGCGGCCGCCGCGGCGGCGCGCTCTGCGGGCTTGACCAGCCGGGAGGGCCTGCGCGCGTTCGCGAACGGCATGTGGGCAAGCCCCGCGGCCGCGATCGCCTTGGGCGCCGCCACGATCGCGGCGCGCCCCTCGGCCCTCCCCGCCGCCTCGCTCCTCCTCCTTCCCTGGCTTTCGGCGCCGCTCGTCGCGTTCTGGCTGAGCCGCCCGGTGGTTCCGCGAACGATCGTCCTCAGCGCGCGCGACCGGGAATACCTGCGCGAGATCGCGCGGCGCACCTGGACGTATTTCGTGGGCTCGATGGACGAGACCGGGCATTGGCTTCCGCCGGACAATATTCAAGAGAAGCCCGCGCGCCTCGTGGCCGACCGCACGTCGCCGACGAACATCGGCATGGCGCTTCTGGCGATCTTGTCGGCGCACGACCTGGGCTTCATCGATCGCCTCGAGACCCTGGACCGAATCGACAAGACCATCACGGCGATCGAGAGCCTCGAGAAGCACGAGGGGCATTTGCTGAACTGGTACGACATCCGGAGCCTGGCGCCGCTTCAGCCGCGCTACGTCTCCACGGTGGACAGCGCGAATCTGGCGGGCGCCCTGCTCGCACTCGCAGAAGGATTGCAGCGGCTCGACATCGGGCTCGATCTCTCCGAGGAGGATCGCCGCCGTTCTGCCCAGCTGGCCGATCGCGCGCAAGCGATCGCGGACGCGATGAACTTCGCGTTCCTGTACGACCGGGATCGCCGGATTTTCTCCATCGGGTACCGGCTGGCGGATCAGGAGGGTCCGGGACGGCTCGATTCCTCCTACTACGATCTGCTCGCGTCCGAGGCCCGTCTCGCCAGCTTCGTCGCGATCGCGAAGGGGGACATCCCCCAGGAGCATTGGTTCCAGCTGGGGCGTGGTCTCGTGAGCGTCGGCGGGGTTCCGACCTTGGTCTCCTGGAGCGGATCGATGTTCGAGTACCTCATGCCGCTCCTCCTCATGCGGAACTACCCGGACACGCTGCTCCATCGTTCGTGCGGCGCCGCCGTTCGCGCACAGATCGCCCACGGGCGGGGACACGGCGTGCCCTGGGGAGTTTCCGAATCCGCGTTCAACGTCATGGACCGGCATGGGACGTACCAGTACAAGGCATTCGGCGTTCCCGAGCTCGGTCTGAAGCGGGGCTTGTCGGAGGATCTGGTGATCGCGCCGTATGCCACCGCCCTCGCGGCGATGGTCGATCCCACCGAGGCCGCGGACAATCTGCGGCGCCTGGCCAAGGAGGGAGCGGAAGGGGAGTTCGGGTTCTTCGAAGCGCTGGACTACACGCCGCGGGAGACCGAGAAGACCCCGGATCGCGAAGCGCCGGAGGGCCCGGTGGGTCCCACCCCGGTCGAGGCCTTCTTCGCGCACCACCAGGGTATGATCGTCGTCGCGCTCGCCAATGCGCTCCTGAACGACCGGATGGTGTCGCGCTTCCATTCCGACGCGCGGATCCAGGCGACCGAGCTTCTGCTGCAAGAGAGAGTGCCGCGCTTCGTCCCGCTGACCCGCCCCCGGCCGGCCGAGGTGACGCGCGTCGCTCCTCCGCTTCCCGCCCTGCGGCCCCGGCGCTTCCGCACCCCCGACACTCCGTTTCCTCACGCGGCGCTGCTCTCCAACGGCCGCTACGTGTCGGTGGTGACCAACGCGGGCGGCGGCGGCAGCTCCTGCCGCGGCCTTTCGGTCACGCGGCAGCGCCAGGACGCGGTCTCGGACCCGGGCAGCCAGTTCCTGTACCTGCGCGACGTGCGAAGCGGAGCCGTCTGGTCGGCAACGTACCAGCCGATGCGCCGCAACCCGGACGGGTACCGGACGACCTTCTTCGCCGACAAGGCCACGATCCGGCATCGCGGCGAGGACATCGAGTCGCTGCTCGAGATCGCGGTCTCCACCGAGGACGACGTGGAGGTGCGCCGGCTCTCGCTCACGAACCTGAGCCCGTATCAGCGCGAGATCGAGGTCACGAGCTTCGCGGAAGTGGCGCTCTGGCCACCCGCAGAGGACCTGGCCCATCCCGCCTTCGGGAAGCTCTTCCTCGAGACGGAGTGCCGTCCCGAGACGGCTTCACTCCTCTGCGGACGCCGCAAACGGTCCTCCGACGAGCCCGGAGCGTGGGCCATCCACGTGCTCAGCCTGGAGGGGCGTCCCCAGAGTGCCGTGGAGTGGGAGACCGATCGCATGCGGTTCCTCGGGCGCGGCCGCGGACCCGAGGATCCGATCGCGCTCGACGGGCGGGCCCTGTCGGGGACCGTGGGCGCGACCCTGGATCCGATCCTGAGTCTCCGCCAACGCATCCGGCTCGCTCCGGGCGGGTTCGCGCGCCTCGCCTTCGCGACCGGCATGGCATCGGATCGGGACGCGGCGATCGCGCTCTGCATGAAATACGCGGACCCGACCTCCGCGCCGCGAACCTTTGCGCTTGCTGCGACCCAGCTCTCGATCTCGATCCGTCACCTGGGCATCTCGATCGACGAGGCGCAGCTCTACGAGCGGCTCGCCTCGCGCGTCTTCTACACGGACCGCTCGCTGGGGGCCCCGCCCGAGGTCCGCCGGAGCAACACCCTCGGCCAATCGGGACTCTGGAGTCACGGCATCTCGGGCGATCTTCCCATCCTGCTCGTGCGCGTGCTCGAGGGGGACGACCTCTCCCTCGTGCGCCAGGCGCTGCGCGCTCAGGACTACTGGCGGCTGAAGGGGCTGAGCGCCGACGTTGTCATCCTGAACGAGCATCCCGTGGGCTATCGCAACGAGATCCACGAGCAGCTCAACACCCTGCTCGAGGGAGGACCGTGGGGGGCGTGGAAGGACCGACCCGGCGGCGCGTTCCTCCTCACCGGCGACGGCATGAGCGAGCCCGACCGCATGCTCCTCTTCGCGGTGGCGCGCGCGGTGGTGAGCGGAGACCAGGGGACGCTGCAGGAGCAGCTCGATCGCCCTACTCCGGTGCCCGGATGGCCCGCGCCGCTCGAAGTCGAGAAGAGGCTCGCCGGAGCGCCCGAGCCGAATGGGCCGGCCGGCTCGGCCGACATCGAGGTCCCGGAGCTCAAGCTCTGGAACGGACGCGGCGGATTCACTCCGGACGGGAAGGAGTACGTGATCGTCCTGAAAGGCGAGGACGAGACTCCGCTTCCCTGGGCCAACGTGCTCGCCAACCCGCGATTCGGAACGGTCGTCACGGCGGCGGGCCCTTCCTACACGTGGGCCGGGAACAGCAGAGAAAACCGCCTCACGCCGTTCGCGAACGATCCCGTGACCGAGGCGACGGGGGAGGCGATCTACCTGCGCGACGATGAATCGGGCGCGGCCTGGGGAGCGACCCCGGGACCGATGCGCCGCACCGCGGAGAGCGGCCGGTGGATCGTGCGCCACGGCGCGGGCGTGACGCGCTACGTGCACCGCGAACGGGGCATCCGGCACGAGCTCGCGATCTTCGTGCATCCCTCCGATCCGGTGCGGTTCGCGCTCCTCACGGTGGCGAACCAGAGCGGCCGGCCGCGCCGTCTCAGCGCCTTCGGCTACAACGAGTGGAGGCTTTGCCCGCCGCGCGCCGGCGAGGAGCTGCACGTCTGGACCGAATCCGACCCCGATACCTCATCGCTCCTCGCCGAGAATCCCTATAACCAGGCGTTCCGGGGGGTCGCCTTTGCCCACGCGGGCCCGCTCGCATCGAGGACCGGGGACCGGATGGAGTTCCTGGGGCGGAACGGCACCCTTGCGCGCCCGGCGGCGCTCGGCCGCGTCCGCCTGTCCGACACCGTCGGCGCGGGGTACGATCCCTGCGCCGCGCTTCACGTCGCCGTCCCGCTCGCGCACGGGGAGACGCGCCAGATGGTCTTCCTCCTGGGCCAGGGCGAGGATCGCGCTCACGCTCTGCGGCTGGTTCGCGCGCACGGCTCGGCCCCGGCTGCCCTGGCGGCGCTCGGGGAAGTCGAGCGATCCTGGGACCGCCTCCTGGGCGCGGTCGAGGTCCGGACTCCCGACGACTCCTTCGATTTCCTGATGAACCGCTGGCTCCTGAACCAGTGCGTCTCCAGCCGCTACTGGGCGCGCACGGCCTACTACCAGCCCGGTGGCGCTTACGGGTTCCGCGACCAGCTCCAGGACGTGATGGCGCTCACGTTCGCGGCTCCCGATCTCTACCGCGAGCACCTCGTACGCACCGCCGGGCGGCAGTTCCGCGAGGGTGACGTGCAGCACTGGTGGCACGCCCACTCGGGCGCCGGCGTGCGCACCCGGTGCTCCGACGACCGCTTGTGGCTTCCCCTGGCGGTCGCTCGCTACCTCCATGCGACCGGGGATGCCACGGTTCTCGAGGAACGCGCGCCTTTCCTCGAGGCCCCGCCGCTCGAGCCCGGCCAGAGCGAGGCCTACGGGCATCCGTCGCTCGCAAGCGAGGACGGTTCGATCTACGAGCATTGCGTCCGCGCCATCGACCGGAGCCTGACGTCCGGATCGCATGGGTTGCCCCTGATCGGAAGCGGGGACTGGAACGACGGCATGAACCGTGTCGGCGTCCAGGGAAGGGGAGAAAGCGTCTGGCTGGGCTGGCTCCTCATCGGCGTTCTCAAGGAGTTTTCCGCCCTCGCCGAGACTCGCGGGGATGAGGAGCGCGCCGCGCGCTACCGGAGTGAGACGGGTCGTCTGGCGGCCGTCATCGAGCAGGCCTGGGACGGAGACTGGTACCGGCGCGGATATTTCGACGACGGCACGCCGCTGGGTTCCGCGCAGAACGACGAGTGCCGCATCGATTCCATCGCGCAGTCCTGGGCCGTGCTGTCCGGCGCCGCGGCGCCACAGCGGGCGGAGCGCGCCATGGATTCGGTACGAACCCACCTGATCCGCCGCGATGCTCGCGTCGTCCTCCTCTTGACGCCGCCCTTCGACGCCTCCGCGATGGATCCCGGCTACATCAAGGGTTACCCGCCGGGCGTGCGGGAGAATGGAGGTCAATACACGCATGCGGCCCTCTGGGTCTTGATGGCGGTGTCCCGCCTCGGCAGCGGTGACGAAGCCGTGGAGCTCTTTCACCTGCTCAATCCCATCAACCACGCGCGCACTCCGGGCGATGTCGGGCGGTACAAAGTGGAACCCTATGTCGTCGCGGCCGACGTCTACGCGCATCACGCGCACGCGGGTCGCGGCGGCTGGACCTGGTACACCGGGTCCGCGGCCTGGATGTACCGGGCCGGACTGGAAACGGTTCTCGGGATCCAGCGCCACGGAGCCGCGTTCTCCCTGGATCCGTGCGTTCCGTACGCGTGGGCCGGATTCTCTGCGGTGCTGCGAGTCGGGAGCACGCGGTACGAGATCACCGTCAAGAACCCCAAGCAGCGCTGCCGCGGGGTCGCCACCGTGGAGCTGGACGGCGTTTCCGTCGACGCATCGGCCATCCCCCTGCGCGATGACGGCAGGGTGCACACGGTCCGGGCCGTGATCGGCGATCCGGTCCTGGAAGGAAGCGGCGTCTAGCCTCGCGCGAGCGTTCCGTCCTAATCATCGCTTAATCCCCGGACGCGGTTCCCACTCCGAGGAAGCCCCCCTCTCTCGCGGTTCCGCCGCAGATCCACCGAATCTGCAATGCGGTGGAGGCCGTTTCTTTGCATTCTGCGCGAAACTCGACCCTCCGGAAGCCCTCCCCATCGCGCCCCAGGCGGAAGTCCAAGCGACCGCCCGCGTAAGAGGGCGTGGCATATCCGATGCTCGTGACCATGGGGCGGAGCAGCCATAAGTTCACCGGAGGCAGTGACTCAGGAGGAGGTTGGAGCATCATGCTGAACTCGAAGGGTTTCACCCTGATCGAGCTGATGATCGTGGTCGTCATCATCGGCATCCTGGCCGCCATCGCGATTCCGAACTTCATCGCCATGCAGGACCGTGCTCGCGAGGCAAGTGTGAAGGCGAACATGCACAGCTTCCAGCTCGCGATCGAAGACTTCGCGGTAAAGAACACCGGTACGTATCCGGTGGCCGGGGACAACGCGGCCGTCCTGGCGAATCTGCCGAGCGGCAACTGGCCCAAGAATCCGTTCACGGGCGCGAATGACGCTTGCACGTGGGCCGCGGATCCGGCGGCGCAGGGCATCTTCGGTGCGAACCCCTGTGCCACGACGGGCTACACGATCAAGGGATTCGGCAAGACGGCGCTTCTGACGCTGACGCTGACCAACGGCTAATCACCGACCGAGTACCCTGGCGGCAGATCGCGGCTCAACGCGACTGCCGCCTTCTTCTTTGGGCCTTCGCCGCAGGAGAGCTGGCATCCGTCCTCCTTCCGCTCGGAACTCGCGCCTTGCCACACCGAGGTGGTTGCCTGGGCGGCGGTGCCGGAGTAATGTCAGTGGCTTCTCCGGCCGGCGGTGCCGCCGGCCTTGCTCGGGCGGGCTCGGCCATCGCCCGGCAATAGCCCCATGGTCGAGAAGGAGGACACATCATGGCGAATCGCTTCAAGCTGGTCCTCGGAATTGCGGCGGCCATCATCGTCCTGGCTCTCGTTGGCGGCACCGCGGGACATCAGGGGATGAGCACGTCCGCGAAATCTCCTTATGTCTCCGCGCTCGCCAACGCCTCGGTCGCCACTGCGGATGCCGCACCTCACAGATGCACGAATCGGAGCTGCGGCAATCTTCAGGGCATCGTCACTTGCACCGAAGAGGCGGCCGGCACGAACTGCGCTGTCTCCCAGGGGGTTTGCACGCTCACTCCCTGTCGTCATTGACTTGATCTCGGGCGAGGGCCGGCGGCACCGCCGGCTCTTCGCTTGTCCCCTCATCCGGTCCCTGAGTGGCCGATCCATGCGCTCACTGTCACCCTCGCGCCCCTTCAGCATCGTCGTAGTCTCCGGCCTCGCGCTCGGGATCTTGTTCCTCATGACGGCGTGCGCCACGGCCCCCAAGCTGCGTTACGTCGTCGCGCCGGCGCCCGGGAATCCACACCAGCTCGCGATCGCGCTTCGTCTCGACGGCGTTCCCAGGGACTCCCTGGTCCTGCGAGGCCATGCATCGAGCGAAGTCTTCAGGCTCTCCGATCTCGAGGTGTTGGGTCCGGCGGGTGCCTCCATTCGCGTCGTGGCCGGAGTGGACACCGCGATCGTCGAGGACCGGGTGGTCGACATCCCGCGTCTCACCCTGCGCGGTCCGCTGCCCTCGTCGCTGCAGCTGAGATATCGGGTCGAGCCGGGGAAGCGCGAAGGGGACAGCCACATGGGATTCACCGGCCGGTGCTTCGGGTACGCCGACAGCGAATTCGCGATGGTGACCGGGCGGGAGCTCTTTCTCCTGCCGGCCGACGCGGACGTCATTCGCCGCATCGAAGTCCGGTTCGCGCTTCCTCAGGGATGGGACGCGGTCACGCCCTGGACCCAGGAAGGGGACCACTGGATTCCGGGCATTCGGGGAACGCACGTCGCGGAGCACCTGATCTCGGCCGCGACCGGGCTCGGCCCGTTCCATGAGCGATCCTTTCAGGCTGGAAACACGCGGTTCCGGCTGGCCTTCGAATCGGGGATTCCGCACGACCAGGAAGAGACCGCCGTCGCTCGCCTGACGCGCGTGGCTCGCTATGTCCACGATCTCTTCGGGCGGGATCTCGGCCCTTCCTATCTCACCATCGTCGTTCCCGAAGCCCCGACGGGGGATCAGATCTCCGGCGAAGGGTGGGCGACAGGGCAGGGGCAGACGTTCGTGCCGCTCACGGGGAACCGTCTGCACGATTTCGCGGAGGAGCTGATCTCCGCGTACACGCGTCATGCCCCCTATCGCACCGAAATTCGATCCCCCGAGGAATACTGGCTCGTGGATGGGATCACGAAGCTCTATGCGTGGCGCGCGGTCGCGGCGGCGGGACTCATCGACGAAGACGATCTGGCCCGGACGTTCGCTGAAAGCTACGTCACGGCCTTCACCGCGGCAGGGGTCGAGCGCAATCTGGAGAAGCTTTACGCGACCCCGAACAGTGCCCGGTTGGGGCGCGAGACCCTGGCGCCCTTCGTCCTGCTCCACCTCGATCGCGAGCTCCGTTCCGCACATCCCGGCGCGGGAGGGCTCGATGCGATCGTACGGCGCCTCTTCCGGGGCAAGACCGCGCCGTCGCTCTGGTCCTCGCTGCCGGCGCGTCCCGGAGGCTGGACGGAGTTCCGCGCCTCGTTCGTCCGCGGGAACGTTCTCGCGAACGTGAACAGCTATTTCGAGATGACGCCGACGCATCCTGCGCCGGAGCCGCCTCGGGGGAAGGAGGTCCGGCACCTGACTCTGGCCTATACCGGCGACAGCTTCGGCTTTCTGGAGAACTGCGGATGCAAGGTGAACCAATCGGGCGGAGTGGCCCGCCGCTCCACAATCCTGCGTGAGCTGCGGCGGAAAGATCCCGACCTTCTCCTCGTGGACGCCGGCAACGCCTTCATCAAGCCCGACAAGCAGGACGAGCCCGACTACTTCTCGCGAAGAGAACAAGCGCTCTACCTTCAAACGATGGATTTCATGAGATACGGCGCGGCGGCCATCGGCACGACCGAGCTCTCCTATGGACTCGATCATTTCCGCGCGATGGGCCGGGGTGTGAGGACTCCCTACCTCGCCGCAAACCTCCTGGCCGAGGGCCGCCCCATCGCGCCCCCCTCCGTCCTGCTGCACGCGGGCGCCCTTCGAGTCGCCGTGATCGGCCTCTTCGAGCCGCCACGCGGAGGAGCCGCGGAGCCCGCCTTCGAGGCGCACTCCTCACAGCTCACCATCGAGGACCCCATCCAGATCCTGAGCCGCGCGCTGCCGAGCTTGCGACGCGACGCCGACCTGGTCGTGGCGATGGGGCGGATCGCGCCGTCCACGGTCCGCCGTCTCGTGGAGACGTGTCCGGGTGTGGACGTGGTCCTCTCTGTGGACGACGACGCGCCCACGATCCAGCGGACGGGCACCGGCACTTCGGAGCTGCGCAAGGAGGATCCGCCGGGATTTCTCGGAGGGACGCTCGTTCTCTACACGCCGCTTCGAAATTACGGGCTCAGCAGCGCCAGGCTGGGCCTCGATCGGGACGGCCGCATCACCTCCGCCGCCATCGAGAATCATTGGCTGACCCAGGAGGTTCGCGACGATCCGGCGGTGCGAGGGCAGCTCGACCGGTTCTACGACGAGGTAGGGCGAATCGAAGCAGCTCAGGCCAGCGTGAAGCCGCTCTTTGGGGGCGATCCGGCTCGCCTCGAAGGACGCTACGTCGGCGCGGGCCAATGCCGCGACTGCCATCAGCGGGAATACGCGCAATGGAAGACGACGAGGCACGCCGGCGCCTACAAGACGCTATTGGACGTGCACCGGCATTATCAGCCGCGTTGCATCTCCTGCCACGTGGTGGGGTACGGGACGCCGCACGGGTACAAGGTCGGAATGCCGGAGGAGCCTCTGGGCAACGTGCAGTGCGAGGTTTGCCACGGACCGGGAGGCGAGCACGTGGCGTCGCCCGCGAGCACCAATATCCGGCGGCTCGTGCCGGAACGGGTCTGCCTCGAATGCCACAATCCGGATCATTCGGATCACTTCGTCTATTCCGAGAAGCTTCCCAAAGTCCGGCACGACTACTTCGAGGGCGCCTCACGGGAATCCACCCTCCGCCAGACCCCCACGTACCAGTCGGAAGACGAGATCGGCTCCGCGCGCGCGTCCGCTCCCCACTTCGCCACGCTGCCCTCCCGGTATATCTTCACGACGCCCTCCAGCGCGTACCGCCCCTGGGTGTACGGGCCAAGCCAGTTCAGAATGTCGTGGGGGGAGTTCGGCTGGAAGGACCACGACGTCGACAGGTTGACCACCAGGAGGTACGTGGGACGGGCCCCCTCGATGTCGCGAATCATTTCCCGCTGCATGTCTCGATTTCGCGGGTGATCCGCCGTCAGGAAGTACGTATTCACGAATCTCGATGCCGAGCGGCGCTGGGAATAGAAGAAGATCTGCGTCTCGGAGCCCAGGATCGCGATCCGGTCCTGAGGCGTGGTGTGACTCTTGATGTATTCCCCGATCTCGATCGATTCGGCGAACGGATTGCCGAAATAGATCCTGCGCGCTTCGGCGGCGTCCGATGCCTTGCCGAAGTAGAAGTCCGCGTGCTTCGCAACCCCGATCCATAGGCCAAGAACCGCCGGGGCCCAGACGCCCGCAACCGGCGCGAGCCGCCGGCCCGACTGCGCGCCATACCGGTCCGCGGCGCCCGACAGCGCTCCGATGAGGAGCGCCACCGCAGGCAAGAGCGAGATCCAGTAGTGCGGCGTGAAATAGAATCCCGGCACGATCGTCAGGAAACTGGCGGCGGCAAAGACGGCGTAGAGGTACCGGTTCTTTCCGAGAGCCCGATCCCACAACATCACGACGAGCCCCACCACGGCAAGAATCCAGAGAAGCTCGAACCCTGCCGTGACGTACCGGGTCATGGCGAGGAAGGCCTGCACCACCTGGGCGTCGAAGTGCCTGCTGAATTCGCCCGCGAGCTTGAAGGCCCAGAACCAGATCAGAGAGAGCTTTCCGATGGCCGCGTAATATCCGAACGTCACGAGGATCGGGATCAGCGCGCCCGTGCCGAGCCACAGCGTCTGCAGCAGGAAGCGCGCTGGCCGGCGAGGCTCGAGCGTGAGGTTGTCGATCGCCAGCAGAACCACGGCGAGGGGCGCGAAGAAGAGCCCCGACTGTTTACTCAGGAACGCAAGCCCGAAGCAGAGTCCGCTCACGAAGAAGAGCGCCGCATGGTCGCGCTCCCGCGCGTGCAAGAGCACATACAGGCCGGCGAGCGCGAAGAGCGCCACGAAGAAGGTGGCGTGGGCGGCGAAGCCCAGAACGGTCGGACTCAATGCCATCACGCCGAACACGAGCGCGCCGATGCAACCCGCCGCGCCGCCGTGCGTCTTGCGCAGCGTGAGGAAGATGAGCCCCATGATGGCGGCGTTCACGAGCAGTAATCCGAAGTGGATCGCCGTGATGGACTGTCCGAACACGGAAAGGAACAACGCGTAGAAGAAATAAGTGCCGGGCAGCTTCTGCGTATAGGCCGACACGTACATGGGGACGCCCCGCAGCATCTCCTGAGCGATGTAGCCGAACTCTCCCTCGTCGCGCTCGAGCGGGAAGCCCAGGTGCAGCGCGCGGAACGCCGACACCAGCACGATGATGCCGAGGGCTACGAAGGTCCAGACGCGCCCACGATCGTGCCGGTAGGTCTGCCGGACGTGCGCGGCGGGAGGGGACGGCTTGCGGCGAGTCTTAGGGGTGCTTGGCACGCGCGGGGAGTCCGGCCCTCATTGCGGGCGGCGCTGTGCGATCACAGCGATGGCCGGGGTGAAGCGCCTCCAGAGACGCGTCGGAATGTGCGCGTATCCCAGTCCCGGGATCAGATACCGGTAGATCCCGTACCAACCGAGCAGGGCGAAATTCTCACGGGTCCACGCGAGCCAGAAGTCCCTGGATCGCTTGTGAACGTGCGTCTCATCCTTGTCCAGGAGCCGGATGAGAGGCCCCGTGACGCCGTCGTAAACGGGCACCACGAACACGAAGTGTCCGTCCGGCACGAGCTTGGCCTTCACCGCCGAGGCCACGTCCTCGAGTGACGGAATGTGCTCGATCACGTCGAACGATGTGATGATGTCGAACGGCTCGGCAAAGGGAATGTCGTTGATGCCCGCGCGGGCGAACGTCACACCGGGAACGGTCGCGGCGGCGTTGTCCGTCGCGAACTGGCTCACGTCGGTGCCGAATCGTCTCCATGCCGGATCCAGGGCGCCGAGGAAGGCTCCGAAGGCGCATCCGATATCGAGGATTCTCGGCACCCGGCCGTTCGGGGCGACGCCTTCGACGAGACGCCGGTAGAAACGAAGCTTCCGAGGCGGGTTCTGGCGGGAATAATTCGGATAGACGGTCTCGTAGTATTCCCGCTCGAAGCGTCCCTCTTGTGCCGGACTCATCCTCCGAGCCGTCGCTTCCACATCAGGCCAAGCGTGTCCCGCACGGTTTTTCCCACGTTCATCTTGCTGCTTCCCTCCTTGTAATCGTATCGAAGGATGAACGGCACCTCGCCGAAAATGAGGTGCATGCGGCTGAGCTTGAGAAGGATGTCCACCATGCACTGGAAGCCGTCCTGATCGAAGAACTGATCCCCGTATCGCGCGATCGCGTCCTTCAGGACCTGGGCACGGTACGCGCGATAGCCACACGTATAGTCCCGGACCCCGTGGATCGGAAAGACCGTGCGGAACAGCCAGGACGCGCCGGTGCTCATGACGCGTCGCAGGAGCGGCACCCCTACCGCCCGGGAGCCCTCCCGGTATCGGGACGCGATGACGACGTCGTGTCCCTCGGAGATCATTCGGACCATGCGGAGAATGAGGCCCGGGGCGTGCGTGTCGTCGGAATCCATCGTGATGATGATGTCGCGGTCGCCCGCGGCGGCGGCGGCGGCCACCAGTCCGTCGCGAATCGTGGCGCCCAGTCCGCGATTCACCTCGTGGCGGATCAGCAGGATCGGCATCTGCGATACGTGCGCCTGCACGATCTGGCCGGTGGCGTCCCGGCTGCCATCGTCGACGAGGACCACCTGAAACGGGATGTCGGCGTCCTCCATGGCCTCGTCGAGGCGATGGAGCAGATTTCCGATCCTGGCCTCCTCGTTGTACACGGGCAGGACGACGTAAGCCTTCCGTTTCTCGCGTGGTCCGCCCTTCTTGCCAGCCTGCTCGACTCCACTCATGGACGCTCCGGCGGAATAGGGAACTGGGCCTAGGGGAGCACATCGTAACGTGGGACGGGCGCACGAGGAACGGCCAATTCGAAGGAGCGCCCGCCTTGACGCGCACCTCGATACCGACCATAAATGTCACCATGTCCCACGCGGTTCGGCTGCCCTGCGACGAAGCCACGATCCGCAGCGGTCCTAAGGGGGCGGTCGCGGCACCCTCGGCCGCTCGGTGGGTGCTCCCCGCGACGATCCTGGGCTCCAGCCTCGCCTTCATCGACGGGACCGTTGTCTCGGTTGCGCTGCCCTCGATCGCCAGGGAGCTCGGGGCAGCCGGCGCGGATCTACAGTGGGTCGTGGAATCGTACGCGCTGTTCCTGTCCGCGCTGCTCCTCGTCGGAGGATCGCTGGGGGATCACTACGGCAGGCGGCGTGTCTACGCGCTGGGGATCCTCCTCTTCACGGCGGCCTCGATCGTTTGCGGGCTGTCTCCGACGATCGGATGGCTCGTGGCCGCGCGCGCCGTTCAGGGCGTCGGCGCGGCTCTGCTCGTCCCGGGGAGCCTCGCCCTGATCTCGGCTTCGTTCGAGCCCGCCCGAAGGGGACAGGCGATCGGAACGTGGTCGGGGTTCAGCGGAATCACGGCCGCGATCGGCCCTCTTCTCGGGGGATGGCTGGTGAGTCACTCCTGGCGCTGGGCCTTCTTTCTCAATGTGCCCTTCGCTGCCTTGGTGCTGCTCCTCCTGCGCCGCGTGCCGGAGAGCCGAAACCCCGAGGCACGCGGCATCGATGTTCCTGGGGCGCTGCTCGTGACCCTGGGCCTGGGCGGTCTCGTCTTCGGCCTGATCGAGTCTCCTCGGCGCGGATGGGGCGACCCCGGAGTCCTCGCGGGATTGAGCCTCGGCATCGCCGGCCTTTCGGCGTTCCTCATGGTCGAGACGAGATCGAAGTATCCGATGCTGCCCCTTTCGCTCTTTCGATCTCCGACTTTCTCCGGAGCCAACGCACTCACGCTGTTTCTCTACGGCGCCCTTGCGTCGGTCTTCTTTTTCCTTCCGCTGAACCTGATCCAGGTCCAGGGCTATTCGCCGCTCGAGGCGGGCGCGGCCATTCTGCCGTTCGTTCTCGTTCTGTTCCTGCTCTCGCGCTGGTCGGGAGCCCTCGTGGGGCGGTTCGGGGCGAGACGGCCGCTGATCCTCGGGCCCGTCTTCGCGGCCGCGGGCTTTCTCCTGCTCGCGGTCCCTGGCGTCGGCGAGCGCTATCTCGCGACCTTCTTCCCCGGCGTTCTGGTGCTCGGGCTGGGGATGGCGATCAGCATCGCTCCGCTCACGACCGCGGTGATGAATGCGGTCGATCAGGAGAGCGTCGGCATCGCATCCGGGGTCAACAATGCGGTCTCGCGAGTCGCGGGTCTCCTGGCGATCGCGCTCTTCGGGATGCTCCTCACCGGAGTCTTCAACTCGGAGCTGGAGCGGAGGGTTTCGGCGCTGCCGATCGGTCCCTCGATCCGCGCCGAGGTCCTCGCGCGCCGCGAACAGCTCGCGGCGGCCGAGCCCCCATCGGGCCTGCGGCCCCAGGAGGCCGCGGCGGTTCGTGGAGCGATCGCGCAATCCTTCGTTGCGGGATTTCGGGCCGTGGCGCGCGTGTCGGCCGGCCTGTCCCTTCTCGCGGCCGCGTGTGCCTGGTTCTGGATCGATCGGAGGGCGGTGAATCGGCGATGATTTGTGCCTGCCGTTGGTCGAGGCGGGCGTGCTAACCTCTCGGATCGCCGTTCGGCTGGTGGTGCCGCCAGCTTGCCGGGCGTGGAGCGACCCCTGCCCGGCAACTCCGCATGGTCGAGGAAGGAGCCATCCTCCATGTCCAAGCGATTCATCCTGATTCTCGGACTCGCGACGCTGTTCACCGTGACACTGCTGCTGGTCGGGGCCATGGCGCCCAAGGCCACGAGCCCGCAAGCGAAGACTCCATATGTCTCTGCACTATCCAATCTGGCGGTGGGAACCGCGGTGGCGGCGCCGCACGGATGCAACAAGAGATCTTGCGAGGTCCTCCAGGGCATCTATTCCTGCCGCTTCTCGGGTGCGCCGGAATCCTGCAAGATTCAGCAAGGCAGGTGTGTTTCGAGCGGAGGCTGCTAGTTCCGAGCAGCCGTAGGATTCTCTGAGGTCGGCGGCACCACCGGCCTGTTGTTGATGTGAGCCGAGCGGAGGGACATCCCTCCTTACGTTTGAAACACGTCGGTGCTCAGGTACTTGAGACCTGAGTCGACAATGATCGTGCCCACCGTCGCGTCCGGCCCGAGCCTACTCGCCACGCGCAGAGCCACGACGATGTTGCCGCCGCTGGAAGTGCCCGCGAAGATGCCTTCCTCGCGCGCCAGCCTGCGTGCCATCTCCTTCGCCTCCGGTGTGGAGACGGTCTCAATCTCATCGACCTCGTCGCGCCGCCACAGGGGAGGGAGGAAGCCAATCCCGATTCCCTCGATCTGGTGCGCGCCCGTAGACCGGCCTGAGAGCACGGCGGATTCCGAAGGCTCGACCGCGACCACCCGAACCCGTGGATTGTGCCGGCGGAGAGCGGCGGCCGTTCCATGGATGGAGTGTGCGGTGCCCACCGAATGGACGAACGCGTCGACGCGCTCACCCGACTGGCGCCACATCTCTTCCCCGAGAGGCAGGTACCCGGCCTCGCCGTCGCGGTTCTGGAGCTGATCGCTCCACCAGTGGCGGGGTCGGCGGCTGAGCTCGCCCGCGGTGGCGATCAGACTCTTGATGAGCTGCTCCGTGATCCTCTTTCGGTCACTGGGAATCGTCGTGATTTCCGCGCCGTAGGCGCGCATCGTCTGGCGCTTCTCCTCGCTGAACGCGTCCGAGGAGACGAAGTGGGCCTTGTACCCAAGCGCCGCGGAGACGAGCGCGAGCGAAATTCCCGTCGTCCCCCCGGTGTATTCGACGACGGTGCCGCCTGGAGAAAGCCGGCCGTCCGCGGCCGCCGCTTCGACCATGGCCCGCGCGATGCGATCTTTCATGCTCCCGGTCGGATTCGCGGATTCGAGCTTGGCGATCACGCGCGCTGAGCCCGAGGGCACGATGCGCCGGAGCTCCACGAGAGGTGTGTTGCCGATCGCTTCCAGGATTCCCCGGTTCGTGGCGTGCCGGGCGATGCTGTATGAGGGAGCTTGACTCATGGCGTGATGGTGGGGTGTCGTGAGGGGTGCGTCAATGCCTCAAAACACTTGTTGCGTGGGTCTTCCAACCACTCTTAACCATTGACAAACGTGCGCTGAAGGAGTATAAACTCCAGCGGACTTGCCACAATTGACAGAAGCTCGTGATCCGGAGGGCGCTGTGTTTCGTCGCCCGTCTTGCCAGCGCACTTGGTGTGTTCGAGGCTCCGGAACCTCGATTAACAAACACCGCTAAAGACCGAGTCCCCGAGGCAGCCCTCGGGGACTTTTTAATTTCCACTCCATAATCTGATCAAAGCGAAGGGGACCGCCAAGGGACGGCGAGCACCGATCTCTTTTCGAATCCTTGGCGTTTCCTTCATTGAGCCCGATAGGAACGCATGAGGCGCTGAGGAGGTCTGTCATGAGAGCTACCGTATGCCTGCGTAATACTGTCTGGTCGCTTCTCGTCGTCCTGACCCTTCCTACTCTCGAGCCCGGTTCTCTCGCGGCAACGCCCCCGATCTGGACCCTGCAGCTCGACCGGCGCATTGATTGGTTCAAGGCATCCCCTTCCGGAAACTTCCTCGTGGGTACGGACCAGGAGATCCTGGGAGTCGCACCCGACTCCGGCACGGTCGCGTGGCGAATCCGGCCGGGCAGGAAATCCAGTGCGGCCGATGTGGAGCTCTTGGCCGGCACCCCCTTCGCCGTCCTTGGCCTCGGGAAGCACGACGCCCCTGAGCTCCCATCGCTATCGCTCTTGGACGTGCGGGACGGACGGATGATCTGGAACGCGGATTCCCTCGGCGTTCTCAGGTCGGTCGGATCGTTTCGCATTCCTGGAACGGAGCGCCTGCTTCTGCGTGCCACAGCCGGGAAAGGCCAAACAGGTGCGCTTCTCGACATTTCGACCGGCCGGCCCATCTGGATCAATCGACAGCTCGGCCAGGAGTTCGAGCCGGTCCTCTTCGACCAAGTTGACGATGTCGTCATCGGCCTTTATCAGAAGCCATTCATGGACACCGACTCGACGATGATCTTCCACATGAGCAAGACCCGATTCGAGAAATACAACATGACCACAGGAGAGCTTGTCTGGGATTCGAAGTACCCGGAACCGCGGCGGAGTTTTTGGGAGGGCCCGCCCGAGGAAGAGAAGCACAGGGTCCAGCTCTGGATTGCGCCGATG
>Ga0066695_10000031_pt1 | contig 23456 bp, 20 predicted proteins | sample GraSoiAngelo_144_FD_66452 | JGI IMG/M metagenome (GOLD analysis project Ga0066695, IMG submission 66452) | Grasslands soil microbial communities from the Angelo Coastal Reserve, California, USA - 14_1009_02_40cm | ecosystem: Environmental > Terrestrial > Soil > Grasslands | place: USA...
GGCAAGGCGCGACGACTGAGAATATCGGGAATATTTGAGGGAGGAGCAACGCAGCCAGCGGGGATGCATCGCCGGCCGAATGCAGCCGGACTTTCACCACGGGCTGTTAGGGCGCACCTCGGATCCACGGCGAATTCCCGGACCCTGGGCGCGAAAGAGCTCATCATGGACGGTGTTAGAATGCGCCCTTCTAACGAACGAATGTTCGGCGCGTCGGTGGCGCCGATCGTTCGTTCCGGCGCGTGCTCATCGTAGATCAGACGGTCGGCACTTGCGTGCTTCGCGCCAACCGGTGCGCGTTGGATGCGGCCTGATCGATCCTGTTTCGATCGCCGCGACGAAGGTCGCGGTCGGCGATATCGCGGCGACGACCGCCCGATACGCCCTGACGGTCTGTGAAGTCCGAGGTCCAATGCAATAAGGCGACGGCGAGGGGATCGCGTCGCCAGGAAGCTAGAGGAAGAACCATGATGCGTACCGTTGCGGGCGTTCTCGTCGGCCTCGCGATTGCCACTGCAGCCGCCGCACAGACCTTCCGCGGCGGCATCAATGGCATCGTCGCGGACCAGACTGGCGCGATCCTTCCGGGCGCCGACGTCAAAGCGACGAACGACGCCACCGGGCTGTCGTATTCGACGACGTCGTCGACCGCCGGCGCGTTCACGTTCGCCGATTTGCCGTTGGGCGACTACACGATTGTCGTGGCGGAGAACGGCTTCGAGACGGTGACGATCCGGGGCGTGCGCGTGTCGGCGGGCGCGATTTATTCGGTGTCGGTCAGACTGAACGTGGCGCAGATCGAGGCGAACGTTCAAGTTTCTGCCGCCGCCGTCGCGGTCGAGACGACTTCCACCACGCTCACGAGCGTGTTGTCGACCCGAACAGTGCAGGACTTGCCGCTGAACGGTCGCGACTTCAGCCAGATGCTCGCACTGACGCCCGGCTTCTCGGGTTATGAAGGCGGCGGCAGCGCGTCGATGAACGGATCGCGATCGAACCAGTTCAACTGGCAGATCGAGGGCACCGACAACAACGATCAATGGTTCAACATCAAAGCGGTCAACCAGGGAGGCATCAACAGCATCCCCGGCGTGCTGCTGCCGCTCGATTCGGTGGAGGAGTACTCAGTCCAGACGCAGGCGGCCGCCGAAACCGGGCGCAATCCCGGCGGAGCGGTGAACCTGATCATCAAGGCGGGGGCGAACCGGCCCGCCGGCAGCGCGTACTACTACAACCGCAACGAGGCGCTCGCGGCGCTGTCGCCGTTCGCGCCGACCGACGCGCCCCAGAACAAACTGCGCAACGAGCACTACGGCTTCTCGTTGGGCGGTCCGCTTGAGCGGGACAAGACCTTTTTCTTCACGACCTACGAACATCAGCGTTTCGAGATCGGAAACCAGGCGCTGTCGACGATGCCGTCGGCCGCGTATCAGGCCGCAGCGATGCAACTCCTGCAGCAATACTCGGTCCCCGTGAACGCGGTGTCCCGATCGCTCCTGAGCAGCTTGTGGCCGGCCGACACCCTGAGCGGCGCGGCGGCGGCGAACAACTACTTCAATCCGACGCCGCAGACCGGCTACAGCCACAACTTCCTCGTGAAGCTGGATCACAGCCTGAACAACAATCACCGGCTCTCGTTTCGCGCGTTCTTCGGCCAGGGAAGTCAGACGGCGCCGGTCGGTTCGCTGATCTCGTATTACTTTCAGGTCGGCCCGATTCGAGTGCAGAACTATTCGGCCGTCCACAACGCGATCCTGGCGCCAACGCTCACGAACCAGCTCCTCGTCGGCCTGAACCACTTCAACCAGACGTTCTCGGATGCCAATAGCAGCTTCGATCCGGTAGGCCTCGGCTTCAACACCGGCGCGAGCGGCAGCGATCTGGCGGGCGCGCCGTATCTCTCGATCACCGGCTTCGATCCCACAGGCATCAGCCCGAACTCGGGCCGCACGGACGTGACCACTCACGTCTCCGACGCGCTCTCGTATACGAAGGGGCAACACGAGATGCGCTTCGGAGGAGAAATTCGGCGGGTCGGCATCGAGGAGTTTGGCGCCGGCGGCGGCAACAACGACGGCGGCCGGGGGAATTTCTTTTTCAACGGGACCCAGGGGCCGTGGAGAGGTCTGCTGAGCGTATCGGGCTACGACACGAACATCGCCGCGCTCGCCGACTTCCTGGCGGGATACGTTTATCAGTCGACGATCCTGAGCGGGGACATCAGACGTCACGTCGACCAGAACCTATTCAACCTGTTCGCGCAGGACTCGTGGAGGGTGAGCCGCCAGTTGAACATCAACCTCGGTCTCCGGTGGGACTTCGAGGGACCGATGCACGACGGTCAACAGGATCTCTCGGCGTTCGATGCGAGCCGTGGAGGACTCGTCGTTGTCGGACAGCAGATTGAGGACCTCTATCCGCGATCGTGGAAGAACTTCAGCCCGCGTGTCGGTTTCACCTATCAGCCGAACGGGCGCGACGACCTCGTCGTGCGCGGCGGCCTCGGGGTCTTCTACGATACGCCGTCGATTTCTCCTTTCCTCGATCAGGCGTCGCTGGCGAACAACGGGGCGATCGGCGTCGAGGCGAACCCGGCGGGCTCGAAGCCGGTGTACCAGATTACGAGGAACGCCTACACCATCGTGCCGAACCAGCCCATTTTTCCGGCGAACATCTCGATATCCGGGAACAACGTGATCAACCTGTTTTCGGTCAGCCCGGACTTCAAACCTGCGTACGTGACCAGCTACAACGTCAACATCGAAAAGACGCTGGGCCGCAATGCGATTGTGCAGATCGGATACGTCGGGTCGCAGGGACGGCGTCTCAACATCGTACGGGACATCAACCAGGCCGCGATCCTGAGCGGTTTCGTCAACCGGCCGGATGCGGCTGGCTTCTCGTATCAGCAGCAGACGCGGCCCTTCTTTCAGCAGTTCCCGAACTTCGGCGTGATCGACGAGCTCGAGAGCGTCGGCATCTCCAGGTACAATTCGCTGCAGGCGACGCTGCGCACGCGTAACTGGCACGGCGTCATCTCGCAGTTCTCCTACACATTCGCGCACAACATGGACGAGGCATCGAACGCGACGTCGCTGCCTCAGGACAGCAACAATCTGATGGGCGACTACGGGAACGCCGCGTCCGATATCCGCCATCATTTCGGCGGTTATCTGCTGTATGACCTGCCTGGCTCGTCGCACGGGCCGGCCTGGTTGTCCCACGGATGGCAGTTGAACACGAACCTCTCGGTTCGCACGGGGTTTCCGTTCACCGTTCGCGCCTCGTCAGACGCCAGCGGCACCGGCGAAAATACGACGCGCGCAAATCAGGTCGCCGATCCGTTCGACGGCGTCTCGCACGCGGTGGCCACCGGTCAGTCGGTGACGTGGATCAACCGCACGGCGTTCGTCAACCCGGCGAGCGGCAGTTTCGGGACCGTCGCTCGCAACTCGGTCGACGGCCCTGGATACGCGTCCGTGGATCTGTCGGTGTTCAAGGCGATACCGCTGCGAGACCGGCTTCGTGCGCAGCTGCGGCTCGAGATGTTCAATCTTTTCAACCGCGTCAACCTCGCGCAACCGGGCAGCCGCGTGGGTGGCGGACTCGGACGCATCGGCGACACCATCGGCGATTCCCGCGGGTCCCCAGGAATCGGTCCCGGTGAACCGTTCAACATGCAACTGGCGCTGAAGTTCCTGTTTTGATCGGGATCGCGGCCGCGTACGGGCCCGTTCACGGCGATTCGAGTCGTCATTCGACGCATCGCGTGACGCCGGGGCCGATCCCCGCACGATTCAGTTGCTGCACGGCCACGCTATCTCTCTTCAGGGCGATGTACCTCCGATCCTCCCGCCCGTAGAACGACAGAATCGACGCGTGCTGGATATGACCCTTCTACGGCATCGGGCTACGCCTCGAACAGATCAGCCGGGGAGCCCTCCGGGTGAACGCGGGTTCTCTGTTCCCCGCCTTCCGACGGCTCGAGCGCGACGTCGAGATTTCTTCAGAGTGGCGCGTCACTGAGAACGGCCGCCGTGCGAAGTACTACGCGATCACGACATCAGGGCAGGCAAGCCTGGAAAAGGCCACGAAGGACTGGCAGCGCCAGGCCGTCGCGATCTCGCGCATCCTCAAGGCCTCGTTGGGGGAGGTGTGATGAGGATCATTCGCCGGTTTCTGAATGGCTAGCATCATCGGGCGAACGATCTCACTCAAGACGCTCGGACCGGAGGCAGGATTCCTTGACGGCACGCCGCTCACAATCGTCGGTGTCATGCGCAAGGATTTCGACTTCCCGATGCCGTTCGGCGATTTCTGGGTGCCAATCTCCGAGCATTCACCGGTGCGCTCGTGGCCCGGATCAGGGAATGTGATCGCCCGATTGCGGGACGGTGTGTCAGCGGCGGCTGCGGCGGATGAAGCCAATGTCATCGGCGAAGCGTTGCGTCCCAAACCGACCTCTGGTCCACTGGCGCAACCCCTTCCGCCCGGGATCCGTCGCTTCGATGTGGAGGGCATCAAGGAGCAGGCCGTCGCGGCGAGCCGGCCTGCACTTCGCGCCCTGGCCATCGCGGTGGGCGTCGTGTTGTGGATTGTCTGTGCAAACGTCGCGAGTCTGCTGCTGGCGCGCGGCACGGCACGGCACCGCGAGATCGCGATTCGTCTGGCCCTCGGGGCTGGTCGTGGACGAGTTGTCCGCCAGCTGTTCAGCGAGAGCGTCGTGCTCGCGGCGTTTGGCGGCGCCGTCGGGGCCCTGCTGGCGATGGGCGGTGTTCACCTGCTGCGCGAACTCGCGTCTCCCCATGCGCAGGGGCCGTTTCAGATCTCGTTTGGCGGAGCGATGGTGCCTCGTCTGCACGAGATCGCGGCCGATGGACACATACTCTGGCTCGCCATCGCGCTCTCGGGAATCACGGCTCTGGTCGTCGGTGTCCTTCCTGCCGTCACACTCTCGGGGATCGACCATGTGCAGTCCACCGGTATGCGTGGCGGTGGTGGGCAGGGTGGTGCTCTTCGCGGCGATGCACGGCGTCGCAACGCGCTGGTAACCGGCCAGGTGGCGATGGCGACGACGCTGCTCATCGGGGCCGGTCTGCGCATCAACAGTTTCGGCAAGCTCGCCCACGTTGACCCTGGCTGGAATGCTTCGGGCCTCCTCACGTTCTATCTCGTCATGCCACAGGACTACGCCACGGCGCGCAAGGCAGCCCTCATCGAGGACCTGCTCGCCGAGCTTCGCCGGATGCCGGGGGTGCAAGGTGCCGGGTTCACCTATGCCGGCCCCCTGTTGGGCCTCGTCGATCAATTTGGCGTCTTCGTTCCACCGGGACGCACGCCGGATGACATGCGCGGGAACCCGGACAATCCCCAGATCCGCTCCGCCAGCCACGACTACCTGCAGACGATGGGCGCGCGGCTGGTGGCTGGCCGCTGGCTCGACGCGCGCGACGATACCGGTGCGCCGCCCGTACTCATCGTCAATCGCACGGTCGTCCAGCGTCTCTTCGGAAATGAGAATCCAGTAGGGCAGCTCGTACACCTGGACGGTCGCATGGATCTTCCGCCGCAGAGGATCGTTGGCGTCGTCGAGGACATGCGCCATGCGCGCCTGGATCAGGATCCCGCCCCGCAAATGTTCCTGGACTATCCACAGGTGCTCGCGCTGACGCAGGCGAGGAAAATGCCGATGCCCGGTCAAGAGCGACTGGCATTCGGTTTTCTGTCGTTCGTCGTGCGGACGGACCGCGACCCCGCAACACTGATGGCCACGGTGCAGTCCCTGGTCGGCCGCGTCGACGCGGGGCTTGGCATCGACGCGATGCTTCCGATGGAACAGCTGGTCGCATCCTCGCTGACGCGCCAGCGCTTCTACGCGAGCGTGATGGGCGTATTTGCAGCCATTGCCCTGGCGCTGAGTGTGGTTGGGATTTATGGGGTACTCGCCTACGCCGTCGGCCAGCGACGACAGGAGTTCGGTATTCGCATGGCCCTCGGCGCTCAACAGCGAGACGTCGTAACGATGGTATTGCGTCGGGGTATGACTCTCACCGCAATCGGTATCGTGCTTGGTGTGTTGGGCGCGATCGGGTTGACTCGATATCTTGATGGGATGCTGTATCAGTTGACGCCGCTCGATCCGGCGACCTACGTTGTCGTCCCAACGTTGTTCGGTTTGGTGAGCTCGCTCGCATCCTATCTGCCAGCACGACGAGCGACGATGATCGATCCCATGACGGCGCTGAGATGCGATTGACACCCGTGGTGTTCCGCTGGAAGTACAAGCGACACGTTGTCCGTGGCGTAGGTTATTGCCATATTATTTAGGAAGGCAACCGAATGCTCCACCACCGAGAAGTTCACACCATGTCGTTCGAGATAGCGGCTGATCGAGGCAGGTACCATGCGCGCCTCCGTTGACGAGAGTGCTCAGCCGACGCTACGCCTTACGCGACGGCCGTGTCAATTTCGTCGCTGGTGGTCGCGGGTGCTGACCTCGCCGCCCGCGAGACGGCACTCGTGCGGGAATTCGAGCATGCATGCTGTCAAGGGCTTCCGCAGAGACGGGTTCATCAGTTCATGGATGTCGAGCTTCATCGCGTCGCGTGAATAGGCCGCCACATCGAGGATGCCAGTGTCCATGCGGATCGCGTCTTCCGGACAGACCTCCACGCAGTACCCGCAATAGACGCACACGCCCAGGTCGATATCGAAGCGAACAGGATACTTCTCGACATTCGGATCGGGATGCTCTCCCGCCACAATCGTGATGCAGTGGGCCGGGCATACGGTTTCGCACAGCATGCAGCCCACGCAACGCGGCGTTCCATCGTCGCGAACGGTGAGGCGGTGGCGGCTCCGGAATCGCGGCGCGAGCGGCCTGAGCTCTTCCGGGTACTGGAAGGTGACCGCAGCGCGCCGGTTCTGCAGCAATCCCAGGCGGTGCGCCGAGTGGAGAAGCAGGTTCCGCAGCAGGTGGGCCGTCGTCACTTTGAGGCCGCTGGCGATCTGGGGAATGTAGAGCTTTTCCCAAACCGTCAGATCACGCCTGCGAAGCACCTTGACTGCCATAACATTTCTATCGCCCTGTCAACGCTTCAGAAACGCAAGCGCCGAAGCGGTCACCAGCACGTTGACCACCGCGATCGGAAACAGACCCAGCCATCCAAGCCGCATGAGTTGGTCGTAACGGAACCGCGGGAGCGTCCACCGGAGTTGCATGAACAGCACGCAAAAGATCACGACCTTGATCGAAAAGCTGACGACTCCCAGCAGCACATAGGCCGGCTGAGAGACCGGAAGCGTTGCGCCCCAAGGGAACTGAAACCCGCTGGACGTCAGATAAGGCACCTGCCACCCGCCGAAGAACAACGTCGTGGCGAGGCAGGCAACCAGGATCGTTTCGAGAAAATCGGCAAGAAAGAACATCCCGAATTTCATTCCGCTGTACTCGACGAAATACCCGATGATCTCCGACTCCCCCTCCGGCAGGTCGAATGGAATCCTCTTGGTTTCTGCCAGAGCCGCTGTGAGGAACACGACGAACGCGACCGGCTGTACGACGATGCCCCAGAGCGGAATCCACCCGGCGAGATTCTGCCCCTGACCTCGCACCAGCTCCTGCAGGTCCATCGTGCCGTAGATCATGATGACGCCGACTACCGCGATGCCAAGCGCAATCTCGTACGAGATCATCTGAGCGGTCGCACGCAGCCCTCCGAGCAGCGCGTAGTTGTTGCGCGAAGCAAACCCCGCAAGGATCACGCCGTAGACCTCCAACGAGAGCATCGCGAAGATGTAGAGCAGCGCCACGTTAATCTTGGCGACCTGGAGCTCGATGACGCGGCCGCCGAGGAGGACACGATCGCCGAACGGGATCGCGGCAAAGGTGACCAGCGCAAAGAACACGGAGAAGACGGGCGCGAGCGTGTGGAGGATTCTGTCCGCGCCGGCCGGGACGATATCTTCCTTCGTGAACATCTTGATGGAGTCCGCGAGCGGGTGGAACAATCCCATCAAGCGCCATCCCAGGATGCTCGCGCGGTTGGCTCCGACCCGGTCCTGGATGACGGCCGACTGCTTCCGCTCCAGCCAGGTATGCAGCGCGGCGAGGTTCAACACGCCGAAGAACACGAACAGCGCGAGAACCACCTTGACCGCCAGATCGATCATGTGACGGCGACCTCCGCGACCGACGCGTCGGTCATCAGCGACGCTCCATGTAAACCAATTCGTTCGTACGTCAACCCCGCGAACGGCGTGACGCTCCGGGCCAACGCCTGGAAGACTTCTTCTGGACTGCGCCACGCGAATCCGAGATTCAGCCGGCCGGCAATCTCGAGGAGCACTCTCCAGTCTTCCCGCGAGTCGGACAACGGCGGGAACGCACGCCCGATGCGCTGGACTCGCCCGTGGGCGTTCACAAAAGTCCCTTCCTTTTCCAGATATGCGGCGGTTGGCAGCGCCCAATGCGAGCAGCCGGCCGTCGGATTGTCGTTGGTGCCCGAGAACACGAACAGACGAAGGCTGCGGGACAACCGCTGGAGGTCTTCGTCGGCGACGAGTTTGGTCAGGTCATAGCCAAAAACCCACAACGCATCCAACTGTCCTTCGAGTGTCTCCGCGACGATCGCCGCCGCGTCTGGTGCAGTGGCATCCGTCAGGCCAATCAATGCTGCACCGTGCGTGTTGGGGTTCTTGTCGGCTCTGATCAGAAAATTGTCGCTGTTGCCGGCGGGCATCGGAACGGATGCCGTGACGCGCGCGCCGAGCGCCCGCTGGAAGATCTCCCGGATCAGGAACAGTTCCTCGTTCGTCAGCTGCGGTGAGGCAATCACACCGAGGCGGAGGCAGGTTCCCCGCTCGGGATCGCGTTCGCCGACCTTCGTCAGTTCCTCGGTGATGCCTGCGACGGCCTGCTCCCACGTCGCCCCGGCACCCTGACGTCGAACCTTCGTCAGGCGTCCCTTGTCGATCCAGCCGAACCCGTACCGTCCCTCGTCGCACATCCACCATTGATTGACGTCGGCGTTGTAACGCGGCTTCACGCGCAGAATGCGCGCGCCGTCATTGAGATGAGGTCTGTCGAGCACGTAATGGACGTCCACATTGCAGCCTTGTGCGCAACCGTTGCAGACGGTCGGGGCGCTCGAGAGGTACCAGACCCTTGCCTTGAATCGAAAGTCGCGATCGGTAAGGGCGCCAACCGGACAGATGTCGACGACGTTGCCCGAGTACGGATTGTCGAGCTGCTGGCCGGGATAGAGTCCGACCTCCGCCCGGTCGCCTCGATTGAAGATGCCGAACTCGCCGGTCTTCGAGATCTCGTCGGTGAACCGGACGCAGCGCGAGCACAGGATGCAGCGCTCCTGATCGAGCATCACGTGCGGACCGACGGCTACAGCTTTCTTCTTCTTGATCTTCTGTTCTCTGAAGCGGGGATCGTAGAGCCCGAAGTTCATGTAGAAGTTCTGGAGGTCGCACTCTCCCGATTGATCGCACACGGGACAGTCGAGCGGGTGATTGGCCAGGAGGAATTCCAACACCGCGCGCCGCCCCTCGTCGGCTTTCACGCTGCTGGTGTGCACGACCATCCCGTCGGCGACGGGCGTATTGCACGCGATCTGTAGCTTGGGGTTTTTCTCCACCTCGATGAGGCAAATGCGGCAGTTCCCGGCAATGGACAGCCCGGGGTGATAGCAGTAGCGCGGGATGAAGATCCCGAGCGTCTCGGCAGCCTGAATCACGGTGCTGCCATCCGGACTGTCGATCTGACGGCCGTCGATCGTCAGGGTGGGCATGCCCTAGCCTCGTCAACGTGCGTTGTTTCGGCGCCTCGCCGGGTCGTGATGTGTTCCTCGAATTCCGCACGGAATTTCGTGATGTACGACTGGACGGGCCAGGCGGCAGCATCCGCGAAAACGCAAATCGTCTTTCCCTCCATGGCGCGCGCAATCGCAAGCAAATCGTCCAGGTCGTGAAGCCTTCCCTCTCCGCGCGCGATCCGCCGCATGATGCGATGAATCCAGCCGGTCCCCTCGCGGCACGGCGAGCATTGACCGCATGACTCGTGTGCGAAGAATTTCGCCGCCGACTGGAGCGCCTCAATCATGCTCGCGCTGTCGTCCATCACAATGACGCCGCCGGAGCCCGCCATCGTGCCGGCGGCCTGCAGCGAGTCGAAGTCCATCGCGACGTCGATCTCTTCCGCCGTCAGCACCTTGGCCGAGATTCCGCCGGGAATCACCGCCTTGAGCGTGTGCCCGCGGCGCACCCCCTGAGCGTGGCGGTCGATCAGCTCACGGAGCGTGATCCCCACCGGCGCCTCGTAGAGCCCGGGCCGATTCACGCGTCCACACAACGAGAAGAGCCGCGTGCCGCCTTGCTTCGGAGTTCCCAGCGCGGCGAAGCGATCGGCGCCTTCGCGCAGGATGAACGGAACACAGGCCAGCGTCTCGACGTTGTTCACGATCGTCGGACACTGGAACAGGCCTGAGATGGCGGGGAACGGCGGCTTGAGCTTGGGAAAGCCTTTTCCTCCTTCGATCGAGGTCAGCAGCGCCGTCTCTTCGCCGCAGATGTAGGCGCCTGCCCCGCGATGGATGACGACATCGAGATCGAAGCCCCTTCCCTGAATGTTCTTGCCAAGCCAGCCGCGCTCGTACGCTTCGGCCACCGCTCGAGCGAAGCGTTCGGCCGGCCGGAAGTACTCGCCGCGAATATAGACGTAGGCTTTGTGGCTCCCAATCGCGTAAGCGGCGATGATCATGCCTTCGAGCAGCGCGTGCGGATCGCGCTCGAGGATGTATCGATCCTTGAAGGTTCCAGGTTCTCCCTCGTCGGCATTGACGACGAGATACCTGGGCTTCAGGCTGGCTTTCGGGATGAAGGACCATTTTCTGCCGGTTGGAAACCCCGCGCCGCCCAGACCGCGGAGGTTGGCCTTCGAGACCTCGTCGACGATCTGCGAGGACGTCATCGACGAGAGCGCTTTCCTGGCGGCGACATAACCGCCGTCTGCGATGTAGGCGTCCCACCACGTGCCGCCCGTGTTCCTGAAACGCGTCGAGATGACGGGCCCGTCGGTGGAGACGAAGGGGTGCGCCTCATCGATCCGGGCCGAACCCGTGTAGGGCGCGACCGCGTCGCTTTCGATGGCGTCAATGGTCGTTCTGTCCAACGGGCCGACGAATTGCTCGTCGAGTTGCCCTGCCGGCGCGATCTCGCAGGCACAGAGGCACTCGACTTCGGTCAGCGCCAGTTCGCCGTCCGGGGTCGTCTCGCCTGGACGAATGTGCCAGCGCTCCTCGATCTGCGCCAACACATCGCCTGCGCCCCGCAGCATGCACGGCAGGCTGGTGCAAACGCGCAGCTCGTGCCGGCCCGCTTCACGCGTCCGAAACATAGAGTAGAACGACACCACTTCCCGGACATGCGAGAGCGCGACGCCCAGCAGCCCTCCGACCCAGCATTCGGCCTCCGATGGGATGTGACCAACGTTGGTCTGAACCAGCCACAACAGCGGCAGCATGGCCGCCCGCGGCTCGTCGTAACGTTTGATAATTTCCAGAGCTTGTGGCTCGAGCGCTGTGAGGTTCACCGGTCCAGCTCTCCTCCGATCATGTTGATCGACCCGAATGTCGGAGTGAGATCCGCCATCATGTCGCCGATGATGAGCTTCGGTAGAGCCGACATGATGGCGAAACACGGTGGACGGACGCGCACACGGTAAGGCGTGTTGCCTCCATCGCTCACGACATAGAATCCAAGCTCGCCGTTGGCACCTTCCACCGCGAAGTACACTTCGCCTTTCGGCGGCCGCGTGCCGTGTCCATACATCACGAGCTTGAAGTGCTGCATCAAGCCCTCGATGTTCCCGTACGTGTCTTCCTTGGAAGGGAGGAACACGCGCTTTTCGGCGGTCGCGATGCTCACGCGCAGCGGCTTGGCCGAGCCGTCGAGCGTCGGATCGGTCACGGCGTATGCGTCTCGGATCGCGGGAATGTTTCCGACCTTCGCCTGATCGACCATCTCGGACGCCGGCAGCGGACATCCTGTCTGCGGGTTCACCTGGAACGGACCCGGAGGCATGTCGCGCAGTGCCTGCTCCACAATCCGCATCGACTGCTGCATCTCCTCCATCCGGACGAGATAGCGATCGAAGTTGTCGCCTCTCGTTCCCACCGGCACGTCGAACTCGAGCCGGTCGTACGACGCGTAGGGGCAGTCTTTTCGAACGTCGTACGGCACGCCGCTGGCACGCAGGAAGGGTCCGGTAATGCCGTAGGAGATGGCATCGTCCGCCGAGATTTTGCCCGTGCCCGACATCCGGTCGACGAAGATACGGTTGCGGGTCAGCAGCGCGTCCGATTCGGCCAGCACTCGGCGCGTCTCCTCGAACGCCTGGCGGCACTGGTTGGCGAAGCCTTCTGGCAGGTCGGCTTTGACACCGCCCACGCGGCAGTACGACACGGTCAAGCGCGCGCCAGTCACGCTCTCGACGAGCTCCCACAGATACTCACGCGCCTTGATCATGTAGAGAAAGACGGTGAAGGCGCCCAGCTCCATGGCGCTGGCGCCGACGCACGTCAGATGGTCGGTGATGCGCGAGATTTCCGAAACGATCACACGGATGTAGTGACATCGCTCCGGAACCGAGATGCCCAGCAGCTTTTCCACCGCCATGCTGTAGCCGACGTTGTTGATGAGCGGCGACACATAATTGAGGCGGTCGGTGTACGGGATCACCCCGTTGTAGTCCACAGTCTCCGACATCTTCTCGAACCCGCGATGGAGATAGCCGATCTCCACGTCGGCATTCACGATTTGCTCCCCGTCCAGCCTGGCGACGATGCGGATAATCCCGTGCATGGCAGGATGTGCCGGCCCGACGTTCAGGAGCATGTCGCGCGTTTCCAGCGCGCCTGAAGCGGCCGCCGGTGCGCCGACCGGATTATCGGGAATGGCTCGAGGCATCGCCGTCTGGCTCGATCAATGGCTGCCGTTTGTTGACCGGATAGTCTTTTCGGAGCGGATGACCGACGAACTGCTCGTACATGAGAATGCGTTTCAAGTTCGCGTGTCCCCGGAATCGGATGCCGAACATGTCCCACACTTCGCGCTCGAGCCAATCCGCGCCCGCCCAGAGAGATGTCACCGAATCGAGCTCCGCGTCGGTCTCTTCCAGAGGAACCTCCACTCGCAGTCGATGCTTCAGCGGCAGCGAGAAAAAGTGGTAGACGACGATGAAGCGCGCGGGGCCGGGCGGTCCCGGCCACGGATGTTCGTCCGGGAGTTCTGCCGAGGGCCTTACGACGACGCCCGAGGAAGCAAAGAACGCCGGCGACGGTCCCTTCCCGAAGACGGAGAAGTCGACCGCCGTGAGGTCCATCAGAAAATTCATCTGAAAGGCTGCATCGTCCTTGAGAGTCCCCGCGAGATCGAGCAAGCGCTCCCGCGAGATGACGATCGTCGCGTCGCCCCGGTACGCATGTGAGCCTCTCACAGCATCCGCGAAGCGCTCGGTGAGAGCCTGAATCAGCGCTGCGGCATCCATGGTTCGAGCTCCAACTCGGGTCTCGGCTCGCGCGCCGATCGCCGGCCGCTTTCATGCTGCGCCTGGATCTTCGCCTGCAGCTTGAGCAGGCCGTCGAGAACATACTCCGGCCGTGGAGGGCACCCGGGGATGTAAACATCCACGGGAATGATCGTGTCGATCCCCATGAGGGTCGCGTAGTTGTCGTAGAAGCCGCCGGTGCAGGTACACACGCCGAACGAGACGACCCATTTCGGCTCGGCCATCTGGTCGTAGATGCGCTTCAGCACCGGCGCCATCTTCTGACTGATCGTGCCCACGACGAACAGCACGTCGGCCTGGCGCGGAGAGAATCGCGGAAGGCCGGCGCCGAAGCGGTCGATGTCGTAGTGAGAGCAGGCCGTCGCCATGTACTCCATCCCGCAGCAGGCCGTGACAAACGGGTACTGAAAGATCGAGTACTTGCGCGCCCAACCGATGGCTTCGTCGAGCCGACTGGTGACGAATGCTGCGTCCCCGGACATTTCACTGCCACTCCAGCGCGCCGTTGTCCCACGCGTAGAAGAACCCGACCATCAGAACCGCGAGAAAGACGACCATCTCGACGAGACCCGAGCCGCCCAGCGTGCGATACACGACGGCCCACGGGTAGAGGAACACGAGCTCCACGTCGAACAAGATGAAGAGAATCGCGGTCAGGTAGAACCTGACCGACAAGCGGCCGATTGGCAGCGCGAACGGAACCTGCCCGCACTCGAACGGCTCCGCTTTCACGGGCGACGGTTTCTTCGGACCGAGCACGGATGCCAGGATGATGTTGGCCGCCGCGAACGCACCCGCGAGAACGAAGGCGACCACGATGCCCGTGTACTCACGCATCGCAAACCCCCGCTGGCCCTACCAGCCCTGCACGCCTGACCTGCCCAACCCACCCTCCCCAACCGCCCTTGTCACTATGGCGGAATGGCCCAGACCGCAAGGGTGTTGGGAAAGATTCCGCCGACAATCGTCACCGCCGCCGCGATCGCCAGTGCTGCGACAACCGAAACGGGAAGGCGCGCCGACTCTGATTCCTGCGGCTCGGTCATATACATGAGCACCGCCACGCGCAGATAGAAGAAGGCGGACACCACGCTGCACAACACAGCCAGCACTGCCAGCCCGATATAGCCCGCGCGCACGGCACTCAGGATCACCGCAAACTTTGCCGTGAATCCCGCCGTCGGCGGGATTCCGGTCAGCGATAACAGAAACAGAAACATCACGGCCGCCGTGCCCGGTGCCGTCGTCGACAGGCCTCGGTAGCCGTTCAGATTCTCGCCACGCGGCCCGAGCGCGATCACGACGCCGAACGCTCCAAGGGTCATGAACGCATACACGAACGCATACGTCATCGTCGCTGAAGCGCCCTCGGGCGTTCCCGGAACGAGGCCGAGCAGTGCGTATCCGGCGTGCGCGATCGAGGAATACGCCAGCATGCGCTTCATGCGCGACTGCGAGATGGCGAGCAGGCTTCCGGTCATCACCGACAGCGCGGCAAGCGCCACGACCATCACCGACCAGATCCGCTGCTCGGGCGCAAAGGCCACGAGGCACACGCGAACGAACGCCGCGAGTCCTGCGGCTTTCGATCCGGCGGAGAGAAACGCGGCGACCGGAGCCATGGCGCCCTGGTAGACATCGGGAGCCCAGGCATGGAACGGCACCGCCGCGATCTTGAACGCGAGTCCGCCTGACACCAGTCCCACGCCGGCGAGCAGCATCGGATGCCGCGTCACACCGTTTCGAGACACCGTCGAAGCAATCGCGGAAAAGTCGGTCGCACCGGTCACGCCGTACGTGAGAGCGATGCCGTACAGAAGCAGCGCCGACGCGAACGAGCCGAGGAAAAAGTACTTGATGGATGCTTCGTTGCCGGCCGGCTTGTCGCGCACAATTCCCACCAGCACGTACGAGCACAACGTCATGAGCTCGAGCCCGAGGTAAAGGATCAGGAGGTCGACCGCCGCAACCGCGAACATCATCCCGGTCGATGCGAGGAGAAGCAGCGCGAAGTATTCGGCCGGCTGGACGCGTTCCGAGTCGAGGTGCCTCACTGACAGGAGTGCGGCCAGCGCGAGGTTTCCTGAAAACAGGAGGCTGAAGAATCGCGCGTATCGATCGCTGGCGATCGTCCCGCCGAATCCGGTCATCGACGTTGCCGGCGAGAACGCCCAGAGCGAGAAGGCGGCGGCGACGGCCGCGACGACGACCCAAGGGGCGGCAGACCGCGCACGTCGGACACGGCGGGCGACGAGGATGAGCACCACGGCTGTGCCGCTCAGGATCAGCTCCGGAACAACGGTGACCAGGTCCGTCACATGCCCCCCGCGACCCCGACCTGCGCCGCCGACGCGACCAGGAGCTGCTCCACAGAGACTCGCAGAAAACTCAGGACCGATTCCGGGTAGAGACCGATCGTCAGCGCGAGAGCGGCCATCGGCGCGAGCGTCGCCACCTCGCGGAGGTCGAGCTCCAGCCGCAGCGCTCGCAATCCTGGCTTCACCTCGCCAAGCGCGACGCGGTAATAGAGCCACAGGATGTAGGTCGTCCCCAGCGCCACACCCCACACCGCCATCACGCCATACCACGGCCGGGTGTCGAAAGCGCCGCTGATGATGAGAAACTCTCCGACGAACGAATTCAGGCCGGGCAGTCCCGCCGCCGCCAGACAGAAGAGCGCCAGAAACGTCGAATAGACCGGCGCGAGCTTCGCCACTCCGCCGTATGCGACGATCTCGCGCGTGTGCGTCCGCTCGTAGATCATGCCGACGCACAGGAACAGCGCCCCGGTGACGATCCCGTGGTTTACCATCTGGAGGATTGCGCCCTCGACGCCGTTTCGATTCAGCGTAAAGATCCCCAGCGTCACGAATCCCATGTGGCTGATGCTCGAGTACGCGATCAGCCGTTTGACATCGGTCTGAGCAAGCGTGACGTACGCGCCGTACACGATTGCCAGCGCCGACAGCGCCAGCATCGGCGTGCGGAAGAGCCGCACGGCGTCGGGAAGGATCGGCAGCGCGATCCGCAGCAGCCCATAGCCGCCCATCTTGAGGAGAATGCCCGCGAGGATCACGCTGCCCGCGGTCGGCGCCTCGGTGTGGGCGTCCGGCAGCCAGGTATGAACCGGAAACATCGGCACTTTGACAGCAAAGGCTGCCGTAAAAGCGACGAACAGCCAGGATTGCAGCTGAGCGCTCGGCCTCATCGTCGCCAGCGCCTCGAAGTCGAGCGTGCCGCTCGTTCTGAGGAGCGTGATCAGGCCGACGAGCATCAGCACGCTGCCCGCGAGGGTAAAGAGCAGGAACTTGATCGCCGCGTGGATGCGGCGCGGACCTCCCCAAACGCCGATGAGGAGGAACATCGGAACGATCATCAGCTCCCAGAACACGTAGAAGAGAAAAACAGTCGTCGCGGCGAAGAGCCCGATCATCGCGGTCTCGGCCAGGAGCAACGCCGCATAGAACTCGCGCACGCGCACCTGCACGGCGGTCCACGACGCGCCTACGCACAGCACACTCACCACCGTGGAGAGAAAGATGAAAGGAAGACTGATGCCGTCGATGCCCATGGTGTACTCGACGTTCCAGGAAGGAATCCAGGGAACGCTTTCGACGAACTGCAAGCCGGTCGACGTCTTGTCGAAGTGCAAATACAGTGGAACCGAGACGGCCAGGGTCGCCAGCGACCCTGCCAGCGCCAGCCACCGCGCGACGCGCGCGCCACACAAGAAGATCGCCGCTCCTGCCAGCAGCGGCAGAAAAGTGATCACGGTGAGAATCGGGAACGTTGTCACAAACCGAACACCGCAAGCGCGACACCCGCCAGGATGCCCGCTGCCATGATGAGGGCGTACCGTTGGACGTGCCCGCTCATTGCGAGCGTCAGATCGCAACTAACCTCCTCCGTCAGCCGGCCGATGCCGACCATCATCGCGTCGACGCCGCGGAGGTCGATATCGCGCAGTTGCGCTCCGACGCCCAGCACGAACCGCTGCATCACCACGTCGGAAAGCCGACTCACGGAGCCTTCGAGCCGCGCGAGCGCGCCCTGGGCAAAGTTCTGAACCGCAGTGCCGCCTCGCCTGTAGAACCAATCGGTATCGAGGCTGACGACCGGCTCGGGGTCCAGCTGTTTGAGCAACAGGAAGAAGCCGAGCGCGGTGAATCCAAGCAATCCGAGTGTCGCCGTGACGTGTCGCACGGTGAACGGGATGTAATCCACTCGATACGGCAGCTGCGAATACAGCACCACCGGCACCACGCCGATGACGACGCATGCCACCGCCGCGAGGCCCATCGCCACGAGCATATTCCGCGGCGGCTCCTCCGCTCGGAGGCCGCGGTCCCTTCCGAAGAACATGTAATAAGGAAGCTTGAGCCCGGTGTGCAGGAACGTTCCCGACGAAGCCAGCGTGAGCAACAGGTAAATCGCTGCCCGGTGCGACTCACCTGCGGCTGAAACGACCATCGACTTGGTGACGAACCCGCTGAACAGCGGCACTGCGGAAATCGCGAACGCACCCACCATGTAAAGAGACAGAGTGCGGGGCATCATTTTGTACAGCCCGCCCATGTCGCTCAGCTTTCGCAGGCCGGTCACCTGCAGCACCGCGCCGGCGCCCATGAACAGCAGCGCCTTGTAGAGGATGTGCGCGAAGGCATGGGCGGTTGCGCCGTTCAGCGCGAGCTCGGTGCCGAGTCCCACGCCGCAGATCATGTAGCCCACCTGGCTGATGATGTGATACGCAAGCAGTCTTCTGGCGTCGTTCTCGAGGACGGCGTACACGACGCCGTACACCGCCATTGCGGCTCCCCACCACACCAGAATCTCGGTGCCGGCAAACCCTCGAATCAACGCGTAGACTGCGGACTTCGTGGTAAAGGCGGTGAGAAACACCGCACCGGTCGCCGTGGCTTCCGGATAGGCGTCCGGCAGCCAGGCACCGAGCGGCGGTACCGCCGCGTTGACGAGGAAGGCGATCAGGATGAGCGTGAACGCCGCGCTTCCGGCATAAGGCGACAGATCGCCGAACCTGAGCGATCCCGTGTGCGACCAGTGGAGCACGATACCTGCCAGCAAACACAGTCCGCCGAAAATGTGAACGAGCACGTAGCGGAATCCGGCGGCGACGGCAGCAGGCCGGCGGCGCAGCAGCACGAGGATCGCAGCCGACAGCGCCATCAGCTCCCAGAACAGGAACAGCGACAGGAAGTCTCCCGCGAAGACCGCACCAAGCGCCGCTCCTGCGTACGTCAGCGCGGCCACATGCTGTGCGTCGTCGTTCACGTGCAGCGAATAGACCATCCCGATGAGCGCAACGAGGGCGAACACGTATGAGAAGACCAGAGCCAGCCTGTCCACGCGGCCGAATATCACCTCTTGTCCAAGGAGGCGCACGACACCATACGTTCCTGGTTGCATCACGACGCACTCGACCAACGCCGCCGCGGGCAGCAGGATCATGACCGCTCGCTTCGTGCGGCCTTTGCAGAATGGCAGGATCCACGCGCCGGCAATCAGCAGCAGCCCGGGATGAATCCATTCACGAGTCATAGTAGTTTTCCGGACGCGTGAGCCACAGTTTTCCCAGGAGCTTCGAGCCGATGATGATCAAGAGACAAGAGACCAGCCCGTAGATGGAGCCCCATGCCGGGATGTCTTCGAACCAGAAATGCGCGTGATCGGCGCGGAAGAGATGCGGTCCTGCAATTTCGCCGACGGCGAACACGACGAGGCCGACATGGAACCAGCGCTTGAACGTCACGGCAATACCCTTCGCGCAAGCGCCAGCACAGGATTCGGATACACGCCAAGAATCAACGTCGCCAGTGCGGTCACCCCCAGCGGAACGACCATCCACGGCACTTCGACGACGGCGTCGGAATGCGAGCCGGCAGGCTCCTCCTCGAAGTACGCCCGGAACACGATGGGTCCCAGGTAGGCGGCGTTGAGGAGCGAGCTGGCCAGCAGCACCCCTAGCAGCCACACGTTGCCGCGCTCCAGCGATCCGACGGCCAGGTACCACTTCGAGATGAAGCCGCATGCGAGAGGAATCCCGACGAGACTCAACGACGCTGTCGCAAACGCCGCCATCGTCCACGGCATCCGTTTGGCGAGGCCCGACATCTGACTGACCTCGGTCTTGTGCGTCGACACGTAGATCGACCCTGCGCACAAGAAAAGGGTGATCTTGGAGACCGCGTGATTGGTGATGTGCGCGATGCCGCCCAGGATCCCGCTCGGCGTGAGCAGCGCGGCGCCCAGAACGATGTAAGAAAGCTGGCTGACGGTTGAAAATGCGAGCCGCGCCTTCAGGTTGTTCTGCCCGAGCGCCAACAAGGACCCTCCGAGAATCGTCACCGCGGCGACCACCAGCGCCAGCTTGTCGGCACCAAGCGATCGCATGGCGCTCGGACCGAACACGAACAGGAACACGCGAAGCGTGGAGAAGACCCCGGTTTTGACCACTGCGACGGCATGCAGGAGCGCGCTCACCGGAGTCGGAGCGACCATGGCTGCCGGCAGCCAGCTGTGCAGCGGCATGACCGCGCTCTTGGCGAAACCGAACAGGAACAAAGCAAAGACGACGTAGAGGAGCGTCGGCTCGCTGGCAATCGCCGATGCCGGCAGGATGCCGCCCTTTCTGAACTCGAGTGTTCCTGCCACGTTGTAAGTGAGGATCAGCGCGGTGACGAGAAAGAGCTTCGCGGCGCCGAGCAGATAAACGACGTACGTCCGCGCGCCCGCCACTGCTTCGGCCGTTTCCTTGTGACCGACGAGCGGGAACGTGGCCAGCGTCAGCGCTTCATAGAAGAGGAACAGCGTGAAGAGGTTGGCGGAGAACGCCACGCCCATCGTGGCCGACAGCGCCAACGCGAAGCACGCGAAATAACGGGTCTGCGCGTGCTCGCGGAGCGAGCGCATGTAGCCGATCGAATAGAACGACGTGGCGATCCAGAGGAGCGATGCTCCCAGCCCGAAGAGCACGCCAAAGCCATCGGCGCGGAATGCGAGCTCGATTCCTGGCAGGATTCGAAAGAGCACGCACTCCGGCGTCCTGCCCGCCAGGACAGCGGGGATGATCGATATCACGAACGCCGCCTGCAGCACTCCGGCGGCGACGGACCAGAACTCCCGCAGGTTGGCGCGGCGCTCGCCCGTACTGGCAATGAGCAGGGCCCCAATCGCCGGCGCGAGAACCGCGAACAGCGGGCAAATCGACGTCACCACTTCAGCTCCATCAGCTGCTCGACCTTCATTCCCGGCCGTGTTCGAGCAAGAGCAAGCACCAGACCCAAACCGACCGCGGCCTCCGCCGCCGCGACGGCGATGACGAAGAGCGCGACGATCTGACCACGCGAATCGTGCAGATGCTGACTGAAGGCGGCCAGACTGACGTTGACCGCATTCAGCATGATCTCGATCGACACGAGCATGAGGATGATGTTGCGCCGGCCGAGGAACCCGACGAGTCCAATCGCAAAGAGCACCGCGCCAAGTCCGACGCAGGCGCCGACCGGCACCATCACGCACCGGCCTTTCTCTTTGCTACGACGACCGCGCCGACGATGGCCGCGAGGAGGATGAGCGACACGATCTCGAACGGCAGCGTGAACCGGGTGAAGAGCACGTGTCCAACCGCCGAAAGGCTGCCCGGCGAAGCATCCGTCGCCGCTTCGCGCCCGGCAGTCGGTACCAGACCGGGATCGCGCGCGAACCAGGCGAGCGCCGCAAAGCCGAGACCGGCGGCCGCGCACAGCGGCCAATGCGCGCCAAAGCGCGGCTCGGCGGTCTCGCCAGGGAGATCGAGGAGCATCAGGAAGAAGAGGTAGAAGACGAGGATGGCGCCCGCGTACAGGATCACCTGGACCGCCGCCAAAAATTCCGCGCCCGCGAGCAGGAAAATGCCTGCCACGTGCAGAAACAGCGCGAGCACCCAGAGCATGCTGTGGATCGGATTTCTGCGAGTGACGGCCAGAACCGCGCTGGCGATGCTGGCGGCCGCTAGGTAGTAGAAGGCGATGTGTCCCGCAATGATCGGCATATACCCTGACGCGCGGCCACTGCCAGATTCCACGCTGCAGTCGGTGTTATGTCTCTTTTGTTCTCGCTCTCTCTCCTCGCGATGGCGACACCGGCGGTGCCGATGAATTGACGACGACTGACTCTGAACCCGCTTCGTACAGGCTCATCGAGCACATCTACCCGGGGTATTTCCCGCAGATGTAGTCCTCGAGCTGATGAATCACGCCATCCTGCGCCGTGATGATCCAATGGACCAAGTCGCCAATCGACAGCAGTCCGACAACCGCACTGCCGTCCACGACCGGCAGGTGCCGGCAGCGGTTGGCCGTCATGCAGTACATGCATTCGTCCACTGTGGTCTGCAGTGTCACCGTCACGACCGGAGAGGACATGATCTCGTGGACTTTCATCTCCCGCGAGGACCGGTCCTTCAGCACCACTTTGCGCGCGTAGTCGCGTTCGGAAAACATCCCGACGAGCGTGGTGCCGTCGATGACAGGGAGGGCTCCGATGTCCTCGTCGGCCATTTTGAGCAGAGCTTCGTAGACGGTGACGTCGGGCGCGATGGAGTGGACGTGGAGTCCCTTCGCCCTGACAACGCGCTCGACCGAATCGGTCAGCTTCACGGCAGCCCTCCCCCGATGAGAACTGGGACGAGGATTTCGCTTTTCCGTGCGTGTGACGCGCCGAACGGGATTTCCGACGGTTGCTCCGGCCTTCACAGCCCCGGAGCTTGACGTGCTCCGAGCGGTGTCTGTGCAGCGGACGTGTGCGGTGTATCGCGGCACTGAGCGAGTTGTCAAGAGGGAACTTCGGGAGTGCGCGTGGGTGTGGGCCCGGGCGACGGCCGGCGCGGTTGTCGTTCACGTCTCTCAGGCCTGCTGTGAGCGTCCGACCTTCACGATTGTTCGATCCACCCACGTGGCTCAAACGGACAAATTTCTGCCGTGTCCACACGGCGAAAATCTGGGGGGAAAATTCGACCGCATTGCACGCTGAGAAGCCGCTACGCCAGCTAAGTTATTGAAAGTAAAGGATCGAGGCTTGGCGGAGAGGGTGGGTCCGACTTCGCGCTAAGCGCTTCGTCGCGACCACCCGCGAGGCGCCCTTCGCACGGCTTGCCGAGCCGAAGCTCACGCCGAAACGTAGACTCGCGTGAGCGAAGGATGGCGGAGAGGGTGGGATTCGAACCCACGTGCCGGTTACCCGACAACACGCTTTCGAGGCGCGCCCGTTACGACCACTTCGGTACCTCTCCGTCGAGGAAGACCCGCGTGAGGCGGACCTTGAATTATAGCGCGAGATCCGCCACCCCGCCGCGCTCCGCGGCGCCGCCGGAGCAGGTCCTACGTGCGGCCCCTCCTCCCCTCGAAAAACATCTGCATCAGAGCGCGGCATTCGGCCTCGCGCACGCCCGCCACGACCTCGAACCGGTGATTGTGACCCGGCAGCTCGCCGCCGCGAACCGTCGAGATGACGGCGCCGGACTTCGGCTCCGCGGCGCCGAAGACGAGCGTGGCGATCCGCGCGTGGACCAGCGCGCCGACACACATCAGGCAGGGCTCGATCGTCACGCACAGCCTCGCGCCGCTCAGGCGATAGTTGCCCACCCGGCGCGCGGCCTCGCGAATCGCGACGAGCTCGGCGTGCGCCGTCGGATCGCCTGACGAGATCGGCTGATTGAATCCCCGCCCGACGATCTCGCCGTCGACCGCGACGACGGCGCCGATCGGCACTTCCTCCGCCTCTCGCGCGCGGTGCGCCTCCTCGAGCGCCGCTCCCATCAGGCTCTCGTCGTCCATCGAGCAGCGACCATTATCAATCGAGAGGCGGCGTTGGCGGCCTGTCCTGA
>Ga0066695_10000039_pt1 | contig 21624 bp, 20 predicted proteins | sample GraSoiAngelo_144_FD_66452 | JGI IMG/M metagenome (GOLD analysis project Ga0066695, IMG submission 66452) | Grasslands soil microbial communities from the Angelo Coastal Reserve, California, USA - 14_1009_02_40cm | ecosystem: Environmental > Terrestrial > Soil > Grasslands | place: USA...
GCAACCGTGAGCCTAAACATGAGTGCGATCCTCGTCGGTTTGTCCCCTTAAACGATGGCTTGACCGCAACGCGCTTCCGGATTACGCTGAAGCCCCTTCGAGGGACAATATGGCACCTCAGCCCCGCGTTCTGATGGTTGAAGACCACCCGGACATCGCCGATCTTTACCAGCTGAAGTTGCAGCTCGAGGGATACCGCGTCGCGGTTGCATCGAACGGCATGACCGGTCTGCAGCAAGCCCGGGATCTCAAGCCGGATGTCATCCTGCTGGATGTTCACGTGCCGCTGCTCGATGGGCTGCAGCTCCTGGCGGCGCTGCGGGCCGACGAGGAGACCCGCGACGTCCTGGTCGTCATGTGTAGCGAGGACGACAACCCAGAACTCATCCGGGAGGCGGAGCGGCTGCAGGCCGCCGCCTATCTGGTCAAGGGGCGGCTTTTGCCCAGCGGGCTGAGCCAGAAGATCGGCGAGGTGCTGCGTCACCGTGAGGCGTTCGTGGCCGACGCACGCTCCGGCGCCTTACAGGCGTCCTGACCGCGAAAGTCTTAGCGCCTTCTTAGCGCCGCGTCATCTGACTGTGAGACTTCGTGCGCGATGATGGAGTGGTGGCCAGCGAGCCCCTTCTGTACGATCCGCCGGCTCAAGCGGCTCCGCCCGCTCCGGGCGGTCACGGGCGTCGCCGCGGGCCGGTCGCGCTAGCCGCGGCGCTCCTGGTGATCGGCGGCGTGGCAGGCGCGGCCCTCGGCGCAGAGGTGATCCTCGGTCGGACGCCGGCGCCGGCTGCCGCGACGAGCCCCGCGTCGACATCGAGCGCCGCCCCGGCGCAAACCCCCGTCTCCGCCGCCGCCCTCTACAAACAAGCGGTCGCCGGCATCGTCACCATTACAACCGAGGTGGCGCGCCGCGGTCAGGTGGGCGAGGGCACCGGCTCGGGCATCGTGCTCGACCAGAACGGCGACATCCTGACGAACGCGCACGTCGTGTCGGGCGCCAACCAGATCCAGGTGACCTTCAATGATGGCGGCCACGCGACGGCGACGCTGGTGAACGCCAATGCCCGGGCGGACCTGGCGGTGATCCGGGTGTCGGTGGCGGCCGCCAGCCTGCATCCGCTACCCCTGGGAAATTCCGACACCGTCCGCGTCGGCGACACCGTCTATGCGATCGGCGCCCCCTTCGGGCTCGCCGAGTCGATGACCGCCGGAATTGTCTCCGGCCTCAATCGCACGGATCAGTCGTCGGGGCGCACCGGCCTCATCCAGACAGATGCCCCAATCAATCCCGGCAATTCCGGCGGTGCGCTGCTCAATACGCAGGGCCAGGTCGTCGGTGTCAACGACTCGATCGAGAGCCCGATTGCGGGTAATGTCGGAGTCGGCTTCGCTATCCCCGTCAACGTCGTCAAGCAGCTGCTCGGCTCGCTCGAGGGCGAGGCGAACCAGTAATCGGGGCGAGAGCCTACGGCTCGAGGACGTGCACGGCGCTCAGGTTTCGATACAGCTCGTCGAAATCGAGCCCGTAGCCGACGACGAACTGGTTGGGGATATCGAAACCCTTGTAGGCCATCGGCACCGGTGTGATCCGTCGCTCTTGCTTGTTGAGCAAGACACAGAGCTTGAGGGATGCGGGTCGGTGGCGTTGCACGTGGTCGAACAAGAACGACGTGGTCAAACCCGTGTCGATGATGTCCTCGACCATCAGGACGTCCCGCCCGGCGACATCCATCGTCAGATCCTTAAGCAACTGAACATGTCCTGATGATTCCGTTCCGGTGCCATAGCTGCTGACCGCGACGTAATCGAAGTTCACCGGCACCGTGAGGTGCCGGCTGAGGTCGGTGGCAAAGCAGACCGAGCCCTTGAGCACCGGTAGCAAGATCAGCGGCCGGTGGATGCCGGCGTAGTCTCGCGACACGTCGGCCGCCAGTTCCTGGACGCGTCGCTGGATGGCGTCGGCACTCACGAGCTCGCGGCCCAGTTTCAAGAGACCTAATCTACCCGGTCGGCGCCACGAGGAAGATCCAGATGTCCCAGCTGACGTGGCTGATGATCAGCGGGGCCAGGCGGCCTTCGCGCGCGTAGAGCGCACCCCAGAACAGACCGGCGGTGGCGGCGGCCCCGGTCAGGGTCAGATTCTCAGACACCAGGTGAACGGCGCCATAACACGATGAGGCGAGGAGCGTGCCGCGCAGGCGGCCGAACCGGCGCTGCAGATTCTGCTGGACCAGGCCGCGCCAGAACAACTCTTCGCCGGGTCCGATCACGAGCGCCAGCGCCGTGGCGATAGCGGGTCTGGGAGCGGCTGTTCGGAGCTCATAGATGGCAGCGATCTCGCGCGCCCCGGCCGGCATGATCCGGCGGGCCGTCGCATCGCCCAGTCGAAAGAGTCCGTACAGTGCCGCGGCCGAGCCGAGACCCACCGCGAAGTCTCGCCCCCGCAAACGCTCCCGCCGTAGCGCCGGCTCGCTCGCCAAGGCGTAGGCGCCGAGCCCGCCCACGCCGAGGGTCATCCGGAGCCAGAACCGCGAACGGGGACCACGAAACGCGGCCGCCCAGGCGGCTGTCGCCAGGGCAAGCCCAAGAGGTATTTTCTTCAGTGCAATCCCGACCCTGCCACCAGGCCGACGAGCAGCAAGAGCCCGAAGGCGCCGTGCAGCCGGGCGGTCATCAGGTCGATCATCGCGATGGCCCGCAGGTGACCCTCGGCACCGCGCTCGGCGTCGCGCAGGATCCAGGCCAGCAGCGGCAGGCTCAGCAAGGTCAGGAGCGCGAGCCTGGGCAGCGCGCCGACCATCACCGCCAGGCCAACCGCGACGTAGGCGCCCAGCACCAGCATGACGTAGACCCAGTGCGCGGCATCCCGGCCGACCTGGGCGGAAAACGTCGTGAAGCCATGCCGGGTGTCCTCGGCGACGTCCCGCCACTCGTTGCCATGCAGAATCGCCGTCACCAACAGGCCGACCGGCAGCGAGACCACCAGGAGATTGGCATCAAAGGTCCCCGTGACGGCGTAGTATGCCCCACCGACCATCACCGGACCCATCAGAAGAAAAACCAACGGCAACCCCAGCGCCCGGTACTTGTACTGGAAGGGCGGCGCGGTGTAGAAATAGCCGCCGATGAAGCCGATCAGGCCAAGGAGCACGATCGGCCAGCCGCGATGCAGCGTCAGGAAGATGCCCATGATCAAGGCCAGGATGAAGCCGGACCACGCCACGATGAAGGCGCCACGCTCGCTGATCCGGCCCTTGAGGATGGCCATCGACATTCGCGGCGAGGTGATCGAGTCGATGCCATGACGCACGTCGTAGATCTCATTGGTCACATTAGTGCCGATATGCAAACCGAGGGCCCCCAGAAGCGCGGCCGCAAACAGGGGCCAGTGCATGCGTCCCTGGCCAAGGGCGATGGCGCCGCCAACAGACACGGGCAAGAGCGAGGCCGTGAAACTGAACGGCCGGACCACCTCCCAGGCCCCAGCCAGACGCCGTCCGAGCCTGTTTTCCCCTCGCACGCTTGCGGGGGAGGGCAGGGTGGGGGCCGCAACGCGGCTGCCGTAGCGAACGGCGGCGTCGAGGACGGCGTTGACCTGTGCCTCCTCCTGAAGGATCGGTTGCAGGAGGGGCACGTCCATGCCCGCCTGCTCGTGATAGGCGTTGGCGCGAGCCGCGACCTCGTCAACAGTGCCGCAGAGAATGAAGGCATCGAGCAACTCATCCGGGATGAGCTCGCCGGCACTGTGATAATCCTCGGCCCGCCAGGCGGCGGCGATCTGGGTACGAAGCTGCGGGTCGAAGCCTGCGCGCTTCAGCGAGATATCGCTCAGCACCGAGATCATGTAGATCACGAAGGGTTCGCGTTTGGCCCGGTTCAGGGCCTCGCGCCGGCTGTCGTCGAACAGGCACAGCAGATAACCGCGGAAGTCGATCTCGCCGGCCGAGCGTCCCAGGGCCGTGGCGCGCTCGAGAACGTGAGCTCGCATCTTCGCGTACGCTGGCAGGGATTCGGCGGGCCGTCCGAGATAGCCGTCGGCTTTCTGCGCGCACAGATCGAGAAATGCCGTCCGGTAGGCGGCAATGTAGATGGGAATTCGATGCGGCGGCTGGAACATCGGTTGCAGCGGCGGCACTTTGTCATTGAGCTTCAACGGCTCACCGCGCCAGAGCGTCCGGATCTGATCGATCGACTCGGAGACGCGAGCGACGGTGTCGTCGTAGGGAATCGCCATCTGGGAGAGCCGGAGCGGGAGTCCGCTGCCAATGGCAAGCGTGCAGCGCCGGGGCGCCAGATCATCGAGCGCGGACATCGTCATGGCCAGCACGACGGGGTGCCGGGTATAGGGATTCAGCGCGCCCGCGCCCAGGCCGATGTGCCGGGTGGCCTGGCCGATCGCCGTCAGATATGTGATCGGGTCGCGCTCGAAGTAGCTGTCGTGCACCCAGACGGAATCGAGGCCAAGGTCCTCCGCGCGCCGGGCCCAATCTGCGACAACCTTGACGTCACCGCGAGCGGCCAGTCCCAGCCCCACCGGGCGTGCCAGGTCGGTCATGCCGGTATCACCGTACTCCTGGCAACCGGGACGTCGCAATCGGGGGCCCACCTGAAGACCCGGCGGCGAAGATAATTCGTAGCGTGGGGCAGGAGGCGCGGGCCGATCGGATCCGGCAGATGTTCGACCAGATCGCGCCCGGCTACGACGCCCGGAATCGTCTGTTCAGTGTCGCCCGCGACCATGCCTGGCGGCGCCGGGCGGCAGAACGGGCCGACCTGCGTCCCGGCGAGACCGTCCTCGATCTTTGCACCGGCACCGGCAAACTGGCTCACGAGCTGCTTCCGTTTACCCGGCCGGGCGGCCGCGTCGTCGGCATTGACTTCTCGGAGCCGATGCTGGAGCGGGCCCGCAAACTCGAACCGGAGGTCGAATTCCGACTGGGGGACGTCAGCCGGCTTAACGAACCCGATGCCAGCATCGACGCCGTCACCATCGGCTTCGGAATCCGCAACCTGGTTGATCGCGAGCAGGCGCTGCGCGAGATGCATCGGGTGCTACGGCCGGGTGGGCGCCTCGTCATCCTCGAATTCGCGCCGCCACCGGCCGGGCCGCTGATGCGCGCCTATCGTTTCTATCTCACTCGCGTGATGCCCGCCATCGCCGGCCGGTTCAGCGCTGGCGAGCGCCAGGCCTACCGCTACCTGGCCGAAACGGTGCAGGGCTTTCCGCAGCCGTCGGAGCTGGCGGCAGTGCTCGGTCGGCTCGGCTTTGCCGTCACGATCGAGCCATTGACGTTCGGCATCGTGGTGCTGCACGTCGCCGTCCGGCGGGGCTAACGCGCGTGCCATCCCTGTTCGCCGCGCCCAATCTGCTGAGTTTCTCCCGGATCCTGGTCGCCCCTGTCATCTACGCGCTGGTCGTTTCCGGCGGCCGCTATGGGTTCCTGATCGCGGCGATTCTCTTTGTCGCGGCATCGATTACCGACACCCTCGACGGGGAGATCGCTCGGCGCCGCCACCTGGTTTCACCGCTGGGCATCTATCTCGACACGACTTCCGACAAGGTGCTCGTGGCCGTCCTGCTTGTCGCCCTCGCGGTGGCGCGCCTCGCGCCCGGCTGGATGGCCGCCCTCATCATCGCGCGCGAGTTCCTGGTGACGGGCCTCCGCAGCTATGCCGCCGCGCTCGGGGTCGTCATCCCGGCGGGTGGTTGGGGCAAGGCGAAGACCGTGATCACGATCGTCGCCCTGCTGCTGGTTTTGCTGGAGGGCGACGCGCGCCAGGGCGGCTGGCTGACCGGTCAGTCGATGCCCGGGAACGCGCTGCTGAGCCCGCTGGGGCCCTACACGCTGCCAGTCTGGGCGCTCCTGATCGCGGTGGTCTGGACGGTTGGCTCGGGCGCCGAATACATCCGCGAGGCGATCCCGTTACTGACTCGACCGAAGGTGACGGACACGCTGAGCCGCTCGGAGAACGAGCCGTAAGCCCTCCCCTCTGGCTCAGCGTTCTTCGCGAATGTACGGGACGCCCAGTGCAGCCGGGGCACCGAGGCGGCGGCGCCCCCAGCCGGTTGACACCAGGACGAGCACGACGATGGTCATCAGGTACGGCAATGAAGAAAAGACTTCCGGCGGGAGATGCACCTGGCGCGTCTGCAGCGTGAAGGCCAGGCTGCTGAAGGCCCCGAACAGGTAGGCGCCCACCAGCGCCAGCTCTGGTCGCCAGAAAGCAAAGATCACGAGCGCGATCGCGATCCAGCCGGCGCCCGAGGTCATGCCATCGAGCCAGAACGGGGTGATCGCCAGGCTGAAGAAGGCGCCTCCGACGCCGGCCAGCGCGCCACCGACCATGGTGTGGATGTAGCGATACGCCGTCACGTTGACGCCCATGGCATCGGCGGTCGCCGGTGATTCCCCGACCGCCCGCAGGTGAAGGCCCGGCCGGGTCCGGTAGAGATACAGCAGGGCCAGGCCGACCAGCACCCAGGAGGCGTAGGTCAGCGCATTCTGATGGAACAGGATCGGGCCGATCACTGGCGCGTCCTTCAACCCGAACAGGTCGATCGCGTCGAACTCGTGGTGCGCCGGCTTCCCTCCGAGATTTGCGACGTGGCCGATGTAGGACGAGAGGCCGCTAGCCCCAGCGAAGATCGTGAGCGCCAGCCCGGAGACGATCTGGCTGGCACGGAGCGTGACGGTGAGAAACGCGTGGATCAGCGAGGTCGCCGCCGCGGCCAGCGCCGCCACCGCCACCGCGGTCAGCAGGCTGAGCCAGCCTGGCCCCCCGACGGTTTGCACGGCCCAAAACCCGCTGACCGCGCCGACCAGCATCATGCCTTCGACGCCGAGGTTGAGCACGCCGGAGCGTTCCGCCAGCAGCTCGCCGAGCGAGGCGAACAGCAATGGGGTGCCGTAGAAAACGGCGGATGCGGCGATCACGACGACGAGGGTGTTGTTCACGCAGGGCGCGCGGCGACCTCTGGCGGCCGGACTGACGAGCTTCGCGGGCGCTGGACGCGAATGCGGTAGCGCACGAGTAACTCGCCGGCCAGGGCACAAAAGAGGATGAGTCCCTGGAGCGTACCCACCAGCCCGGCCGGGAAGTCCGCCCCCTGCAGCGAGAAGCCGCCGTTCGAAAGTCCCCCGAGTAACAGGGCGACGAGGATCACCGCGAACGGGTTGAGCCGGGCCAGCGCGGCGACTACGATCCCGCCGTAGCCGAAGCTCGCCTGCTGCAGGCCGCGCGGGTCGAGGACATGACGAAAATCGCCGATCTCAGCGGCGCCGCCGAGCCCGGCGAACGCTCCGGACAGCGCCATGACCGCGACGATCATTCGCCGGGTCCGGATGCCCGCATAGTGCGCCGCCGCCCGCGAGTCGCCGATCACCCGCGCCTCGAAGCCAAAGCGGGTGGACCGATAGAGCAGCCAGAGACTCGCTGCGGCAACCATCCCCAGCAGGAAGCCGAATGGGATCGCGATCCCGGCGATCTGCAGGCTCGGCCAGGCAGCGGCCGGGGAGAGGTACTTGCCCTGCGGGAAGACCCTCGAGGTGAAGGTCGACAGCTCGCGCCAGTAGGAGTGGCTGTCAAAGATCAGGTAGGTGATCAGCAGACCCGCCACGTAGTTGAGCATCAGGGACGTGATGATCTCGTTGGTGCGGAACACGGCGCGGAGCGCCCCGGGGATGGCCGCCCAGGCGGCACCAAACAGCAGGCCGGCCAGCACCATCGCCGGGATGACAACAATGGCGGGTTGACTTCCCAGCGCAATGCCAACTCCCGATGCGCCGACTGCACCCAGGTACAGCTGCCCCTCGGCGCCGATGTTCCAGGTCTGCATTCGGAAGGCCGCCGTGGCGGCCAGCCCGGTCAGCAGCAGCGGGGTCGCTTGCACCAGGGTGGCGGACATGGCGCCTTCCGATAAGAAACCGCGGTCCAGCAGCCGCTGCCAGGTGCCCAGCGGATCATGCCCGGTGGCGAGCAGGATGACACTCGACAGGATCACCGCCCCGACCAGCGATCCCACCGGAACTGCCACCAGCAACCAGCCGGCGTCGGTGAGCCGACGCTCGATCCGGATCACGCGGCGCCCGCCATCATCAGGCCGAGGTCTTCGACACTGGCGTTCTGCCGCTCAACCACACCCATGATGTGGCCTCGGTAAATGACCGCGATCCGATCAGCCAGCGCGAGGATCTCGTCGAGGTCCTCGCTGATCAGCAGGATGCCCACGCCTCCCGCCGCCGCCTCGAGCAGGAGGGCGCGCACCGAGTCGGTGGCGGCCACGTCGAGGCCACGGGTGGGCGATGCCGCCACCAGGATCCGGGGTCGGCTGGAAAGTTCTCGGGCCAGCAAGACCTTCTGAACGTTTCCGCCGGACAGCAGCCGGGTGGGCGTCTGAGGCCCCGGCGCCGTGATATTGAATCGACGAATCAAATCGATCGCGTTCGTCCGAATTCGCCCGGCGTGGAGAAAACCCTGGGTGGAGATCGGTGCCCGCCGATATGCCTTGAGCACAAGGTTGTCGGCGATGCTGAGTGAGGGCGCGACCCCCGTCCCCATCCGGTCTTCGGGGACGTGGCTCACGCCCCGCCGAATGGCGGCGAGCGGGTCGCCCACGCGCATCGGTTTGCCCCCAACCACGACGGTGCCAGCCGTAAGCCGGCGCATCCCGGTGATGACTTCCGCCAGCTCGCGTTGCCCGTTACCAGCGACGCCCGCGACGCCGACGATCTCCCCAGCGTGGACGCTCAGGTCGACGTCCCGCAGAGCGACGGTACCCAGGTCGCCCAGGGCGGAGGCGCCGCGCAGCTGGAGGATCACCTCGCGCTCCGCCTGTGCCGGGCCCTCTTTCTTCTGCGTGAAGACGACGTCGCGCCCCACCATCATGCGGGCAAGGTCGCGTGGATTGGTCCCTGCCGTCAGGACGGAGCCAACCACCCGTCCGCGACGGAGGACCGTGACCCGGCTCGACACGGCCATCACCTCCTCGAGCTTGTGGGAGATGAAGATCACGGTGCGGCCCTCGGCGCCCATCAAGCGCAGGGTTTCGAAGAGGTTCTCGGATTCTTGCGGTGTGAGCAAGGAAGTCGGCTCGTCGAGGATCAAGATGCGCGCCCCGCGGTAGAGCGCTTTTAGAATCTCGACGCGCTGCTGCTCGCCGACGGATAGCTGCCAGACTCGGGCGCCGGGATCGACCGGCATCCGGTAGCGCCGTGCCAGCTCGGTGACCCGGCCTTCGATCATCCCGGGCTCAAGCAGGAAGCCCCGGTCGGCGGCATCGCGATGCCCGAGCACGAGGTTCTCCGCCACCGTGAACGAGGCCGCCAGCCGGAAGTGCTGGTGGACCATGCCGATGCCGGCTGCGATCGCATCGCGCGGGGAATGGAAGGTGACCGGTTTGCCGTTTACCAGGATTTCGCCCTCGTCGGGGCGGTAGAGCCCGGTGAGGATGTTGGAAAGGGTCGATTTGCCGGCGCCATTCTCGCCGAGGAGAGCGTGAATCTCGCCCTGCATCGCTTCGAAATCGACCTGCTCGTTGGCGACAACACCGGGGAACCGCTTGGTGATCCCCCGCATCGTCACGGCTGGGGCCGGCCCAGCCGTGACGAACTCAGCGGCGATGGGGGTGAAGCAATCAGCCGCCCTTCGGGCTGCCGATCACTCCTTGCACGAACCAGTCCATGGACAGGATCTGCTCCAACGTCATCTTCGTGCCGGCGGCAATCTTCACCGCGCCCGTCTGGTCCTTCAGCGGCCCGGTGAACTCGTAGAAGGTGCCGCTCTTGAGAGCCTCCTTCTTGGCATTGATCTGGTCCCGTGTGGCCTGGGGGACGGACGTGCCGAACGGCGCGATGTCGATCATGCCGTCGCCGATATTGCCGTAGTAGCTGCCGGTCTTCCAGCTGGCGTCCATGGCGGCCTTGACCCGCCTCACGTAATAGGGTCCCCAGTGGTACACGGTGCCGGTCAGCCAGATGTCGGGGGCGACGTTTGATTGGTCGGAGTCGTATCCACTCCATTTGACGCCGACCGCCTTGGCGGCCTCGCCAGTGGCCGGGCTGTCCTGCCCCTGGCCAATCGCGTCGACGCCCCTGCTCAGCAGGCTCTGCGCCGCCTGCTTCTCTTTGGTGGGATCGAACCAGGTATTCGTCCAGACAACCTGTACCGTGGCACCGGGGTGGGTGGTCTGGGCGCCCAGCGCGACGGCATTGATCTCGCGGATGACCTCGGGGATGGGGAATGGAGCGACGAAGCCGATCTTGCCTTTCGTGCTTGCGGCGCCCAGGGCCATGCCGGTCAGGTAGTCGGCGTCTTCGGCCGCGCCGAAATACTCAGCCAGGTTGGTGGCGGTCTTGAACCCGGTGGCCTGCTCGAACTTGACGTCGGGATGCTTCGCTGCCTCATTGGCCATGGCATCCTGGAACCCGAATGAGGTGGCGAAAATGATCTTGTTGCCGTCGCGGACCAGGTCCTCGACCACCTGCTCGACCTGGGGCCCTTCGGGAACGTTCTCCTTGAAGGTCGTCTTGACGGCCGTGCCCAACTGCTGTTCAACCAGCTTGCGGCCGTCGTCATGGGCCTGTGTCCAGCCATGATCGCCCGCGGTCCCGACATAGATCCAGGCCGCCTTGAATGGTTGGCTGGTTGATGTCGTCGAGTTTGTCGTGCCGCAAGCTCCGAGCGTCGCGGCCGCCAGCATGGTCGCGGCCAGTCGAACGGATTTCTTCATGTGGCTCCTCTCCCTGCCGAAAACCCCCCTGCTCCAGCGAGAATTCTATCGTCTGCGCCGGGCCCTTACCGCAATGGGTTTACAGCCGGATCGCCGTTCGAAGCAGCGCCTTGAGCCGATCGGGCTGACGCCGGTAGCGTTCCCAGTCGGACGGCAGCTTGGTCGCCTTCTCGATGATCGCCCAGAGCACCGAGTTGACGGGCGTGGGCACGTCAAAGCGACGGCCGGCATCGACCACCGCCCCGTTCAGGAAGGCCGCCTCCGTCTTGCCCTTGGCGCGGCTGAGGTCCCACCAGAGTGAGGGCATCTTCTTGCCGCGGGCGCCACCCAGTCGCGGTTCCAGCAGCATCTGAGCCAGCAGCGGCGGCAGGTTCATGGCGCGCCGCAGACTGGGCGTCGGGAGACCCGGAAGCGCGACCACGGACAACCGCATTCGGTTCATGACCGTGACCGCCTCCAGGAAGGCGGCCCGTTCGTAGCGGAAGAGCTCACTGTCGGCGAAGACATGGCCGGGCGGAAGGTCCAGGATCGCGCTTTGCGCGTTCCCGATGATGTTGAACAGCAGCTTCGACCACTTCATCGCGCGGAAGTCCGCGTAGCGTCGGGCCTTCAATCCAGCATCGCCCAGCTTGCGGACCAGCGGCGCCACGTTGACCTCCGGCGATACCGGCGCCAGCGCCACACCGCCGCGCCGCGAGTGCAACTGGATGGTTCCGGGCTCGTCGAGGCTGACGGGAACGGTCAGACTTCCGGCTACCAGCGCCTGTTCTGGCAGCGCCAGGGCGATGGCTTCTTCGTTGCCCACGCCATTCTGGAAGCTTCCCAGGATGGTGCCCGGTCGGAGCACCAGCTGCAGCTGGTCGATCGCGTCCAGCGTGTCGTAGCCCTTGACGGTGAGGAACACGTAGTCGAACGGTCCGCCGGCTTCCGCGATGCTTGGCCGCGCCGCCAGCACCGACTGGTTGCTGACCTTGCCGGCCACGACCATACGCACCCCATCGCGGGCAACGGCCTCGACGTGCGAGGGCCGGCCGATCAGCGTCACCTCGCAGCCGGCCTGCGCGAGCCGGGCTCCGAGCAGGGAGCCGACCGCCCCGGCGCCAAAGAAGAGAAATCGCAGCGGCGGCGCGGGCGCCGGTCGCTCCGGCATCAGTGGGTGGTGATCTTCAGCTCTCGGCCGGTGGCGAGCCGTCCGATGTTGCCCCGATGCCGGTACAGCACCAGCCCGACGAGAGCGACACCAAGGACGATCACGGGCCACCCCACGGGGCGCCATGCCTGCCAACCAATGAGGTGAAGCGCGATCAAGCTGACGAAGCCGACCGCAACCGCGATCAGCGAGGAGAGCGAGGCCAGCCGGGTGAGACGCACCACGAGGAACCAGCTGACCAGGGCGAGCACCAGCGCCACCGGGGCGAGCGCCAACAGGACGCCGCCGGAGGTCGCGACGCCCTTTCCCCCGCGGAAGCCGAGGTAGAGCGACCAGGTATGACCCATCACCGCGGCAAGGCCGATCAGGGCCAGCGCGATTTCCTGATCACCCAGGCCGAGCACGATGCCGAGCATGACGGGAATGAAGCCCTTGAGGCCGTCGGCGACCAGGGTGGCGGCGAAGGCGCCCGGCCCGCCGGCGCGAAACACGTTGGCGGCTCCGATATTGCCACTGCCCAGCTTGCGGACATCCTGGTTGCGGTAGACCTTCATCACCAGCCAGCCAGAGGGGACGGAACCGAGCAAATAGGCGAAGGCGGCCAGCACGAGCACTTGAGGCATGAGGGTCCCCGAGGACGCCTCAACTATAGATCGGCGGCTTTACGGTTGTCACCAAAGCCGGTATCACCTTCTCAGCCGCCCTCCGCGGCCGGCGAACGCTAGGGGCGGGGCAGCTCCAGCGTGAATTCGCTGCCGGTCCCTGGCCGGCTGTCGACGAGCACCCGCCCGCCGTGGGCTTTTGCGACCTCCTCCACGATGTAAAGGCCGATGCCGAGGCCCAGGAGATGGCTGGTTGCCTCGGTCTCGATGCGGGCGAACCGCTTGAAGAGCTGGCCCTGGTGCTGGGGGTCGATGCCAAAGCCGTCATCGAGGACGCTGATCGTCCAGCTGGTGCCCGACCCGGCCAGGGCGACGTCGATCCGGCCGGTGGGTCCTGGTCGAAAGCGGACGGCGTTGTCGAGCAACTCGCGGACCGCGAGGTGGAGCCAGTACGGGTTGGCCCTGACGGGCGCCGTCAGCACATCCAGGCGCAGGTCGATAGCCAGGTCGGCAAAGCGTCGCTGATGCTCTTTGACCATCGGCTCGACCAGGTCGACTAGGTCCAGGTCCTCTTTGGTCATCGCCGATCCCAGCTCGTCGAGCCGGCCGACCAGGCTCATGTCCATGATCAGGCGGCTCAGCTGCCTGGCCTTCTCGTAGATGCGAGCCCCGGCCAGCTTCTGGTGCTCGCCGTTCAGCCCGCCCTGCGCAAGCAGGGAACCGTAGCCGAGGATCACGCTCAACGGCGTGCGCAACTCGTGCGCGGCCACGTTCAGAAACTCCGTCTTGGCCGTGCTCATCTCGCGCAATCGCGCCACGTCCACATCGAGCGGGGCCGCCGGCTGGGCGACCATGCCCGTCAGCAGGTGCTCGACGGTGCGGCCCTCGCCCTTGAATGGCCGAATGAACCACTCCCAGGTTTGCCCGTCGATCACGATCGTGGCGCTATGGGCTCGACCCTTGACCGAGACCGAGCGGTACGGACGGGGATCCGAGAGCGGATGCGCCGGCGGCAGCAAGGCCGAAATCGTCAGTCCTGCGGCGTCGGGCCGATGATAGACGCGTGCCATCAACTCGTTCAACGCGAGCACGCGAAGGTCGGCAACCTGGACCACCGCCACCGGGATGGGGGTCGCCTGGAGGAGCTCGACGATCGGCGTAGCGAAGCGCTCCGAGAGCGCCGTCTCGAGCAATTGCGCCAGCGCTTCCGAGCGACGGTCCAATACGGGTGCCCTCCAAATCGGCTGATAGACTGGTCGAAGGCCGTGCAAGACCCCGACAAACTCAATGATGAAACCACATACCAGCGCTGTTTTGCCTGCGGCCATCGGAACGAATCCGGGCTCAAGCTGACCTTTCGGCGGGATGGGGCGCGAATCGTCGCGGACTACACGCCCGCGGAGCGCTACCAGGGGTTTCCGGGTGTGCTCCACGGGGGCATCCTGGCGACGATGCTCGATGAAACGATGGGTCGCACCGGCGCACTGCGCCAGGAGTGGTTAATGACCGGCAAGCTCGACATCCGCTACCGGCAGCCGGCGCCCATCGACCAACCGCTTCGCGTGTGGGGTGAGATCGCCCGCGAACGCAATGGTGCGATCGATGCCGTCGGAGCTGTGGAGTTGATGGACGGCACCGTTCTGGCCGAGGCGCGCGGCATGTTTGTGCGCTTGCCCCAGCCCCTTGCGAGCGCGACGCTCGATCAATACCCGGAGTTCATCAACTACTGGCGAACGTAGCCGCGCCGCGTTCGCATCTCTTTGGGCCCGAGCACCAGGAGTTTCGGGACACGGTCCGCCGCTTCATCGACAAAGAGGTCCGTCCGCATGTCGACGAGTGGGAGGACGCGCAGCAGTTTCCGCGAGAGCTGTTCCGGCGGTTCGGGGCGCTCGATCTGCTGGGCCTCAAGTATCCCGAGCAATATGGCGGCACCAACGCCGGCGTTATCTACGAGGCCGTGCTCTTCGAAGAGTTAGCCCGTTGTGGGTCTGCTGGCGTCGCCGCCGGGATCGGCGCGCATGTTGCGATCGCCACGCCGCCGATCAATCATTTCGGCGATCAGGCCCAACGCCAGCGCTGGCTGTCGCCGGCCATCCAGGGCGAAAAGATCGTCGCCCTGGGCGTGACCGAACCCTCCGGTGGCTCGGACATCGCGCACGTGCAGACCATCGCTGGTCGTCAGGGTGATGCGTACGTGGTCAACGGCGCCAAGATGTTCATCACCAACGGCGTCAACGCCGATCTTGTGGTCATCCTGGCGCGCACCAAGCCCGAGGGCGGCCATCACGGCTTGTCGCTGCTGGTGGTGGAACGGGGGACGCCAGGCTACACGGTCGGGCGCAAGCTGGACAAGCTGGGCTGGCGGGCGTCCGACACCGCGGAGCTGGTGTTCCAGGACTGCCGGGTGCCGCTCGAGAACCGCCTCGGCGAGGAACACAACGGCTTCAAAATGGCCGTAGCGAACTTTCAGTGGGAGCGGCTCTGGATCGCGATCTCGGCCGTGGCATCGGCGCAGCGGAGCCTGGAGCTGGCTGTCGATTACGCATCGAATCGGGTGCAGTTCGGCAAGACGCTGACGTCGATGCAGGTGATCCGGCACGAGATCGCCGACATGGCGATGGTGATCGAGCAGGCTCGGCAACTGACCTACTACGCCCTGTGGCTGCACTCACAGAATCTGCCCTGTACCAAGGAAGTCTCGATGGCGAAGATCGCCGCCACCGAGGCGGACGTGCGCGTGGCCGACCGGGCGCTGCAGATCCACGGCGGCTACGGCTACATGATGGAATACCCGATCCAGCGCGCCTGGCGCGATGCACGGTTGGGCCCGATCGGCGCCGGGACCAACGAAATCATGCGCGAAATCATCGCCAAGGAACTCGATCTCTGACGTGCGACCGGTGCCAGGGGCGACCGGTCGGTTTTTGCGTGCTTAACCGCAGAGAATGCTGGCTAGACTCTAGACGTGCCGTTTGAACTGACGTTGCCGTTCAGCGCGATCGTGGGCCAGGAGCAGATGAAGAAGGCGCTCCTGCTCAATGCCGTCGATCCGGCGATCGGCGGCGTGCTGATCCGCGGCGATCGCGGCACCGCGAAGTCGTCGGCGGTGCGCGCCCTGGCGCGGCTGCTTCCGGACTACGAGGCGGTCGACCGATGTCCGTACCGCTGTGACCCGGCGATCCCTTCCCGCTACTGCGACGATTGCCGGCGTCGGGCGAGCGCCGGGCGGTTGCCGGTGGTCCGGCTGCCGATGCGGATCGTGGAACTACCGATCAACGCGTCGGAAGACCGGCTGGTTGGCTCGATCGACATCGAAGCGGCGGTCAGGGCTGGGACCCGGCGTTTCCAGCCCGGCGTGCTGGCCGAGGCCAACCGCAACCTTCTATATGTGGACGAGGTCAACCTGCTCGACGACCACCTCGTCGACGTCCTGCTGGACGCCGCGGCGATGGGGATCAACGTCGTCGAACGCGAGGGCATGTCGGTCGTACATCCGGCGCATTTCATCCTGGTCGGGACCATGAATCCGGAGGAAGGCGAGCTTCGTCCCCAGCTGCTGGATCGGTTTGGGCTCTGCGTCGAGGTCACCACCCCAACGGACATCGAGCAGCGGCTGCGCGTCATGGAGCTCGAGCGGGAATTCATCGATAACCCACAGGCCGTGCAGCGGGTCTTTGTGCCCGAGGAAACGGAGCTTCGTGGCCGGCTGCAGGCGGCAACCACGCGCCTCGATCGTGTGCAGGTATCCGATGCGATCCGGGCATTGATTGCCCGGCTCTGTCTGGACGGTTCCGTCGCCGGTCACCGGGCTGACCTCGTGGTGGCGCGCACGGCTCGAGCCATCTGCGCCTTGCGGGGCGCGGCGCTGGTCGAGCTGGCCGACGTGCTCGAGGCACTCGACCTGGCCATGGCGCATCGCCGCCGTGAGCCACTCTCCGACAAGCCGGAGCAGGTGCAGGAGCTGGCCTCTCGCGCGGCGGAGCAGCTGGCCCAGATTCAGGCGACGACGCCCACCGAAACGGCGCAAGCCGCCCGGGGCGATGCCACCCAACAGGAAGGTGCTTCCGGCGGAGAGTCGAATGAAGGCTGGACGACGGCCGAGGCGCGCGAGTCGCCCAGCACCGAGGCGGTCGACCTTGAGCCGGATACGGTGATCCAGCTGCACACCTTTGCGGTCAAGAAGCTCGACCTGCCACGCGAGCGCCACGCCCGTCGCGCCGCGGGTAAGCGGACCTCCACGAAAAGCGAGACAAAACGCGGTCGCTACGTGCGCAGCTCGCAAACGGAGAAGATCACGGACGTCGCTTTCGATGCCACCGTCCGGGCGGCGGCCCCCCATCAGCTGCGCCGGCGGCAGGCCACACCCGATGCGCCGAATCAGCTGCAGCTCGAGAGTCAGGATCTCCGCCAGAAGGTCCGCGAGCGCAAGACCGGCAACCTGATCGTTTTTGTGGTGGACGCTTCCGCATCGATGGATGCCGAGCAACGGATGCTGGCCACGAAAGGGGCCATCCTCTCGCTGCTGCGTCATGCGTACGTCCGACGCGACAAGGTTGCCCTGGTCGCCTTCAGCGGGCGCAACGCGCGGGTCGTGCTGCGGCCGACCTCCAGCGTCGACCTGGCCGAGCGGCGGCTGGAGCGGCTCAACATCGGTGGCACCACACCGCTTACCCATGGCCTCATGACGGCCTTGAAGTTGATCAAAACCGAGCGGCTGCGCGACCCGAGGGTTTATCCCTTGCTGGTCTTGATCAGTGACGGCCGGGGCAACATCAGTCTCTTCGGTGAGGAGCCGCTGCTCGAGGCGCAGCGCACCGCCGGTCAGATCAAGCAGGAGGGCATCCGGGCCATGGTGATCGATTCGACCCGCGACTTCAGCAGCCAGCCCGGCTATCCGCGGAACCGGGTGACCAGTCTCTACGGCGCGTATGCCTTCAACGTCTGCGGCGACCTGGCGGAGCGCTTGGGGGGTCGCTACTACGGCCTCTTCGACCTGTCGCAGAGCGCGATCGTCGACAGCGTCCAGCGTGAGATGCTAAGGACGGGTTCCGCCTGATGGAGCGGTTTGTCTATCCGTTCAGTGCGATTGTCGGGCAGGACAAGATGAAGCTCGCGCTCATCTTGAATGCCATCCATCCGGCGATCGGCGGTGTCCTGATCCGTGGCGAGAAGGGCACCGGGAAATCGACGGCGGTGCGGGCGCTGGCTCGTCTGCTTCCCGAGCTGGCGGTCGTCGCCGACTGTCCCTACCGATGCGACCCGGACGCGCCTGAGGCTCTCTGCTCGGATTGCCAGGACCGGGTGGCCCGGGGTGAGACGCTTCCCCGCGGTCGCCGGCGGATGCGAGTCGTCGAGCTGCCGATCAATGCCTCGGAAGACCGGGTGGTGGGCGCGATCGACATCGAGGCCGCCATCAAGAGCGGCGAGCGCCGCTTCGAGCCGGGGGTGCTGGCGGAGGCGAATCGCAACATCCTGTACGTCGACGAGGTCAACCTGCTCGATGACCATCTGGTCGATGTCCTGCTCGATGCCGCAGCCATGGGGGTCAACGTTGTCGAGCGCGAGGGGATCTCGATCTGGCACCCGGCGCGTTTCATCCTGGTGGGCACCATGAATCCGGAAGAAGGCGATCTGCGGCCACAGCTGCTGGATCGATTCGGGCTGACGGTGGACGTGGAAGGCATCAAGGACATCGGCCAGCGCGTGCAGATCGTCGAGCGCCGCGAGGAATGGGAGTCTGACCCCGCGGCATTCAGCCAGCGGTTCCAGGACCAGGATGCTGAGATCGGAACCCGGATTGCGGAGGCGATCGTGCGCTTCCCCCACGTGGTGATGCCGGCGGGCATCCTCCGGGCGCTCGCCGAGTTGAACGTCAGCCTCCAGGTCGACGGCCATCGCGCCGACCTGGTCGGCCGCAAAGCGTCCCAGGCCCTGGCCGCCTACCGCGGCATTCCCGAAGTCGGGGTTCCGGAGGTCAACGAGGTGGCGGACATGGTCCTGGCCCACCGGGTGAAGGCGGGAGGCCGGCGGGAGCTCGGTAGCGTCACCCAGAACCTCCCCAGCGCCTCCAGGGCGTCCCGCAGCTAAGCGATTTTGATATCGGGGCACTCATGTGATAGGGTAGGGTTGCGCGCTAATTCTCCGCAGGGAGGTGACCGATGGTAAAGGAACCGTCCCTCGAACGCGAAGACATCGGCGGCGGCGAGCCGATGGGCGAGCCGGCTGAGACCGACCCGCAGACGACGCGAGAGCGGAAGGACGAGGAGCTCGAAGCCCCGGACTTTGCTCCCGACGTACCGCCCCAGAGGTAAGCGAACGCGGCAGTGAAGGCCGGCCCTCGAGGGCCGGCTTTTTCATTTGCGACCGATAAACTCCCCTGGTGTCTACACCGACCAAGCTGACCCGTGCCATCTCGGTGATCGCGCACGTCGACCACGGCAAAACGACGTTGTCCGATCGCCTGCTCGAATACACCGGAACTGTGGCGCCGCGAGACATGGTCGAGCAGGTGCTCGACCAGCTGGAGCTCGAACGAGAGCGCGGCATCACCATCAAGGCCCAGGCCGTCCGGATGCTCTACAAGGCCGACGACGGCCAGACCTACCAGATCAACCTGATCGATACCCCGGGCCACGTTGACTTCTCCTATGAAGTCTCGCGTGCGCTGGCCGCCTGCGACGGGGCCATCCTCGTCGTCGATGCGTCGCAAGGGATCGAAGCTCAGACGCTGGCCAACGTGCACCAGGCGCTCGAGCACCACCTGAAGATCGTGCCGGTGGTCAACAAGATCGACTTGCCCCAGGCAGATCCAGAGCTGGTCCGGGAGGAGATCGAGAAAGTGATCGGTCTGCCGGCGGAATCCGTGATCTTTGCCAGCGCCCGCCAGGGGATCGGCACGAAGGAGATCCTGGAAGCGGTGGTCCGCGAGGTGCCGCCGCCGACCGGCGACCCTGCGGCGCCGTTGCGCGCCCTGATCTTCGACGCAAAATTCGATGCCTATCGCGGGGTCGTCACCTATGTCCGTGTGCTCGAGGGCACGCTTCGCAAGGGCGTCCGTGCCCAGATGATGCAGACCGGAAAATCCTTCGAGGTCGACGAGGTCGGAATCTTTCGGCCCGAGCGCACGCCGGTCGACGACCTGTCCGCGGGTGAGGTCGGTTACCTGATCGCGAACATCCGCAATGTTCGCGATTCGCGCGTGGGCGACACGGTGACCGACGCCGCCCGGCCGGCGCCCACTCCACTCCCCGGGTACCGGCATGTCACGCCGATGGTCTTTGCCGGTCTCTTTCCGACGGACAGTGATCAGTACCAGCAGCTCAAGGAAGCGCTGGAGAAGCTGCAACTCAACGATGCCGCCCTCGTGTATGAACCGGAGACCTCGGCGGCGTTAGGCTTCGGATTTCGCTGTGGCTTCCTCGGCCTGCTCCACATGGAGATCGTTCAGGAGCGATTGGAGCGAGAGTTCAACCTCACCTTGCTCGGTACGGCGCCGACCGTCGAATATCGGGTGAAGCTGCGTAACGGAGAGGAAGTGCCGGTCGACAATCCCGACCACCTTCCCAGCCCCTCAGAGATCGAATCGATCAGTGAGCCGATTGTGCTGGCAACCATCGTGGTGCCGAGCGCCTATGTCGGCAACATGATGCAGCTGAGCCAGGAGCGCCGCGGCCAATACCTCAACACGGTGTACGAGCCCGGCGACCGCGTCGTCCTCACCTACCGGATGCCGCTGGCGGAGATCATCCACGACTACTACGATCAGCTCAAGTCGCGCAGCAAGGGCTACGCCTCGCTCGATTACGAGCTGGTCGGCTTCGAGGAGGCCAACCTCGTCAAGCTCGACGTTCTGGTCGGCGGCTCGCCGGTCGATGCGCTGTCGATGATTGTGGATCGGAGCAAGGCGCAGCAGCAGGGGCGCCGCCTCGCCGAGAAGCTCAAGACTCTGATCCCCCGCCAGCTCTTCGAGGTCCCGATCCAGGCCGCGATTGGCGGCAAGATCGTCGCCCGCGAGACCGTACCGGCGATGCGTAAAGACGTCACGGCCAAGTGCTACGGCGGCGACGTGACCCGGAAGCGAAAGCTGCTCGAGAAGCAGAAGGAAGGGAAGAAACGCCTCAAGCGCGTCGGCAATGTCGAGATCCCGCAAGAGGCTTTCATGGCCGTGTTGAGCCTGGACTGATGGAACGCATTCACAGCCTCTACCTGCACGTGCCGTTCTGCACCTGGGTCTGCAAGTACTGCGACTTCAACGCCTACGCGGTCCTCGAAGGGCTGATCCCGCGATACGTCGACGCACTGGCGAGGGAGATCGAGCTTGCCGGGGCTGAGCTCCCCATCGGGCCACTCGACACGGTCTTCATCGGGGGCGGGACACCCAGCCTGCTGACGACGGCGCAATTGCGGCAGCTGATGGCGCCGGTCGGCTCGATCGGCATAGCACCCGGTGCGGAGATCACGCTCGAGGCGAACCCGAGCAATGTCACCACCGAACACGTCGCCGGCTGGCTCGAGGCCGGCGTCAACCGGATCAGCATCGGTGTGCAGAGCCTGCAGCCTGATGCGCTGCGCTTTCTGGAACGCCTTCATTCCGGCGCCGATGCGATCGCGGCGATTCGCACTGCGCGCGCCGGAGGGTTTTCGAATATCAACGCCGACCTGCTCTATGGGATACCGGGCGTGAACCTCGCCGGCTGGCTCGAGAGCGTGGATGCGGTGCTTGCCGAGGGCGTCCAGCACCTGTCGGCCTATGAGTTGACGGTCGAATCGAAGACCCGGCTGGGCCAGGAGGTCCGGACCGGGCTGGTCCGGATGCCCGATGCCGAGGACCAGCTTGAGCAGTACTGGGCCGCGGCGGCACGGCTCGAGGCCGCCCACTATTTGCATTACGAAATCTCGAACTGGGCAAGACCAGGATTCGCCTGCCGCCACAATCTGGCGTCCTGGCATTACCAGCCATACCTCGGATGCGGGGCCGGCGCGCATTCGATGTTCCGCCGCAATGATGGGAGGACGGAGCGGCGATGGAACATTAACGGACCGCATGCCTACATCAAGCAGGCCTCAGCGTCGGGTTATTCGGTCGCAGGTAGTGAGACCCTGTCAGCGGAGCGCGCCCGAGGCGAGGCGGCGATGATCGGCGTTCGGCT
>Ga0066695_10000040_pt1 | contig 21516 bp, 14 predicted proteins | sample GraSoiAngelo_144_FD_66452 | JGI IMG/M metagenome (GOLD analysis project Ga0066695, IMG submission 66452) | Grasslands soil microbial communities from the Angelo Coastal Reserve, California, USA - 14_1009_02_40cm | ecosystem: Environmental > Terrestrial > Soil > Grasslands | place: USA...
ACACCGCCTCTCAGCTTGCTCCTCTTTTTCTCCCCACGCTCTTTTCTGCCTTACACCTTTTTCGCTTTGACGCTTGAGAGATATTCCTTCATTCCTACTCTTGCTTGCTTGCTTGGTGTTATCTCGTTGCGCAACTCGTGGGATGGGCGACAATACCAAAGCCCAAAACTTCTATGAGCAGGCTCTGGCGGTCACACGCAAAGCGTTTGGTCAAGAGCATCGCAATGTGGCTGAGATCTTAAACAATCTGGCTTTCCTCTATGACGCGCAGGGAAATTTTGGGCGGGCCGAAGAACTTCTACAGCAAGCATTGAGGATCTGGCATGCAACGTTAGGGGAAGATCACCCCGATATCGCTAGTACACTCAATAATTTGGGCACCATATATTACGACAGTGGTGATTATGTGCGGGCGGAGCATTTCATCCGGAGAGCGCTTGAGATGCGACGCAAGGCATTTGGAAGTACACACCTGGATGTGATTACCAGCCTCGGTAATCTGGCAGCGTTGTACGATGCCCAGGGCATTTACGCAGAAGCAGAGCCGCTGTACCAGGAGGTTCTTGCTGTACAGCGTCAGACGTTGGGAAACATCCACCCTGACGTTGCGCAAAGTCTCAGAAACCTCGCTGGATTATATGCGGCTACAGAGCGCTATGCAGAAGCATTGGCCTTACTGCAACAGGCTGCCGCAATCGATGATCTGGTCATTGGGCAGATCTTTTCCATCGGCTCTGAAAACCAGCGCCTGGTATATCTATCTACCCTGCAGGAATCGCTTGATAGCTTTCTCTCGCTCGTTTCCCAACACCTTTCCCAATCACAGACTGCTGTTCAGGTAGGATTAGACCTGCTATTTCGGCGCAAGGCCTTGAGCGCAGAGGCGCTTGTGGTGCAACGAGAGGCGATCTGGCGTGGTCGCTACCCGGCGCTGGAACCGAAATTAGATGAGCTGATCAAACTGAGGGCCCAGATCGCACAAAAACTGCTCGAGGGGCCAGGGCCGCAGGAGGGTGCAGCCTACCAGCAGGCGTTGGAGACTTGGCGCGCTGAGCAAGAGCGCCTCGAAAGCGAACTGGCTCATGAGATTCCAGAGATGAATTTAGCACAGAGGCTTCAGAGCATAGATCGGCAAGCTGTTGCGAGGATACTCCCTCAAGATGCTATGCTCGTCGAGTTCGCTTACTTCAACGGGGTCAATTTTCACGCGATCCCGTCGAAGCATCAGGCACAATGGCAACCTGCCCGCTATCTTGCCTTTGTGCTGAATCCTCAAGAGCCAGACAACGTACAGTTGTTCGACTTAGGAGAGGCCAACGCTATTAACACACAGATTGCAGCTTTGAGAGCCGCTCTTATCAATCGGACCTCTCTCCATGCTCCCAACCAGGTATCAACAGAACAAGAGCATGCTGGGCAACTAGCGAGGGAGGTTGAAAGTGATCATCTACACCATCTCCTCCCTGTAGAGATTGAGGCAACCCCAAGCGGAGGGGCCTGGAGCGGATGCGGCTTACGGTATATGATTTTCGACCCGCTTGTGCCTGCCTTGCGTGGACGGAAGCGCTTGTTCCTGGTTCCTGATGGTGACTTGGCCTTGTTGCCTTTTGAAGTGCTCCCTTGCGATGATGGAGGCTACCTGATTGACGAGTATCAGATCAGCTACCTGAGCACGAGCCGCGATCTGCTGCGCCTTATGTCTCCCCCGGCTAATCAACCTGCACCTGCGCTGGTGGTTGCCGATCCCGACTTCGACTTAAGTCTCGACCGCATACCAGAAGTAGTATACCAGGAAGAAACATATGCAGGGCCTGCCGATCGTCGCTCCTATGACTTCAATCGCTACTACTCTTCTTTTGATCGCTTACCAGCTACGAAAGAGGAAGGAGAGAAGATCGCCGCCTTGTTAAAAGTTCAACCTCTTCTCCAAGGAGCCGCCCTCGATGGATCACTCAAGACATGCCGCTCACCACACATTCTCCATATCGCCACACATGGTTTCTTCTTACCAGATCAGTCACTGATCACGCAGGAAAAACACCCTGTGTGGGCGTCAGATGATACAGACAGAAGCCAGAGCAGCCGACTGGAGCGCTTCCTCCAACAACGTATCGAGAATCCACTCTTACGCTCTGGCTTAGCGTTAGCTGGTATCAATACGTGGAATCGAGGAGGTAAACTGCCAGAAGGGGCAGAAGATGGCTTGTTGTCGGCGGAAGATGTAGCTGGCATGGACCTGTCGAATACTGAGCTGGTAGTGCTGTCGGCGTGTGAGACAGGTTTAGGACAGGTGCATCTTGGGGAAGGCGTATTCGGGCTGCGACGCGCCTTCATGTTAGCAGGAGCCAGAACGCTCGTGATGAGTCTCTGGCAAGTATCCGATCAGCAAACACAACAGCTCATGTTGGATTTTTATCAGCGTTTGCTAGCGGGTAAATCGCGCGTCTCCGCATTGCGTGAAGCCCAGCTTGCCTTAAAGAAGCAGGGGCTGCATCCCTACTATTGGGGCGCTTTCATTTGCCAGGGAAATCCCGAGCCATTGACCCTGCGATGAGCAGCGATCCAGACATGTGGTTCAGCGATTCCCTGACAGCAGGACACCTCCATGCATTACAGTGAGCTCTCAGTCCCTGCAACACGCACTTCTACCTGGGCGGTGACCCATTCGCCGGTAGGATAGACGGCAGGATTGAGGTGGCGTGTGCGCGATTCTTCGGCAGCGAACAGAGCCAGGAGTTGTTCAAGGGCATTTCTGGGTACCCCTCGCGTTCCCTTGCTGACAAATGGTTGATCTAGAGCGGGCAATTCCAACCAGCGGAAATTCGTACTCCCCACGGTCGCAAAGACCTTGAGGATGTCAAGAGCATCGGTGTAGCCTTCCGGAAGGTAGGCTTGCAGGGGGAACAACATCTCTTGACCCGGGTCAAAGGTCATAGAGAGGGTATCTTGGCGGGAAGGATAGATCTGGGTAATGCTCCAATCCGGTCCCAGGTCTAACACCGTGACATTGAGCACCTGAGGAGAGGTATTCTTCACACGCAGAAACGTCCATTCTCCAGGCTTCAATACGGGAGTGTCGCCAGGATCACGAAATGGCTGCGGTTCCGGCCTATCCTGGGGATCATATGCTGCTTGTACTCCCGCCAGTTCGACCAGGAGATTGCCTGCTAGAGGCGATGTGATGTCTGCATTGTCAAGTTGCAGAGTGTTGCGATACTTGGTCAAATGCACCAGCCTTCGCGCAACCTGCTCGGCAGCACCACTCTGCTCGATAGACTGGACAGGACGCACGTTGGCAAGTGGCACACCTGCCGGGTCCCAGATCTCGTAGTTACCGGTCGCAGTGATGGTCACCTGGTAGTCTGTTGTTTCATCAGGACCAGCCAGGGTGATAAAACCTTTGCCGTGTTGGAGAATCGCTTGCTCGACCTGCTTGAGAGCCTGATCCTGAGCGATGGTTGCAGGGAGATGAGGCTGTTTCACGAGGCGAACAGTGCGACGGAGCCGAATCGATCCCGGATCGATTAGCACAGCTTGCGCGCCCTGCTGGATAGGCTCAGGACGGAAAGAGGTGAGAACGGTGGCCCAGGAGTCTGTTGCGCCCAGTTCGGTAATCTCGACCAGTGCCTGACGTTGGCTGACCTGAGCGAAATCGGTAGCATCAGGCGGATATATTATAAATTGAGCTCCCTTGCGTATCGCATGCACTTGTCCGCCATTCAGCAGTAGTCGTTTCTGCACAGGCTCAACCCGCATGACGTTGACCGCGTAGAAAGGTTGTATGTGCTCGACGCCGAAAACGGTACGGTTCGCATCACCCTGCAACTGAGGAGTCTGAAGGACAAATTCGGAGTGTACTTTCGCCAGGATGCGATCATGCAACTGCTTAAACGTGAGTCCTGGTCTGAGCTGCTTAAGCGAATCCAGGAACCAGTAGGTTAGCACACCGTGTTTCCCAGACTGCTCGAAACGATGCTCATAGGCAGACTCGGTGGCCCGGCAAGCCGCCAGCAGGACATAGTCTTTGACTTCGGGGAGCCAACCACTGCCCAGTTGGAAGCCGCGTGTTCCCCCTCTATCCAGGAGTCGCCAGGTCTCAGCCAGCATATCTCTGGATGCGACAAGGCTCTCCATCGGGCGTGAGGTCGTATCGATCGTGCTCAAACCTCGTACGGTGTCACCACTGGCCCCTCTCGTTGCACTGCCGGAGTGGCAACTATCGAGCACAATGGTGACAATCAGTCCTTTGTCCACCATGGTCCTTAGCAGATGCGCCATCTCAACGTCGCGTAGGTAACGCGTGGTCGAGTTCCCGATGTCTGTTGGGACGAGCGCTTCGTCAAAGCCGTTCACTCCTTTCTGTTCTGGAAGCAGCGTTGGTTGCGTTCGCCCGCCGTGACCGGAATAGTGGATATAAACCTGGTCACCTGCTTGCGCTAGCTGAGCCACCTTATGGAACGCGGCCACCATGTTTTCATAAGCAGGCCACTGCTCACGAGGCTCGTGGGGCTCCGTTGTTCCGCCGTTAGAGGCGGTCAGCTTGATGATCTGCTGATCCTGAAGCCTTAGCTTGCCGTTCAGGAAAGCCTCTACCTCGGTAATATCCCGAACACATCCTCCCAGGCTGGCGTAAGAAGAACCATCTGGTAAGGCATTGGGCAAATAACAATCGATCCCAATGAGTAGCGCATATATCCTGGACTCTCTAGGTATCTTACTGTGCATAGTTCCTCCTGAAGGGAGAGGCCGTAGCCAGGTGACTTGTTCTGCACTCGTGCCTCGAGCCCCTTGTTTAAGAGCCTCTTCCGGCACAGCAGGCTTTTGTTATTTTAGATGTACATTAGTTTATTACAATCATTTGCGATTGCCTCTGAATGTGCTATAGCACTCCGTAGTAAACAAAGGCAGCCCAGTAATATGGATTAGCATAGGGATGTTCTCTGTTTGGTGTTATAGCGTCCTGCTCGACTGGGCGCACCTGTCTGTCTGGCTGATTCTCCAGGTAAGCGTCTATGTCATCAGCAGTGAGTTTCCGTAGCCAATGCTGTGCCAGGCGCAAAGCTCGTGCTGGTGGTTGTGGAGGGAGACCTGTCTGTGCATCACCGCGCAGGTAGAATTCATAAAAGCGAGTCATGAGCAGTGCAGTGCTGAGATCGTTCACCGGCCATAGTGTCCCGATGACGGAAGGGATGCCTGCTTGCAAGAAACCTGCCTGTAGTCCTATGACCTCGTCGGGAAGGTGCTGGAAATCGGTAAAGGCAGTCCGACAGGCGGAAAGAGCCACCATTTGCAGGCGAGCGAGGTATGCTGGTTGCGCATTGAGCAGGTCACGCAAGGTTAGGTTTGCATCCGATAAAAGCAGGGCGGAGTCTAATGGTTCAGAGATCTCAAAGTTTCCGTGGCATGCGAAATGAGCAATAGTCGCGTGTGGTAGTATCTTCCAGACGTTCTCTACTGTCGCTTGCTCTTCGTAAAGTGTATCGAAAGACCCTACAGGTAGCATCTGCTCAATAGTTTCTACTTCAACATGTGCAGAGGGCAGGCTGGTTACCTCAGTACGGCGAGGGTTGCCTACACCGACAAAGTGTGGAGAGGCCGCTTTACGTTTCTGTGCCTCCTGTCTTGCTGCTGTCAGTACTCGCGCTGAAGGAGCATAGGCTACGTCAAACTCCTCGAGCAGGGTGGTTTCTTTATCGTTGGATACATAAGAGGCAGCATGAAGTGGCAGGATTCCTAGCAGCCCTGTAGGAATCAAGACAATTCCAGTCGTTCCCAGTTCAGATAGACGACGAGCTACAACGCCTAGAAGGCCAGTTCCTATCCTGGGGAGTATCTCCGCCAGAGAGCGCTTCAGCAGCGCTGGTGATCCTAACTCTTGACCAGGGATGTACCCCTCGAAGAATACTTCTCCTCCTAGTTTGACCAACAGCCCTCGTAGATGATCCTCTGTGAATGTACCTACGAAGATTGCCTCAGGGCTTTCACTCTCGCCATGGACTAGTAATGCGAAGCTCCCACGCTGCGTTGTTGCCAGGTAGACCAGAGGGATACCGGGAAGGACAGCCTTGATAATGTCTTGAAAGGTCGGTAGAGTCAGGAAGTTCTCACGGCCTGGAATATGACGAATGCCCATAATAGCCATCTCTAAATCCTCGTGAGCCTTACGGATTTGCTCACCAGTAATGCTCGTGCCCTGTATTTTTGGAACTGCTTGTGCTTGCCTGCTAAAGTTGAGAATACGCCCTTCTCGTTCGGCTTGCTCAAGTTGACGCAGCCGTTCCGTAGCATTCCGGTAGTGTTGGTAGGCATCTGAGTGCAATTCCTGGACATCCTCAAGGACGGCTTGATCTCGAGCAAGAGCCTCGCTTAATCGCTTGGCTCGCCCTTGTTCAAGCGTGGTTGTGGCCTCACGAATCTGTCCGGCACGGGCCATTGTGTAGGCAGCACGGATATAGAGGCCACTCACCTCACTCAACCGATGTTCCTTATCTGTCTGCAGGAGTTGGACACGGTAGAGCTGCTCAAGCGCCTGTAACGCATACGTGTAAGCGTGAGCAGCCTCAGTCCACTCTCCCTGGTCCGCCTCCGAATTTCCCCAGAAACGGGCAGTACCCAGTGCCACCTCAGGTATAATTTGCAAGCCTCGTTGGCAAGCCTCCTCACACACCTCTCTTGTTTGCTGTAAAACTGCTTGTGCTTGCTGTAAAGTTTCCTGCTGTTTCAGATGAAGGTAGTATTCACGCAAGGCATTCCCAAGGTTGCTAAGTATGATGGGTCTATTGATTGAAAAGGTATTCTGAAGCAGTTGCAGCGCTTTTTGGAAAGCCTTGATCGCTTCCTGCAGATCCTCCACTTTCGATGTCGAAGTAGAGCGATCGCGCATGGCATTGCCGAGATCATTGTACGCACCTACGAGTTCAGGTGAATCGGTAGGGCGCAGATGTATAGAAGTTTGAAGTGCCTCAATGGCGTTCTCCAGGTTGATTTGTTGCTTCGTCTGAAGGTATTGCCTGCGCAGAGCGTTGCCTAAAGTATTATAGCTACGCGCTTGCATTAATGAACCAGGCGGGAAGTTCTGCACTCCGTACTGGAAATACTTGGTCGCCTGCTCGAGGTCTTCCCATTGCTGGGTCCGTTCGTAACGAGCGAGAAGAAGCTGGCCAAGGTTGTATCGCAGCATAGCATGCATTACAAGGTATGCTTCAGGTACCTGGTCTATCCCCTCTTCCGCCAGATTGATTGCCTCCAGCAAGTCCGTGAGTTGTCCGGTACGCGTATAGCGGCTTCTGAATACTGCTAGAAGGCTTATCAGATATCTTGGGTAATCAGGATGATCGGGTGAAGTTCGCTCTAAAGCTGCTTTATGAAGCTCAATAGCTTCTTTCATGTACTCAGTGAGTCCCTCGTACTCATAGGCATCGAGCAACATATCGCCGAGAAGATTGAGGTAGTCAGGCAATGCGAAAGGGTCGGGTGAATTTTGGTGGAGGGTAATGGCGTCTCGACAGAGAGTGATGGCTTTTTGCAGATCCTGGATTTGTCCAAGTTGCTCAAAATGGCTGTGGAGACTATGTGCCAAATTGGCCAGGTAGTCAGGAAAATCAGGATCATCATGTGTGGTGTGTTGTACCAGATCCTGGAAGAGCTGAATGGTTTCCTCCAGAGCCTCCAATTTGCCCGTAAAATCGTAGTATATTCCCAGGCATCCGGCCAGGTTATTGAGATAGTAAGAGCGTTGAGGGTCATCTGATGAGGCGAGGGAAACGGCTTGCCTGTATGTGTCGATGGCTTCTTCAAGATCCTTGATCTCACCAGTTTGCTCGAAGCGTCTGCTTATGTCGTTACCCAGGTTGGAAAGATAACCCGGTAAAGATGGCGAACCCGGTATTGTTTCTTCAACGGCTCTCTGGTGAAGCTCCAGGGCCTGTTGGAGGTCCCGGGTCTCTCCGAGGTGGATATGGCGGCTGTACAAGGCATTGCCAAGATTATTGGCATATGTTGCATACTCGGATGAGGTGGCTGAAGTTTTTTGTAGTGCCTCCCTAAGTACCTTGATAGCCTCTTCCAGGCTAGCTAGCGTCTCTGTTCGTTTGTAGTGATGATGCAGAGCCGTGCCCAGGTTGTTAAGGTAGACGGGTAAGTTTGGGTCGTCAGGTGATGTGTATGATATCGCATCGCGGTAGTAGGCAATAGATGCCTCCAGGTCTTTGACTTGCCTTGTGTAATCGTAGCGCATGCTCAGAATATCGCCCAGAGCATTCAGTATGATAGGTAGCCGAGAGACATCAGTTGAGGCAAGTTTCTTGGCATCGCGCATCAAATGTATAGCTCGATCAAGATCGACTAGCATCTCTGTTTGCTGAAAACGCCGCACAAAGGCTTGTCCTGCATTGGCAAGTACTGGCAATTGGAACTCTTCTGGCGCGAACCTGAAGGCCGGATTGTGTAATACACGCTCCCAGGCAGCTACTGATTCCTCTAAGTATGCTGGGTCAAGAGTTTCTTCATAGACTTCTCCCGTCATAAAAGCCTGTTGAACATCCTCTGTGATGCGATTGTAATCTTCCACAGCGGGCTCCTTCTGTATCATGGCTACCCAATGAGAGTAGCTCGCATTGAGCTAAACATCTAATGTTAATGCTCTCGACATCGCTTCTGTTATCTACTGCCACATGAATCTGTATCGCTATTTATTAACTGCACAATATTTTATACAATGCAAGAGCTACAGAAAGTGTCCGAAAAGAAAAGTTGGAGCGGGAGTCATATCAAGTACAGTAGCTTGAGCTTGAGTACAATGGTGATCACTTGCATACTGCTCACCAGACTGTCAATGATGTCTTCATCGTCCTCTCTGCTCATACGATTGTACACTGTCATTAATACAGTCCCCATTCCACCCACTTGCCCAGAGCAGGTACATTGCGATCGTGATATGCCAACCATTTGCCTCAAGCTCTGACAGAGTAGCCTCGACTGTCCTCCCGTTTTCAATCCGCCTCTTCATGATCCTTGATAGCTGTCTCTAACGAAAGAACTTTGTCGAGCACCTCATTTGCCGCTATACAAAAAAGAACCGTACGATGTTTATGGGGTGCCGAATGGATGACTTGGTACAAAAACGAAAACCATGTCATCTCGCTTGGCTCTAATCTGCATGTGAAGTAGGTTACCCATTTCTCTGCGGGCGCTACAACAGCAAATCTGACAGCGAAAGCACAAAATACAACTGCTCTTATACTCCTCACCTGCCTAAATTTCGTCCAAATTCACGGCATCATGCTTTCAAGCCCACTGAGCATCTTATCATGTGTTTCTATTCAGTTCATCCACATCTTTGATGATCTTTCTTAATCAAACAAGCTGTTTCACTGGTGATATCTTGCTCTCGTGTGTTTCCCCGCGCATGAACCAGCATTTTGAGGCGTTTAGCTGTCAACTTGGCTGTCAGTACCGTAATATGATCGTATTGTAGTATGGTGGAAGTAGAAGTCAAGCGGATTGAGAGGGACTGCGTATTCGTGATGTGCGGCACTGCTATAGTATAGCATACGGCCATAGCAGGGGTAAACAGCGCTTTTTGAGGTTGTGTTGCAAAAAATCTGCGAGAATGGACTGGGCGTGAAGCCTCTCTTCGTATTCAGCATAGGCGGCTGCTCCAATTTTGTATCTGTGACAGGATCGTGAGACTCAGCTGTGCCGGGGTGATAACGTTGTGATGCACATACAATATGCTTACGTTGGGATCAATCTCAATAGGTAACTGAGAAATGGGACATTTGACACTCCATCCGGGTGAATGTCTCGTATACCATATACATATACCTTTCTGCAAGTATGCAGATTGCAATGTTGTGGGTAAGAATACCCTTATTCAAAAGGGGGGTAGTACGATGAAACAGTTACTTGTAGCACAGTGCGATTGCTGTGGCCTGTCCGTTGACCCCCAGACAACGGAAAATTGTCCACGCTGCAATTATCCAGTGAATCCAGATAAAGAAGAGCGTTTCCTGGAGTCAGCTATCAACGACCTTCAACGTGTTGCGAACTATGGTGGAGAAAATATCAGGGTTGCTGAATTGATACGTCGTTATCAGTTCCGCTTGAGTGCCGTGCGCCATCTCAAAGAGCTCTCCTCGCCTGTTGTTCCCCTGGTTCCTGTCGGAGCACAGTCACACGTAGCGCCAATCGCCGCTCAGCCATTCACTCCACATGTTGAAGAGGCGAAAGTAGCGCCTGCACCCGTTCTCTCTCCCAAAATAGAACAAGTTGTCACTGCTCCTCCACCAGTGAGACCACAGCCTCCACGTCGTGTATTCTCCTTGCGATCTTTCTTTGCTGACCAGGCAATTAACATTGTCGCCTCTGTAGGAGCGTTTCTCCTGTTGATTGGCTCGCTCAGCTTTACAATCACAACCTCTAACCTCCTTGTCTCGTTTCTGGTTATCTTCGTTGTGCATGCTGTCTTTGGTATTACCGGCTTTGTTACCTATCGCTTCCCAACATTTCGTATCGTTGCGACCATTTATACGATCATCTTCGCTCTCCTGATCCCACTGGTTGGCTTCTCCGCCTATAGATTGTTAACTGGTAGCAACGTTGAGTTCTCTGTACCTGTTCTCGTCGCCATCTCTGCGCTCTACGCGGCGATCATGTACACCATCATGGCCATTTATCAGCGCTTTATGCCTTTTGCCTACCTGGGTATGGTCGCTCTGCTCGTGGCAGACCTGGCAGTGGCCGATGCCCTCGGCCTTGCCTACTGGTGGTGGCCGAGCATGGCAATGTTGCTGGCTATTCCAGCGACTATCTCTTTGAAGCGCTCCGATGGTAGCGCCTGGCCCTTTACGGATCGCTGGGCTGTGCTGCGTGATCCTTTGCGCTATGTTATGTATGCCATTGTAGCTGCCAGCTTATTGGGTCTCTTTTACGCCATAAGTTACTCCCTGAGTATCGACTCTTCTGGTTCGCCAATCAGGCAATTGCGCTTTTCGATACTGAGCATGTCAGTGCTTGTGCTGCTCTGGGCAACCCTCTCGTTGTGGCTGGCGAAGTGGACACGAGCTGTACTTGTTCTTGCCTATCTAGCTCTGGCATCAGTACTGGCGCTTTGCTACGTCTTTGATTTTGAGCCTATCGGCTACGCTCTGGCTTTAACAGGCGTTGCGCTCCTCTATCATGGACTTAACAGAGTTGCAGGTCGTCGTCTCCAGCCATTTGGGGTCCTCAGTCTCGGCCTGGATCAAATAGCGTTAGTCTTAGTGTTTGTAGTACCTTTGATTAGTTCACCACTTCTGCCTTTACAGCTTTTCGTTGCTGCCTACGTCCCTTTACTAGACTTAACATCGTTCCTGCACTTTCAAACCAGTTGGCGAACGGTGGCTGAACTCATCGCAGTGGGTCTCGGCATTATCCTCACCGTCAGCGTCACGTTCTCCCGAGCCGGCTTAGGGAAAACTCCTTTGAAAGCTGGCTGGTGCTGGCTGCTCTTGCTGAGTGGTTTCTTGCTCAATTGGGAATACAGCATTGTGGTGCTGGCTTTTGGAATCGAGCCTGTCTGGGCTTTCCTTGGCCTGACGCTGGCTACCATGGCAGGCGCTGTGGTTGTCCGCTGGCTATTTGGTGCGGCATGGGCTAATCCACTGGACGTACTGGCCCTCTTTGGGATGTTCTCTACCCTCAGCTTGAGCCTCAACCAGAACCAGGATAGTATCAGCGCTCTGCTGCTCTCCTTCGCTGCTCTTTTGTACGCCGTGTTGCTCTACCAACAGCGTCAAAACTGGCTTGTCTTGCCACTCCTCTTTGCCTTATCAGCCTTGCTAACACTGTGGAATCGGCCATTGGTAATACTGCTCGTAGGCGTATTGCTGCCACTGGTATCCGTAGCTATCCACAAGTTCATCTCCAACAGGTGGAACGTCGCGCGTAAAGGGGCGCTCTCCAGTCTGGGTCTTGCATATGGATGGGAATGGCCCTTACTGGTTGCTGGGCTTGTCTTTGGTACAATGGCTTCCATGCATAGCGTGATAGACAATATGAGCGCTGTGCAATATACGTTTGGCATGAATGTCCCGATTGCAGTGGAAATAGCATTGCTGTCGGTTACCTGGTATGCCTCTTCGGCTTTTGCGCGGATGAAATTGTGGCTGATACCCTCGATAGGTTTTGCCATCGGCGCTTTGCTCATTCCCAACAATTCGTTCTGGGTATTGCTCAGCCTCACTCCTGTTTTGGCTTTGCCAGGTGTTGCCATCAGCCGTTTCGCTGGCAGAGATTGGGCTTTGCCGCTGTACATCGTCGCTGTGCTCTCTGGCATTATGACTGGATACACGGGCTATACCCAGGATCACCTGCTTGCAACGAGCTGGGCCTTGCTTGGCTTCGCAGTGCTTGCCTATATCATTGGTGTAATAGAAAATACACAGATCCCAATGTGGATTCTGCCTGTGTTTGCCATATGGTCGGTAATCATCTCGGCCGGTCCCCTGGGCGATCTGTATCGCCCGCCAACCGTTGCCCTGGTCTGTGCCGCGTTGGGTGTCTTTGTGCGCTTCCTCAATCTCAAGCCTATGCCGTTATTCGGCTCAGTGCGCAGAAATAGGTTTCTTGCGTATGCCCTACCGTTCTATGCTATTGCCCTTGCGACAGCGGTTCTGACAGGCATCTACGGCACGCTTGCAAATATCAATAAGCCTTTCTATGGCGCAGTTCCAGATGCTCTGCTGATGTATGCTGTGGTAGCCTTTGCTCTCCTGGTCTTTGAGAGACAGCCCGTATGGTTATGGCTGGTTGCCGGTTTCACCATCTGGGGTACCTCGCTCGCGTTGGAATTGACCGCCTATTATGTGCTCGGCATCGGTGTAGCGATGGCTCTGGCTGGATTGATCACGGGTCTTCTCGCGAAGCGATTCGCAAGCAAAACTTCGCCGACGAAATCGATCCAGCCTTTGCAATCATTCACCTGGAGTTGGCCCTGGTATGTAACGGCATCGGTTGCGGCGGTATTGATCGGTTTCTGGACATCTCTGCCCCTAGCGCAACCAATAACTGGCTCCATTGGCTATAGCATGCTGGCATTCACCGCTATTGCCCTGGCGATTATGCTCGTAGAGCGCATACCAGAGTTGCTTGTGTTTCCTGCCGGCCTGGCCGCAGGAACCATCTGGCTGTGGGAGAAACCTCCATTAGACCTTGTTCCTTTGATGATTGCGTATAGTATCCTCTGTCTGCTCGTCTTTGCTACGCAGTTCATCTGGAGAATCGTTCCCCCTGCTTCACTCTGGCTATCAGCGCCAGTACCGCACGTCATCCTCGGTCTGGGTGGTCAGGTACTGGTAGTGCTGGTTATCATCGGACAGGGCGGGCTTTCCAACGACTCGGGGCAATTGGTGCACGTAGGAGCCGGGTCGCTGCTCGAACTGGCTATCATGCTGTTCTGGTATGGGTTTCTGCATACAGGCATAGTTGCGCGCACGAGCGCTCCCGTGAATGATGAAGGGCTGCGTTTGCAAAGTGTTAAGCATACAAAAGCATTACAACACTGGTGTTATTATGCGGCAGGATTGCTGCTCTCCCTGGTGGTTTCCTGGGAGTTGTCAGCGTTCGGTCAGACGAGACTCGATGTGCTCTTATTAGCTCCCGCCAGTTACCTCTCGGTCGTAGCGGCATTCCTCATGCGTGACGAGACGCTTCCAGGACGGCATTGGGTCGGGCAGGTCGTGGCCTTGGCAGGTGCAGCTTTGCTCTTGTTGCCGGCACTCTGGTTCAGTTTCTACGACAGTAACCTGACTCCAACGCTGGTTCTGATAGGCGAATCTCTGGCCTTGCTCCTGTTGGGTATCGCGACACGACTTCGTATCTTTATTCTCAGTAGCGCAGCCTTGCTTGTAGTAGGGACGCTGCGAGCGCTATTCCTGACAACTCCACCCTCGCTGGCGCTTATGGTGCTTGGTGTGATGTTGATTGTGCTTGCCACAGCCTTGTTTCTGTTACGCCATAAACTGAAGGTTGCCTGGACGCAATGGGAGTAGGCCTATCGGATTCACAAGGAGGTGATCCAGATGGCAAACCAACAACACCTCGAACTGCTCAGGCAGGGAACCGAGGCCTGGAATCAATGGAGGAACGTACACCTCACTACTACACCTGAATTAAGTGAAGCCAACCTCGAGCATATCAACCTCCGAAACGCCGATCTCAACGGTGCGAATTTCACTGGAGCTAACCTACGCGGGGCCAATCTCCAGGACACCTATCTCAGTTTGGCGGACTTTAGAGGTGCAGACCTGTCGGGAGCAAATTTACGCAGGGCACTCCTCTATAAGGTCAATTTGAGCAGAGCCGATCTCAGAGATGCAGACCTGCGTGAAGCCAACTTGAGGCACGCTAACCTCAGTGGGGCAATCCTCAGCCGCGCTTTAATTAGTTATGCCAATCTCAGTCATGCCGATCTAAGCGGAGCAGACCTGAGCGGGGCATGTTTGATCGGAGCCAATCTGATGAAAGCTAATCTCTGGGAGGCGCTGTTCAAAGGCGCAATCTTCCGCGGGGGACACTTCCATGGTGCCGTTTTTCGACGGGTAGATCTCAGCGAGACAGACCTTGAGGAAGTTGACCTGGATGGAGCCACTCTTCACTAAGACAGCCGGGTGTAACTACCTTACCAGGCAGTTGCACCCCTGTTCGATAGGAAATGTTGTCAATCTTCTTTGCTAGTGAATATAATAAAGGCGCTGAAAGAATTCCTTGTACCATTCGCTTGAAAGCATTTTCATGTAGGCGGCAGGTGTAACGCGCTTCGATACAGTTTGCTATAGGCACGGGCACTGGCAGACCAGCGCGAATCGTAATCCATCGCACGTGCGACGAGAGCGGACCAGAGATCGCGCTTCGCGTAGAGATGCAATGCTCTGTGCAGGGTATCGAGCAGGGCAGAGGCCGCGTATGGTGTGAAGCTGAACCCATTACCGGCACTGCGATCAGTATCCAGATCGGTGACCGTGTCGGCCAGGCCACCTGTCGCATGGACGATGGGCAGCGTCCCATAGCGTAATGCGATCAACTGCCCCAGGCCGCCCGGCTCGAACGCGCTCGGCATCAGAAAGAAATCCGCGCCAGCGTAGATGCGGTGGGAGAGGGCGACGTCGAAACCAATATACACGCGAATGTTGCTGGTACTTGTGGCAAGATCCCTGAACATCTGCTCGTAGTGTGGATGGCCAGTGCCCAGCACCACGAGTTGCAGTGCCAGCTCTCGCAACTCATCGGCGATCTCGGCAATAAGATCGAAGCCCTTTTGATCCACGAGCCGACTGACGATACCCACTACGGGGAGGTCCGGGTCATCTGGCAATCTGAACTCCTGCCGCAGCGCCGTACGGTTGCGCACTTTGGCGGGTAGTGCCTCCACAGCGGAATACTGCGCTACCAGGTTGTTATCAGTCGCGGGATTCCAGGTATCCCAATCGAGTCCATTGGGAATGCCATAGAGACGCGGATGGCGCTGGAAGAGAACCTCATCGAGGCCCCAGCCATAATCCAGCGTCTGGATCTCCTCGGCGTAACGGCGCGAGACGGTTGTCACCACATCGGCGTACATGATGCCGGCTTTCATCCAATTCACGTCGCCCCAGAACTCCAGACCGTCGGCAGTGAAAACGTTCGCAGGATCCAGCCCAGCCTCGTGCAGGATAGAGGGATCCCAGCGCCCCTGGTATTGAAGGTTATGAATGGTATAGACGATGCGTGCCGCCCCATGTCCCAGAAGATGGCGATAGGATGTACGCAGGTAGGCAGCGCAGGGGGCCGTCTGCCAATCGTTGAGGTGGAGGATGTCGGGAGTAAACGAAAGCTGCGGCAGCGCTTCAAGCAGGCCTCGGCAAAACAGGAGAAAACGCCGCTGCTCGTCGCGCTGGTCAAGGCCCAGGTAGATGCTCTGATGCCGACCAAAGCATTCCTCATTGTCAAGCAGGTAGACAGTGACTGGCGAATCGGGAAGCATAGTCTGCCAGATAGACACGGTTCGGTCGAACCCTGCTATGAAAAGCGTGCGCACGACTCCCGTGTGTTTGAGTGCCCAATAGGCGGGATCAATACTCCCGTAGCGGGGCAGAAAGATGCGCACCTCGTGCCCCAAAGCTGCCAGTTCTTTGGGCAGGCTCCCGATGACGTCGGCCACGCCGCCTTCCTTGGCAAAGGGAGCCACCTCGGTTGCGACCATCAGAATCTTTAAGCGTGTGTCGTTTGTCATACAACTCTCATCCGTTTTCGTTAATAAGGAAGTGGGCTTTCGCAAAATGGCGGAAGCCCCGTTGAATGAATACTATCTCATGCCATGAATGGAGCAGGACCTGTCGTACGTCTCTCTATCAGTGTTGTACTCAGTCGTATAAGCTCTGGCGGCTGCTGGGGATTCTCGATAAGCTCCATTAGCTTATACGCGCCCAACTGCCCCATTTGCTGCATTGGCTGCTGAATGGTGCTTATTTCAAGCAATTCAGAGACTTCGATGCCGTCAAACCCTATGATGGATAAGTCGGCGGGTACCTGAAGCTTGCAAGCTCTAGCCGCATCCAGCACACCAACTGCCTGCACATCAGAGGCCGCGAAAATCGCCGTTGGCCGGTTTTTTTGTGAGAGCAGCTGCGTGGCAGCCTCCTTTCCCCCTTGCCGATTCCACTCAGTCGCAAGCACAAGTTCTGGCTCAAAGAGCAGCCCAGCCTCGCCAAAAGCACGATGCAGTCCAATCAAACGGTCATTCGCCTGGTTAAACTTGAAATTACCCTCAACGATACCATTGATGAAACCAATACGCCGGTGTCCCTTCTCAATCAAACATTTCACTGCCTGGTACGCCCCCTTTACATTGTCGATCACCAGTGAGTGAAGATATGGACTGTAAGCATCTACCAGCACCACAGGCATCCCTTTTTCTGCGAAAGTACTCGCAGTCGCGTCTTCTGGAGTCAAAGAGAGGATCAGTAATCCATCTACCTTGCGGTGCATTGGGAGTTCAGTAAAATAGCGGTCGCGCTGAGCGTTTGTTTCGACGTTATATAACACAAGGTCCCTGCCCAGCTGAGCAAGAGCTGCCTCCGTACCCCTCAGTACTTCGATAAAGAAGAAGCGGGTGAAAAATGGGACAACTACACCTATTGAACCGGTACGCTTTGAAATCATGCTACGCGCTATGGGATTAGGCCTGTAGTCGAGCTGAGCAATGGCGTGTAACACTTTCTCACGAGTCATTGGCTTAACATTTGTACTGTTATTGATAACCCGCGAAACAGTTCCAATACCAACGCCTGCGACGCGCGCTACATCATGTATGGTAATAGTCATCCCGCTTCATTCCCATCAAAATTAGTGAGTAGCACACTACATTGTAGAAACGTTTCCAAACGCCTTTGGCGCTCACGCTGCTGATTTGAGCATAACATACTTCTCTCATCTTTACAAGACAGAATTTTTATGGTATTGTTTAGATAAGTTTATGGAAACGTTTCCAGTAGATCAGTTTATTTCATTGTTGACACAGACATCGACCTGTTTCTTCATTGCGCCAGCACAATATTGCGACACTGCCCTGTTATTTGGAGCTATTTTATGGTATTGTTGTATACAACAATAGCCAGAAGAAAGGTCGTAATGCTCATCGAGTTATTTTTGTCAGCATACCCAAAGTTCCACTCGTTGAGAGATTTATCGTTGCGCTAACGTACTTGTTAAGTAGTTGCTATAAGCGAGCGGGCAACGATCTAAACAGTGGAAATGTGATTGCTCGCGAAGAAAGGAGCGATCTGCAGGCACATAGCTGAAACTCCTAACACGTACCGGTCGTGTAGGACATAGTACACGCAGATATCTTACAGAAGAGGCAGGGTCGTCTCTCATAGTGCCTCTCTTCTCAAGACGTTCATGACACATATCCAATTGGGGGATCAACGAACAGAGAAGTCTGGCAGGCAAGGGAGTGGAAACTCCGAGTAGCGCTTTCGATCCATGTTCGTTAACAGTTTGTTCAAAGGAGAAACACACATGATTCTTGAGCAAGGTGAAGTCATCGACGAAATCATCACTAAAATCCGCGCTGGTCGCATGACCCGCCGGACATTCCTTGAGCGTGCCGTCGCCGTCGGCTTGAGCAGCACTGCAGCCGTCTCGCTGCTGGAAGCCTGCGGTGGCACGAGCAACAGTTCTACCGGCACTGGGCAAACCGTCAATATTAATTATATTGAACGTGACACCAATGGCGTTTACGCAGGACTTGTGAGCGACTTTAACAAGCAAAATAATGGTGTCCACGTCACCTACAATAGTAATGCTCCCGCTGATACCGGGCAACTCCTGACGATCCTCACGACCATGCTACGCGCCCGTGGTAGCTCCATCGATGTCTTTCCGATGGATATCATCTGGCCTGCCGAGTTTGGGGCCAATGGCTGGACGGTTCCCCTGGATTCTAAATGGCCAGCCAGTGATCGGGCGAATTACCTGCCAGGACCGCTGCAGGGCTGTACCTACAATGGCAAGTTGTGGGCTGCGCCGACCCGTACCGATGCTGGGCTGATCTACTACCGCACAGATATCATCTCAACACCTCCAACTACCTGGGATGAACTGACAACTCTGGCCAAGGCAGCCTCCCCGTCCAAAGTGAAGTTTGGCTATCTCTGGCAGGGCGCGCAGTACGAGGGGCTCGTCTGTGACTTTACCGAGGTCCTCTACGGCTATGGCGGTTCCGTGCTGGATCCCAATGATCCCAAGAAGGTCACCGTCAACAGCCCGGAAGCTATGGCCGCCCTGACGCTGATGGCCAGTTGGGTGGGGACGATCTCGCCAAGGGCAGTGACCACCTACAAGGAAGAGGACAGCCGTTCAGCCTGGCAAGACGGGGACTCCGCCTTCATGCGCAACTGGCCCTATGCCTATTCGTTGGGCAACGACCCATCGACCTCCAAGATTGCTAAAAAGTTTGACATCCATCCCATGCTCTATGGAGGCAGCAATACCACCGGCCACTCAAGCCTGGGCGGCTGGCAATATGGCATCAATGCCTTCTCCAAGAACCCCGACGCGGCCTGGAAGTTTGTCCAGCACCAGCTCAACCCTACCTCGCAGAAAACCATTGCAATCCAGTTGTCGCTCTTCTCCACGCTCAAGAGCATCTACACGGACCCCGACGTGCTGGCCAAGAACCCGTTCTTCGCCAAAATGCAGCCCGTCTTCCAGAATGCGCAGCCGCGCCCGGTCACTCCCTTCTACCCGGACGTCAGCAACGCCATTCAGCTGCGCATCCATAATGCCCTGACCAAGCAAGCCAGTCCTGCAGATGCTTTGACTGCACTAGCGGCGGATTTGCAGACCATCGTGAATAAGTAGTATGATGTAGTGCGTAGCGAGAGGTGGGGTATCTGTCCAGGTACCCCACTGTATGAGATGACCTTCGCAGAGAAGTCGTCTGTGTAGGTATGTATCTCTCCCTATCGAGAGGTCGCCTTGCATGTATTTGCACTTTGCATATTTGCTGAAAGGCACTCTCGCTAGGGATAGCGGTAGAAAGGGATAAGTGCATATGGCAACACAAGCAGTAGAAGTCCCCATCAGAAGGCAGAGCCTACGGGAACGCTTGGATTTGGGAAGTGGCTTCACACCGTACTTCCTGGTACTTCCCACCATCATCGTGATTCTGGCGGTGGCGGCTTACCCCATCCTGAATTCCATCTGGCTCAGCTTTCTCGATAATCCTCTCAGCCCTAGCTCAAGTTTTACTGGATTGAGCAACTACGCTCAGGTATTGGGGAGTAGCGAGTTCCGCACTGCAGTTGTCACGACGTTCGGCTTCACGATCATCGCCGTAGCCCTGGAGACGATCTTTGGCCTGGGCATTGCCCTCCTCATCAATGCCACTTTTCCAGGTCGTGGCCTGGTACGGGCCGCTATTCTTGTCCCGTGGGCCTTCCCCACGGTTATCTCCGCGCAGATATGGTATCTGATGTACAATGACCGTACGGGCATTGTCAGCTACCTCCTCCAGCGGATTCACGTCCTGGCACCCGGTGATACGTTATTGCGGACGAGTAATGGCATCATTGCTGCTTCCATCATCACCGACGTCTGGAAAACCACGCCGTTTATGGCCCTCTTGCTCCTGGCCGGTCTTCAGGTCATCCCCCATGAATTGTATGAAGCGGCCGGCGTCGATGGGAGTAATCGTTTCCAGAATTTCTGGCAGATTACCATGCCCATGCTCAGTGGGCCGCTGATCATCGCCTTACTCTTCCGCACGCTCGCTTCCCTGGGCGTGTTCGATCTGCTCTACATCCTGGGCGGCAATCAGGTGCAGAGCATGGCATCGTTCTCGTATAATAACATGTTTACTCGTTCCACGTTCGACTTTGCTCCGGGAGTGACAGCCGCCGTTATACTTTTTGTGACCGGACTGATCATCAGTGTGCTCTTCGTCTTGTGGATGCGTGTCAATCAACGCTAGGGCGTCGATCTAGCCGTTCCTGGAAAGGAAGGAGATGTCTTATGACAGTTAAGGAGCAGGTTTCCCCCGATGCTAAAGCGAGGGCAAGCACTGCAGAACCGCGAAAGGGCATACCATGGGGCAAGATAGGTCGCTATACAGCGGTAGTGCTCGTGGTGTTCGTCGCCCTGGCTCCTCTCTACTGGTCAATTGCAACGTCAGTCAAAAGTGGCATCGAACTGAACGCCTCTCCGCCCACCCTGTTTCCCCATTCTTTCAGCTGGGAGAACTACTTAAGCGATCTGGCACTATCCACCTTTACCCGTGATCTGCTCAACACCACCATCATCGCAACCATCACCACGTTCCTGGCTCTGATCATTGGTATTCTCTGCGCCTATGCCGTCGCGCGTATGAAGTTCCACGGCAAAGCCGTCGTGCTGGGGATCACCCTGTCGGTGACGATGATACCGCTTATCGCGATGGTCGCGCCGCTCTACGTGTTCTTCACCGGCCCGTTTCCGGTCTACAACACGTATGTGGCCCTGATTATCCCCGACCTGGTGATTTCCCTGCCGGTCACAGTCTGGTTCATGACTTCGTTCTTCCGCGATCTGCCGCCAGACCTGGAAGAGGCAGCGCTGGTGGATGGGGCCACACCACTGCGTGCCCTGTGGGAAGTGATTGTGCCACTCACAGCCCCTGGCGTCTTCGCAGCGGCTATTCTCACGTTCATCGGTGTCTATAACGACTTCATCTTTGGTTTGACATTGACGACCGATGAAAATGCACAGCCGATCACCGTCGGGGTCTCACGCTTCGCCGGCGAACATACCATCCCCTGGGGCGAAATTGCCGCCGCCGCGGTGATTGTGACCATCCCGCTTGCGATTGTGGTGCTGTTCTTGCAGCGTCGTATCGTTTCTGGCCTGACCGCTGGAGCAGTAAAAGGCTAAAGTACATACAACATCATGCCACATGTTGTTCACAACATGTGGCATGAGTGTTACCAATATTCTCAAGAGGCTTTATTGCACAGGCTTGTC
>Ga0066695_10000057_pt1 | contig 20337 bp, 15 predicted proteins | sample GraSoiAngelo_144_FD_66452 | JGI IMG/M metagenome (GOLD analysis project Ga0066695, IMG submission 66452) | Grasslands soil microbial communities from the Angelo Coastal Reserve, California, USA - 14_1009_02_40cm | ecosystem: Environmental > Terrestrial > Soil > Grasslands | place: USA...
TAGGCGTGCGGTTTGCAGAGAACCGCTGGAACACCGTCACCACATCCGCGTAGCGCGTCACTACCCACGCATGCAGAAAGGGATCCCAGTGTACAGGATCTTCGCTGCGAAGCCGATGGTACAAAGGATACGGGTTAGCGAGGACCTCCGGGTCCAGCAGATGGTAAAGACTTAGCGGCGGGTCCGATTTACCCGCCGTGGGCATTGATCGTGTATTTGCAGTCAATTTTCGTTCCTCCTTGGGCTAAGTAATGCAACAAGACTAAGCCGCATCTACTCAACCCAACAGATGCTGGATTTCCTCATCGCTCATCGCCTCAACTTTGGCAAGTATGAGTCGTTCAACTTCGGCAGACAACTGTCGAATAGTGGGAGCCTCGAACAGGATACGCAAGGAGAGATCGACTCCGAAGGTGTCGGCCACCCGCGCGATAATCTGCGTGCCCAACAAGGAGTGACCACCGAGCATAAAGAAGTTGTCATCTATCCCGACCCATTCTACATTCAGAAGGATGCTCACGATTCCAGCAATCCGCTCTTCTGTAGGTGTCCTGGGAGCAACGAAGACCTCATCTCGCACTGTATTTGTCGCGTCTGGCTCAGGCAGAGTGGCACGATCTACCTTGCCGTTGGGTGTTAGCGGCAGTTCCTCCAGTAGCACGAAGGTTGCCGGGATCATATAGTCAGGCAGGCGTGATACAAGGACGTCTCGCAGAGAGCTGGCCGCGACATGAGTTCCAGGAAGTGGCACAATGTAGCCCACCAGGCGTTTATCACCAGCGGCATCTGCGCGAGCAACAACGACGCTCGCCTGAACTGTAGGGTGCTCATTCAGCACCGACACAATCTCATTCGGTTCGATGCGGTAGCCCCGGATTTTGATCTGATAGTCGGTACGCCCCATAAAGGCAATCTGTCCGTCCGGTAAATAGCGAGCCAGATCGCCCGTCTTGTACAGGAGCGCACCAGGCTCGTTGCTGAACGGATGTTGGATGAACCTTTCCGCAGTAAGCTCAGGACGGTTGAGATAGCCCCGGGCCAGGCCTGCCCCACCAATATGCAGTTCTCCTGGCTCGCCGATCTGGACCTGCTGCAAGTGCTCATCCAGGATGTAGATCTGCGTGTTCGCGATGGGGCGACCGATCGATGGCGGTACATCGGTGTGCGAACTGGGAGGCACATGCCCGGACGTGGCTACGACTGTCGCCTCGGTTGGGCCATAATTGTTGATGAGCACAAAAGGTAGGGTGGTGGGTGGGTAATGATGGAGCATGTCGGCCCCCGTCAGCAAGAAGCGCAGAGAGGTTGTCAACGGCCACTCCAGGGTTATAACACTCTCGGCCAGTGCAGTCGGCAGGAAAGTGATAGTGATTCCGCAACCGACTAGCCAATCGCGGAGCAATAGAGGTGTAGCGCGAGTATCTTCATCTGGCAGATATATACTTGCCCCGACCGTAAGATAGGGCCACAACTCCCAGCCAGTCGCGTCGAAGGCTGGACTTGTGAGTTGGGTCGCCCGGTCAGAGGCCGTCACCGAGAAGGTCCGCTGATGCCAGAACACGAGATTGAGCAGGCCATCATAGGTAATCTGCACGCCCTTGGGTTGGCCGGTGGACCCGGAGGTATAGATAACGTACGCCAGATCGGAGATCGTGACCGCTGAGGTCGGGTCAGTTGCGCTCTGTTGTGCTAACATTGCCGCGTCGGCATCTAGGCAGACGACCTGGGCTTTCTCGACATGGAGGCGTGCAGCCTGGTGTTGTCGTGTCACCAACACTGGAATCTGGGCATCTTCCAGCATGAAAGTGAGGCGATCGATCGGGTAGGTGGGGTCCAGCGGGACGTAGGCACCACCTGCCTTGAGAATGCCCAGAAGGCCCACCACCATGTCCAGGGAGCGCTCTATGCAGAGACCCACGAGCGCATTGGGTCCTACGCCAAGTGCCTGCAGGTAATGAGCTAGCTGATTGGCACGCCGATTAAGCTCTCTGTAGCTGAGCGCCTGACTGCCCGCCACAAGCGCCACCGCGTCAGGCGTGGCGGCTGCCTGCACTGCCACCAGTTGTGGGACGCATGTATCCCGGGGATAATCCTGATGGGGAGCGTTCCAGGCCGCTATTTGTTTCTGCTCCATCTGCGTCAGTAGCGGCATGTCTAAACGATGTTCCTCTGTCACCGTGGAGAGAACGCCATAAACTGGCACATCGCGAGAGCCCTCTACAATCTCACTGCTATTGGTGTACACAATGATTACCTCCTGATCCGGTATTACTCAAGCTATCCAGCCAATTCAACCATAGCATATAGTGGTGTTGACGAGATGCACACTACCGTTGTGAAATGGTAGTAAGTCATGATATATCAGCAAAAAGATATACCTTGCGCTGCATAGAACATTTCGCCATCTAACCGTTTCTCTTTCACAACCATCACTCTACCCATACTCCTTCAATTGACAACTTTGTAGGCTCATACAGGTACCTCTGCGTTTTGCCTTTCCTGCTTCTTTAATATATCCTGCGCAGCAGCCAATATCCGCACCACCTCCAAACCAATACCGCCGTGGGCGCGGGGCTGTACTCCTATGCGGATGGAATTCGCGAAATCCTCACACTCCAGCCGCAGGGGCTCAATCCAATCGATATGGGGAATGGTGATTGCACCATAGCGATATGAAACCACTGGGTCGGCATGCACATCAGCCCCTTTATTGTAGATTTTGATCATTTCAGCTGGATTAGTATCGTCGTAGACTACCATCCTTGCATCGCCAATTACTGTGACGCGGCGAATTTTACAGGGGTGAAGCCAGCTAACATGAATGTGTGCATTCATGCCATCTGCAAACTCCAGGTCGAGATGGGCGACGTCTTCGATGTGCGACTGTACATGGGCATGCGCTTGCACCTTGATCTTCTCTGGTTTTTTACCAAATAAGTAGAGCAGTATCGAGACATCGTGTGGTGCAAGGTCCCAGATGACATTGATATCATTGCGAAAGAGACCCAAGTTCACACGTTCAGCTTCGAAACAGTAGATTTTTCCCAGGTCGCCGCTTTGCACGAGCTTTCGCAGTTCATTTACGGCTGGATTATACTCAAACGTGTGTCCTACCATCAATACCCGCTCTCGCTCCTGAGCCAGTGCAATCAATTCCTCCGCTTGAGCGATACTGGCGGTAAGTGGCTTCTCAACGAGTACGTGCTTATTATGCAATAATGCTGCGCGTGCCAATTGATAGTGCGTTCGCACAGGTGTAGCAATGACAACAGCATCGACGTCTGATCGAAATAAGTCCTCTACATGCGTCGCCGTCTTTATCCATGGCTGATTCACTGCCAGCATTGCCAGGCGCTGAGCATCATTGTCTGCCACGGTTGTTACCATTGCTTGTGGTAATGTATCGAGATTACGCGCAATTTTAGGACCCCAGTATCCCCAGCCGATAACACCAAAACGTAATTCCTTCATTATCTTAATTTCCCTTCAACGTATGGTGCTTTCAAACGTTGAGTACACTTCTTGTTAAGCGCTCGGAACTCTCGACACGATGCTTCTCTTGACTACATTCACGACTATCTGCATTTGTTCTGTAGTAAGTTCTGGATACATAGGCAAGGAGACGATGCATTCTTTACAAGCCTCCGTCACAGGTAGCATACCGCGTACATACCCGTACCGTGCGCAGGCAGGCTGTAGGTGGATAGGTGTTGGATAGTGTATACCGGTAGCTATTCCTTCTTGCTCTAACTGCTTGCGAAAGCGGTCGCGTTCCTGCACCTGTACAACGTAGACATAATAAACATGTGCAGCCCAAGGTCGAACAACCGGGACAGTCTCGACTATCCCCTGTAGTTGCTCTGTATAGAAAATGGCGTGAGCCTGGCGCAAGGCATTCCATTGCTCCAGGTAGCGCAACTTCACCCGTAGCACAGCTGCCTGTATTTCATCCAGGCGTGCATTGACTCCGATCATTTCATGCTGGTAGCGAATGAGCGAACCGTGATCGCGCAACTTGCGTAGAGTCACTGCTAGTCTTGCATCGTTCGTCACACATATGCCTGCTTCACCATAGGCTCCCAAGTTTTTACTGAAGTAGAAACTGAAACAGCCAATGTCCCCCATACTGCCAACTCGCTGTCCCTTGTATGTTGCACCTTGGGCTTGCGAAGCATCTTCAATCACACGTAAACCATGCAAACGAGCAAAATCGAGTACTGGCTGCATATCTACAGGATGGCCATATAAATGAACCGGGATGATAGCTTTAGTATGGGAAGTCAGAACTTGGTCAAGTTGTCGCCAGTCCATGGTGTAGGTATGTGGATCAATATCGACAAAGACAGGCGTTGCCCCTACCAGCGCAATCGCCTCTACAGTCGCGATAAAGGTGTTAGTAACGGTGATCACCTCATCACCGGGGCTAATGTTACATGATCGCAGAGCAAGCATAAGGGCATCGGTTCCCGAAGAGAGACCAACACCATATTGACATCCGCAATACCGTGCAAATTCGTCCTCAAATGTTAAGCTTTGAGGGCCGAGGTAAAGTTGCATGACCTCAAGCACACCTTCAATTGCTGCCATTATTTCTGGCTTAATTGATCGATACTGTGCTTGTAGGTCTACCAGAGGTATCTGCATACAAGAAATAGCTCCTTCAATAACCAACCTCAATTGAAAAAAAGCAGTACCACCTAACAACTCCTCCAACATATACTAAAAGTTGGAAGTGCTAAGCTGATAGCTATAGAGGTTAAGATTGGGTTTAACTCAAATCTTTATGTTTAGAAATATCAAGCTATTAACCGAGTAGGCGTGATAAGAAAGGCCTGCTTGAGTTTTTACAACCATTTGCTTCTCTTTGAACTCTTGCGCATAAGTGGAGAAGATTTAACCTGAACAGATGAAGGCTCTGCTTTTTGTGCGTTCACGTTAACATTTACCTTCACTTTTTACCATTTTTGCATATGAATAAGAACCATTTCTACACCTACGTTGGCTATGCTATTTTATAGGCAGTCTCTGTGAAAATACTACTTGTAAGCGAGTGGAGGGTACTGTGGGAATTCGGTCGGCGCCCATACAAGCTATTAGCATTAACCTTGGTTATACACGGGCCAAACGTGTTCTCGATGTTGTGTTTACTCTACTTTTCTCATTACCCATTCTACTCATATGCGCAGTCATCGCGGTGTTGATCCTGCTAGACTCAAGAGGCCCCATCATTTATCGGCAGAAACGCGTAGGACGCAACGGTCAAGATTTTGAGATGCTCAAGTTTCGCTCTATGTATGTCAATTGCGACGACATACGGCATCGTACAGCTATCAAGCACTACATCAATGGTAGAACACTCAATAATGATGAACTGGCACCTTATAAAACACATGATGACCCTCGTGTCACGAGAATAGGGAAATTTATCCGCGCCGCCAGCCTTGATGAACTCCCCCAATTTTGGAATGTCCTGTGTGGAGATATGTCGCTAGTTGGACCGCGACCTCCTCTGCCTTACGAAGTTGAGTTGTATAGCCTGCGCGATAGGCTTCGTCTCGCAGGTTATCCTGGTTTGACTGGACCCTGGCAAGTCTTCGGGCGCAGCCGAGTGACCTTTGAGAGTATGGTCGAGATGGATATTACATATCTTCAGCAACAATCTCTTTGGGAGGATATCAAACTTATTTTTCTCACCGTTCCTGTGGTAATCCAGAAGCGGGGGGGAGCGTAAAATGTGTATAGAACGATCAAGTTCTTTGTGAGTTTGATGTAGCCCTACATCAGCTTCTTGCTGCTTTTACAATTCGGTCTTAGCTAGAATGTACTCTAGCATTGAGTGTACCTGAAACCAATGTACATAATAGGGCCAATTCAAAGAACGCCTGTGCCGCTCGTACGATTCGATACGGTGAATGAGCAGGCGTATTTTAGCGGGTGCGACCAAAACGGGGAATATTTTGTGCCCTGTCAACTTCTTTAGCGCTTCAATTACTGACTTATTTGGTTGTGCAGCAAAGGCCACAGTCAGTTCGCCCTGTGTAGCACCAACTACGATGCACAGGTACCGCTTCATCACTTCTAGAGGCAGGATTCTCCTATAGCGTAGTGGCACCCATCGCAGAGTGTTAAATCGTGGCCCGTAGAAGCTGTTCACATAAGAATGCCATCTCTTTCGCCATCTTAAGACTATGCATCTATCAGAATTTGAGATGATGTATGCTCCGTTCATACTTGCGAAGGAAATACCAACTAAGTGAAGTTTAATAGCTCAGGATGTAGATACGATGTTGATCGAGACGAAAGTGTGGTGTCAGAAGTACTAATACGTGAAGAAGTCTCTACATTTCATCAGAAAAAAGAGCGAAAAAGTTAGGGCACCCATAAGAGAAGCAAACGCCTCTACTTCATGCTCAAGACGAGCAAACATGTATAGTAGAGGCGTTTGCTTCTAGGTGCGTTTAGGTGCGTTGATATACCAGTGATGGTTACAGGTCTGACTCAGAACCTCATGACAGAGTACACTCATCCTGAAACAACGCGTAGGGTATGTAAAACTTCTTTGGTACCGCCCTCCTCTACAGGATGGTGGACTAATGTATAGCCCACACCTGGAACAGTAAGAATGTAGCTGGGTTTATTTGGGTTTGGCTCCACTTTCTGTCGTAAATGACGTATATGGGCCTTGATCAAACAGGTATCTCCGTCGTTACCAAATCCCCAGATATAGGAAACGATTTGATTTGCTGTGCAAACATTGTTTGCATTGATAGCAAGTAAATGAAGTAATTTACTTTCGGTTGGTGTTAAGCGATTAGTTTTTCCACTGACAGTTACCTCGTTATGCATCGAATCAACACAAATAGGTCCAACCGTGATGATGGAAAAAGGTCGTTGTTCAAGAGTGGAACGCCCTCTACGACAAATTGCATGGATACGCGCTAAAAGTTGGTTAGGAAAAAAGGGTTTACGCAAATAATCATCGGCACCTGACTCCAGGCAATGAACCTCATTTTGTACATCTTTTCCGTCCGTCATGACCAATACGAGTGCATCATGCTTATTTTGCATATCGCGACACATTTTCATTGCATCGACGTCCTTCAAAATAGGATCAAGGATGACTATGTCCGGTCGCTGTTCTTCCCATACAATCTTCGCCCGTTCACCCGTATACGCACGGTGTACATCAAATCCAAGAGTCTTAAGCCAGGTGGTAAGCATCTCGACCAAATCACGGTCACTATCAACGATTAAAAGTTTCATCGTCCGTTCATTCCCTTTACTGCGGTACTCTGTCAACTTTCATCTTTAGAGATGCCGAAGAGCTATAACAGTTCCAAACTACGCGAACACATCCAAGCTACGAACATATCAATAGCAATTAAAACATGAAAAAGGGTAAATATTCAATCCTCAAATGAAGTATTTAATAACCCACATTCCGAAGTTTTTTGTGAACCTGGGTGAAAAGCCAATTCATACTATAGAGTTTTCACAAACCTCTACAATAGCGATCTGCTCTGCAAGCGATTTTGTGGAAATACGTAGGCGAAGACTGCGGAATGTATGTACAATAAATATGAAGAGAAAATGTCTGGTTAGGAGTTATTCAACCCCCTCAAATGAGTTATATGATACTGCCTGGGTACGGTTGGTCGCACCAAGTTTGTGTAGAATATTCTGTACATGCTTCCCTACTGTAAACCGTGAAATAAAAAGCTGAGAAGCTATTTGTTTATTACTATATCCTCGACGCATTAACTGGTAGACTTTTTCTTCTTGCGGGGTTAGATTTGGGAGGGATATGTGCGGCGAATGTGTTGGGGGGATTATGTTAGGAGTCGGTATCTCGGAGGTAGCTCTATCAAACTCTTTTGTCTCATTTTGCTGATATATGGTTAATGCTGTTTCAAATGCATAATACTTTTGGACCAGCAGTTCCACGAGCCGTGTTAATACAGGAGGTATCATCGCCAATTGGCCCTGTAGAAACCCTTTTAGGGCCTTGACGATATCAGCGGCAGGGGTGTCTTTTGTGAGATAACCAGATATCCCCGCTAATACCGATTCCAGGAGTATGTCATCATCCAATGTTGCCGATAGGATAATGATACGAGGTTGAGGAAATACCTTTCGTACTTGATGTACTGTATCAATACCTTTGACGTCCGACAAATAGAGGTCTAACAGTACTAATTCAACGGGCACCACTGCTAATTTTGCCAGGGCTTCTTGACAAGTACCCGCTTCGGCAACGACCCGGAAACCGTCAATATCGTTGAGCAGATCGCGTAATCCACAGCGAAAAACTTCATGATCGTCAACAATCAAGATTTTTAGTAAATCAACTGCTTGCAATTTCGTAGACTTACTAGAACGCGATACCATTGCATCCTTCTTCTCAACCATTGTTACATATTCTAAAGTATCTACACATATCTACACAAGTAGGTATGATAGTAAAGGCTGTTCCCAGGTCAGATCATGGGGTATTCTCCTCATCATCGTCTTTGATTCGTCTGGCTTTGGATGGGGAGTGAAACGAGTACCAGAGTATTTATGTTCCATATAGGCTGAGGAGTTTTTAAGTCTTGCATTATGTTACGAGCCTCAGCGACCACTCGGCGTAATGATGCCTCCAATCTGGCGGTCTCTTCTGCATTCAGTTGCAACATTCCATCCGCGGAACTGTGCATCAACATCATGCTGATTTGCAACAGCACAACACTCAGTTCTTGCATAAGTCTATCATGAAGTTCGCTGCTCAAAGATGAACGTTCAGACTGGATGGCCCTGGTAAGCTCCTGGTAATAGCGTAGTTGAATACTCATAAGCTCATATTTACTCTGTTCAGAGCTTTTCGCATCGCGACTAATACGCTCTACAAACAACGGTGTTGTACATGAAGTAATTGCTAGAACCGCGAGTAAAAGTAACGTGCTGCGGCTGCCAAGGATACATGCACACATTACCGCCAGTAGTACACAAATATCGGCCATGCATAGCATAGCTATGCCAATGAGGCGTGGTCTACGTTTGCTCGCTAAAAAGAATCCCAGCAGAAGTAACAAGCTGAATGCACAGATACTCAGTAAGGCTATTATCCAGTGGAGTAAAGCGAAGCCGAAAGAAGAGGGATCTATGGATTGTATTCTCAAACCCACCACACCCACGAGTAACAACAGAGCACTTTTGAGCATAATATAAAGAGCAAGCAAGCGAAAACGCGCAAGCCATACAAAGTCGGATGGATTCTCTGGTTTCTTCCAAATACGTGGTATAGAGAGAAGCCAAGAATGGATGTTTTGTAATGCTGTCTGCACGCTGCACCTTCAAAAAGCGTAAGCATCAGGTTGCTAAAAAATAATATGCAACCTCGTTGGAGCATTACACACGATTACATTGGATAACGTGTGAATAAGGAGCAACTTCCCTTGTATAAGATACCTTATGTGATGAAAAATGTCAACCGTCAAAAATCAGAAACTGTTTGCATTTGAAGGCTATTTCTTATGAACTGCTGGATGATCTAAGGCGTAGTTCTAGATGATTTGCGCCTCGAAATAAGGAATGACCTTTCTCAGCGGGTGCAATTCATCTGCTTAATGAGGCAGATCTAACTGATCTGCGGTAGGCTCTGCTCAGCAGAACCACGATTCGGTAAGGTGGGGCAGCGCTCTGGGAGTGCCGTAGTGTTCCACCGCCTCGGGTACATGCAGATCTTTGCCGATAATAGATAGCGTCAAAGCTTTGATGTGGAAGAAGGTTTCGATAGTGTTGGATTTTGCAAGGTCGGCCTCTTCCGTCAATGAGGCAACCTTCTGGTGAAGAGTGTCTAAACGGGGATCAGGATGTTGCCACTTGTAGGTGAAAGCAGCGGCATCGAGTTCTCGTAGCCACAACTTGCTATCGGGTGAAGCGAGAAGTGCTGAGCCTGGTGGGATGAGCAAGCGAATCGAAAAGTGGACGGGATCAATCTGTTCGATGAGGTGACGATCTTCAAAAAAGTTCAGCAGCGTGATATAGCTCTCAAGTGTCTCCCAAGGCGAAAAGGGCATCAGCGATGGGCGCAGAGGTATGCCCACTTGCTCCATCAAATCAAAGGCTTCCGCAACATCTACGGCTGTGTGGCCTTTGTTGAGGTTGCGCAGGACATTGTCGTTGAGCGATTCGACGGCAGAGACAATAAAGGCGCAGCCCAGGCTTTTCAGTTCTGGCAACAAATGCTGATGCTTCAGTAAATGCTCGATTTTGATAGTGGCATCAAAAGTGACGCCTGGGAACTCATCATGAAGAGCGCGGGTGATGCGTATGGCGTGTTTGGGACCGTTGAAGAAATCGGGGTCACCAAAGGTGATGTGTCGAACACCTTGCTCTAGCTGTGCGCGGATATCAGCCAGCACAATCTCGGTTGGTATAGCGAAGAAATGCCCGTTATAGACCGGAGTAATAGGGCAATGCAGGCACGTATGTTTACAGCCGCGGGTGGTTTCGGCATAGCCAGCCAGCCGCGTAGTGCCATTGGTCTCCAGGTGGGCGTAGCGTTCAGGCGAGGGCAGATGTTGGCGTGTTGGAACGATGTATGGAGTGCGCTTTATCCAGGGGTCGCTATTGAATTGGTGGGTAGTGACCCCTGGTATAATCCCAATTTTGCCTTTTTCTAGTGCGGCGACTAAATCGAGGAAGGGGCTTTCATATTCGCCACCAATGGCAGAATCGATGGTATCCTGTAACAAGTAATCAGCATTGAGAAACGCGTAGAGACCGTAGAAACAGATATGAGCGGACGGGTTGATCGAACGCACACGCAGCGCAATACGCTGCCCCAGTCGTAGTGCGGTGTGCATTGGCACAGAAATAGCGACTAATTGTGCTCGACTCATCGCTTCTTCGGTCAATGTATCAACAGCGGTATCTACGGCGGCAGGTGCGTAGCCGGCCTGTTGAAGCATTGCATACAGTGAGGCAAGATGAAATGGCTGGTGACCTAGTTCATAGCATGAAACAAGTAAGATATCGCCGGGGGATCTCATTTCTTGCGTGAAGCTCCGCCACCGCCTTTACTACTCGGTGCGCCACCTTTGGCGCCTGCTGTTGCGGGGGTCTCCATACTTTCTGTTTCCGGCACCCAACCTTCTGGCATTTTAGCCTCGGAGCCAAAGAAGAATTCTTCCATTTGTTCGCGCAGTAATTTGCGTGCTTCCGGATCAGCCATGTTCAGGCCATAGTGGTTGATAATGAGCGTACTTTGAGCTGGCCACATGTCATAGGCTTGTTTTGATATATTCTCATAGATGCGCTGACCCAGTTCACCAGGAAAAGGAGGTTTATCCAGACCTGGTAGCTCGAGTCCCAGTTTGACACATTTCACGATTCGTGCCATGATAGATACTCCTAAATGCAAAATGCGATATGTTCTGTCTGGTATAGATACTACAAGATGTGGAGACTTCTGTCAAATCAATGAAACGTCCGCCCCGTGTAATGTTTTTCGGGATGCCAGGGAGTTTTTCGCAACCTTCTCTACGCGCACTCTTAAATAACGGTATAGAGGTCTGCGCAGTAATTATCCCCGCTATTCACGATCGCGCTGCTAGAGCTGATCAGCCAGCACTTTATCGCCGAGAACGGCTTCGTCCAGCCAGTTCTACGCTACCAATGCTTCACTCATCGCTCGAAAGCACTATTGTACAACTGGCATGGCAGCGAGAAATACCCTTGTGGGAAGTATATCGTCTGTCAGATCCTACCACCGTCTCAACTTTTGCAGATTATCAACCAGATGTCGTGTGCGTAGCCTGCTTTTCGCTGCGTATTCCACGTGCCATTTTGGAGATACCGCGCCTGGGCTGCCTCAATGTCCATCCCTCACTGTTGCCTGCAAATCGAGGTCCGGTACCTTTGTTCTGGACATTCCGACAGGGATGCGAACACACAGGAGTGACCATCCATCTTATGGATGAAGGTATGGATAGTGGTGATATCCTGGCGCAGGAGGTGATAGAGGTATTGAGCGGTATGAGTTATGCGCAGTTAGAGTTGGAGTGCGCCTTGCACGGCGGAGATTTACTTGCCGATACAATCTGGAAAATGTATCAGGGTGATACAAAACCAATGCCCCAGGACGAGAGCATGAGCAGTTATCATGGATTTCCCGGTGATGAAAATTACATTGTGCCTGTCGCCGAATGGGATTGTGTCCATGTGTATAACTTTATATGTGGTGTAGTGGGCTGGGGTGGACCGATTGTACTGCAAATCCAAGGTGAATATATGATAGTACGAAAAGCTATTTCCTATAGCCATGAGAATATATGCGAGACATCTGGCGGGAATTATTGCTGGCGCGGTGAAGAATTATGGATTCGCTGCAAATCGGGATGGGTTGCGGTAGAGAGATGAACATCATTGAGTGGTGGATGATATTTCGTCTGAAACGTGGTCTGGAGTTTCATCTAAAAGAGCTACTCGACGGAAGCAGCGCTCTATGGTATCATCATGTAGCATGACATGGATACTGTTTTTCTTGTGGAAGTAGAGTAGGATTGCGCTGTGTATCTCAAACGTTTGGAAATGCTGGGTTTTAAAAGCTTTGCTGTAAAGACCTCGTTGGAGTTTAGTACGGGCATTACGGCTGTAGTAGGGCCGAATGGAGCAGGTAAATCGAACGTCGCTGACGCAATGCGTTGGGTTTTGGGCGAGCAAAGTATGCGTCAGCTGCGCGGCAAGAAAAGTGATGACATAATCTTCTCCGGAGGTCATGGCAAAGCCGCGCTAGGTATGGCGGAAGTGTCGCTGACACTGGATAATAGTACTGGCTGGGTACCCTCAGAATATAGCGAAATTACTGTGATGCGCCGCAGCTTTCGCTCAGGTGAAAATGAATACCTCATCAATAAGCAAAAAGTTCGCCTAAGAGACGTGGTACTACTCCTTGCTCAGGCGCGTATTGGCCACGATTCGTATACCGTAGTTGGCCAGGGTTTGATCGATGCCGCTTTGAGTTTGCGTGCGGAAGAACGTCGCGGCTTATTTGAAGATGCCGCGGGTATACGTCCGTTCCAGGTACAACGTGCAGATGCGGAGAGCCGACTGCGCCAGACTGAACATAATTTAGAACGTCTACGAGATATCGTAGGCGAGATTGAGCCGCACCTGGGACCTTTAGAAGAGCAAGCGCGCCGCGCCGTTGAGTTCAGGCAATTGCAGAGTGAATTGCAAGAAGTACTACTGACCTGGTATGCCCTCCAATGGAGACGCTTGCGCGCTAACAAAGAGCGAACAGAGCTAGCGGAAAAAGAGCAGGAGGTGAAAGTACGGAATCTGGAACTGGCTATTCAGGCTGCCGATGAGAGAGGAAATGACCTTCGCGCTCAACGACAACAGATCCTTACTTCCATAGCGGAATGTCGTAAGGTTTGTGCCGAAGCGAACGACAGGATCCAGAAGATTGAGCGCGAACTGGCTGTAGGTGAGGAGCGTATTACTGGCTTAACCCGTCAAAGTAGCGATCAGCAGCACGAGGAGCGCCGGCTAAGAGAACTTTTGCTTACGCTACAGCAGCGGATTATTGACCAGGAAGAGCAGTGTGATCTAGCTGATGAGGCAGTAGATACCAGAGCTGCCTCTGTTGCCGGTCTCGAGCAACAGGTGGTCAGGGTACAAAAGGACTACGAGGTTAATGAGCGGCGATTGCGTACGGCGCAAAATGAATTCTTTCAGGTGCAGGCGCGCCTGGGAGCCAGCCAAACGGACCTGGGACGCCAACAGAAACAACTCGGAGAGCGTAATCGTACCCTTGCTGCTCGTAGAGATAGCATAGCTCAAACTCAACAATCGTTACGCTCCCTTGAAACGCGACTTGTTGAGGAACGGTTGAGCCTGGAAACGGCGCGCAAAGAAGAGCAACAGATAGCAAAGCGCAAACAGGCTTTAGGACGGGCTATTGCCGAAGCACAACAGGAGTTTGAGCGTTTACAATCTGCTGTTACTGAAGCAGAGAGGCAGAGGCGTAGCGTTGCTGACCGCCTGAGTATGCTGAAAAACTGGCGTCAGAGTTTGAGTGGATATACAGATGGAGTCCGCGCACTCCTGCGTGCTCCAGCAGATAAGGTAAGCGGTCTTATTGGCCCTGTTCCTCAACTTGGTATCGCTGCTTCTGGTTTAGAGATAGCGATGGAGGCAGCGCTAGGTCCATATGTACAGGCGGTTGTTGTACAAACATACGATGATGCTCAAAACTGCCTCCATTATTTGCAGGAAGCCAAACTGGGGAAGGCGATGGTTGTGTGGATGGAGGGAATGGGAGGGGAGGATGAAGTGAGTGAGGAAGAGATTCAGGTCGCAGAGGAAGTGCTCAATAGTTATCTCGCAGAAAGACAGGGACCGGGCGACCACGAGGGATCGCCCAGGGCGGGGCAAGCCCCGCCCCTACTATGGACGATGAAGGGAAGCAGGGATGAAAGGGAGTATCGGGTCCCTACAGAGCGGGTGGTTGGCTTAGCCTGGCGCTGTATACAATGTGATCAGCAGTATCTGCCTCTCTTTCGTAGATTGCTACTGGGAGCCGTGCTGGTGAAAAATGTGCAGGTAGCTCAAGAACTGCTAGCCTGGACGGTATCACGTGGTTTCTCTCAGGGCGGGGCAAGCCCGGGCGGGGCAAGCCCGGCCCCTACAGGTATTTCCAGGGATGCAAGGGGGTATCTGCCTTTCCAGATGATGGTAACGCTCAGAGGTCAAGTGCTGCACCGCGATGGCTGGTTGGTGGGTGGAAGTGGTAAGGATGGTAGTCAACAAGGGTTAATGGCCTATGAGCGAGAACTGCACGAACTTCCTCAGCTACTGAGTGAGCACGTTGCGCTCGTTAATCAACTGAATAATATGCTCAATGAGGTGCAGTATGCTCAGGATGGGCGTCGTATAGAGCAAACCACTGTGGATAAAGAGCTGCAGAAAATAGTGGCTCGTATCAACGAACTGAACAGAGTGGTGGTTTCCACACAGCAAGAACAGGAACGCTTGCAGACAGAACTACGCCTGGCGAATTCTATAGAACAACAGGTGGCAGCCGAAGTAATTGGTTTGGAGCAGGAGGTACAGGCCGCCCAGGAGCGTGTTCGGGTGCATGAGAAGTCACAGCGTGAGATAACGGTCCAGGTTGAGGAACTTCAGCACGAAATAGAGGAACGCGCTATTGCCTATCGACGCCAGCAAGATGAACTTGGGCAAGGGCGTACTGCTCTAGCAGTGAAACGGCAAGAAGCCAGGTCTTTGCGCCAGCAACTGAGCATGTTCCAGGCGCAGGCACACGACCATAAATTGCAGATAGAGCAACAGAAGGGACGAATAGCAGAGACTGAAAAGCAGCAACACCTGGTAGAGGAGACAATAAAATCGTGCCGCCAGGAACTGGAAAGAGATGCTACAGAGGCCCGTGCTTTCACTCATGAGTTGCGACAAGTAGAGGAACAGTCAAGTGAGATTGAACGACAGCTGATGGCTTTGGAGCAACAGACGGCGCAATTACGACACACGTTGACGGAATTGGAGGGGGTATACCGTCGTTGCTTGCTGGAGAGTCAGAAAGCGCAGGACGCTGTAGATATCTTATTGGAACAATTGCACGAAGAGATGGGCGTCACGGACCCTCACGAACTGAGCGGTTATGCTACGGGGCGACCACAGGGGATCGCCCTGGGCGGGGCAAGCCCGGTCCCTACTATGGACGGTGCCAGTGATCATAACAATCCAGAAACTGGAGAGTCGATGGTGCATCATGAGGAACGCACGTCCGCTGATCCAGAAGTATTGTCTGAAGAGGAGGAAGGGCAGTTGCGCAAACTGAGGCGGCGGGTTGATAGTTTGCGAGGGCGTCTCAAGGTATTGGGCGGCTGTGACCCTGATGCGCCCCAACAATATGCAGAAACACGCGCGCGCTTCGAGTTTCTTTCGTTACAGATTGTGGATATGGAACAGGCGGCGCTGCATCTGCGCTCGATTATTGGGCAGCTTGATGTGACGATGGCGCGACAATTTGAGGCGACATTTCAATCGGTAAATGCACGTTTCCGCGAACACTTCATTACGCTTTTCAATGGTGGTAGCGCGCGCCTTGAGCTGACAGTCGCGAAGCCTGACGAAGATGAGAGCGTGATGCCCTCAAGCATGCCCGCCGGCGTGGAGGTCATTGTACAGCCGCCTGGCAAAAAAATCCAGGATTTGTCGCTCCTCTCCGGTGGGGAGCGGGCCCTTGTCTCAGCAGCTCTGCTCTTTGCGTTGTTAGAGATCAACCCCCCTCCATTTTGCTTGCTGGACGAGGTAGATGCGGCCCTTGACGAATCTAATGTGGTGCGCTTCTGCGACATTCTGAAATGCCTGGCTCAACGTACGCAATTCATCATGATTACCCATAACAGGGTGACAATGACGTCGGCACAGGTCATCTATGGAGTTTCCATGGGCGGAGATAGTATTTCCCGGTTGCTCTCAATGAAACTTGAAGAGGCTCCTGCTGTTGGCGATAGGTAGAAATAGCCATGCAGCTATAATTCCTCTAAAGCTTTGACCAGGGTATCTATCTCTTCCTCTGTGTTGTAAAATCCCGTTGAAACGCGGAGGGATTTCAATGAAGGGATATTGCGGATATAAATATTGTGTTTCTTTTGAAGTTTGATTACGACGTCTGTCTCATCCCGTCCCTCTAATCTAAATGAAATGAGACCGCTAGCGCCTGCTACTGGTGTAAGCATGGTGAGGCCAGGAATAGCTTTGAGTGCGGAATAAGTGTATCTACTCAGCGAGGAGACGCGGGTGAATAGCCACGGGTAGCCGACTGTTTCCTCCAGCCATTGCAATGCTGCTGCCTGGCCCGCTATAGCTGCCGGGTGGGCGCCGCCCATTTCGAAGCGCTGAGCATTCTTTTTCAATGTCCACTCGACTCCCTCTTCATGCTCGATAGAGGGATATCCGACGTAAGTGGAATGGATAGCGTTGAGAGCCTCGCGACTGACATACAGTGCTCCAGTGCCATCTGGCCCACAGAGCCATTTCTGCATCGGAATGGCATAGTAATCAGCTCCAAGCGCTTTCACATCAACTGGTATTGCTCCAGCGGACTGGGCGCCATCAACTAAGACGGGTATACCATATTCGCGACCCATATAACAGATTTCGCTCACATTTACCAGCGCACCAGTTGTCCAGAGGACATGGGAAAGAACGATTAAGCGCGTGCGGGGAGTGACAAGATCTGCGATGGCTTTGAGTGCCGGTCGCTCGCCGGCAGTACCTATATCGGCAAAGCGGAGTGTAATGCTGAACCTATCACGTATCTGGTAGAGTGGCCCGAGTGCATTATAGTGCTCATGGTTGGTCGTAATGACTTCATCGCCCTGCTGCCAGTTCAGGCCATAGCTGACAATATTCATGCCTTCCCCAGTGTTTCCGGTGAGCGCAATCTCGCTTACATCTGCATTAAGCAGGTGTGCAACACTCCTGCGGGCGTTATCGTAAATGGCATGAATAGCCTCCCAGGCGGCTGCTCCAAGCCGTCCTTGAGTGTACTCACCCTGGAGACGCTGCTGCATGGCCTGAAGCGCACTGGTCGGCAGTGGACCAAAAGTTCCTGCATTAAAATATAGCTGCGAAGTGGTGGCAGGCATTTCCTGGCGAATGCGGTGGATATGTGTATCGTGTGTTTGGTCGGGCAATTCAAGGCTCCTTTGTTGGTTCTGGTAGAGGTTGTTGTTATATGTTAGCATGTAATCGTAGACTGTGCTGACCCTGGCTACACATACTATGATTATACTTTACCGAAAGGGCTAAAGCACACTTTCATGCGCATACGAAATTATCGACAGGTAGATATCCCTACCCTCAATGAGTTGCTGCAACTGTCAGGCGAAATGGATGGCTTTGAAACGATAGACATGCTTGATTTTGAGACATGGCTGATGGATCCTGAACTCGAAGCGGCATACAAAGTATTTGTGATTACCGATGACGATGAGTCGAACGAGTGGGGACAGGGCGGGACTCTGGAGGGTGTCGAAGGTGAAATTGTCGGTTTTACGGCTCTACGAATGTACGAAGATACTCGTGCTTACCATTTTCTTTGCCGGGGCACGGTACATCCACAGTATCGAAGACAAAATGCTGGTCGCTCGCTGTTGATCTGCGCGCTTAACTATGCACGAATCGCTTCTGCAGAATTTGAGTTTGAAGCGGAAGAGGAAGGACGGCCTATTTACCTTGAAGCACTGCTTCCTCTTCGTGACCCAGCTTCAGTCAACTTGGCGATGAAGTGCGAAATGCACCCGACAGACGAGCCGTTGGTAAAAGGGATGAAACTGTATCGCCGCGAGCTATAAATTGCGATACCACTGTTAACTTCTATCGAAAAATTCCTCTCGGCTCGTGGGATCTGGTTTCTTCAACAATCGCATTGCAGAAAGATACGGATCAAACGTTGCCAGAAGTTGGTTAGCTTCATAGGCAAGAGCACGGTAGTTGATGTGTCCACCAGGGCGGGAACGCTGCATAGTGAAATAGGACGCTTGCTTTGGATCCCCATGCATCCAGAGATCGACTTGGTGAGCAAGTGGCAGAAGGTTGAGCACAAATGAATAATCGATGGTATCGCGATATGTGGCAGAAACCTTCTCAAGAAACTTCTCTAACTTTACATAATACGAAACTAAATCTCTCTCATACGCTGTTTTGTAGTCTGAAAACGCTTGAATATCTGTTAAGTACAAGGGCAATCCGAAGCCACGAGCGACAATTTGCTCCACCGTGTTCTTCGTCAATTGTTCTCCGAAAACCAGAGGCAGTGGAAAAAATCTTCCCCAGGCACGATGGCGATTCAGGTCACGTAATTCTCCTAAGAAACTCTCGATTACCAGGGTCATGCGCGTTGTGCGTCCAAATCCAGGCAATTCACAATAGTTGGTATGACCCGAAAAAATAATCGCGCTGATGGCATTTTTCGTTTCATCATTCTGGGTATGTATCCAATTGAGAAGCTGCTCTCTCTCAAGCCCAGGCCAGAGTAGAAGGACGTATGCTGCAACTAGCCTGTCCCCCTCTGTATTCAATGGATCAATCATGCTCACACGTTGATCTACGCGTATTGGGAAGCCGCTGTGAATCGGGACACGCTGCAACAAGTCTGTTTTATCTTCAAGGAATTGTTTTAACGTGTGCAAATTAATATTCGTGGTAAGCAGTGGAGCGGTATGCCGAATCAGCCCAGGCGCTTCTGCTTTATAGTGAAGTATTTCTTCCTCTTCAGTTGTGGGAGCAAGCAATTTTTCAAGTTGCGCAGCAACTTTCCGATAATAGGGAAGGGGGGAAGCCCGCAATTCCGCAATAATGCGTGACCAATCGCGAGCAGACGTTTCAAAGGACATCCCACTCCACTGGCCAATAAGTAAAAAGTACCTCACACAATCAAGTACGCGGGAGAGAAGAGCGCTCTTCTCAGCGGGTTTTGTCGTATCTGCCTGATAGTACTGCTCAAATGCACGGAGTAGTACAGCTTTATACTTTGCAAACAACTCCAGTGATACAACTCCGAATGATTGATATTCTTCTTCTAAGGGTTCTACGTCCTCTTTCAGAAGACCCTCGGATACATAGTGTCTTATCGGGTGAAGGACTGCTTTCCCAAATGATGCCTGGTAACGTGTCGATTTTTCCTGACCGGAATTGAGATATCCCTCATTAAACAACGCCAAACACAAGTGCATAGGGATTTTTCCTAGATCCACAGCGAGCCTTGCCATGTCGCCGACCGATGCGTGCCCGTATCCACGGAACATTTCTTCAAGTTTCTGGTCTGGATCAACCCCTTTCTCGCCCATTTCATACAAAATCTCCCAGGGCATGCCCGCTGCACGTGATTGGCGAGCGCCAGCCCATGCCTTATGGGACGCTGTACGTTTTGTAGGGTTTGCGATTGTAGTGGTGGTGATGGTACCTGTAGTGAGATCCTCTAAACAAATGAGCCGTAAGCCTGTCACATCGGCAGAATAGGTAAACCATCTATTAGAGCCGGTAATGAAATCTTTTTCCGGCTGAATTTCTGTTTTTGCTTTCTGGTGAGATTGGTTCATAGGCTTCATTGTGTGGAATATTCTTTACAAACCTGACCTGCGATCTTACACAATTGTGTGCCGTCGGGCGGTTTTGTTGGATCGTCCATGTACTCTCCACGGTGAAGTGATAGGTCAAATCCACCCAGGAAACCTGTCAGCACCCCAGGTGTTCGTTTGGACATGCAAGTAGTGCTACTCCTGGCTTGGGTAGATAGAGAACACCCCCTGTGGAGTGGGGGAC
>Ga0066695_10000058_pt1 | contig 20242 bp, 12 predicted proteins | sample GraSoiAngelo_144_FD_66452 | JGI IMG/M metagenome (GOLD analysis project Ga0066695, IMG submission 66452) | Grasslands soil microbial communities from the Angelo Coastal Reserve, California, USA - 14_1009_02_40cm | ecosystem: Environmental > Terrestrial > Soil > Grasslands | place: USA...
AAACCGCGTACCTAGCGCCGTTCCCGAAATCGTGGACCTACTGTTTCTGGGGCACGGCGATTCCGCAAATCCAATAGAGCTGCTGTCGGCGTTTTTCAGACAACTAAAATATCCCTTAGGCCCTGTGCGCTGTGGAGCCGACTTACAACGCGGACCAAGCCATGAGACTGCCGCAACCTATCGCCCCAGATCGAATGAGGGGACAAAGTTCACTGCGGATTACCCTAGTTGTCTTCGTCTTCATCCTTGTTCCTCGTTGCGACAAATCCGTGTGTGTGCGATACCCCTGAGGCGTCTTTAGATACATAGAAGCCGACGATGTCGCCCTGCGGGTTGATACCGCGTGCTTGCGTCGAAACCACGTCTGCCCCTGGAAAGTCGATGGTAGCGAAGTCGCCCTTTCTGACCAGGAAGCCATGAGTCTTATTCGCAGAATCGATGAAGAATCCGACGATTTCGCCGGAGGGATTAACATCGCGGGCATCCGACGAGATAGAATTCGGAATGTCGAGAAGTTGATAGTCTCCGTCCTCCACCTTGTAGGCGTAGAAGGCGGCGGGAGTCGGAAAGACCACGCCGACGATAATCGAGCCGTGCCGAGTGATTGCGTTGTGCATGGTGCCAGGCACGGCGAATGATTCGTATGCGCCGTTCAGATATACGTACCCGTGCATTGTGCCGCCGCCGGAAACCGCAAAATCGCGACCCTGGTGGTGGTAACAGCCCACGACTTGACCTCTCGGTGAGATTTTGATTCCGAACGTGTTTTCTGCGTCAGGGAAGTCAATCGCGGTAAAGTTGCCGGACGGATCCCGAAGAAATGCCCGGGTTCGAACGGCGTCGCCGCCGACGATTGTGCCGTGATCTGTATAAAGTCCAACGACAACACCCTCCGGGTTAATTCCATGAGCTTGAGTAGTGCCGCTGATGCCGCCTGGGTAGTCGATCGTTGTAAACGTGCCTTCGCTCAAAAGAAAACCGTGGCCCACGCTTCCGACTTGGTAACGGCCAACGATATCGCCTTCAGCATTTATGCCTAAAGCTTGGGTTAAGGTTACACTGGGCAAATCCACGTCGACCGACTTAAACCTCAGATGGTGTTTAGATCCGGCGAGAGCCGTTCCAAGTGGTACGGTCAGCCCTACAACCAACAGGGTTCCCGCAATCGTAAGCGCGGCTATTCTCAGTTTTTTAATACTTCCTGCTTCTGGAGTAATACAAACTGTCAGATTTCGTAACATTGTCGTTTTCCTCCACCTTGTACGCATGATACGCATGGGATTCTGCAGAGGCCGGAAACCATACCAACGATAATCTGGCTATTTGCAACAGGCCATTTGTTGGCCATGGGTGCAGCAAGCCATTTGTTGGCCATGCGTGCAACATGCCATTCCTGGACCCTTAGACCCCGCGGAATGAGCCCCTAACGTCAGCGCCAGGGCCAGCACGCTCAGGAAAATTGCTGTCGTTTTTTTCATAAATCACCTCCACGTTTTGGGAAAAGATCGCCGGCACAGCTAGAATGCGGCATGTCAGGCAACCTGACTGCGGCCGACTCTAAGACGCTGGCTGGCAGCGCGCAAGAGACAGGTACAGCCAAGCCCGAGATGACCACATTTGACCGCTCGATGTAACAGTCAGTAACACATTGCCAGCAGCCCGGTGATGCGATAGAATTCGCTCCATTCACCGCTTACCCAACTAGGGGCCTCGCCTATGGCCGGCCAAACGCAGGATTTACCAGGGCAACCCTCCGAGACGTCTGCCCATGACCGCCTAGACTCCTGGAAAGAAATTGCGGCCTATTTACATTGCAGCGAACGGACGGTTCGCCGCTGGGAAGACGAAGGTCTGCCCATTCACCGCCATCCCCACAAGAAAAAAGCTGGCATTTATGCCTACAAACCCGAAATCGACTCTTGGTGGAACAACGACCGGGTCCGCCTGGAAGAATTGGAGCGATCTCCGACTAGCCAAAGACCTTATCGCTCGCTGTGGTTAGCGATCACTTTGGTTACCGCGGCAGTCACCGTTGGTGTGGTGGGCCGGTTCGCTTATCGCGTTAGAGGCGCGGCCACCCCGCACCAGATCGAATCGCTAGCCGTTCTGCCACTAAAGAACCTCTCCGGAGACCCTGCACAGGACTACTTCGCGGACGGAATGACCGAGCAACTCACGACAGATCTAGGACAGATCAGCGCTCTACGAGTGATTTCCCGGACTTCCGCGATGCGTTACAAGGGCCCCGACAAAAGTCTGCCAGAGATAGCGCGCGAACTTCACGTAGACGCCGTGGTTGAGGGATCTGTGGAACGTTCCGGCGACCAAGTGCGAATCACCGCGCAGTTGATCGATGCGCCTAACGACAGGCACCTTTGGGCCAAGACCTACGAACGCGATCTGCGAGACGTCCTGGCTTTGCAGGATGAGGTGGCACAAGCGATCGCGAACGAAATAAGAATCAAGCTGACGCCCCAAGAGCGAAGTCTCTTGGGCCGTGCCCGCCCCGTGAATGCAGGAGCCCATGAGGCCGATCTTCGAGGGTTCTATGTACTGCACGGGATGACCACTGAGGTTGCAGAAACTTCGAAGGTCCAGGCCATCGAAAAAGCCATTGGATATTTCCAGCGGGCAGTAACCCTTGACGCAAATGACGCGCTGGGTTATTCCGGTTTAGCGGATGCCTATTCGAGCTTGAGTACGCATTATCGGGCTCCGCTGGAGGTCATGCCAAAGGCTAAGGCCGCAGCGGTCAAGGCTATCGAACTCGACGATACGCTTGCAGAAGCCCACGTCTCGCTCGGGTACGTGGCGCTTACCTTCGACTGGGATTGGGTCCGAGCGGAACATGAGTTCCGCAGGGCGCTCGAACTGAATCCCAGCTTGCCTCGGGCGCATGCCTTCTACGCAGAATACCTTCTCTTTAGGCTCCGCCGCATTGATGATGCCATGCAGGAGCTTCAGCGAGCCTACGCGTTGGACCCCCTCTTGCCTATCGCGCACGGCGACTTGGCGTGGCTTTCTTTCCTCGCAAGACGTTATGAGGAATCCATCGCGACAGCCCAGAGGGTTGGGCACGATGATCACATCGAGGCGCTCTCTTATGCCGAACTTGGCCAGCGAGACCTGGCACTTGCTGCCGCAGACCGCGCTGCCAGTTCCAGTAAAAACCCCGTCATTCTGGCTCAGACTGCGGCTGCCTACGCTCTCGCCGGGAGCTCCGATAAAGCTCGGGCCATGCTACCCGGTATCGAGGGACAGGCGCGCAATCGCTACGTGTGCGGATTCAATGTGGCAGGCGTATACGCTGCGCTGGGCGACAAGGAACAGGCCGTCGCTTGGCTTGAAAAGGCGTACGTCGCCCGTTCGGATTGAATGCCCTCCGTCGGGGTGGATCCCCGACTCGACAACTTGAGGTCAGACCCACACTTCCAAGACCTAGTGCGCCGGATGGGCCTCTCGCCGTAACCATGCTTGAAGCAATATGGTGTCTTGTTCTACCGAGGTAGCCAGCGCCGGCTGCTCAACCCTGCAAATAAAACGGACACTCGCGGTTGCCGTGGGCGAGGCGGATGTGCACGATTCGCAGAATCGACGAGGATCACGCGAACAATAGATCAGTTGCCGGCAAGGATATCGAAGACATGAAAGAGGTAACTACAATGCAGGGACGTTACAACGTTCTGTTTCTGTGCACTGGAAATTCTGCGCGCTCCATCATGGCCGAGGTGGCTTCGTTAGCGAAGCAGCACGGCGTCCGCAGTGTCCCTGCTGCCGTGATTGATGGCAAACTCGCCGGTTGTTGCGCGGGCCGTGGCCCGGATGAACATGTCCTGCGTTCCGCGCTCGTCTAAGGCTGCCTCGGGCTCGGTTCGTCGAGAATCTGTCGAAATCTGTCGGACTCTGTTTCGCCTCTTTGACGCATCTGTGTTAGTATGAATCTCGCATGAGCGCGCTGATTTTTACAGGAGATTTACAGGAAGTTTTGCCAGGAGAGCTTGCAGTCAGGGGCGAACCAGGCAAACAGTGCGCTGTATGCGAAACTTGCAAAGCCATTATTTGCAAGGTGTTACGCTAAGTTGTTGATTTCACGGCTGGGGACGTAGTTCAGTTGGTTAGAACGCTGCCCTGTCGTTGGTTAGAATCCCACACTGTCACGGCGGGTTCGAGTCTGACCCTCAACATTATTATATGATTCCAGGCCTGAGCGCACACTCGGCCCGATCAGGAGCCGCATTCGACTTGCCCGAAAGGCAGTTTTTCCCCTATCCTGAAGATGACGAACCTAGGGAGCAACAGCCCCATGACGATTCATCTCACGCCGGAACAAGAGCGCCGGATTCGAGCGGTCCTCAGCCGCGGTGCTTACCAGTCCGTTGAGGAAGTTGTTGAGGCTGCCTTAGATGGCTGCTCAGCAGATCGCTGTCAACGCCGATCGACGCTCTTCCCTAACGGTCCATGATAGTGAAGAGGAATCTGAATCGTGACGTAAAGGCCTTTTCCATCCGAACGATTGCGGGCGTTTATCTTTCCGCCGTGTAACTTTAGCGCCCGTTCGGAGATGGCAAGCCCAAGTCCCGCTCCTAACGTTCCATTGGCGCGTCCGCGAGCTGCCCTATAGAATGGCTTGAAAACTTCTTCTAACTCTTCCTCGGAAATGCCTGGGCCCTCGTCTTCCACCAGAATTTGGACCCCGCCCTTCGAAGGACAAGAAAGCACAACTGAAACTGAGGAGTTCTCTTTCGTGTATTGGACGGAGTTGCGTACTACGTTCTCCACGGCCCTGTGCAATAACTCGTAGTTGGCATACACAATTCGGCCGGGAATTGGCAAATACTTGATAGTGCATCCCCGTGCTTCCGCCTCGATCCGTGCGTCTTCGACTATCCGGCAAACCAACTCGGCCACGTCACACGGTTCTTTAGCAAGCGACTCTCCGATGAACTCCAGTTGTGAGAAATCGAGCAGTCTCGTGGTCAACGCCTCCATGCGAAGAATATTCTCTTCGATTCGAGCCAGGTAACCGCAAATCTCTTGTGGACTCCGCCGAGCTCGCTCAAGCAGCAGTCTGATGCGCGAGATCGGCGCTTTCAATTCATGCGAAATATCGCCAAGGGATTCTCTGTGCGTGTCGAGGTGCTGTTCAAGGCACGCTGCTAGGTCATTGAAATTATGGCTCAGGTATTCCGGCTTGCCCGGTTTGTCCACTCTGGAGGCTCGACCAGATCCGGTTGCTTTGGCACGAACGTCTACCTCGGAGGCCTCGGGCGCATCTCGTGGCAGGACAAGAAAGGAAGCGCGCGAACGACTAGATTTAGGTTGCGTGTGGCGGGCGGGTTCTGATGCATAGGGCTGCACCGAGGAACGCACTCGCGAGTTCAATGTCTTTGGCACGGTCCGTGTCTCCATCCCTGCTCTCCGGCAGGGTTCACCACTCCGGAATGAACATTTGCAGCGAACGTTCCTGCTTGTGAGGTCTGGCCAACATGCACACCGGACGAGCGGTGCGATCTACCATATAGCCTTTACCAAGGGCGCCTACTCATTGCTCTGAGGCGACCGAGGAAACGGCGGGAGTCGGTCGAAATCTTTGATCGTATAGTCCGCTGGCAATGTAAAGAGCAGCGCGGGCGGTTCTGCCCTCTGTATATTCGTAAGCCGGTACGTTGTCTCGCCCATACGTGGGTCTTTCGTGGTACTGAGAACGACAGCTTGGAGTTCCGAGGAGAACCATTCCTCCGTGACGGTACTTATGGGGCGTTGATTGCCCATTGCACCGGCGGGAATGGTTGTTGTGGTGCGCTTACCCTCGGCGATCACTCCTTCGATAGTCTCTTGTCCCAAAGATTCGGTAGATGTTTGAAAGCGGGATCCCGTAGATACTGAAACTCCCGGGCTCCCAGAAACTTGAATCCCTCCAACCCCTAAGTCTCCAGATACTCGAACTGTTCCGCCCATCCCAAAGATCTTGTTGGTCACGATGCCATCGGCCGGTAGGGATGGCATCTTCCTGGCTATCTTATTCTCCGGCTCCAGAACATAGTCCGAGCCTGAGACGGGATCGCTGATGAAAACCACGCTCTGCGGCTGACTTCCGTTGATGACCAGCGGACCGAACCCCGCGAAGTTCTCTTCTCGGCGCGTGCGGCCTTGACTGTCCCGGTAAATATTTGACGTCATCTTATGGCTGATCTGATTTCCGTCGGTTAACTGCTGCGTCATCTCTGTGCTGGCCGCTGCGGAATAGGGAGCGCCCTTGACCACCTTACCGGGCACCATGGCCCTGAACGACTGAAGGCCGATCTCAACGGGACCCACAGGTTCGGCAACTTGGCCTCCCTGTATGGCTATCTGCTGATCTAACTGCTGAGGTCTCGCGAAAGATGGTTGTGAAAAAACACTGACGGTCCCAGCAAATGCCATGAGCACTCTCGAGATCAATCGAGGACTCCTTCTGTTGCGCTTCATGATGAAATCTCCCCTCAAGTCGATATCTGAAATCCGCATTTACAAATATGCCTAACGCACAAACCGGATCGCCAGCGGCAACCCGTTTTCCCCCACCAACAGGTCCGCAGTGATCTGCTCCGCTGCCCTGTCGCCGTTCAGTGCCATCGGAAACCCAATCCCGGGAAGCGCTGATGCTCGCAATTTAACACGAACAATTTCCCCGCTCATGACGTGATCGGAGCTCTCCGCATACGGCAGCGCGTAAAACGCGGTGACGAATCCTTCGCGATCCGTGCCCTGCGATGGGACACGCGGCTTTGACTTCCTGTTTTTGCGAGTTTCGCGTGGAAGCTTTGCCACCGGTTTAAGTAGTTGCGCGGTCGACTCGTTGGCTGGCTGGACTGGCAGGGGCGCAGCTAAGATTGGCGGCTTTCTCTCGGGAGGGAAAATCCGGTGCCACGACACGACACCAATACTCAACAGTAGCGATGCCGCGATTCCTATTACCACCCAACTCGCAACCGGCCGAGAACGCTGCCTTACCCTCTTCTGCTGCTGAAAAACAATCCGCAGGACTGGTTCGAGTTGAGCAGCCGAGCCTTCCGAATCCATTGTCTCTGCAAGGGTCCGCAGTGTCTTTTCGAGTGACCTAATGTTGGAAAAACGGGCCTCACAACGTGCACAGCGCATGATGTGCTCAAAGGCCTTCGTGCGCAGCTCCTCGTTTGCTGTCTCAGCACGCATGAAATCGTGAATAATACTGTCGCACTCTTGGCATTCCATAATCATTCCTTCAACAACAAGCCCGTTTTCTTACTGCCCTGTCATTGACCGCAACGCTGGACTTAAGTTTTTGGAGCAGCAACTCCCGCCCACGATGTAAGCGAGATCGAACCGTGCCAACCGGGCATCGCATTACCGCCGCGGCATCAACATAATCCAGCTCCTGTAAGTCGCAAAGCACCACCGCTTCCCGATATTTTAGCGGGAGTGAATGAACGGCTTGCCGCAAGTCATCCATCAGCTCAGCGGCTGTCAGCTCCGCGAGTGGGTTGTTCATGTCTGGCGGTAAAGCCTTTTCCAAAGCCGAGGATCCGTTTTCAGGTACCTCGCCGTCGTAGGGCACGTAGGGGCGCTCCCGCTCAAAATGTTGGAGCAGACAATTCCGGGCAATGCCGTACAAAAACGAGCGGACGGATCCTCGGGCTGGATCAAATCGATCCACGTGGTGTATTAGATTAATGAACACTTCCTGCGTAACGTCCTCCGTCGTGATCCTGCTGTTACTCATTCCGAAGACAAACCTGTAAATGTCGGGCTGCCGCCTACGATAGAGCGAAATGAAAGCCTCTTCATCGCCCTCCCGCATCAAATCCACCAGAGCCTCGTCACTGAGATGGGATCTCAAATTCATCCGTCGTTATTCGATGTCACGGCGTTTCTGTCTTATAGTTCAGACGGGGAAGGCAATTAGTTCCAAAATTTCTTCCGCTCATCCCGAAGTAACAAAAACCTGAGACAAGCGCTGGGCACTGCGGCGCCATGGGGAGACACCCATCCCGCCATGCGGAAGGCATCAACTTGGGAAGCTGCTGAGGGCTACTGAACTCGAACGCTCGCCTCGCTGGAGACCAGGGGTATGGAACGTTGTTTCGAGTCGCGGCCATTTACTTGAACGATGGTCAGCTTCGATGTCCCTGGACCGACACCTTTAATCGAAAGCTCCACGAGCGCCCCCGTGCCGTCGACTCCCGGTGTGTTGGGTTGTCTCGTGGCTGAGATGATGGCTTGGCCGCGCTGGTTGTCCAGGTGCTCTACAATGGCGGTCTCCTGTGTCCCACCGGAGAGGAAACCCCCGTTCCGAACCTCTTCCACGGCAAGCACCGCGGGGTCGTACTGCACGAGCATCGGCAGGGAGAAGAGGTCACGCGCACCATCGATCACTAGGGCAATGTTCCGCGACTCTCCTGTGCGCAAGCTGAGCACTTGGGGTTCAAAGCGCAATTGAGTCGGCTGAGAAATGGCCGCATTCGAGGTTGCGGCCGAGGGAGCTTCTGGCGCTGCAGGTTTACCACTTTCCGGTGCCTTCTCTGGCGCCTGCGGAGTCTGGGTTTTCTCAACACTGCGAACCTGAACGTTAGTCTCCGTGCCCGAGTAAATTCCGCGCAGCTTTCTTTCATCAATGTCTGGGAGCCTGACAACGTGCGGTGTCAAAAGAATCAAGATCTCGTCTTCCTGTCGCTCTGTGTTTTCGCCAGAGAAGAAGCGCTTGAGAAGAGGGACTCTCGCAAGGCCTGGCCAGCCAGAGACTGAGCTGGTTTCAGTATGATCGAATAAACCTCCAAGGATATTGACCTCGCCCTCCTTCAGGCGTACATCGTGCTCTATTTTGCGCTGGCTGATAATCGGCTGATCGATGGAACCAATGGTCACATGTCCAGTTACAGACGAGACCTCAACGGATACTTTGATACTGACATCGCCGGATGGATGAATATGCGGGGTCACGTCAACGATGACCCCAACGTCGATATAAGTGAACTGCGTGTTAACGAGAGGGTTGACTCCGGTGGCCGCTGCCGAAAAGCTGCCTGTGGCCACTGGTACGCGGTCACCGATTCGCAACTTGGCCGCTTGCCCATCCAGTATGCGAATCTGGGGATCTTGAATGATCTGAGTGGAACTGTCGCTCAAGAGCGCCTGCGCCGCTGCCCCAGGCAACTGCACGCTATAGTCGCCGCTGGACAGATGCCTCAATTCATTCAGGGGAAGAGTAGTGTTGCCGGAAGATTTTGAAGAATTGCTGAATGCTCGCGGCGTGAATGTCAGTGACGCACTCGTATCTGGAGAGATCCCTAGATGCCGCAAATAGTCTCGTCGTACTTGAAGAACTGAGACTTGAATGACGACTTCAGGCTGCGCCGTATCAATATCGTGAATGAACTTTTCGGCGAGGGCAAGCTTTGCAGGTGTGTCGCGTATGACGATCGCATTTCGACTGTTCATTTGTTGTATCCGCTTCAGGTCAAGCAGTTGGCGCAGCCCAGTGACAACCTCGGTGAGCTCCTGAGGAAGCACGGTGTTGCCCAGATAAAAAGTGCGCAGAACCTGATCCTCGAAATCGCGGCGCTTTTGGGGTTGGTCAGGAACGAAGATAATGATGTTGCTCGTCATTGGCTCCCAAAATGACTTCGCTTCTACGCTTACGACTTCAAGCGCCTGTTCGAGAGTGACATTTGTGAGTTCGATCGAAATACGACGCGCAGGAAAATCAGGGTCGAAGATCACCGTCAATCCAGCCAGCTTTGCAATAGTTTCTATAACGGTTTTTGCATCGTTTGTCATTTTCAGATTGATGGGTGCTTGCGAAAGCGGCATTAGCTCTGGAGGCTTCTCCGCTAATTTGGGTTCCTTGCTGGACGACATATTAAGGAGAGAAGGCGCGGCGGCCGTCCGCGTTGCAGCAATCATGTCGCGGGTCTTCTGAATCTGCTGAGCCGCTATAGGGCTTGCTAAGTCAATAGATTGAGCTTTCTCAAATTCAAACAGGGCGCCATCCAAATCTCCTTTCTCCCTAAGCTTTTGCCCGTTTGAGATGTGTGCCTCCGCGGCCTCGAAAGAAATGCTGGCGACCTTTACCTTGTATTCGACATTGGAAGGCCGGGCTTCGAGAGCTCGCTTGTAATATTCGAGCGCACTGTCGAAATCCTTTCGATTCTCGGCGATCCGGCCGGCCGAGAAAGCATCCTTGCCTTTAGGGCAGCCACTTAAGCCGAGCGTGAGACAAGTAAAGCATGTCAACGCGACGACAAACTTAGCTCTGCCCCCGCTAACGATCCACAGCTTCTCGCTACTCATCGGCAACTCCACGTGGAATGGGCTGTGCATGGTCTGAACACCCGGAGGCCAAAGCAGGCGGGATTGACCATGGCTGGCCTCGACTCGACCGGGCGTTTGTTCGCGACCCTCAGGGCCCTCCGATCTCCGCCACACCGAAGCAGAGTGCAGCGCAAGCAATGGCCACGCAGGAAGTCATGCAGTGGTTCGCTTGCGCCCTCTTCTCTGATTGGCTTCACCCAGATAGGAAGGCATCGGAAGCATGTGCGGTGCTGTTTATAGGGCTTCGCCTTTGGGGGCGTGGTCAAGAATCGTAAAGAATGCGTAAAGCCGTGTATGCAGGCAAACAGAGGAAATGGGCGACGCCGGAGACCCGTTCCAGAGCAAGATAGTGGATTTCCAGAACTCGTCGGAACGGCGGGAATAACGAGCCTCGTTTCGTGCGCCGCCAGGGTCAGTGGACGGGTTCTCTGTTTATCGTGTCTCGCTGATTAGGTTGGCTCACCGACGATTTCGCTCTCATAGGCGGCGCACACACCTGGCGTATATCCTTATCGCCAAATCCAGCTCGGAAGCGGCTTGATTCGCGAATCCGTGTCCGCAAGCCCTCTATCACCGGCGGGATCCGATCGTGAAGAACGCCGCGCACAACGAAAATCATAAGTGCAGCCTCGCCAGGGCTATCGGCGCTTGATGCGATCCCCACACCTTGTACTCCTTGCAATCCCATCAAGGTGCTTGCGTGTTTTGCGTGTACAGCACGGGCTCGGACAATTTCCGAGTCAGGGACCGCACTAAGGCCCGACGCTGGTGGGCCGGACTGCTCCAGCGCGGCGGTTTCTGCGATCGATAGCACAGCATGCTGGGGAAAATTCTCTCCTTCGATGATGCGCGTTCTGACGCCATCCATTTGTGCGGGGAGCTTCCTTCGCCCAGAACCCTGTTCTACAAATAACAGAATCGCCCCCTCGCCCGGATGATCAAGGCTCGCGCCGGCCCCAAGCGCGTGGACTCCAGGACGCGAGAGTAATTCCGAAGCCCATAGATCCCGAGTCTCCTCGGCGCGCTGCAATTCCTGGGAAGAGAGTATCTCGTTTCTGTGTGCCAGACTTGCGGCTGCGCTGACAGCGGCGGACCGGGGTCCTGGCAGACTGCAAGCAGCCACAGGATGAGTATTTGTGGTCCCGACAAACACGGGTTGTTCTCCCGTCGTTGGATCTGCAAGCGCGGGCAGGACGTCAGAAATACTATTGCCGAGTGTATCCGTGTCTGACGAGGCGAGGAGCAGCGCAACGGGATCAGCCGTATCCTGGGTGACGATCATTGAGCCGGAGTCGCCTTCGGCGCTGAATGCTGAGTCGTGAATGTCAACGAGATCGGTGAACGTCGCACTAAACGTAGCGCCGGAGCCGCAGCCCTTTTGGAACTGAATCGAAGCAGTAAGTAAAAGCGTCTCAATCGCCGCAGGCTGTGTGGTACACGTCAGACCCGTGGAACGGCCACTCTTTGCGACAAGACCATTATGTCGGGTGGAATCCAAAAGCGCGGCGAGGGTGATGCCGTGACCGCTGTGGAGAGGCCCGTCGACCGGCAAGCTCCCGTTAGTCGTTCCGCCAAGCTCCAGGATCGTGCCAAGGGCGTCCACTTTTCCCGAAACCACTTGAGCCAGAGCGGCATCCACTAGAGGTTGGCTCGGCGAAGGGTTTTCGAGGTTCACGAACTGGGAGAGATTCGCGACGACCGTCGCCGTCGCGGCGGAGCAACTGGAATCGATGAGACCTGGCTGAATGACGGATTCGCCGATCGAAGCTGAGTCATCCCGAGCGAGGACGTGGCTGTTGCCCAGGATATATTGATTGCCACCGCGGGAAACCAGCGCGCCAAGCGTGCCCCCGCAGCACATGGTGGACGTTGACGTACTCGAATCCATCGCGTTACCGCCAGAAACTCCGAGAGGAATGGGAACATTCTGCTGATTTTGATTTGGCGGAAAGACAGTCACTATCGCGGAACCAGAAATGGTCGCATCAGCCTGGGAAACTGCGGTGATGAGCACTGTCGTTGTTACATTGCTTCTCGTCCCTGACGCGGTCGGCACGGCATGCGGCGCGCTGTATAAACCGGAAGACGAAATTGTGCCCGTGATCGAGCTTCCGCCGGTTACGCCATTCACTTCCCAGGTGACAGTCTGGTTCGAGTTTCCTTGAACTGTCGCCGTCATTTGGAGAGAGCCAAAGGTCTGAACCGACGCAGGATTTGGCGACACGGAGACGCTCATGTTCGCGTGCAGCGTAACGCCCGCCGAAGCCGCCTTGGTTGTATCTACCTGTGAAACCGCTGTTACGCTCACGGTAGCGGGAAGTGTTCCGCTATAGGTGCTGGGCGCGGTGTAGAGCCCCGTGGACGAGATTGTACCCACGGAAGAATTTCCCCCCGTGATGCCTCCCGCCTGCCAGGTGACCGCGCTGTTGGTCGATCCCGTGACACTTGCGGTGAACTGTTGCGTCTTCCCAAGCTGGAGATTCGCGCTCGTCGGTGAAACGGACACCAACACATCGGAAGTCAGAGTGACAGCAGCGTTCGCAATATCTGCTGTATTTGCTTGGGAGACAACCGTAACTGTCACCGTGGGCGGATTTGGCACGGCCGCCGGCGGTTTATAGAGCCCGGTGCTCGAAATTGTTCCGGTCGTTGAATTTCCGCCAGAGATGCCATTGACTTCCCACGTCACGCTTGAGTTGGTCGTACCAGAAGTAGTTGCAATGAACTGCTGCTCGCCGGTCAGTCCCAGAGTCACAACCGAGGGAGAGATCGTTATCGTCACATTAGGGAGAGTCGTGCTCCCCGCTCCTCCACATCCCAGGAGCGAGCTGACAACTAACATACAGAAAAACGCAAACAGTGGGCTACGGACCGAGATCTGTTTCGAGCCTCTGAAACCAGGTTTTGCATTGAGCCGGTGAACGCCAGAAGGATCGCCCAACGCGCTCCATTGTGCGCGGCGGCAAAAGGCGACGGATAAGCATCTGATTAAGAGTGTGACGGTCCGGAACGGCACGGGCCCGAAGGGGTTTGGGGGTTCCTTGGGCGGGAGGTCGCTTCGGACCGCCAGCTCTTGTTTACCTCCTTTCTTTGTCCCAAAAGCCAGATATGCGAACGGGGGACAATCAAGGGCGCCAGAAAACCGGACGTCCATCGTCCTTGGCGTCAAAAACCGTAGGGATTTGTACGGACCTTCGTAGTATGCCGACTGTGGTTTCACGATTTTCATTTCAGCGTGGTAGCGGCACGATCAGGACGCGATTATTGTTCTGGTCCACGATCACAGCCTGGTTCGTCCACGGGTGCACCGCGATGCCGAATTGCTGTGAAGCAGCGATGGGCAAGATGGCCTTGACCGTCTTCGTCAGGAAATCCATGACCGAAATCGTCGAGCTGGTCGTGTTCGCCGTTACCAAGGTGCCGCTTCTATAGTTGTAATCGAGCGACGTGGGATTGATTCCCACGGCGGTAAAGGTCACCGAATAGGTTGCCGAAGCCGGGTCCGTTGTACTTGCCGTGATAATCCCGAAATTGTTGTTCAGGCTGGACGTTATCAGGAATGCGTCCGAATCAGGATCATAAATTCCTCCCGTTGGGAGCTGAAATCCCGTCACCCGGTCCAGCACCTGTTTGGTATCTAGATTGACGATGACCACCGCGTTCGAGCCCGCTTCCGCCACGGCCGCAATATTGCGAGTGGGGTCGATGGCTACAGCAGACGGCCCAACATCCAATGCTAGGGCCGTAGCCGTTCCGGGATTCGTCGCGTCAAAGAAACTGATCTGCTTTGCATTGCTGTCTGCAACCACGGCCAGGCCTGTGCCGGGATGTATCGCGACTCCGATCGGCTTTGAAGTGCCCGAACTGGGAGCCACGTTGACCGTAGCGCCCACCGCCCGCTGGTCCAGATTGATTATGGAGACCGTGTCGCTGTCTGTGTTGGTCACTGCAGCAACGCCAACACGCGAAGAAACCGCCACTCCCGTAGGAGTCGTTCCCACGGTCAGCGTCGCCATGATGCTAAGGCTGTTCAGATCGATCAAAGAGACCGTCTTGTCCCCGGAGTTGGTCACCAGCGCCACATCGCGCTCCGGGTCAATGGCCACGGCGCGCGGCGAATGGCCCACGGGAATCGCCTGCATCACCGTGAAGTCCTCAGCGTTGGAAACGGTACCGTCGGGATTGCGGACGTCGACAAGGTAGCGGCGGGGAGCCGACAACAGGGACGACGGAAGCGTCGCTGTGAGCATGCGCGGACTAACGTAGGTCGTTTGCAGAAGGGTCTCGCTGAGACGTGCAACGGAACCCGAGACAAAGCCGTTTCCCACGATCGTTAACGTTTCGCTAGAAGTGCTCGTAAGCGTGCTGAACGGGCTCATCTGTGTGATTTGCAGCGGGCGGAGCGTGGCCATTTGGAGCACGGATACCGTGTTGCTTCCCTGGTTCACCACGAGCGCGACGTTATTTACCGGATCAATCGCCACGGCTGTGGGCTTCGTGCCCACGGTGACCTGCTCCAGCCGCTGGGGCTGCTGCAGGTCGAGAACCGATGCCTGATTGCCCACGGAATTTACCGTCACGGCGATATTCGTCAGTGGATTTACTGCGCTTGCCGTCGTTCCCGATTCGAGGGTTATGGTGCTGCTTACCGTCTGGTTCAGCAGACTCATGAGCGACACGGACGTGGATGTCGGGTCGCACAGTATGGCGATTTCCGTCCGCGGATTGATGCTTACTCCCCGCATGTTCTGGTTTACGGACACGGTAACCAGCGGAGCGGCTGCGCTTACCGTGCCGTTTCCACTGGTCGCGTCCGATCCCGTCTGCGTATACGTGAAGCTCGTGCTCGAAGGCACCGTTGTGACGGTAAATGTTCCATCGAAGGAAGCATCATCCACGCCCGCGATCGTAACTTGCTCGTTCACCGTCAGCCCATGAGCGGCCGTCGTGGTAATGGTCACAGTGTTGCTGCTGCGTTTTGCTCCGTTCGAGGACGGCACCGCGATCAAGCTCACGACCTCTTGTCCGCCTCCGTTCAAATCGACAAACGATACCCCGCCGTTTCCGCCGGGCGTGACAATGCCCCAATTGAGTCGCGGGTCGACGGCCACTTGCGGATTCGATCCCGTCAGAGTGATCTGGCTCGTCGCCGAAACCGCAAGCTTGTCGAGGTCGATGATCGTCGCTTGCGTCGAGTTCTGGTAAACCACAAGAGCTTTTCCAGTAAGAGGATTCACTCCCACGGCATACGGCAGCAGGCCGAGGAACGTCCCGCTTCCGCTCACTGCCGTGGTCAGCGTGGTTTTCACGACCGGAGGCGAAACGGATAAATCCACGATCGAAACGTTGTTGCTTCCATTGTTGGTCACTACCGCCAGATTTCTCGCGTTGTCGATCGCCACCGAGGTCGGCGCTGTTCCCACTGTTACCGTCGAGCCGAGTTGCGCCGGCGCAGTGGAATTCCCGGTTAACTGGATGACGGTCAGCGAGTTCGAATCGTGATTTGCAACCAAAGCAACACCGGTCGCGGTGTTGACGGCGACCGACATGGGATTCTGGCCTACGGAAAGGACTGCTGGAATTGCCGGCGGCGCCGGCGTTGGCTCCACCGCTATGTTGGCCGCTGCAATCTCTTGCGGTAGCAGCGGATTTCTCACCTTGACGGAGAAGAGCCCCGCTGCGGTGAGGTCTTGCGCCGTGAGTGGCACGAGGATTTGCCGACTGTTTTCCACGGTAAGACTGTGCGAAACATCGCTAAACTCCGCTGTCGTTGCTGGGTTGTAATAGCCCCCGTCAAAAGTGAAGTTTACGTTGCTACCATTCAAGATCGTGCTGTCCGGCGAAGAACTGATCAGCGTTGGCGGCGCTTGAGTCACAGTCAAGCGGACAATGCTTGAGAGAGCCAGATTCTGTTGCGATTGAACATCGATGAAGACCGTGCCCGGTGAAGTCAGGAAAGTCCCCGGGACTCGCGCACGCAGCACTCCCCTCGAGAGGAAGCTGGTCGCAACCGGAGTGCCATTTGCCCTCACTTGGTCGGTGCTCACGAACTTACTTCCCGTGAGGTAGATGTCTTCAAGCAATGATCCTTGAGGCACAATCGTGGGGTTGATGGTGGATAAGGTCGGCGCATTCGCGGGAACGACCGTCACATTTGCCGTCCCAAAGCTATTGCTGTCGGCTTGCAAGACGGCTTTCACCACGAAGGTCTGCTGACTCCCGATCGTTTGTGGCGCAAAGTAGAGCCCCGTCTGGCTTATGGTTCCTGTCGTCGAATTACCGCCCTGGACATCACTCACCTTCCAGTTGACCGCCGTGGACGTTGTTGAGTTGCCAACTACGTTGGTGACGGTGTCCGTGAATTGATACTGATCTCCTGCATTTATAGTTACGTTGGAGGGTGAGACCGTGACTTTAGCCCCGGAGTCTATGGTCACCGTTGCGGACGCCGTCTTTGAGGTGTCCGCAACGCTTGTGGCCGTCACGCTCACGGAGCTGGGATTGAGCGCGTTCACTGGTGCTGTGTATAGCCCCAGGGTCGACACTGTCCCCACTGAGGTGTTGCCCCCGTTGACGCCATTCACGGTCCACGTCACGTTCGTGTTGCTGTTGCCCGTCACGGTCGCCGTGAATTGCTGCGTTTGTCCCAGACGGACCGTCGCCGTCGTGGGACTGATCGTTACTGCCACTGTCTGCTTGCCACTTCCGCAGCCGCTGTGCCAAATCATCGTTCCGACAATCGCAGCACTGAACCACAGGCGTCGCATTGCGCCTCCTCCCACGAAACTTAACTTTCCGCTGCACATGGCTCTGTCTCCCCCATCCCCGCCGCGTAGGACGGGAGATCCTCTAAAATGTCCGGCTCACCGTAAATCGAAAGGTGCTGCGTCTTTCGCGAAACTGGATGGTTTGCTGAGTGCTCAGCAGATTGTCGAGAGTTGGAACGATGTACTGATTGTAGACATTCGGCGGAAGCGAATTCTTAAGCGAATCCGAAAGATAAAACGTCCCGTTAGGAGCGATCACCGTATGCGAGTAGAGATCGGGATTGAAAGCCCAATAGATGCGAAAGGGCGCCTGCAAAATCGGCAACTGCACGATAAACTCAACCCCCGTGGATGTGCGAGGCGCGAAATTTGATCCCGGCGCCAGTTGCAATGAGTCGCTGATGGAGGTGTTGGGAAATGTTGAACGCAACTGCGCCAGGCCGGCGGAATCAAGTTTCAACTGGCTCCGGCGGAGAATCCCGTTGATCCCGGCATCGAAAAATAGCGACATAGAAACTGGCCCAGCCAGCGGAATGCGGTATTCCGCGTTTCCCACCGCTTGGGTGTCACCACCGGGGTAAACAATCGTGTAGGTCAAAAGGGGTACGCCAATGGTTCGTGAGATTGGGGATCCTGAGCCATTGAGGATACCGGGGACGTTGAACGTCACCGACGTGTTGGAGGCGACGGGAACGAACGTGATCGGTGAAATTGTACGGATGTCGAAACCCCGGACGCTGTCGTCACCGCCGGTAAAAAACCGTTGATACGGAGAAGGCTCGACACCGCCGTAACCCGTGGTGAAGGCGGTCAGGAGGTGGAAGCCCAGCACATTCCGCTTGTGATTGACGGGTCGAAAATACTTGGCATCAAACACTTGTGTGATGGACCTCGCGTTACCTCCCAGCCCCTCAATCCCGACGGAGTAAAAGAGACTCTTGCCATGCGTCGGATTGACCGGATTGTCCACAGTGTTGTAAGTGAGCGTTGGCGTGATTTTGCTGGACCGGATGCCACGTAATGCTGCTGGTCCAGCAAAGCTTCTATACTGGAGTGTCTGAAAGAGCACCTGAGCCGCATTCGTCGTCGCATCGATGCTGGTGAGCGTGTAGCCGTAGGTAATTCCGAGCCTCGTAAAGGAGAAGCGCTTGATCGGGTAACTCGCGAAAGCCGTAAACCCCTTGCTGTTCTGTGTGTAGTTCTGCGCTGAGGCCGGGTTAATGCTGACCTGCTGGTTTTGGAGGATCGACAATTCCTGCTGCTGATTATATTTGTAGCGGCTATCGAAGATGGTGAAGCTGGTCGAAATTGGCCGGTCGAAAAGATATGGCTCGGTGAAGCCGAAAAGAAAGTTGGTTTGCCGATCACCCAATTGAGCGGAAAAATTCAGCGTCTCACCCAGACCGAGAAAGTTGTTGGTTTGATAGGTAAGTCCGACGAAGCCCCCGGCCAGTCCACTCAATCCCCCTTGCAAACCGATCGACTGTTTGCCCTTTTCTTTTAACTTTAAGTTGAGGTCGACGGTGCCATTCTTGCTGTCTCGATTGATCTCCACAGCCTTGTCTGCTTCGATCTTGTCGAAATAATCTAGCTGATTCAGCCGCAGGATGCTGATTTCCCAGGCACGTTTGTTGAAAAGCTGGCCCTCGTCGAGCAGGAGCTCGCGCCGGATTACCTTGTCGCGCGTAGTGGTGTTTCCTACAAACTCGATGCGCCGGACGTAGTATTGCTTCTGCTCGTCGAACCGCAAGGTGAGGTTGACGACCTTCCTTGCCTCGTCGATTTCCGTGTCGGGTTCCGGCGTGAAGTCAATGAAGCCGTATTCGCCGTAGATCTTGCCGTAGGTCTCCAAGGCCTTGCGGACTTTTTCGGTCGAGAAGATGTCTCCTTGCTTGAGCGGGAAGGCGCTCTTCAACGCATCGACCTTGAGGGAAAGGGACTTGTCTGGATCGGAGCTTACGATCTTAAGGGCGCCCATGTGGTAGCGGTCACCCTCCTCGATGGGTATGGTGATATTGATGGCCCTGCCTTGGCTGTGACCGGTGAGAGGAATCCCGAGGCGATAGGACTGGAATTCGATGTTTTCGAGAATGGGCTGGCCGACGGAAACCTTGAAATAGCCGTTGTCTCGATACAAGCTGCGAATGCCAACTTCGAGGTCCTCGCTCAATTTTTCGCGATCGTAGGTCTTTGTCAGAACTGGGAGATACCAGAAGTAAAGAGGAATCGCATAGGGCCGGTCGTGGCGCATGACGCGGATCAGCTTGCGGTCGCTGAAGGCATGATTTCCGCTGAATTTGATTTTGCCGACTTTGACCTTCGGCCCCTCTTCGACTTTGAAGATCAGAATGACGGCGTTGCTCGACTGGATCCGCTCGTATTGCGGCGTAATCTTGGCGAATTGACGCCCGTGTTCCCCGAGCAGGTCGGCCAGGACGACCTGGGCTTTCTTGATCTTTGTGGGGTCGAACTGGCTCTCGACGGTGAGGCCAACCTTGCGCTCCTTGAAGCGGTCGAGAATGTCGGACTCTGAGACCGAATGAACGCCCTCGTAGCGGATGCGGCGGATGACCGGCCGCTCTTTCACCTCGAAGATGATAATCTTTGCTTCTGCACGCTCGGTCGAGTCCTCGATTCGCAGCTTTATATCCTCAAAAAACTGCGTGTTCCACAGAGCATGGAAGTCGCGGCGCAAGGTCTCCTCGTTGAACGTATCCCCCTCGCGGCTAAAGATGCGTGCCTTCAAGGTGTCGGTCCGCAGGCGGCGGTTTCCCAGGAATTCGATGCGCACAATAACCTCTTGCCTCTTGTCGAGTGACGCTTGCTGCATGGAGCTCACGGCGTTCTGCTGGGCAAGACAAGAGAGACACAGCGCGTACGACCCCAAGAGTAGGGTCGTCGCAGTGCAGCCGCGGCAGAAATGAAACTTGATACATCTCCGGATAAACGAAAAGCGGGACGGCACCTGAACGTTTCCCCCGGTGCAACGCTTTAAGGAAGGTGGCCGTCTTGGCATTCGTCGGAGGCTCGGCTAACCACACCTCGACCATACGAAAGCCCAAGGTCAAGTAATTCAAGATCGGTCAAGCAGGCGTAAAGAAGTGCAAAAATCCCGGCAAGCCAATTTACAATCGTTTACAAAGACG
>Ga0066695_10000063_pt1 | contig 19919 bp, 17 predicted proteins | sample GraSoiAngelo_144_FD_66452 | JGI IMG/M metagenome (GOLD analysis project Ga0066695, IMG submission 66452) | Grasslands soil microbial communities from the Angelo Coastal Reserve, California, USA - 14_1009_02_40cm | ecosystem: Environmental > Terrestrial > Soil > Grasslands | place: USA...
TGAGGAGCATTGGCGTCGACAGTCGCGCCAGGTTGAATTTGGTGCAAGGTAACCGCGTAGGACATTAAGTCCACCGGCCCTCAATAACATCAGACAATATATGTCATATAAAGTCGACAGATGTTGGTGCCGATTGCCCACGAAATCGGCACCAACACCAGTCGAAGCCTACCCGTTTCTCTCGCGGTGCTGCTTGTTCCTGCTTTCGGGTCCGTCGTCATCAACTCTCGGAGCGATTGGCTCCAATTTAAACGCACGCCGTTTGATCATGGGAAGCTCCGGTAGGCCCAACTCTGCATTTGCGATCGTGCCGGACCTAAAACCGCTTACAATCGCTTAGTTGTCTCATGAGAGCCCACCGAAACGTCTAATTGATAGGGATAAACCGTAGTTTCTACTGTCATTACATATACAGCCTTACCGCGCGAACGGGTCCACTTGGTCGCCCGATGTGGCGTTCTCAAGTGACCAGGCTTGCAAATTTTCCATAGCCAAATTCCAATCAATTCGCCGACATCCCTGCCGCGTCGGCTAAATCACAGCGTGCTAACGCCAGAAGGCAATGTCTCTGCCTCCCTCGCCCTTGACGTTACCATCGGGAATGTTAGCATCGCCGGAACTTTGACTTTAACCTGAAAAACATCATGAATACCTTCCGCAGCGCCTTCATCTTTTGTCTCACGCTTGGCCTTCTTCTGATTTTCGGCTCACTAAAACCGAGTCATGGGGCGCAGCAGGAAATCTCGGGCAGTGTCCAAGAGATGATGTCACCGGAGGAGTTCAGGGCGGCAGGCCTAAATAAGTTGTCGCCGGGAGAGCTGCAAAAGCTCGATGCCTGGTTGCGAGGTTATCGGCAAGCCGCCGAAAAGAAAGCTACTTCGCGCGCAGAGCGCACAAAGCTCGATCTTCTTGTGAGCCGTGTGGATGGTTCCTTTGACGGATTGACCGGCAGGACAGTGATTCGTTTGGAAGACGGAACAGTATGGAAGCAGGCAAATGCTGACGACCGATTTCGTCCTCGAGTAACTGATCACCCTGCAGCCGCTGTCATTCACTCGTTGTTTGGTTATAAAATGCGCATTGAAGGGACACCGGAATTTTATGTCGATCCGGTGCGCAACCCTTAGCTTGCGCTACGCGGCTCCGGGGTGCTGGCGGCGGGCAGCAATCGCGCCAAACCGAACTCTGCGTGTATTAGTTGGGCCGCGCGCTCCGCGTCTTTTTCATCGATAATGACCGCGATTTTGATCTCCGAGGTGGAGACCAACTGAATATTGATCCCACCTCGACCCAGGCATTCGAACATTCGCGCGGCTACACCGGAATGTGATCGCATCCCAATCCCGACGACGCTCAATTTGGCGACGCTGCCTGCGGTGTTCAAGCGTTTCGCGCCCACTTCGCTCACCACCGGCATCAAAATTTTTCGGGCATTCTCCAATTCGTCCTGGTGAATCGTGAACGAAATGTCGGTCGTTCCGCCGATCGAGGCATTTTGCACAATCATGTCCACGATGATGTGCGCCGCAGCAACATTCGAAAAGATCCGGCCGGCAACGCCTGGTTCGTCCCGTACCCCGGCGATCGTGAGTTTTGCCTGGTGGCGGTCGAGACTAATGCCACGAATAACCACGTCTTCCATGCTCGGGGTCGCTTCCTTGGCAATTGTTCCGATGCTCGTTTTGAAACTCGACCGCACCTCGAATTCGACTCCGAATTTTTTTGCAAACTCCACCGCCCGCGATTGCATCACCTTCGACCCGGCACTAGCCATCTCGAGCAACTCGTCATAGGCAAGCTCGTCGAGTTTTTTTGCGTCAGTCACGATGTGCGGATCACACGTGAAGACACCATCGACATCGGTAAAAATCTGGCAGACATCCGCGTTCAGAGCCCCGGCCAGCGCGACCGCCGTCAGGTCCGACCCGCCCCGACCAAGCGTTGTTGTTTCTCCTTCCGGCGTCTGACCTTGGAAACCGGCAACGATGACGATGTAATCGTCCGACAACAACTCATGAATTTGCTTTGGACTGATGTTTGCGATCCGGGCGTTAGTGTGGTTGCGGTCGGTTAAAATTCCTGCTTGGGCACCTGTCAATGAAATCGCTCTCCCACCGAGCGCGTTGACTGCCATAACGGTTAGGGCGACAGCCGCATGCTCGCCGGTTGCAAGCAGAATATCGAGTTCACGCTCGGTCGGATGCGGTGAGATTTCGCGCGCCAGTTTGATCAGTTCATCAGTCACTCCCGCCATCGCCGAGATCACCGCCACCACGCGGCATCCTTCGCGTTGTGTCTCAACGAGCCGACGCGCCACGTTGCGGATTCGCTCAGGAGTCCCGACCGAAGTGCCGCCGTATTTTTGAACAACCAGGCGCATGTCAGGAGTCAATTATGGAGCAACAACGCGAACTGCGAAACGGCATCGTTTCCCCCTTTAGAATCGAGCATGTCAACTATGGTTGCCCTAGAGTCCGATCGCGCGCCGTACATCGTTTACGGTCGCCGCGACTGGCTCCACCCTTCCCATTCGCTGCATGATTACATCGGGATCTTTCAATCCATGTCCGGTAACGGTGCAAACAATCCGCCTTCCTTCCGGAATTTCTTTGAATGAATACGCCGCCTCCTGTGAGTTGCAGCATTTGAAAAATCCAGCAATGGCCGCCGCGCTCGCGGGTTCGACAAGAATTCCTTCGTGCCGCGCCAGCCATATTTGTGCAGCGACAATCTCTTCATCGGGAATAATATCGACAGCCCCACTGGATTCGGCGATCGCCGCGCGGGCTTGCTTCCAGCTCGCCGGATTGCCGATTCGAATGGCGGACGCAATCGTTTCCGGTTTATTGATGATTCGGTCGTGAAAAATCGGCGCCGCGCAAGCGGCTTGGAAACCAATCATCGCCGGTAACTTCGTTGATCTTTGGCGCGATTGATATTGCCGGTACCCCGTCCAATACGCGGTGATGTTTCCGGCGTTACCGAGCGGCAGCAAATGAAAATCGGGCGCATCTCCCATCACATCGACAATCTCAAACGCAGCGGTCTTTTGACCGGCAATCCGATTGGGATTGATCGAGTTCACCACGATAAAATCATCGCGTTCGCCGATCTCGCGCACGATTCGAAGCGCATCGTCAAAATTGCCATCAATAGCAACGATTTTTGCGCCGCAAGCAAAAGCCTGCAGCAATTTGCCGCTCGCAATTTTTCCCGCAGGCAAAACCACTACGCACGAAATTCCGGCGCGCGACGCATACGCCGCCGCGGAAGCCGAAGTATTTCCCGTTGAAGCGCAGATGATAGCGTTTGCCTTGCCCTCCATCGCTTTGGAGACAGCCAAGGTCATGCCGCGATCCTTGAAGGAACAAGTCGGATTGATGCCTTCGTTCTTCACAAAAACATCGCAGCCACGACCGATCCGCTTACTTAGTCGTGAAGAATAGATGAGCGGCGTGTCCCCTTCGCCCAGAGAAACGATCGGCGTCGATTCAGAAACCGGCAGATATTCGCGGTACTGCTCGATCACTCCCCTGCCCCGCTTCAGCTTTGATCTTGTCGCGTCCATCAACATTTCTATTCGAAGCAAATCCGCGCGATTGTCGATCTGTAAGTGCGGTTGTAAGATCAAAGCCGTATGCCTGTACTCAGCAAAGAAGATAAGCTGCGACTCTTAACCACGATTCTGGAGAGCCGGCATGCAGACCTACGCGAGCAGAATTTGAATCGCCAGGGCAAAGGACACTTTCACGTTTCCGGAATGGGCCACGAAGCGCTAGCAGCGGTTTCATTTCTCATGGAGCCGGATGATTACATGGTCCCATATTATCGCGATCGCGGGCTTATTCTTGGTCGCGGGATGACGACACGCCAACTTGGTTTCGAATATTTCGCCAAACGCAATACCGGAAGCGGCGGGCGGCAGATGCCATCGCATTACAGCCACGCGGATTTACATATTTGGAGTGTGCCGACGCCAACTGGTTCACAGCTTCTCCCTGCATGCGGGATTGCTTGGGGAATCCAGCTCGATGGCAAAAAAAATCTTGTTGTTACGACAGTCGGCGACGCCGCGACCCGACAAGGCGATTTCTTCGAGGCTATTTCTTTCGCAAAAGAAAAAAAATTACCTGTTCTCTTCGTCGTTGAAGACAACGGCTATGGCATCAGCATGCCCACACGGGAGACGAATCCGCTCGTGCTCGGCGTGCTTCAAGCCAGCGATTGGCAGCAAATCGATGGTCGCGATGTCCAGAAACTCTACGACGCAGCAAGCGTGGCGATGGAGGGAATCCGTGCTGGCAAAGGCCCGGCGTTTTTCTGGATTAAGATGGAGCGGCTTTCCAGTCACACCAGTTCGGACGACCAAAAACTTTATCGCAGCCCGGAAGAATTACGGGAACTCGAGAAATGCGATCCACTGAAATGCTGGAAGGATCAACTGATCGAGGAAGGTGTAATCACCGCCGAGGAATTTGTAAAGATGGATACGGAAATAAAGGAACGTATCCGCCGGGAGTACAGTGATGCAGAGAAGGCCGAGGATCCGTCGCCTAATGAGCTTCTCGCGAATGTCGCGAAACCGCCGCAAAGGATTGATAAAGAAATCCTGCCGGCAGGGAAATACCGCATCGGTGACACCGTAAACAAAACATTGCGCGCTGGTCTCGAAGAAGATCCGCGACGCATCATCTTCGGCGAAGACATTGAAGATCCAAAAGGCGGCGTGTTTCGCCTTACGCAAAAGCTTTCAACCGAGTTCCCGAAACAAGTCTTCAATTCGCCGCTCGCTGAGTCAACCATTCTCGGTGTTGCCTGCGGCCTAGCCTCCTACGGCAAACGCCCGGTCTTTGAGTTGCAATTTATCGATTTCATTTATCCAGGATTCAACCAGCTCGTCACCAATATCTCGACCTTGCGCTGGCGATCCTTCGGCAATTGGAAATGCCCTGCCGTGATTTATGCGCCGTATGGTGCATATCTGCCCGGCGGCAGCTTGTGGCACAGTCAGGCGAACGAATCGGCGCTCGCACATTATCCCGGTCTGAGCATCGTCATTCCGAGCACGCCCAAAGACGCAGCTGGATTGCTTTGGACATCGATGCATGCCGAGGATCCCGTGATCTTTCTGATTCCCAAACATCTGCTCTGGGCCGAACACGAATATGCAGAGCCAATTCGTGCTGTCCCGTTGGGTCAGGCTTGCAGGCGCACGAGGGGCTCTGACCTCACGCTGGTTGCATGGGGCAACACGATCGAGAAATCTCTCGAAGCAATCGCGAGAATCGAACACGAAATGAGCGTGGAGTTGATCGATCTGCGTTCGATCATGCCCTGGGACCGCGACACGATTGAGGAATCAGTGCAAAAAACCCGGCGGCTCGTGGTTGTGCAGGAAGACACCGAAAATTGCAGCGTGGGTCAGATGATCATTTCGCATGTGACCGGCAAACCGGAACTTTGGAATGAGATGATCAGCCCGCCGATTCTCGTCAGCAAAGCCAACGTCATGATTGGCTACAATCCGATCTACGAATACTGTGCGCTGCCAGATGTGGAGCGTATCGTCGCCGCACTCAAACGCTCTGTTGCAAAAAAACAGGAACGCGCAGTTGCCGTAGAGGCGGCTGTCCCCAGCGGCAAAGAAGCCGAGATTGTGCGTGAGGCCACCCGCCCCTACACCGCAGGCATGGGCAAGCAACGCGCGCAAAGCATCATCGTCCCGGTGATGGGCGAAGGAATTCGGAACGCCAAAATTGTTTCGCTTTTGAAAAAACAGGGGGACGCTATCGCACTTGACGATCCACTTTGTGAAGTTGAGACCGACAAAGCGGTCTATCCAATAGAGTCGTCGTTCGCCGGCGTAATGGGCGAATGGAAAACAAAAGTAGGTGAAACGGTCGAGATCGGTCAGGAACTCGGTACTATTCTCACCGGTGAAGCGTCGCCCGCGGATCAATTTCAAGCTACAGCAAAGGCTTCAGGCGATGGTGTAGAGGCGGCTGTCCCCAGCCGCAAAGAGACGCGACCTGCGCCTGAGGACACGCGCTCCTACACCAGAATTGCACCTGCCCTTTCGCCCACGATCACGCGCAAACTGAGCCACGTGATTCCTGCTAACTTGCAAATCGATGCGCGCTGGGATGCAATTCGCAAGGCGCGCGATGCAGCTAAAAAGAAAAATGGAAAGAACGCCCCCTCGCCTTCCGTGATGATCGCGTGGGCAGTCGTGCGCGCCATGGAAAAACACGCGCCGTTCCGTCGATTAGTTCTCGAAAACGATCAGATCATCGAAAACGATAATTTCGATCTCGGCGTTGCGGTTGCCCTGGAAGGCGATCGCCTCGCCACTGCGGTCATTGTCGATGCAAACAAGAAAAGCTGGCCTGAATTTGTAAAGATTTATAGCGCTACTGTCGATGCAACCCGTAGCGGCCGTGTCGATGCCATGAACGCACCGGTCGTGATCACAAGTCTCGGCGCGTTTGGCGTGAAAGCCGGCGCGCCGATTGTAGTGCCGCCATCGATCGGCACGCTTTTCGTCGGCACAGCCCATCGCGAATTGATTCCAAACGGGAAGAAAAACGAAACCGCCGAAGTCGTCACGCTTTCACTTACGTTCGATCACCGCGTCGTTAACGGCGCCGGGGCGGCCAACTTCGTCCACGAAATCAAAGAGCAGATCGAGGATTTCAAAGTTCCGTCTGGAGAGGCGAGCACAACTGCGTCCGCGGATCAGCGCTGAGCACTGTGTCGTCAGTTACGTCCAAAATGCTCTTTCGGTTCGTAGCTTTAGTACGTCAATTCTCATGACCCAACTAATCAATTTCACCGGGAGCGAATCTTATGGCAGGAAAACTTGATGGGAAAAAAGTGGCCATCCTTGTGGCGGATGGTTTTGAGCAAGTGGAAATGACAAAGCCGCGTCAGGCACTCGATGAAGCTGGCGCAGAAACGAAAATCGTTTCGCTAAAGTCCGGCAAAATCCAGGGCATGCATCATGCCGACAAAGGTGACAGGTTCGATGTCGATCTTGCAGTGGACCAAGCGCGCCCCGAAGAATTCGACGCACTCATGATTCCGGGTGGGTTGTTAAATCCTGATGCGTTGCGAGCAAATGAGAATGCGCTTGAATTTACGCGTCATTTCCTCCGCGAGGGAAAACCGGTGGCGACCATCTGCCATGGACCGCAAGTGCTCATCAGCGCGGGTCTGGTCCGCGGCAGAACCATGACCTCTTGGCCCGCAATCAAGGCGGACATGCTCAACGCCGGAGCAAATTGGGTCAACGAGGAAGTCGTGGTCGATAATGGACTCGTCAGCAGTCGGAAGTCAGATGACATTCGAGCGTTTAACAAGAAGATGATCGAGGAATTCTCCGAAGGCCGGCATAAAGCTATGGCCACGGCAGGGTTAGTTGTGCTCGAAACTTAGCGATCCCTATTGGCACGGCTGCTGGCAGGTGCGTTTGATTGCCAATGCCGTAACATAGCGCAGGCACCCTGCCTGCCGTCAGCGCCCCAGGCTGAAGCATGCTCGACCAAACAGGCAAGATGCCTGTGTCACACATCCGGGCCAAATTGCTTGCAAGTTTGGCTGAGGCTTTCACCTTTTGACGTCACTCCCGCCTTATGACGACTGCCAACAAAATCACAGTTGTCCGGATTTTGATGATTCCGGCTTTCGTCACGATGGCTATCTATTATGGGCAAAGCATCCAACGGGGCGCGCCTCTGGAGTGGCAACGCTTCACGGCCATCGCCATTTTCCTGATCGCTGCAGTGAGCGATGGCCTGGACGGGTTCGTAGCTCGCCGCTACAATCAGAGGAGCTCGCTTGGAGTCATTCTCGATCCGATTGCTGACAAAGGCTTGCTTCTGAGCGGCATCATCACGCTAAGCATCAGCAACTGGAGCGAAATTGATCCTGATTACGGGAGATTTCCAGCATGGTTTCCTGTTCTTGTCATCTCGCGCGATGCCGTCATCCTCGTTGGCGCCATGGTGTTATATTTGCTTAACGGCAAGGTGCAGGTGAAACCACGGTGGCCTGGGAAAGTCGCAACTGTTTCGCAAATGATCGCGATTGGATGGGTGATGTTGCAATTTCACTTTATTCCTCTGTTCTACATCGTGATCGGTGCTGGATTGTTCACGCTTGTTTCCGGCGTTGTTTACGTTTCGGACGGAGTGCGACAGCTGCAAGCTGAAGGGCACGCCCACGCGACAAAACATTGAGGCCAGCGTTTTCGCGCGATGAACGGCACGAACAAATCGCCGAATGTCGCGATCGTGGGACGGCCCAACGTGGGCAAATCGGCGCTATTTAATCGCCTGATTGGTCGCCGCATCGCCATCGTGCACGATCAACCTGGGATAACGCGCGATCGAATCTCGGCTGTCTGTACGCGCGGCACTCAGCCATTTGTCGTATGGGATACCGGCGGCGTTGCCGGCGTAGGCGAGTCCAAATTGACCACGCAGGTTCGCCGCGCAGTCGAAGGAGCCATTCGAGAGAGCGACATTCTGCTTTTTATCGTTGACGCAAAACATGGCTTGTCTCCGGTCGATCAGGAACTCGCCCGCATGCTGCGCAAATCACGTAAGCCGGTCGTGCTTGTCATTAATAAGATCGACAATGACAAACAGGAAAATCTGGTAGCAGATTTCGCGTCGCTCGGATTTTCACGGAGCCAATCTGTTAGTGCCGAACACAATCGCGGAATCTCGGAATTACTCCGGGCAATAGATCAACTTGTCCCTTTGTCCTTCGCTTCGGCAGAAATCAAATACGGAACATCACACATCAAACATCCTCTCGCCATCGCGATCATCGGCCGGCCAAATGTCGGCAAATCTTCGCTGATCAATTCGATTGTGCGAAGCGAGCGCGCCATTGTGAGCGAGCTGCCGGGAACAACGCGCGACGCCGTCGATATCTCTTATCAGCGGGACGGTCAGGAATTTCTCTTTATCGATACCGCCGGGATCCGCAGACGTAGTAAACATTCCAGTTCAGTCGAAGTCTTCAGCGTGATGCGCGCGGAACGGAGCATTCGTCGCGCCGACCTTTGCGTGCTCATTGTCGATCTTACGATGGGGGTGACGGCGCAGGACAAACGGATTGCCGGATTAATTCAAAAGGCGCGCAAACCAGCAATTGTTGTTTTGAACAAGTGGGATTTGATCAAACCGAAACGCAAGGAAAAGCAGACGATGGCGCAACTTGTAGATGAAACGCGCGCGCGAATTTTCTTTCTCGATTACGCGCCTGCCTTGATTGCGTCCGCGCTTACGGGCGAAAACATCGGCAAATTGTTTACGCTCATAGAACACGTTCGACGTGCAGCGCAGCAGCATGTGGGCACGGGAGTTCTAAATCGATTGTTGCGAGCAGCCTTTGCCGCCAATCCGCCAGCGATCATTTCCGGTCATCGCCTTAAGTTGTTTTACGCAGTGCAAACCAGTGGGAACCAAGACCGACAGCTCCAGCCTCTAGAGTTTGTTCTCTTCGTGAATGATCCCCGTTTGTTCAGCGAAGCGTATCGTCGCTATTTGGAGGCTCGCATTCGCAAAGCGCAAGCTTATCCCGGGCTTCCGATAATCTTGAGGTTACGTCCGCGTAGCGAGACGCGCGAAAAGTAGGCGTCGATCTTACGCGATAGCCGTCGTCCTATGGGTAGCGCCGGCCTTTCCGCAATTTCGACGCGGCAGGCAACCAATCAGCTGCAATTCTTTGATCGAACATTCTCCTCGCCGGCGTGTCTCACCACACCGTATGAAATCGACGCAGGAGATTACGCAGGAGGTGCGAGAACTGGGCCAATGGATTCCGCCGCTCCGGCAACAGGTTGCTCACGTTGTGGTTGGCCAGAAGTATTTGGTCGACCGCCTTTTGCTCGGTCTGCTCGCCAATGGTCATATCCTGCTCGAGGGCGTTCCTGGGCTGGCCAAAACGCTGACTGTTAAAACAATGGCGGCATGCATTCAAACCGGTTTTCAAAGGCTGCAATTCACGCCCGATCTTCTGCCTGCGGATTTGATCGGCACGCTCATTTATAACCCGCGCACCGGTGAATTTACGACCAAGCTTGGGCCAATTTTTTCTAATCTGATCCTTGCCGACGAAATCAATCGTGCACCGGCCAAGGTGCAGAGCGCGCTGCTCGAAGCGATGCAGGAGCGGCAGGTCACCATTGGCGAACAAACTTATCCGCTTTCCGACCCGTTTCTCGTTCTCGCGACACAAAACCCGATTGAACAGGAAGGAACGTATCAACTGCCCGAAGCGCAGCTCGATCGCTTCATGTTCAAATTAAACATTGGTTATCCGCAAAAATCCGAGGAGCGAACGATTCTCGACCTAATGGCGACTTCGGCGCCGGATTTGCGAGTAGATCCGGTGATTGAGCCTCAGCAGATCATCGCGGCACGAGACGTGGTCAACAGCATTTACATCGACGACCGCGTGAAAGATTACATCGTCGATGTCGTCTGGGCGACGCGCGAACCCGCAGCGTACAATCTGCGACTCGAGGGACTTATTCGTTACGGCGCTTCTCCTCGCGCGACGATTTATCTCGCGCTCGGCGCGCGCGCTCACGCGTTCCTGAACGGCCGCGGATACGTTACGCCGCAGGACGTGAAGAGCATCGGCCCTGACGTGCTACGGCACCGCATCATCGTCAGCTACGAAGCCGAGGCAGAAGCGGTTACAAGTGAGACGATCATCGAGCGGATTTTTGCAGGGCTGCCTGTGCCCTGAACGGAGTGGGAGAGATGATTGGTGAGAAGTGAGAAGTTTTTACTGTGATTGCTAGGTCATTTCGAGACTTGAAGGTTTACCAAGCAGCTCGAGACGCAGCAGGAACGATATTCCTCTTAAGTCGCCAATTTCCTGCCGAGGAACGTTATTCTTTAACCGACCAGATTCGGCGAAGTTCGCGTGCGGTAAAAGCAATGATCGCGGAGGCGTGGGGCCGACGTCGCTACAAGGCCGTGTTTGTCAGCAAGCTCGATGAGGTCTCGGCGAAGCCACAGAGGGCCAGTCCTGGTTAGACGATGCGCAAGATTCCGGCTATCTTCTCCCTGAGCAATTCGACGTGCTTGATTCCAAATACGTTTCGATAGGTCAAATGCTTTCGCGTATGATCGACCGTGCGGACGACTTCTGTAAGCATTCTCCAGCGACAGATTATCGAGCGATTCTACGCGTAGAAGAGACGGACGCGACCGTTGAACAGTCATCCAACATCGAAGAGTTTTTCGCATAACCACTTCTCACTAATCACAAATCACCTCTCACTTCCGATGGACGCGGCGGAAATCTTGAAAAAAATCAGGACACTGGAAATCAAGACACGCGGTCTGGTCGAGACTGCGTTCGCCGGCGATTACCACAGCGTCTTCAAAGGCCGTGGAATGAATTTTGAAGACGTGCGCGAATATCAGCCGGGCGATGAAATTCGCACAATCGATTGGAACGTCACCGCGCGGCTGGGCACGGCGTTTGTGAAAAAATTTACGGAGGAGCGTGAGCTTACGGTCATGCTCGTTGTCGACGTCAGCGCCTCGGGAAATTTCGGAAGCGTCTCCCAGTCCAAGCGCGAGCTGGCTGCAGAGGTCGCTTGTTTGCTGGCCTTCAGCGCGATCCGAAATAACGACAAGGTTGGTCTCGTTCTCTTCACTGATCGGGTTGAACTTTTTATTCCGCCAAAAAAGGGCCGTTCGCACACATTGCGGCTCATCCGCGAGATTCTGTTCTTCGAACCGCGGGGACGCGGGACAGAACCGGCGCTGGCGCTCGATTATCTGAATAAAATCGTCACCCGCCGCGCAGTCGTCTTTTTTATTTCAGACTTTCAAGCACCCGATTTTTCGCGAGCGCTGGCGGTGAGCGGACGACGACACGATTTTGTGGCCATCCACATTCATGACGAACGAGAAAAGGTTCTGCCGAACATCGGCATCATTACCCTGGAAGATGCCGAGACCGGCGATCAAATCGAGATCAACACGGCTGATCGTACAACACGGACGCGTTTTTCCGATCTGGTCAATGAACACGAAACAGAACTTTCGCGCACGCTTCGACGGAACAATATTGACGGAATCGCCCTGCAAACCGGGAGGGACTATTTACCGCCGCTGCGGTCGTTCTTCAAACAACGCGAACGTCGGCTGGCTATTCGGTCGTGAACAACGTTGGTATGTCGATCTTGATTCCCGCCTTCCTGGCAGAAGAATTTCACGATATTGCACCGCCCGTTGATTACTCTCTGATTCCACCCTGGCTGATTTTTCTCGGAGTGTTTGTCTCACTCACGATCATCGGGTTGATCGCCTGGCTTGTCGCAAGGGCCCTGCGACGACGTTCGGCACCGATTCAATCACCGCGCGAGCGCGCTCTGGCAATCCTCGAGCAAATGCAGGCCGAGATTGAAACGATTAAGCCGTACCGGTTCAGTATTCGCGTTTCCGACATTCTTCGGCGCTACGTGACGGAACAGTTCAACCTACCAGTGACCCGGCAAACTTCCGTGGAATTTCTCGCCGGGCTTAGAAAGACATCGCCGTTCTCGGAAGACGAAAAATCGCTGCTCGAAGATTTTTTGAACCGATGCGATTTGATCAAGTTCGCGCGTTACGAAGCGACCTACTCTGACAGTCAATTGTTGCTGGAAGAAGCGATCCGTTTTGTTCAAGGAGGCCAACTTGCGCCTGTTTGATTTGTGGTCGGCAAATAGCGCATTGACGTTCGCCCGCCCGTGGCTGCTGTTGCTTCTGCTGGCGATCCCGTTGCTTGCATATTTGCGCGGGAAACGCGGACCCGCCGCCGCGTTGACTTATTCATCCACAGCGACCCTTCACGCAATTGGGAAACAGAGCGCGGCGCGCGTCGGCAAAATTCTGCGAATGTTGCTGCTGGCGTCGATCGCAGTTTTTGTCGTCGCACTCGCGCGTCCGCAGCTTGGGAAGAGTCTTACTCAGGTAGAGGCGAGCGGGATCGACATTATCCTCGCGCTCGATGTCTCCGGATCGATGTTGACGAAAGATTTTACAATCGGCGGCCAGGAGGCGACGCGCGTGGATGCGATCCGTGAAGTAACACGGAAATTTATCGAAGCTCGACCGAATGATCGCATCGGCATCATTGCGTTTGCGGGCCGTCCTTATGTCGTTAGTCCAATGACCCTGGATCACGATTGGCTTTTGCAAAATCTGGAAAGAGTGCGCATTGGGCTCGTTGAGGACGGCACCGCAATTGGGTCGGCCATGGCAGCAGCAGCCAACCGGTTGAACGATAAACGCGCAAAGAGCCGGGTGCTCGTGCTCTTAACGGACGGAGAAAATAATGCGGGGAAAATTCCGCCCAATACGGCCGCCGAAGCAGTGAAAGCGTTAAAAATTCGCTTCTACGCCATCGGGGCCGGAATCAATGGAATCGCTCCGGCGCCGATATTCACTTCAAGAGGTCCATTAACCGATGTCTTGGGCAATTTGCTTTATGAAAATCAACCTGTGGAATTTAACGAAACGGGTTTAAGGGAGGTCGCGAAAATTGCAGACGGACAATTCTTTCGCGCGACCGATACCAAATCGCTCGAACGAATCTATGACGACATCGACAAGCTGGAAAAATCGACCGTGAGTGTGAAAAAATATCAGCAGTACCGCGACCTATTTCCCCTATGTCTCATGAGCGGATGTGGATTGCTGCTCGCGCAGATTCTATTGTCGCAAACAATCTGGAAGAAATTGCCGTGAAAACCGGATCCAGCGACTTAACGATTTAACGAAATTCTATGAGCTTTGGCGCACCAGAGTGGCTTTGGGGATTACTTTTGATCCCGATTCTGATGGCGTTCTTTATTCGCGCAGAGCGTCTCGGACTCAGACGCTTGCAGGAGTTTGTTTCAGCGCGGTTGTTGCCGCAACTTGCCGGAACGGTAAATCGTCCGCGGCGGGTAGTGAGATTTGCGCTGCAGTTGCTCGGCCTTTCGTTCGGTCTACTCAGTCTGGCACAGCCGCGCTGGGGTTATACGTTTGAGGATGTAAAACGGAAAGGTCTGGATCTTCTAATCGCAGTGGACACATCGCGCAGCATGCTTTCCAATGACATACAGCCTGACCGGCTTGAGCGTGTCAAGCTTGCGGCCCAGGATTTGATCAATGAGTTGCAAGGCGATCGCGTTGGCCTGATCGCTTTTGCTGGCCGCGCCTTCTTACAAGCACCGCTCACGATTGATTACGAAGCGGTGATGGAATCGATCAATAATCTCGATGCCAAGACGATTCCTGAAGGCGGCACGAACATCTCGAGCGCCATTACCCTCGCTACGCAGAGCTTCGGGAAAAGCGCAACAGGAAATCGCGCCCTCATCATTTTTACCGACGGCGAAGAATTAAGCGGAGATGCCGTGAAAACCGCCAAAATCGCGGCCGACGCAGGCGTGCGCATTTTTACGATCGGTGTGGGTACCCCGCAAGGTTCGCTTATTCCAATAACCGGCGAAAACGGCGAAACGGCTTTCGTTAAAGATTCCGCCGGTCAGGTCGTGAAATCTAAGCTGGATGAAAAACGTCTGCGCGAAATCGCCCAGACTACGGACGGATTTTATCTCCATTTGGAAAACGGGCCACGCACGATGCAACAGATTTACGACGAAGGACTGGCAAAGATGCAAGCCGCTGAGATCGACGTGCGTTTTTCGCGCCGCCCGATTGAACGTTACGAATGGCCGCTAGGCGCGGCGCTCGTCCCTCTCGCATTGTCGATCTTGATTGGCGAACGCAAGCGCGTACGCGAGCGAATTCACGTTCCCGCGCCCGTAAAAATGACAGCTGCGACGGCTGCGCTGCTGATCATTCTCTGCCAGTTGGCTTTCGCGGCGACTCCAGGGCTGGAAGCGTATCGTGACGGGAAGTTCGAGGATGCTTACAGCCAGTTTCAGGAAACGTTAAAATCGCATCCGCAATCGCGTGCTGAGGACAAACTTCAGTTCGATTCAGGTGCAGCCGCCTACAAGCTCAAAGATTATGGCAAGGCGTTGGAATCGTTTAGTCAGGCGTTGCTCTCTCCCGAAACGCGACTGCAGAGCAAGAGCCATTACAATCTCGGCAACACACTTTACCAGCGTGGCGAAACACAAAAAAGCGACGACAAAAAGCTTAGCGACTGGACAAACGCGCTCGATCATTACGAGCAGACGCTCAAGCTGGAACCGCAAGACAAAGAGGCGAAAGAAAACTACGATTACGTAAAGAAGAAAATCGAGGAACTAAAAAATAAGAAAAACCCGGAGCAACAACCTTCCCCTTCTCCATCACCGCAGCAGAAGAACAAACAAGACAAACAGAATCAGCAATCCGGCTCAGGCGCAAGCGATCAGCAGCAGCAGGAGAAACAACAACAACAACAGAAACAGCAAAACCAGCAGCAGAGCGCTCAGGGACAGCAACCGCAAAAAGATCAACGACAACAGTCCAAGGATCAACAGTCACCAGGCCAATCTGGCAGCGACAAAGATCAAGAGGAGAAAAAGCAAAAGGACCAAGCTCAGGCAAAGAACGAACCACGAAAAAATCAGCAACAACAACCCGGTGAAAGCCCCTCTCCTTCGCCAGGCGCGGAAAAGCAGCAAGCGAATCAGCCCTCACCATCGCCCGGAGAACGGCAGGATGAACAATCACCCAGCCCGGGCGAAGGAGAAAATGAAACGCCCTTGCCTTCGCCGGGAGAAGGTGAAGGTGGAGAGGAGAATCCGACACCATCCGCCACGCCGGAGGAATCGCCGCAGAGGAAATTCGCTGGCGAATTGAAAGGAGCTGGCGGAGACAAATCGGCAAAACCGCCAGACAAAGATGTGCAGGCTGCCCAGGCCAAAGCGGAAAAGGAGGGGCAGATGAGCGAACGTCAAGCCGAGGCGCTTCTTGAATCGATGAAAGATGAGGAGGCTCGCGTTCAACTTGATGAACGCAAGGCAACGCGTCATGTCTATAACGACTGGTAGCGACGAGCAGAGTTGATGGTTGATAGTTAATGGTTGATGGAGATGTCGATGCACCGATCACGGATTCCCATGGCGGTTTTGCTTGGCGCGTTGATCGCGTTTGCAGAAGACAATCGAGCGTTTGCTGAACCGCCGAGCGTGACGGCAGTCTTGAGTAACTCGGAGGCCGTTGTCGGCCAAATGGTCGAGTTGCAAATCAAGGTAACAGGGGCGGGAAATGCGCAACCGCCGGAGAACATCTCGATCGATGGTCTGGAGATTCACGCGACCGGAACATCGCGCCAATTCGAAATGCGCAATTTCACGACCACCTCGAGCGTGACTTATAATTACGCAATCCTGCCGCTCAAAGCGGGCCAGTTTGCGATTCCGTCCCAGACAATCCTCGTCGGCGGCAAATCGCTGCGGACACCGGAATTGACATTGAACGTTGCCGATTCACCTGGTCGTTCATCTGCCTCTCGCCCGGCTCAGAATGCGCGACCGGGTAATGCGAGCAAACTCGTTTTTGCCGAATTGATCGTCCCGAAGAAAACTGCCTTTGTCGGCGAGATCGTCCCTGTTCAGATTCGGCTCGGATTTGATCCGCGCACCCATCCAAGGCTGATCGACCTTCCCGAAATTACCGGACAAGGATTTACTGCGCACAAGTTGCAGCAATCCGGAGAGAATCGGGAGACGATTAGCGGCAGAACTTACGATGTTGTGACATTTAAGACTGCGATCGCTGCGGCCCGCGCGGGAAATTTTGAAATCGGACCGGTTAAGGCAAAGGCGCAGGTGTTGACCCCGCGAAGGCCAAGTTCGCCGCGCTCGCGTTCGCCATTCGACTTGTTTAATCTGGACGATCCGTTCTCCGATCCTTTTTTCTCCGATCCATTTGGCGAAGTTGGCGAGCGGCGCGAGATAGAAATCAACAGCGAACCTGTAGCTTTCGACGTAAAACCGTTGCCGCAAAACGCGCCGGCGAATTTTTCAGGGGCGATCGGGAATTTCACAATGACAACGGATGCGAAGCCCAAGAGTGTTCAAGTGGGGGATCCAATTACGGTTACAACGACGATCTCCGGACGCGGCAATTTCGATCGAGTCAATGCGCCCGGGATTGAGGACGAGCACGGCTGGCACAAATATCCGCCATCTTCCAAGTTCAAGCAGGACGATGATGTCGGCATAAGCGGCACGAGAACTTTCGAAACAGTGCTTTCACCCAACGAAAAGAAGCAAAGCATGCCAGTGATGGCATTTTCCTATTTCGATCCAGTGAAGGAGCAATATGTGACCCTGCGTAGCGATCCGATTGCGATCAATGTGCAAGGTGGCGCACTGGCAGATGCAGGTGCGGCCGTAGTCCCGCCGGGGTCACCGCCCCCGGCTGCAGTTGCTGCTCCGACGCCGGTCCAGAAGCCGCAGGATATTTTGTATCAACTGACGGAACGGTCCACCGTAGCACAATCGTTCGGGCCACTTTACGCTCGCCGGCTTTTTTGGACGGTCCAGTTGGTTCCATTGCTTGCGTTGATTGGATTTGCCGGATGGAAAATTCGGCAAGCCAGGATCAATAATCGCGAGGCACGACGCATCGCTGCGCTGCAGCATGAAGCTGTCGAACTAATGCGCAAATTGCATCGTAGCGACGCGTCGCCGCGAGAGTATTATGCAGAGGCTTCCAGAGTCGTTCGGGTAAAAGCTGCCCTAGCGCGCAATGTGGATCCAAACACGGTCGATCTGGAAACGGCGGCCGATACATTTGGACTAAACGGCGATTCGCGTGAGCGGTTGCGCCGGTTGTTCGAACAAAGCGACGAGTTGCAATACAGCGGAACCCACAACGGATCGGAAAAGATTTCCCCGGAGAGTCGCCGCGACGTGCTGGAATTGATTGAACATTTGAAATGAAAAACTACGCAAGATTACTCGCATTTCTTCTCTGCGCGGTTTCGACTTCGTCGGCGTTTGCGCAATTAGATAGCGACTTTGCAAAGGCGAACCAGGATTACGCACAGGGCAATTTCAAGGAGGCAATCTCCGGTTATAAAACCCTGGTCGGCTCTGGGCAATGGAGCGCAAACCTGCTTTATGATCTCGGCAACGCTTACTTCCGCACAGGCGATTTTGGGCACGCGATTCTCAATTATGAGCGCGCGCTCGCGCTGGAGCGACATCATCCCGAAGCGACCGCCAATTTGCAGATCGCGCGCGATGAAGCGCGTGCGCTGGAGATGCAACAAAGCTGGCCGGAACGCTATCTCCAATTTGCCAGTAGCAATCAATACAGCATCGCGGCAGCTGTTGCTTTTTGGGTTGGAGTTTTTTGTATTGTCAGACTGATCTTCGGTCGCCGGCGATCGGCCGCCACGATCGCCTTGTCGATTCTTTCGCTCTTCATCTTCGCCATCGCGACTTTGGCGGTTTATGGACTCGACCACGGCAGCAAAGGCCGTGCGCTGGCGATTGTGACGGGCCAAGACGTGCAAGCGCGCCTTGCGACGGCCGACACTGCGAACAGCGTCCTAGCGCTGCCTCCAGGTAGCGAAGTAAAAATCCTGAGCACTCGCGGCGACTGGGTTTATGCAGTCTTGCCGAATAAGTTGCGGGGCTGGATACCGGTTAAAAGCACGGAATTGGTGCGCTTGTAAACGGCGATCTCCGGACCGCCGAAAGCCGAGCAAACAATCAGAAATTGACGCTTCAGCATTTGCTCGGTTGAGAAGACGGCAAATGCTTACATCTTTGATGTTACGCATGAACCCGGAAATGGAGATCGGCACCGACAAAAAGGCTCTTCAGATTAACCTGAATGCCAATAAGTATGGAACGTTTGCCGAGATCGGCGCGGGCCAGGAAGTGGCGCGCCGGTTTTTCCACGTGGGTGCTGCGGCCGGCACCATCGCCAAGACGATGTTGGCCTACGATATGACCCTTCAGCGACGCAATTTACGGTCCCACGGATCGTTACGTCAGCCGCATCCGCCTCCAAACAATGCTCAACCATGAGTACGATCTTCTGGTGGAACGGCTTAACAAAAGGCTTGGAGCGGAAAAAACATTTTTCGTTTTCGCAGATACAGTTGCGGCGCGCAGTTTTAAACGGCACAATGAATCACACGGCTGGCTGGGCGTGCGATTTCAGTCTGAAAAACGCGGCGACCCAAGCCAGATTATTATCCACGTGCGGATGCTTGATGAAGCAAACGTTGACCAACAAGAAGTGCTTGGGGTCATCGGGGTGAATCTGCTCTACGGCGCGTTTTATTATCACGAGCCGGAAACACTAATTTCATCGCTTTAGGAAAACCTCGCTCCGGGCCGGATCGAAGTGGACATGATCAAATTCTCAGGATCCGCCTTTAAACGAGTCGACAATCGGCTAATGAGTTTGCAGCTAGTCAGCCAGGGCTTGACGAACGCAGTGATGTTTAGGGCAGACGGAGAGACCGTGCAGCCTGCCGAGGTTTTTTTCAAAAAGGCGATCTTGGTCGAACGAGGGAGTTTTCGACCTGTCACCTACGCCACGAACGACATGCTGGACGGTGCGCGCCGCGTCTTTCTCGCGCAGTCAGGTTGTTCGGAAGAAGATCTCGTCGTCCTCATGAAAATGACGCTTGAGAATTTGCTTGCTGAAGGGCAGCTCAATCACGCTGATTTTCTCACGCGCGTGGATATTCTCGGCGCGCTCGGACGGACGGTCTTGATCTCGAGATTCGGCGAGTATTATCGGCTCGCCGGCTATCTCTCTCGTTACACGAACAAGATGATCGGCCTTGTCGTGGGCGTACCCAGCTTGATGGAGATCTTCGACGAAAAATATTACTTGAATCTCGAGGGCGGAATTCTCGAAGCGCTTGGGCCGAATGTTTAAGGGAGGACTAAAGCTTTACGTTTATCCGATGATCGATGAAGCGAC
>Ga0066695_10000067_pt1 | contig 19505 bp, 19 predicted proteins | sample GraSoiAngelo_144_FD_66452 | JGI IMG/M metagenome (GOLD analysis project Ga0066695, IMG submission 66452) | Grasslands soil microbial communities from the Angelo Coastal Reserve, California, USA - 14_1009_02_40cm | ecosystem: Environmental > Terrestrial > Soil > Grasslands | place: USA...
CGTTTCTTCCTCCCGATCCGCGATCTCGGCGCCAAGTACACGGTGATGCAAGCCGCCATGGCCTCCGCGGAGCGCATCTTCGGCCTGCTCGATCGCCCGCCCGCGATCGTCTCTCCGGCGACGGCGCTGGCCGGCGGCGGATCGCTCACGAGCGTGAACGGCGGCGGAGCGCTGGCAATCGCCGGGCGTTCGGCGGCGGCAACGACCGACGGCGCGGCGATCGCAAACGTCGACCGCCCATCACGCGCAGCCGCTTCGCAGATCGAATTCGCCGGCGTCTGGTTCGCGTACGACGGCGACGCGTATGTGCTTCGCGATTGCTCGTTCGCCGTGGCGGCCGGTGAGCACGTGGCGCTCGTCGGCCCGACCGGCGAGGGCAAGTCCACGTGCGCGCGGCTGCTCGTGCGCGCGTACGACGTCACGCGCGGCCGGGTGCTCGTGGACGGCGTCGACGTGCGCGAGTGGGATTTGGTGCGGCTGCGCCGGCGCGTCGGGACCGTGTTCCAGGACACCGTGCTCTTCACCGGCACCGTTGCCGACAACGTGGCCCTCGGCGCCGACCCGGACGCCGCCGCGCTCCGCCGCGCGCTCGAGGCGGCGCGCGCGCGCGACTTCGTCGAGGCGCTGCCGAGCGGGCTCGACGAGCCGCTCGGCGAGCGTGGCGCCAATCTCTCGCACGGGCAGCGCCAGCTGCTGGCCATCGCGCGGGCGCTCGTGTACAATCCCGCAATCCTCGTGCTCGACGAAGCAACGTCGAGCGTCGACCCCGAATCGGAATGGAGAATCCGCGAGGCGATGCACCGACTCCTGGCCGGCCGCACCAGCATCACCATCGCGCATCGACTCTCGAGCGTGCAGCACGCCGACCGCATCCTCGTCCTGCACCAGGGACGCGTGCACGAGGAGGGGACGCACGCGGCGCTGCTGAGACGTGGCGGCCTCTACGCGCGTCTGTGGCAGCTGGCGATGAGCCGCGACGCGGCAGGCTGAGCTTTCGCCGTGAGGTCTATCGCTTCGTGCGGCGCGTTCCGAAGGGCTACGTGGTGACCTACGGCCAGGTGGCGGCGCGCCTCGGCGCGCCCCGCGCCGCGCGCGCGGTGGGCGGCGCGATGCGCGCGTGCCCCGAGGGCGTGCCGTGGCACCGCGTGGTCAACGCGCAGGGCCGCATCAGCCGGCGTCGGCGCGAGGCCGGGATGCTCACCCAGCGCATTCGTCTCGAGCAGGAGGGCGTGGTGTTGCGACGCGGCCGCGTGAGGCTCGAGCGTTACCGCTGGGACGGCTGAGCGAGAGGCCATGCGGCTGGCGCTGAGCCTCAACTATTCGGGCGCGAGCCTCGCCCTCGACATCGACAAAGTCCTGGAGGCCGAGCGGCTCGGCTACACATCGGTGTGGACCGCCGAGGCGTACGGCTCCGACGCGGTGTCGCCCGCGGCGTGGATGCTCGCGCGAACGACGCGAATCCACGTCGGCACCGGCATCATGCAGATTCCGGCGCGGACGCCGGCGATGACGGCCATGACCGCGATGACGCTGGATGCGCTCTCGGGCGGCCGCTTCCGTCTCGGTCTCGGTGTCTCCGGCCCGCAGGTGGTGGAGGGTTGGCACGGCCAGCCGTTCGGCCGGCCGCTCGTGAAGACGCGCGAGTATGTCGAGATCGTCCGCGCGATCCTCAAGCGCGAGAAGCCGCTCGAGTTCCGCGGCGAGTACTACCAGATTCCCTACGCGGGCCCCAACGCCACCGGGCTCGGCAAGCCGCTCAAGTCGATCCTGCACGGCCGGGCCTCGCTGCCGATCTATCTGGCGGCGGTGGGACCGAAGAACGTCGCGCTCGCCGCCGAGATCGCCGACGGCTGGATCCCCGTGTTCTATTCCGCGCGCCGGGCGGCGATGTTTCGCGCGTGGCTCGACGAAGGCTTCAAGGCCGCCGGCCGCGCAGGCGAGGCGTTCGACATCATGCCGATGGTCCCCGTCGTCGTCGGTCCCGACGCGGCCGCGTGCCGCGCGCTCGTGAAGCCGCGCGTCGCGCTCTACGTGGGCGGCATGGGCGCGCGCGGCCGGAATTTCTACAACGACATCGCGCGACGATACGGCTATGAGGACGCGGCGAAGACGATGCAGGACCTGTACCTGTCGGGCAAGAAGGCCGAGGCGGAGGCCGCCGTGCCGGACGCGCTGGTGGACGAGGTCGCGCTCTGCGGACCGAAAGAGCGCATCCGCGAGCGACTCGACGAGTGGAAGCGCGCGGGCGTGACGACGCTGCTGGTGGCGGGCGACGCCGGCGCCGTGCGCACGGTCGCCGAAGTCGCGCTGTAGAGACGGAGGACGCGATGAGACTCAAGGACAAGGTCGCGATCATCACGGGGGCGGGCTCGGGCATCGGCGCGGCGACCGCGGTGGCAATGGCCGCGGAGGGCGCGCGAGTCGTCGTCGCCGACGTGAACGAGGCCGGGGCGAAGACGACGGTGCAGAAGATCGAGGGGGCGGGCGGCCACGCGGTCGCGATGACCGCCGACGTCACGCGCGCCGCCGACAACCAGGCACTCGTCGAGCGCGCGGTCGCGGCGTGGGGTCGACTGGACATCTACTTCGCCAACGCCGGCGTGCCGCAGTGGAAGACGGACGTCGAGGAGGTCGACGAGAAGACGTTCGACACGATCTTCGACGTCAACGTCAAGGGCGTCTACCTCGGTGCGAAGTACGCGCTGCCGGTGATGAAGCGTGCACGGCGCGGCGTCTTCCTCATCACCGCCTCCACGGCGGCCCTTCGTCCGCGGCCCGGCGGCCAGATCTACGCGGCGTCCAAGGGCGCCGTCGTGACGCTCGCGAAGGCGCTCGCGCTCGAGGTGGCGCCGCACGGCGTGCGCGTCGTCGCGATCTGTCCCGTCGCCACGCACACGCCGATGCTGCCGACGTTCATGGGCAAGCAGCAGGTCGATGACGAAGGGCTCAAGCGCTACGAGGCGACCGTCCCGCTGGGCCGTCTCAACCAGCCCGACGACATCGCGCACGCCGCCATCTTCCTCGCCTCCGACGACGCCGCCATGATCACGGGAAGCACCTTAGAAGTCGACGGCGGACGATGTATTTAATGGCGACCGTCGGGCGGCGGAGCCCTGCGCAGCCGCCCCGACGGCAAATCTGAATGACGGCGGACGATGCATTTAATGGCGACCGTCGGGCGGCGGAGCCCTGCGCAGCCGCCCCGACGGCAAATATGAACGACGGCGGAAGGTGTATTTGAGCGCGGAGATTCGCCGACCGTCGGGCACCGGAGCCCTGCGAAGGTGCCCCGACGGCAAATATAAAAGTCGGTGGACCGGCCGGCGCTCATGAAGGTCTTACCGCTCGCGGCGGAGTCGCTCGGGGTGCGGTCGATGGCGACGTATGTCGAGGTCGCCGACCTCGGAATTCTGATCGATCCCGGCGCCACGCTGGCGCCGACGCGCTGGGGGCTGCCGCCCGCGGAGCCCGAGTGGGAGGCGCTGCGACGCGCCAACGATCGCATCTCAGCCTACGCGGCGCGCGCCGCGCTGATCTTCGTCAGCCACTATCACGACGACCACTTCCGCAGCGACCCCGTCTCGTATGCCGGACGCACGGTGCTCGCGAAAGATCCGCGGCGGATGATCGCCGGTGCCCAGGCTCGACGCGGTCTCGCGCTGTGGAAAGCGCTCGACGGCCAGGCGACGCTCGAGTCGGCCGACGGCTGGCGACGTCGCGGCGGCGCGGTGGAGCTCGCGGTGTCGCCGCCGCTGCCGCACGGCGTGGACGGCACGGCGCTCGGCCATGTCGTCGGTCTGCTCGTGAGCGACGTTGTACAGCGCGAACGCTTCGTGTTCGCGTCCGACGTGCAGGGCCCGCTCTCAGCCGTGGCGGCGGCCTGGCTGATTCAGCAGCGTCCGACGTTGCTCTATCTCTCGGGGCCGCCGTCCTACGTCGAGCGCGATCTGCCGGCGGGCGCGGTGCAACGCGGCGTCGACAATCTCTTGCGCGTGCTCGAGGCGACCGGATGTCGCGTGATCATGGATCATCACGCGTTGCGTGATCCGAATTATGCCGAGCGCTTCGAGCCGCTCTGGAGCACCGGGCGCGTGGTGACGGCCGCCGCGCATCTCGGCGTCGACGCGACGCCGTTCGAGGCGCAGCGTCGCACGCTGTGGAGCGATGTGCGAAAACCGCCGGCGCCCGTGCGACGGCCGGCCACGATCGAGGGTGCTATCATGACCCGGGCGAAGCGCACGTTCGCCAGAAGGGGGACCGTTCAGTGACGGATCAGAAAACGCTCAACGTCGGCGATCAGGCGCCGTCGTTCACGCTGAAGACGATCGGCATGAAAGACGTGAGCCTGAGCGACTACAAGGGAAAGAACATCGTTCTGCTGTTCTACCCGCTCGATTGGACGCCCGGCTGAAGCAAGTGCATGCCGGCCTTCGACAAGCGCATCAGCGACTTCGAGAAGGCCAATACCCAGGTGCTGGGTATCTCGACCGACAGTCCCTTCAGCCACGACAACTGGGCGAAGTCGGTGGGCATCAGCCACTATCCGCTGCTCTCGGACATGCATCGCAGCGTCGCGAAGGACTACGGCGTCCACATGACCGACATGAACATCAACAGCCGCGCGACGTTCATCGTGGATAAGACCGGCAAGGTCCGCTACGCCGAGAAACACGGCAAGGGCGAGCTGCCGGATCCCGACAAGATCCTGGGCGAGGTCAAGAAGCTTTCGTAGTTATCGACATTGGGGGGGTCGAGGCGACCCCCCCAATTACCCGCCGGATCGCGGGGCGCGCGACACACGTGTCGTCAGCGCAACCCCGGCCAACACCAAGAGAACGCCGTAGATTTGCCAGCGGCCGATCGGCTCGGAGAGCAGCACGGCCGCCAGCGCCATGCCCACGAGCGGCGTGACGTTCAGGAACACCGCGGCGCGGCTCGGCCCCACGCGCTCCACCGCGGCGTACCACCAGAGGTGCGCGATCGCACCGAGCACCGCGTGGTACACGAGCACGAGCCATGCGACGGGCGACAGCAGCCGCGGCCGCGGCATGAGCGGCAGGGTCACGATGGCGAGCGGGACGAGCACGAGCGTTCCGCACAGGTAGCCGCCGGTGGTCGCGAGTGCCGGCGGCACCGTCGCGATCAGCCGCTTGCCGTACACCGTGTACACCGTCCACGCGACGAGGCCGAGGAGCGTGAGGAAATCGCCGAGGCGCCACTCTGACGGCGCCAGCTCCGCCAGGTTGCCTTCGGTCACGACGATCAGAACGCCGAGCATCGAGAGCGCGACGCCGGCCTGCTGGATGCGTCGCAGCCGCTCGCCCAGATAGAGTCGCGCGCCCAGCGCGATCATGATCGGCGATGCGGCCTGCAGGATCGCCGCATTGGCCGCGGTGGTCGTATAGATGCCCCAGTACGCGATGTGCATCGACAGCACGACGCCGGCCACGCCGAGCACGAAGAAGGCGCGGATCATCTCGGACGACGGTGGCCGCACGCTTTCGGGCCCCGCGCGCAGCAGCAGTGCCACGAGAAAACTCGAGGCGATGACGGCGCGCAGCGCGGTGAGGAGCGTCGGCGGTAGGTCCTCGAGCGCGAGCTTTGAGGTCGCCGGAAAGGTGCCCCACAGCGCCGCGATCAGCAGAAGCGCGACGTACGCGCGCGTTTGACTGAGCCGGGGCACCCGCCTATGATAGCCCGCGCGTCATGCCCGACCACGTCATGGAGTCGCGCCTCTGGCTCGCGCGGCGGCGACCCGACGTGTTCGCCGTCGTCGCCGACCCCGCGAATCTCGCACGCGTGATGCCGCCGTCCTTTCGCGTCCGTCTGCTCACCCCGGGCGTGCGGATGGACGCCGGCGCGGTGCTCGACTTCCGTATGGCCTGGCTCGGCCTTCCGCTCCGATGGCGGATGTTCATCCGCGAATGGGATCCGCCCTATCGCTTCGTCGACGTGCAGGTCAACGGGCCGTACGCACGCTGGGAGCACCGATATCGACTGCTCGAAGACGGGGAGGGGACATGGCTCGAGGACCGCGTGACGTACCGGCTGCCGGGCGGACCGCTCGGCCGCGCGGCGCATGCCGTGCTCGTCGGCCGGCAGCTGCGCGCGGCGTGGGCGTTTCGGCGCGAGCGGCTGATCGCGCTGCTGACGCCGGTCAGGGCGTCGGCAGGCTGATGCCCAGACGCTCCAGGCGCGGGCGCACGCGATCGCTCAACAGGCCGATGCGCGCCAGGTTCTGCACCATCGAGGAGTGCATGTCCTTGCGGAAGTATTTTCGGAACGGCGCGTAGTCGTTCGACGCCGCCGTCTCTCGCCGATAGCGGCGGACCTCGTCCATCTCGGCCGGCGAGAATCCCATGTCCCGATAGGCCTCGGCGGGAAAGAAGCCCGTCAGCGTCTTTTCCAGCGCGAAGCAGGTGTAGTCTTCGAGCTCGCGCCGCTCGGTTTCGGACGCCTCGCTCACCACGCGCGGGAGCGACAGCATGCCGAAGCCCATGTGCCGCGACTCGTCCTGCAGCACGCGCTTGCAGACCTCGCCGAGCACGGGATCGCGCGCACTTTCGCCCATCATCTTGAACAGCGCGACCGCGAACGTCTCGGCCACCAGCTGCAGCGCAATCGTCTTGAGGTACCAGCGGCTCTCGGTGAGGATCGAGTCGAACAGATCGCGCTCGTTCTGCGGCACGCCGTAACGGATGCCGAGGCGCTCGGTGATGTACCGGTCGAGCACCTCGTTGTGGCGGGCCTCGTCCATGACCTGCGTCGCCTGGAAGAACTTGTGGTCGGCGCCCTCGACGACGTCGACGAGCTGGCTGCACGCGAGCATCGCGCCTTGCTCGCCGTACATCAGGGTCGACAGCCGCCAGGCGGCGATGCGCCGATTGAGCTCCACGCGCTGCGCCTCGGACAGACGGTCCCAGAGCGGCGAGCCGTAGATGTCGATCAGCTCGTCGGCGATCACGCGGCCGTCGTCGGTGGCCGGGGCCGTCCACGGGATGTCTCGGGAGGCATTCCACTGGTCGCGCTTGGCGTTTTCGTAGAGCCGGCGCAAATCGGCCTCGGCGGTGGCGTAGTCGTACTCGAACATCGTCGTCATCGTGGTGGGAATCGGCCGCGGCTGCATAGATGCCTCCCGGGGAAACCGACGAGTCTTGTGCCAGTACGGTGTGGTTCGGATTATCCCGCCACCGCCCCCGTCGATGCAAGGTGTAGGCTGGGCCGCGTGACGCGTCGGTTGGACGAGCTGGGCGCGCATGTGTCGGTCGCGGGCGGGCTCGACTTGGCACCCGGGCGCGGCCGCGAGCTCGGCTGCGGCGCCATCCAGATCTTCCTCAAGAACCAGCGCCAGTGGGCGGCGCCGCCGCTCGATCCCCGGGCCGTGACGGCGTTCCGTGCGGCGCGACGACGCCATCGCATCCGCCACGCGTTCGCCCACGGCAGCTATCTCGTGAACCTCGCGACGCCGGTGCCGGCCGCGTGGCGGCAGGCGGTCGAAACGTTCAGCGACGAGCTGCGGCGCGCCGAGGCGCTCGGCCTCGGCTTTCTCGTCGTGCACCCGGGATCGCATCTCGGCGCCGGCCACGAGGCCGGCCTCGCGGCGGTCGCCCGCGCGCTGGACGAGGCGCTCGCGCGCGTGCCGCGGGCGCGCGTGCGCGTCGCGCTCGAGAACACCGCGGGCGGTGGTCACACGCTCGGCGGCACATTCGAGGACCTCGCGGGGATCATCGGGCGTGTGCGGCGCGCCGAGCGCGTGGGCATCTGTCTCGACACCTGCCATCTCTTCGTCGCCGGCTATGACATCCGGACGCCGACCGGCTACGCGGCGGCGATGGAGCGTTGCGCGCGAACCGTGGGGCTGGGGCGTGTGCTCGCCTTCCACCTGAACGACGCGAGCGCCCCGCTGGGCTCCGGCCTCGATCGCCACGAGCACATCGGTCGCGGGCGACTGGGCCTGCGTCCGTTCCGCCTGCTGCTGAACGATCGCCGCTTCGCGCGCGTGCCGAAAGTACTGGAGACGCCGAAGGAGCCCGAGCCGACGGCCGATCTCCGCAACCTCGCGACGCTCCGCCGCCTCCGCGGAGCACGGTAATCGAGGGGCGCCCCAGCTTCCTCACGGTCATCGAGGGGTGGCACGGCTTCGCCGGGCCGCCCCGAGCGCTGGGGGGTTTGGGGGGCCATGTCGGGGCCCCCCAGTAAAATCAACGCCAGGCCGTGACCCCGACGCGCCGGCAGAGCGCGCGGACGGGGCACGTCGAGCAACGGGGCGACAGCGGCGTGCAGACGTTCTGGCCGAACGAAACGAGCAGGTCGTTGTAGCCGATCCAGAAGCGCCGGGGCAGCCGCGCGCGCAGCGCCATCTCCGTCTCTTCCGGGTTCCGCGTGCGGACGTAGCCGAGGCGATTCGAGATCCGGTGCACGTGCGTGTCCACGCAGATGCCGGGCTTGTTGAAGCCCATGGTGACCACGAGGTTGGCCGTCTTGCGTCCGACGCCCTTCAGCGTCAACAGCGCGTCGATGTCATCGGGCACGCGCCCGGCGAAGCGCTCCAGCAGATCGCGACAGAGGCCCAGAATGACGCGCGCCTTCGTGCGGTAGAAGCCGACGGGATAGATCAGCTGCGCGATGCGTCGGGCCGGCAGGCGCAGCATCGCCGCCGGCGTGTCGGCCACCGCGAACAGCCGTGCCGCGGCCGGCCCGGTCGTGGTGTCCTGCGTCCGCAGCGAGAGGATGCAGGCGATGAGCACGCGGAACGGATCGCGGTCCTGCTCGGCGATGAGGGCGAGCGCCGTGCGGTTCCAGCGCGGCTTCGTCCGCCGCAGGCGGCGGATGACGTCCGCGATGTCTAGCGCTTGTCCTTGATCGAGTCGAGCAGTCCGCGAGCGCGCGGGACGTCTCTGACGGTCCAATCCGCCACGATCCTCGGCGCGCGCTCGTCGAGCACGCGCGTCAATTCCTGCCGTGCTTCCGCGTATCGTCCGGTCGCGATGTAGAGTCGGGCGAGATCCACGCGCAGCACGGTGAAGCGCGGATCGATCGCCAGCCCCTTCTTGAAATGGTCCTCCGCGCGCGCGGCATCGCCGCCAACGATGCCTGGCAGGGTCATGTACACGTTGCCCGCCAGCGACTGCGCGCGCGTGTTCTTCGGGTCCAGGCTCAGAATCGTGTCGATCTCGCGCTGGACGGTCGGCAGCAGGAACAGCGAACGCATGATGCCGCGCGTCTGCCCGTAGCGCGCGGTGTTGATCGCGTACCAGACGTGGGCCTCGGGATTCTTCGGCGCGAGCTCGACCGCACGCTCGCCGAGCTGTCGGCCGTGATCGTACGCGGCCAGCTTGTCGTCGTCGCTCTTCGCGCGCAGGTCGCCCCACAGGAACTGCACGTACGAGAGCATGACCATCGTCTCCACCTGGCGGTCCTTGCTCAGTGCGGCCTCGAGCAGATCGCGCGCGCGATCGATGTTGGCCTGATCCTCGTGGTAGCGGGCAATGAGCGCGCGCGACGCCTCCACCGGCGTCTGCGCGGCGACGGCGGCGACGCTGAGCAGCAGCACGGCGACGGCCGCGACCCGCGCGAGCATCGGGCGCACTCTAGCCACCGCCCGCATCGACTGTCAAACCGCGTGCGTTTGACAAGCCCGCGCGCCGTCGCGGATGCTGCCTCGGTGATCGCCGTCGGCGTGCAGACATGGGGCACGGACGTCGCCGCGCTTCGGCGATATTGGGCGGCCGCCGACGCGCTGGGTTACGCGCGGGTGACCTACGGTGATGGCCTCTGGGAGTGGACGCACGACGGCTGGACGCTGCTGGCCGCGCTGGCACTGGAGACGCGGCGGTGTCGCATCGGTCCCGCCGTGACCTATGCGTTCGATCGTGCCGCCCACCACGTCTCGTGGCTCGCCAAGCGCGCCGTCGCCGTTGATCATCTCTCGAACGGTCGGCTCGACGTACGCTTCGCGGTCGGCGCCGAGGCGCCCGGCGTCGCGGACTCGTGGCGCCGCCACGGTATCGCGTACCCGCGGCCCGCCGAACGCCTCGCGCGACTCGAGACCGTGGTCCACGCACTGCGGCGTCTGTGGGCCGGCGACGCGGTGACGTCGGCGTCGCTCGGTCTGCGTGAAGCCCGCGTCACGCCGGCGCCCGTGCAGCGCGGCGGCCCGCCCGTGTGGATCGCGGCGATGCGGCCACGGGCGATCACGCTCGCCGCGCGCTGCGCCGACGGCTGGGAGGCGTCGTTCCTGCCGCCGGCGGCGTTCGGCAACGCCGCCGCGCAGCTCGACGCGGCGCTCGCCATGGCGGGCCGGCCGCGCGACGGGGTTCGACGCTCGGTGGAGGTGGACGCGGCGCTTCTCGACGCGCCCGCGCCGGTCGCGGCCGTGATCGAGCGCTTCTGCCGCCGCCGTGGCATCGCGCGCGACCATCCGTTGCTCGATGCGGCGCTGGTCGGCGACACCGACGCCGTCGTCGCGCGGGCGCGCGCCTATGGCGCGGCGGGTGCCACGGATCTGATGGTCGGCTTCGACGACTTCCCCGAGACCGCGATGCTCGAGCGCTTCGGGACGCGCGTGCTGCCGGCGCTCAGTGCGCGCGCCGCGTGAGCTCGGCGAGCGCGCGGCGGCGATCGGCCACCGCCGAGGGCGGCTCGTGGGCGAGCGCCTCGCACGCCGCGAGCAGGACCCACGCGTGCGTCTCGGCCGTCAGGCCGACGCCCGTGCGCGAGCCGATGAGGATTTCCTCGAGCGCCATGCGCACCTGTTCGCGCGCCCAGGCGAGCGCCAGCATCTTGGTCTTGTCACCGCGACCGGCAAGCGACGCGCGATACATCGCGCGCGGCAGCGGCGCGTCCGGCGCATAAGCGTCGGCGAGCAGATCGACGGCGCGCGGCAGCGGGTCGACGCCGAGCGCGGCGAGCTCACGCGCCAGCGCCAGCAGGCGCTGCTCGGCCTCGCTCGGCTTCGGGGGAACCGAACGCGTCGCGCGGGCCGAACGGGTCGGGCGCCGCGCGCGCCGCTTCGGGGAGCGTGCCATCATCGACGAACATAGCAGAGCGCCGGCCGACGGCCGCGCGGCCGGGACGCCGCTGCCGGCGGCTACTCGTAGCGCAGCGCTTCGATGGGATCGAGGCGCGAGGCCTTTCGCGCCGGGTAGAAGCCGAAGAAGATCCCGATGGCGGCGGAGAAGCCGAAGGCGAGCACGATGGCCGAGGGCGCCAGCACCGTGCGCCACTCCGCGAGCGCGCTGATCGCGTTCGAGCCACCGACGCCGAGCAGGATCCCGATCACGCCGCCGATCAGCGAGAGCGTGACGGCCTCGACGAGGAACTGCGTGAGGATGTCGCGGGCGCGCGCCCCCACCGCCATGCGCAGGCCGATCTCGCGCGTCCGCTCGGTCACCGAGACCAGCATGATGTTCATGATGCCGATGCCGCCGACGAGCAGCGAGACCGAGGCGATGGCGGCGAGCAGATACGTCATCACCTTCGACGACTCCTCTTGCGTCTGGAGGACCTCGGAGAGGTTCCGCAGCCAGAAGTCGTCGTCCTGGTACGGCTGCAGCCGGTGTCGCTGGCGCAGGAGCTCACGGATCTGTGCCTCCGCATCGGTCATGTCCTCGCCGGCGCGGACCTTGATGGAGATCGAGCCGACGGAGCGCGCGTTCGCCTGGCTCACGCCGAGGACCTTTTTCTTCGCCGTCGAGAGCGGCACCAGGATCACATCGTCCTGGTCCTGGCCCCACGAGTTCTGACCCTTGCGGCTCAACAGGCCGACCACGGTGAAGGGGACCTTCTTGATGCGAATGATCTGGCCGATCGGATCCGCGTCGCCGAACAGGTTCAGCGCCGTCGTCTGGCCGAGGAGGGCCACCTTCGTGGCGCCGTCCACGTCTTCCTGCAGCACTGGACGCCCCACCTCCACCGGCCAGTCGCGTGCCTCGAAGTACTCCGCCGTTACGCCCTGGATGCCCGTGGACCAGTTCAGATTGCCGTACACGACCTGGGCGTTGCCGCGCGACGAGGGCGCGGCCACCTGCACGGCCGGAACCTCCCGCGCGATCGCGGCCGCGTCCTCCTCGGTGATGGTGAGCTGACTGCCCTGACCGAGCCGGACGCCCGCCGCGTTGCTGCTGCCCGACAGCGCGATGATCAGATTGGAGCCCAGGCTCTGAATCTGCTCGGCCACGCGCGCCTGCGCGCCCGCGCCCACGGACACCATGGCGATGACGGCGGCGACGCCGATCATGATGCCGAGCATCGTCAGCGCCGTGCGCAGCTTGTTGACCTTGAGCGAGCGCAGCGCGATGCGCAGGGCCTGGAGCACCATCAGACCACCGCCTCTTCTTCTTCCGGCAGCGTCTTCAAGACGTCCGCGGCGTCGATGGACGTCACGCGCTCGTCGGTGCGCAGGCGGCCGTCACGAAATACGAGACGACGGCCGGCATAGGTGGCGATGTCCTGCTCGTGGGTGACGAGCACGATCGTGAGCCCCTGGCGATTGAGACGCTGCAGCAGCGCGAGGATCTCGACGCTCGTCCGCGTGTCGAGGTTGCCCGTGGGCTCGTCGGCGAGAATGACGGCGGGGTCGTTGACGAGCGCGCGCGCGATGGCGACGCGCTGCTGCTGGCCGCCCGAGAGCTGGCTGGGGTGATGGTGCTCGCGCTCGGCGAGGCCAACGGCCTCCAGCCGCGCCCGTGCACGCTGACGACGCTCGCGCGCCGAGATCCCGCCGTAGAGCAGCGGCAGCTCGACGTTCTCCAGCGCGCTCGTCCGCGCCAGGAGATTGAACATCTGGAACACGAAGCCGATCTTGGCGTTGCGCACGCTCGCCAGCTGATCGCGCGACAGTCGCGCCACGTCCTCGCCGTCGAGCCAGTAGCGGCCGGCGGTCGGGCGATCCAGACAACCCAGCAGGTTCATGAAAGTCGACTTGCCTGAGCCCGACGGTCCCATGACTGCGACGAACTCGCCGGGCTCGATCGAGACGGACACGCCGCGCAGCGCGTGAACCGTGTGCGGGCCGAGGTGGTAGTCCTTGCCCAGATCCTCGGTGGCGATGATGGCCACGCTCAGAGCCTCAGACGCGGCCCACTGCTGCTCGGCGTGCTGCCTGGACGTGTTTGCGGATTGGTGCCGGCGATTCCGGTGATGACCTCCTGGCCTTCCTTCAGATCACCGCGAAGCACCTCGGTGGCGCTGCCGTCGCTGATGCCGAGCGTGATCGCCACGGCCTTCGGCTTGCCCTCCGCGTCGAGGATCCACACGCGGCCGGGCGTGCCGGCTGCGGTCCCGGGCGCGCCGCGACCCTCGCGTGCGGTCAGCTCCTCGTACTTCGTCCGCTGCTCGGGCGTGAGAATTTCGCGGATCCGCGCGCGCGTCGCCTCGCGAACCTTCGCCGCGCGCGCCTGGCGCTCGGCCTCGGGAAGCTCGCGCACAGACGTCATCTGCTGCCGGGTGTCGGCGAGGATCGGGTCGAGCTTCTTCTGCTGCTCGGCATCGAGGCCGAGACCGGTGATGAGCCGCTCGCGCATCTCACCGGGCGTTCGGCCGCCGCCATTCGCGCGGGACGACTGACCGGAGGACGGCCCGCCCGCCGTCGGGCCCTGGCCGCGAGCGGGCGCTGCCGGGCCGGCGTCCGCGCCCGCGGGCCGGAAGCGCAGCGCCGCATTCGGAACCTTCAGCACGTCCGGCCTCTCGGCGTAGACGAGCTTGACGTTGGCCGTCATTCCCGGCAGGAGCCGCCCGCCCGGATTGTCGACGGAGATCACGACGGTATAGGTCACGACGTTCTGCACGATCTGCGCGGCCTTGCGAATCTGCGTCACCACGCCGACGAACGTCTGGCCGGAGAACGCGTCCACGGTGAACGTCGCGCGATCCTCGAGCTTGATGCGCCCGATGTCGGCCTCGTCCACGCTCGTCTCGACCTGCATCTTCGTGAGGTCCTGCGCGATCGTGAACAGCGTCGGCGCCTGCAGGCTGGCCGCGACCGTCTGCCCCACGTCCACCGCGCGCGAGACGACGGCGCCGTCGACCGGTGCGCGGATCGTCGTGTAATCGAGGTTCGTCTGCGCCTGGGCGAGCGCGGCCGTCTTCTGATCGACCTGGGCCCGTGACGACTTCAGCGCGGCTTCTTGCACGCGGAGCTGGGCGAGGCTGGAGTCGATGCCGGCCGCGAGCGCACGCTCGCTGGCGCGCGCCGACTCGGACTGGGCGACGGCCTGCTCGTAATTGGCCTGGGCGGTGTCGCGATCGGCCTGGGCGATGAGCTGGCGCTTGAAGAGCTCGGCGTTGCGCTCGAAGATCCGCTTGCTGTCCGCCTGCGCGGCGTCGGCCTTGGCCGTCTGCGCCTTGCCCTGGGCCAGCGCCGCACGCGCGTTCTCGACGTCGGCCTTGGCTTTCTCGACGGTGGCGGTCTGGTTCAGGACGGCCGCCTTCGCCGTCTCGAGCTCGGCTTTGGCCTGGTTGACCTGGGCCTCGAAGATTTGCGGATCGATCCGCGCGATGATCTGGCCCTTCTTGACGAGGGAGTTGAAGTCGACGAGCAGCTCCTTGATCTGTCCCGAGACCTGGCTGCCGACCTGGACGGTGACGACGGCGTTGAGGTTGCCCGTGGCGGAGACGGCGGCGGTGAGGGGACCGCGTTCGATCGCCGCGAGCCGATACTTCGGCGAGCTGTTGCGGCTCTGCGCGTACAGGTAACCCCAGACGCCGGCCCCGAGCAGCAGAGCGATGACGACCAAGAAGATGAAGCGCTTCATCGCTGTTTGGACGGTGGAAACCTCCAGATATTCGGAGCTTACCGGCGCCCGACGGCGCGGTCGAGCCGGGCGAGCGCGATGCGGTAGTCGGCCAGCGCCTGTGCCTCCGTGTTCTGCGCCTGGGTCAGCGCGAGCTGGGCGTCCGTCAGTTCTAGAATTGTGCCGACGCCGGCATCGAAGCGGCCCTGCGCGAGGCGGAAGTTCTCTTGCGCGGAGGCCACCGCGACCTGTGCCGCCTGGATGCGCTCGTCGGCCTCGATGACGTTGTTCACCGACTGCTCGACCTCGCGAGAGATGTCGAGCTCGGAGGCCTTCACGCGCGCCAGCGCGGCGTCGAGGTTCGCGCGCGCCTCGCGATAGCGGGCGATGCGATTGCCGCCGTCGAAGATCGTCCAGTTCAGGTTGAGGTTGATCTCCCACGCCTCGTTCAGGTCGCCCCGCGTGGCGCCGTAGAATCCGCCCGCGGTGATGTCGGGGAAGAAGTCGCGCGAGGAGCGCCGCAGGCGCGCCTCGTTCGCCTCCGCGTTCAGCCGCGCCTGCCGGTATTCGGGCCGCATACGCAGCGCGTCCTCGCCCAGCCGCGCACGGTCGAGCGCCACCGGCTGGTAGACGAGATTGTCCTGGATCGTGAGCGGCGTGGTGGCGGGCAGCCCCATCGCGGTCGCCAGCGCCACGCGCGCGAGGCGCTCGGCGTTGCGCGCGCGGATCAGATCCAGCCGCGCGTTGGCCACGTCCACCTCGGCGCGCGCGACGTCGGATTTCGGCCGCGTGCCGACCTCGAAGAAGCCGCGCGCGGAGCGCAGGTTGAGCTCGGCGCGGTCGACGGCCTGTTGTTGGACCTGGATGAGTCGCACCGCGAAGTTGATATTGGTGAACGACTCCTTCACCGTCTGTGTTACCAGCTGACGCTGCAACTCCGTGTCCTCGAGGGCGACGTCGGCCAGCTTGCGTGCGGCCTCGGTCGACGCGAAGTTCTTGCCGAAGTCGAAGAGCATCTGGGACACCGTGATACGCGCGACGGTCGGATCGAACGGACTCTCACTCGACGTCGTCACCGTGCGTCCCGAGGTCGTCGGAAAAAATGCCGTGGACGAGACGTTCTTGGACGTCGCGGCCGTGAAATTGGCGGTGATCTGCGGAAACAGCGGCGCGAGCGCCTGATCAACGCGGAAGGCGGCGGCCACGTAGTCGGAGATACGCGCCTTGATGTTGGGCTGGGTATCGAGCGCGATGGCCACCGCATCGTCGACCGAGAGCACCTTGCCGAACACCTGCGCTTGCGCGCTCGTCGGCGGGGGTGGTGTCGCTGTCGCGGGCGGTGTTGTCGCGGGTGGCGGCGTGGTTGCGGCAGGCGGCGCAGTTACTGGCGGAGTCGTTGTGGGTGGCGGCGCGGTTGCTGGGGGAGGCGTCGTTGCGGGCGGCGGCGTCTGCGTCGGAGTCGGCGTTTGCGCCGCGGCGTCCGTCGTTGCCACCACCAGGACCGCGCCTGCCAGCAGCAACCGCCGCACGCGCATCCTCATCTCGGTCGCTCTCCTCGGGCCACGCGTGGCCTCGTCGCCTGTCTTGACCGCGGCACGGCCGAGGATATCACGCGCTCTTCGCGGCCCGCGTAGATCGGCCTGGTGCCGCGCGAAACCGCGCTCATCCACAACGTGGACGAACGGTGGATAAGCCGGGGACCGGGCCGGAACGCTCGGTGGACATGTTTTTCCTTGACGAGCGCGACATGCTGCGTGTTAGATTCCCCCCTACCACTAGATATAGGAGGTGCCCCCGGCATGCTGGAGACCCGTCCCGCCAAAGTTGGTAAGTGGACCGAGCCCGCCCTGCGCGTGCTGCGCGAGCGTTATCTGCTTCGCAAGGACGGCGAGGTGATCGAAACGCCGGAGGAAATGTGCTGGCGTGTGGCGGTCTCGATTGCGGCGGGCGAGGGGCGCTACGGCCGGAGCCGAGCCGCGGTTCGGGAGGTCGCCGAGGCCTTCTACGACATGATGGTCGACGGCTACTTCATCCCGAACTCGCCGACCCTCATGAATGCGGGCAAGGACAACGGACTGCAGTACTCCGCGTGCTACGTGCTGCCCGTCGGCGACTCGATGCCGGAGATCTTCGACTCCGTGAAGGCCGCCGCGATCATCCATCAGTCGGGCGGTGGCACCGGCTTCGCGTTTTCGCGGCTGCGTCCCAAGGACGACATCGTCACCTCCACGGGCGGGCGCGCATCGGGGCCGGTCTCGTTTCTCCGCGTCTTCAACGGCGCGACCGAAGCGGTGAAGCAAGGCGGCACGCGTCGCGGCGCGAACATGGGGATTCTGAGGGTCGATCATCCCGACATCCTCGAGTTCATCGACTGCAAGCTGGATGGCGGGATCACGAACTTCAACATCTCCGTCGCGGCCACCGAAAAGTTCATGGACGCGCTCGACAAGGGCGAGGAATACGACCTGATCAATCCGCGTACCGGCCTGGTGGCCGGGCGGCTGTCGGCAAAAGAGGTCTTCGATCGCATCGTGAGCGCGGCGTGGCGCACCGGCGATCCCGGCATGGTCTTCATCGACCGCATCAACGCCAGCCCCGCCAACCCGACGCCGGAGCTGGGCCAGGTCGAAGCTACGAATCCGTGCGTGACCGGCGACACGCTCGTCGCCACGCCGGGAGGCTGGCGCCGTGCGGATGCGATCCAGCCCGGCGACATCATCGAGACGATCGAGGGCCCGAAACCGCTCCAGCAGGTCGAGGTGAACTTCGGAACGGAGGTGTTCCGCGTCGATTTCGCCGACGGCGGACACCTGGTCGTGACCGCGGCTCACCAGTTCTATGTCCGCACCGATCGCGGCCTCTTCCTGCCGGTTCGGCTGGACCGCTGTCGGATCGGGGACGAAGTGCAGACCTTCCACGCCGGCGTGGGGGGAACGGCCAAGATCTTAAAAATCGAAGCCGCCGGCATCGCGACGACGTACGACCTGTACGAGCCGCAGACCGACACGTGGATCACCGAAGGCTACGTGTCGCGTGGCTGCGGTGAGCAGCCGCTGTTGCCCAACGAGGCGTGCAACCTCGGCTCGCTGAACGTCGCCAAGTTCGCGCGCAAGGCCGACGACGGCGAGATGTCGATCGACTGGGACGAGATGGAGCGCGTGGTGCGGCTGGGCGTGCGCTTCCTCGACGACGTGATCGAGATGAATCCGTACCCGCTGCCGCAGATCGACGAGACGGTGAAGTCCAATCGTCGCATCGGACTCGGCATCATGGGATGGGCCGACCTGCTGTTCCTCCTCGGCATTTCCTACGACGGCCAGGAGGCGATCGACCTCGCGGACCGGCTGATGTCGTTCGTGAAGGACAAGTCGCACGACCAGTGCGCGAAGCTCGCCGAGGAGCGCGGGCCGTTCCCGAACTGGTCGAAGTCGATCTACAAGGACGTCCGGCCGATGCGCAACTCGACGGTGACCACGATCGCGCCGACCGGGACGATCTCGATGATCGCCGGCTGCTCGTCGGGCATCGAGCCGATCTTCGCCCTGGCGTTCCAGCACCGCGTGAAGCAGCCGGACGGCGAGCGTGTGCTGACCTTCGTCAACGAGACGTTCGAGCAGATCGCGCGCGAGAAGGGTTTCTTCTCGGATGCGCTCATGGCGGAGGTCGCCAAGCGCGGCAGCCTGCACGGTATCCCGGGTCTGCCCGAGGACGCCGGGCGTGTCTTCAAGACCTCGCACGACATCAGCTTCGAGTGGCACGTGCGGCATCAGGCGGCGTTCCAGCGCTATACCGACAACGGCGTGTCGAAGACGATCAACCTTCCCAACGACGCCGCGGAAGAGGATGTCGCCGCCGCGTATCGGCTCGCGTGGGCGCTCGGCTGCCTCGGCATCACGGTGTTCCGCGACGGGTGCAAGGGGGAGCAGGTCCTCAACGTCGGCGTCAAGAAGGACAAGGCGCTGCCGGCCGCGGGGCAGGCGGTGATCAAGCCGCGGCCGCATAGCCTCGCCGGCAAGACGTATCGCAAGGAGACGCCGATCGGCACCGCGTTCATCACGGTGAACCAGACAGAGGAGAACGAGCCCTTCGAGGTGTTCGTTCAGGTCGGCAAGGGCGGCTCCGACACGATGGCCGTGGCCGAGGCGCTCGGACGGTTGATTTCGCTCACGTTGCGGATGCCTTCGGCGCTGTCGCCTCAGCGACGACTCGAAGAGGTCATCAGCCAGCTCTCGCGCATCGGCGGAGCTCAGCCCATGGGGTTCGGCGCCGGCAAGATCCTCTCGCTGCCCGATGCGCTGGCGCGCACACTGGCCGAGCACATCGGCCAGGTGAAAACGGAGGGCGCGCCGCCAAGCCCGCCCAAGCTCGAAGAGCGCCGGCGCATCGGTGACCTCTGCAAGGAGTGTGGGCAGGCGACGTTCGTGTACGAGGAAGGCTGCAAGAAGTGCCTGTCGTGCGGGTTCAACGAATGCTGATCCGCTTGCTGCGGCGTATCCGCAACGCCCGCCGGCAGCGAAGCCGGCGACGAGCGCGTCCGAGACGGTAGCTCGACGCGGCGGAGCGAGCGAATGGCGTCCGGGGAGGCAGGAGCCCCGGACGCTCTTGCTCTGCCGCGCCCTGCTACAATTCGCGCGCATGTTTTCCGGCGGCTCGTACGACGACGTGAAGCGCTGGCTGCGGATGTTCCTCAACTCGCACGCCAAGCGTGAGGACCCGCGCATCGAGGCGGTGCTGGAGGACGACGAGGCGCGAGAGGGTCGTTTCTACGCCGCG
>Ga0066695_10000070_pt1 | contig 19374 bp, 21 predicted proteins | sample GraSoiAngelo_144_FD_66452 | JGI IMG/M metagenome (GOLD analysis project Ga0066695, IMG submission 66452) | Grasslands soil microbial communities from the Angelo Coastal Reserve, California, USA - 14_1009_02_40cm | ecosystem: Environmental > Terrestrial > Soil > Grasslands | place: USA...
CGCGCGGCGCGCGACGCCATCACCTCCCGGTACTCGAGCGCCGCGACGAGAGCGATAAGCGTGACGAGCACAAGCCAGACGACGCGGACGCGGCGCCGCATCGTGCTCACCGCTGCTTCCACACACGGCGGTGCCGATGACGGTGAGGACGGCCGGAACGAGGACGACCGACAGGAAAAAGGTGCCTTTCATCTGCCGGTTCGTAAGATTCACGCGCGGGAGATCGTGGCTGCGCGGCGTGATGCCGATCAAGCTCTCCTGAGCCGCGAGATAGTTGATCGTGTTCACGAAGAGCGTGCCGTTGCCCATGATGTGGAAGAACGAGTTCGTCGCGAAGTCGGAGTCGCCGACCACCGCGACGCGGGACCGCCGCGCGCCGTCGTCTCCGCGTCGCAGGCCGACCACCATCAACGTGTGCGGCCCCGGCACGTCCCGGCCCTTGACGAACCCGACGCGGTCCTGGCTCTTCTGGCCCCAGCTGTTCCGCGACGAGTTGACCAGCGGCACGATCGAGGTGCCCGGCACGCGCTGAGGCGTCGGCGACAACGAGCGCGCGCCCGGGAAGAACGTCAACGGCAGATCGCGCGTGATCTGGTGGCGATTGTAATCGGTCACCGCGGGGGCCGAGACGTCGGCCCAGAAGTGGCTCGCCTCGTCGATCACGATGTCGTCGTCGGCCGCGATGCCGTACTCGCGCAGCACCGGCTCGAGGCCCGTCCGCACGAAGGGATCGAGCATGAAGAGCGCATGGCCGCCGTTGGCGAGGTAGGCACGCACGGCCTCGATCTCCCTCGGCAGCAGCGGGATTTTGGGGCCGCCCACGACGAGCACGGCGCAGCGGGCCAACGCGTCGCCGCGCTGGAGCAGCAGGACCTTCTCGACTGTGTAGTTCACCGTCTCGAGGGCATGGCGCGCCTTCGCCATGCCATGCCGCTCGTGGAGCACGTACTTGGCGCCGAGCCCGTGCGTGTGGCCGGGCGCGCCCTCCTGGTGGTCGTGGGACTCGAGGCTGAAGGGATCGGGCTCGCCGTGCCCGTCGAGGAAGCACACCAGCTGCGTTGCGCCCCGCGACACGCGCAGGATGCCGTTGGCGATGTCGGACTCGCTGCCGCCATTCACCTGCAGCCGCCGGCCCTGGCTCTCCAGGACTGCGGTGCCGGCGAAATTCACGCCGAGCATCCGCGCCTGTGCCGGATTGATCATCGGATCGTAGAACTCGACGGTCACGAGCTTGTTCTGACGCGCGATGAGGTCGTAGAGCTCGACCGTCTCACGCATCATCGGATCGTGGAAGAAGACGATGTGGACGGGCTTGTCGAGTCGCTTCAGCATCGTGACCGTCGGCGCGGACAGCGAGTAGAGGCCCTGGCTCGTGAGATCGAACCGGAACGAGTAGCGCAGCGAGAGGTAGGCCAGCGCAACGATGATTCCCACGATTCCGAGCATCGCGAGTGCGATTTCCGCGCGACGACGCCGGGCGAGGGCGGCGAGCTCGGCGCGCAGCCCCACTGCTCCGATAGCGGCCAGCCCCGCGCCCCCGACCGCGAGGGCGACCGTCCACACGACGGTCTCCAGCAGGATCGCGTGCACGACGAGCGCCGCCGCCAGCGCAGTCAACCCGGCCAGCAGCATCAGCCCGGACCGGAACGAGTCGTTCATCTCAGCGCCGCCACTTCAACCAGCTCACGCTCAGCGTCATCGCGATGCCGGTGACGGCGAGATAAAACGTCACCGCTTCGGTGCGGACGAGCCCCTGGATGAAATCCACGAAGTGGTGCGAGAAGGAGAGATAGCCGACGAACCCGCGCAACGCCTCCGAGGTCTGGAAGCTCTGCAGATGGCCGACAAACCAGAAACCGAGGAGCACCGCCGCCGTGATCAGCGCCGCCACGATCTGGTTGTGCGTCAGCGTCGAGAAGAAGAGGCCGACGGCCAGACACGCCATGCCCAGCAGCACGAAGCCGATGTAACCGGCGAGGATCGTCGTGGTCTCGGGCGTGCCGAAGAGGTAGAGCGGGACGAGGTCGACCGCGCTTCCGGCGGTCATCAGTAGAAGGATGGTGACCGCGCCGAGGTATTTCCCGAGCACGATCTGCCACGGCTCGAGCGGCAGCGTCAGCAGCAGCTCGGCCGTGCCCGCGCTGAATTCCGCCGAGAACAGCCGCATCGAGATCAGGGGGACGAGCGTGGTCAGCAGAATCCCCATGTTCTGAAAGGTGCCGGCCATCGTGGTCTCGCCGGCGAGAAAGACGTTGTAGAGAAAGAAATAGCCCGTCCCCAGCAGGAACACGGCGACGACATAATAGGCGATCGGCGAGCGGAAATAGCTCGCGAGCTCCTTCTGGTAGACGGCCACCGTGCCCGTCATGCCGTGTCCGTCGGCGTGTTGACGTATCGCAGGAAGATGTTCTCCAGCGTCGGCTGCTGCCGCTCCAGACGATGCAGATCCCAGCGACGCGTCACGGCACGCGCGATCTCGGCCTCCACGCCGTGCCGCGGCTCGACCTGACAGTCGACGGCGACGATGTCCGGATGGCCGGCGATGGCCTGAACGTTCACGGCGACGACGCCTTTCACCGAGCGCAGCTCGTGGCGCACGTCCGCGGCGGGCGCGGTCACCTCGAGCGAGACGCGATGCGTCTCCTCCACCGCCCGCTGCAGCCCGCTCGGCGTGTCGATCGCGAGCAGCCGGCCGTGATTGATGATCGCGACGCGCCGGCAGATCAGCGTCACTTCGGCGAGGATGTGCGTGCTGAAGAGCACGGCGTGCTCCTCGCCGAACGCGCGGATGACCTCCCGCGCTTCTTGGATCTGACCTGGATCGAGGCCGGCCGTCGGCTCGTCGAGCACGAGCACCGCGGGCTTGCCGAGCAACGCCTGCGCGAGCCCGACGCGCTGGCGGTAGCCCTTCGAGAGCTTGAAGATCTCGCGGCATACGACGGTTTCCAGGTGGCACGCGGAGACGACCCGCTCGAGCTCCTCGGCGATCGCCCCGCGTGTGATGCCCTTCGCCTTTGCAACGAATCGCAGGTAGGCGGAAACATCCAGGGTGTCGTAGAGCGGGGGCCGCTCCGGAAGGTAGCCGATCAACCGGGCGGCCTCGACGTTCTGCGTCGCCATGTCGTAGCCGGCAACGCTGACCCGTCCCGACGTCGGCGCGGTGTAGCCGGCGATCATGCGCATCGTCGTGGTCTTTCCGGCGCCATTCGGGCCGAGAAAGCCGACGATCTCCCCCTTGTCGACGCTGAACGAGAGGTCGCGAACGACGGTCCGTGAGCCGTAACGCTTCGAGACGGATTCGAGGGCGATGACTGCCGAGTCGGAGCTCATCGGTGAAACACGAAGGCCCCCCAGACCACCGGGGGGCCTTCGCTGGTTTCGGGTGCCGACGTCGTTACTTATACCAGCGGCCGCCCTTCGCCTTGTACTGGTCCTGATCGTGGGCGAAGAACAGATCGGCGTTTTCGAGATCCCGCATCATTTTCAGGCGATTGACCGAGTTGTTGTAGTCCTTGACGCTGTAGTTGAGGCCGGCCGGATAGCCATCGAGGTTTTCCTGCATCCAGATGGCGTCCTGGGAGATGAGGATCGTGTGACCGCTCGCGAGCTTGACCTTCATCGACTGATGGCCGAGCGTGTGGCCCGGCGTGCTGAGCACCATCACCGAACCGTCGCCGAAGAGGTCGTAATCGCCGTCGAGCTCGAGATAGTTGAAATCACGGGCCTCGCCGTCGAAGTCCTTCACGACGAAGACGCCGCCCGCACGCTGGAACTTCTCCGGCCACCACGCCTGGTACAGCTCCTTCTTCTGGATGACGTGGACCGCCTTGGGGAACATCTTGATGTTTCCGATGTGGTCGAGATGCGCATGCGAGGTCACGACCGCCTTCACCTTGTCCGCCGAGTAGCCGAGCTTCTGCAGCTGGCGGTCGATGACGTCATCGCGCTTCTGGCTCGGTTTGAGGCCCTCGCAGTTGCCGGGGACCCAGTGCTGCTTGCAGCCACCGTCGGAGATCGCGACGTTGTTGCCGGTGTCGAAGATGACGAGGCCCTTGGGGTGGTCGATGACCCACATGCTGACGGGGATCGTGACGTCGCGCGCCTTCTCCTTCGGCACGCTCGGGATCAGGTCAGTGATCGGAAACGGGCCGAAGAACCCGCTGGTCGTCCAATACAGTTGCTTGACCTGGGCGAGCGCCGGAGACGGCAGAGTGAGCACGACGGCGAGCAGGGCGACGACGATGCCTAACTTCTTCATGCGCGACCTCCTCTGACCACGGCGAACGGGTCACTTCACGAGCCCCGAGCCCTACAGGCCCGGGAACATAGCGCGGGGCCTCGCCGAGTGTCAAGGCGCAGCGAGCCTCACCCTCTCTGCATGTATGCCGGCGGCGCCGCGCCCCGGAAGAAGTCCTCGCGCGGGGGCGAAAAGACGTCGATGACCTCGGTGTCCTCGACGAACCACGCCTCGTGCTCGACGCCGCCCGGAACGACCGCGAGGTCGCCCGGCCCGCACGTGCGGCGCTCGCCGCCGAGGCGAAAATCCATCCGGCCGGAGATCATCCAGAACATTTGCTCGTGCGGATGGCGGTGGGCGGCGGCGTGCGCACCCGCCTTCATCGACCACCACACGATCATCTCTTTCTCGCCGATGAGCACGCGGCGACTGATCTGGTCGGTCACCTTCTCCTGCGGCAGATCCCTGAGCGTATGGAAGCCTTTCATCACGGACATCACGGTCTCCTCCCAGGTGGTGCCACACGCTAGCAGGGGTAATATTCTCGCGCAATGACCCGCGGCTGGACCGACGCCATCGCCCTAATGCGCGGACGGATCACGCGGACCGCCGAATCCGTGACGAGCGGCTTTCCACACTTCGCCGATCCCGCCACCGGCAACTGGACGACGTCGCCCGGTGGCGACTGGACCGGCGGCTTCTGGAACGGAATGCTCTGGCTTGCCGCCCGTTATGGCGACGACCCGCGGGCGCGGTCGTGGGCCGCCCGGTGGACGGCGCGCCTCGCGCCGCGCGCGAGCACCGACACGGTCTTTCGCGGCTTCCTCTTCTATTACGGCGCGGCCCTCGGCGCGCTGCTCTGCGGCGACCGCGCGGCACGTGAGACCGCGTTGGCGGGCGCTCACGGCCTTGCCGCCTCCTATAACCCGCGCGCCGAGGCGCTGCCGCTCGGCGCGGCCGCGGAGGAGGCGTCTGACGTCGGCGCCGGCGAGGCCAATGTCGACACGGTGCAGGCGGCGGCGCTGCTCCTGTGGGCGCACCGGGAGACGGGCGACGCCGTACTGCGCGACATCGCGGTGCGGCACGCCGCGCGCCACATCGAGTTCTGCCTGCGCGACGATGGCTCCGTGTGTCAGTCGGCGTCATTCGATCCGGCGACCGGCCGCATGCTGCGCCGGTACACCCACAAAGGGATCACCGACGACAGCACCTGGGCGCGCGCGCAGGCGTGGGGCATTCTCGGGTGGACGGTCGCGCACGTGTGGTCCGGCGAGACACGCTTCCGCGACGCCGCCGAGCGCGCCGCCGACTGGTGGTTGGCTCACGCGCCCGCCGATCGCGTCGCCTTCTGGGACTTCGACGATCCGAAGATCCCGAACACGTTCCGCGACACGTCGGCGACCGCGATCGTCACGGCGAGCCTGCTGACGCTGGCGCCGCGCGCCTCGACGCCTGAGCGCTCGCGCGCGTATCGCGGTGCGGCCGAGGCCACCGCGGCTGCGCTGGTCGAGCGCTATCTGCGGCCGGACGGCGTGCTCACCGACGGCTGCTATAGCCCACGCATCGGCCTGGCCACACGGCATGAGCTCGTGTGGGGCAGCTACTATCTCTTCGAAGCGCTGCACGCACTGGCCGGGCTGTACGATCCCGCGAAGGTCGCCTAGGAGGTCCGATGGCGCGACTTCAGGTCGGCTTCATCCCTATCGAGGGCGGGCATTATTACAAGGAAGCACTCGAAGAAGTCACGCGGGCGGAGGAGCTCGGCTTCGACTCCGTGTGGATGGAAGAGCATCACGCGGTCACCAACCATTACTGGCCGTCGCCGTTCCCGGTACTCGCCGGGTTCGCCACACGTACGTCGAAGCTGAGGCTGGGCACCGACATCGCCGTGGCGGCCTTCTATCATCCCGTCCGGCTCGCGGAGGACATCGCGATGCTCGACGTGATGTCCAACGGCCGCGTGACCCTCGGCATCGCGATCGGCTATAAGCCCGACGAGTTCGCGCTCTACGGCGTCGATCTCGAAAAGCGCGGCGCGCGCTTCGAGGAGCAGCTCACGATCATCAAGGGGCTGTGGACCGAGGAGAACATCTCCTTCAAGGGCACGTACTACACCGTCGAGGGTCGCATCGAGCCCAAGCCGGTGACGAAACCGCATCCGCCCGTGTGGATCGGCGGCTGGGGCGACATCACGCTGCGCCGCGCGGCCACGCTTGCCGACAACTGGATACCGGGACCGACGGCGGATCTCGCGCGACTCGTCCGCGGCAAGGAACAGTTTCTCGCCAATCGTCGCGCAGCGGGGCGGACAGCGCCGATCACCGAATGGCCGCTGACGCGCGATCTGATCATCGCGGAGACCGACAAGAAAGCGCGCGAGCTCGCCGAAGAGCACATCATGGTCGCGTACCGTCGCGAGTACGCCGGCGGCTGGCGTCATCCGTTCATCGACGCCTCGATCGCGACCGACCTCGACAAGTTGATGGCCGACCGCTTCCTCATCGGCGGCCCTGACCAGGTAATCGCGAAGATCAGGAGGTTCGTCGACGCGTACGGCATGACCCATCTGATCTGTCGAATGTTCTTTCCGGGGATGCCGCACACGCACATCATGCGAGGGCTCGAATTGCTCGCCCGCGAGGTGATGCCCGCGTTCAAATAGCCGCCATTACGAGCGAATTTCGGTCCGACCAAAAGTCGGGCATGCGACGTAAGTATTTGATATACTGGCGGTTGCCGCTGACTTCGTATGTAGGGAGTAAAGTCATCGCGCAGCCCGTCTATCGCGTCGATCGGTCGTACTCGTGGAACTACGGTCACTCGCCTACGTTGCCGCGCGTCCGCCGAGTGCCGTCCGGACCCGGCGGCAAGCTCTTCGATCACCCGCTGAACTCGCCGATCGGCATCGCCGCCGGCCCGCTGCTCAACAGCAAGTGGATCGAGGCGTACTCGCGCGTGGGCTTCGACGTGCTCACGTACAAGACCGTCCGCTCGATGGCGATGCCCGCGCACGCACTGCCGAACATTCGTCCCGTCGAGAACCGCGAGCACGCGGCGATCGCCACCGCGAAGCGCGTCGACGGGCAGCCGACGCTGGCCGTCTCGCTCGGCATTCCGTCTGTCGAGCCCGAGGTGTGGCGCAAGGACGTTCGGCGCGCGAAGGACCGCATCGGGTCGGGGCAGGTGTTGATCGTCAGCGTGGTCGGCACGTGGGCGCCGGGAATGGACGCGGAGCAGCTCGTGCAGGATTACGCCCGCTGCGCGGCGTGGGCGGCCGAGGCCGGCGCCGACGCGATCGAGGTGCATCTGGCCGTTCCGGATCCGTTCGCCGAGCAGCCGCAGCTCATCTACGAGAACATCCCGCTGTCGGCACAGATCCTCTACCGCGTGCGCACGACCATGCCGAAGCCCGTGCTCGCCAAGCTCGGTGTGTTCCGCACTCCGCGGTTGCTGCACGAGACGGCCACGAAGCTCGCGTCGTGGGCGTCCGGCTTCGTCATGACGCACGGCGTGCGCCGCCGCGTGGTCGACGAGGCGGGCAATGCCGCGTTCGAGGGCGCCGGGCGTGACCGCGCGACGATCGTGGGCGCCGACACGTGGCCGCTGGCGTCGCGACAGATCGAGGAGATGCTGTCGTGGCGAAAGGCCGGAGCCTGGGACCGCGCGATCCTCGGCGTGGGCGGCATCACGACCGTGGAGCGCGCGGACCACCTGCTGCGCGAGGGCGCCGATGCAGCGCTGATCGCGACCACCGCGCTGTTCGATCCGCTGTTCGCCATTCGGTTCCGCCAGCTGCGCTCGACCGCCGTCGCCTGAGCGGGCGCTCGAGCGCGCGCGGCCGACCCGTCGTCCCGCCGCGTACGTGTGCTAGGCTACGCCGGTGCGCTGGCTGATCGTCCTTCCATTCAATCGCGGCGGCTTCATGGGAGTGGATTTCGGCGAGGAGCTCGCCGCGCGCGGCCACACGGTGCGATTGTTCGAGTACCGACGCGACAACGCGCTGTACAAGAACAAGTCGACGAAGGCCGCCTACCAGCTATGGATCCTGCGGCTGCTGGAGCGCGCCTGCGCTTCGTGGCGCCCCGACGTGGTGCTCGTCATCAAGGGTGGGCCCATCACGCCGAACCTCGTGCGCCGCGTGAAGGCGCGCGCCGACACGCTGTTCGTGAACTTCTTCCCCGACAACCCGCTGTGGATGATCCCGTTCGGCTGCATCGAGGCCTACGACCTGTTCTTCACCAAGGAGCGTTACGCGATGCGCAGCCTGCAGCAGGTCGGGCTGCGCAATGTGCACTATCTGCCGATGTACTGCGTGCCCGCATACCATCACCCGGTCGTGCTGTCGCCCGAGGAGACGCGCCGCTTCGCGTCGCCGGTGTCGTTCGTCGGCAGTCGTTACGATTACCGCGAGCGCTTCGTGCGCGAGATCGCCGACGCGCCGCTGCGGCTCTGGGGCTCGGGCTGGAACCGCAGTCCGGATCGGGTGGTGCGCGGCCTCATCGCCGGCGGGCCCGTCTACGGCCGCGACAAGCTCTGCGTGTACTCGGGATCCATACTGTCGCTGAACCATCACCACCCGATGAACGACATCGTCGGCGTCAACACGCGGGCGTTCGAGCTCGCCGCCGCCGGCGTCTGCCAGCTGGTGGATGCCAAGGAGGACCTGTCGCCGCTGTTCAAGCCTGGCGACGAGGTGCTCGTCTATCGCGACCTCGCGGAGCTGCGGCGCCTTCTCGATTACTTCCTCGCGCGGCCCGACGACGCGCGCGCGATCGGCGAGATGGCCCGCCGCCGCGCGCTCGCGGAGCACACGCTCGCCCATCGCGTCGACGAGATGCTGCACGTGATGCAGGAGCGCTTCGCCATCGGCGCCACGTCGTCCGGCCCCGGCGCTCTCGCGTGAGTGCGCAGGCCCCTGCGAGTCGCCCGCCGGCGTGCCTCGGCACCCTGCGCTGAGACGTCGACGATGACCGAGTCGCTGGCTCGTGAGCTCGTGTGCATCGACTGCGGCACCGCGCATGCGCTCGGGTATCGCCTCGAGTGCGAGAAGTGCCGCGGACTCCTCGAGCTGCGCTATGACCTGGAGCCGCTGCGCCGCCTTGGCCCGACCCTGCTCTCGGGCGATGGCCTCTGGCGGTACGCGCCGGTGCTGCCGATCGCCGATCCGGCGCATCGTGTGACGCTCGGCGAAGGCGGCACACCGCTGCTGCAGTGTCCCCGTCTCGCGAAGAGGCTCGGCGTGCGCAGCCTCGTCATCAAATTCGAGGGTGCCAATCCCACGGGCACCGTCAAGGACCGCTCGTCCGCCACCGGCGTGGCCGCCGCGCTGCAATTCGGCTTCACGGCGACCTCCGTCGTGTCGAGCGGCAACGCCGGCTCGTCGATCGCCGCCTACTCGGCGCGCGCCGGCCTGCGCTCGCTCATCTTCGCCTACGAGCGCGCGTCCGCGCCGAAGCTGTTACACATGGCGGCCACCACCGCGGACCTCGTCCTCTATAAGGGCGTCTACGACGATCTCATCACGCACTGGGATCGCCTGGTGGAGTCGCGTCTGTTCTTCGACTGCGGCGCGTCGCGCAACGCCTACAAGCACGAAGGGAAAAAGACGATCGGCTACGAGATCGCCGAGCAGAGCGGCTGGCGGCCGCCCGACGTCGTGGTGGCGCCGGTCGCCGTCGGCGAGACGTTCATCGCCGCCGCGCGCGCGTTCCGCGAGCTGCGCGACGCCGGCTGGATCCCGCGTGCGCCGCGCATGGTCGCCGCGCAGGCGACGCGCGCCAATGCAATCGCGCGCGCGTTCCGTTCGGGGCGCGCGCTCGAGCCGCTGAAGATCGGCTACACCGTGGCCGAAGGCCTGGCCGCCGGCAACCCCGGCCGCAAGGGCGAGTGGGTCCTGCGGTTACTGCGCGAGGGCCACGGCGCCGCCGGCGACGCCGAGGACGAAGAGATCCTCGAGGCGCAGCAGATGCTCGCGCGCACCGAAGGCATCTGGGCGGGACCGACAGGCGTGGCGACCCTCGCCGTGCTCGCGCGCATGCTCACGGCAAAGGAGCTCGATCCCACGCAATCGTACGGTGTGATCGTGAGCGAGACCGGGCTCAAGACCGAGGCGGCACCGCCGAGTCGAACGGCAACGGCGTTCGACTACGAGTCGCTGGCGCGGCTGGTCGAGGAGCGGCTGGCCCGCGCCTAGACCGTTGCCGCGCGCGTTCTATCTGCGTTCAGCGCCGGTCGTCGCGCGCGACCTCCTCGGCTGCATCGTCGTCTCGCAGCGCGGCCGTGCGCGGACATCGGGGCGCATCGTCGAGGTCGAAGCCTACCTCGGACCCGAAGACGAAGCCTCGCACGCCGCGTTCCGCCCGGGCAGCCACCATCTCTTCTACGGCGTGGGCGGACACGCGTATGTCTATCTCAACTACGGCGTGCACCACTGTCTCAACGCGATCACCAATCCCGCCGGCCGGCCGGGATGCGTGTTGATCCGTGCGCTCGAGCCCCTCGAGGGAATCGGCACGATGGCGCGCCGCCGCGGCGTGTCCGCCGATGCGCGCCGGCTCGCGAGCGGCCCCGGCAACCTCACGCGCGCGCTCGGCCTCTCGCTGCACGACAACGGCGCCGATCTCACGCGCGGCTCGCTCGTCATCCTGCCGCCCGACCGCCCGCGCGAGTTCCGTATCGCGCGCGGGCGGCGCATCGGCATCACGCGCTCGATCGAGCTGCCGCTGCGCTTCTGGATCGCCGGTCACCCGAGCGTTTCCGCCGGTCCCCGGCGCTGACGCGGCGCGCGCGCGGCGCCGCGGTGCGGAAATGCCAGACGAGCGATGTGAGGTCGCCCTGGCGACGCGCGCGTGTGACGGCGAGGCCGACGGCGACGCGCCGGATGACACGGCGCCAGAACGGCCGCGCGATGACGTTCCACGAGAGCACAGATAGCTGCCACCGTCCGGGGAAACACCGGAAGAGCGCGCGGGCCACGCGCGTGCCGACGCCGGAGCGCCGATACGTCCTCAGCACGAAGAACTCGGCCATCTCCCGGCTCGGTACAGTGTCGACCGCCGGCAGCTCGCGAACGAGCGCAAAGCCCGCCGGGCGTCCGTTCACCCGGACGATGAAATGGTGGCGATCGTCGCGGCGCCAGAAGCGTCGGTGCCAGCGGGCCGAGCCGTACGTGCCGTCCGCCTCGACGCCCCAGCGCTGGCCGACCAGGTCGTAGATGTAGAGTTGCACGAGGCGACGGACGATCGGGACGTCGCGCGGTCGCAGCGGGCGCAGCGTGACGCGAGCCACGCGCCGTCAGCGCTCGCGACGGAGCGCATCGGGATCGAACAGCGCGTCGTCGAGGCCGGTGTTGACCGCCGCCGATCGCACCAGAACGCGGACGACGAGCTTCCCGTCGACGAACGCTTCCTGCCGATACGGCAGCGCGAAGCCTCCGACGAGTGGCCGATGCTCGGTCAGCGACAGATCCACGACGCCCTCGCCGGTCGGCAGCTTCTCGCGGGTGACGAAGCGGACGACACCGCGCTCGGGGTCGAGCCACACTTGCGGAACGCTGCGCTCACCGGGCCGCGCGCCGATGACGGTCACCGTGCGATCGCCCGAGCGTGTGACGTAAGTCACGTCGTCGCGCACGCCGAGCACCTTCCACTCGGCGAGCAGATCGGCGCCGGTGCGCCGCAGCGGGACGAGCAACTGTGTGGCGTCGCGTGTTCCGGCCGGTGGCGCTTCGAACGTCTTGCCGCTGGGCGCGCGGACCCACACGCGATCGCCGACCGTGAGGCGAACCTCTTTCTGGCCATCGATCGTCTGCTCGACGCGCTGGCGGCGCGGCAGCTTGACGTAGACGCGCTGCTCGCCGCTCGACTGCGGATGGCGACCGCCGGGGTCGAACAGCGTGAGCGTCTGATCGATGACGAGGTCGGCGACGTTGACGTCGCCGAGGCGACCGAGAAACGCATCGACCGCCGTGCGCGCGTCGGCTCCGGACGCGGCGATCACGGGAAGCTGCACGGCGATCAAGACGATGCCGACCACGGCCCGGAGCACGAGTCGGTTATACGGGCCAGGCACGTGAGAAGTCAATGAAAAGCCTGCATTTTTCGGCCGAAAATGTTGACACTACAACGCCCGCTCCGTATCATCGAAGCAACCTAAGGAGCGCCCGTGCTGACCTCCCCCGATACCCTGACAGGCGGCATTCTGGAATTGATCCTGAGTGCCGGCCCCATCGCCAAGGCGGTCCTCGCCGTGCTGGCGATCTTCTCCATCATCAGCTGGGCGCTGATCGTGGAGAAGTGGTGGCAGTTCCGTCGCGTGCGCCGCCAGACGCTCGCGTTCCTGCGCGTCTTCCGCGAGGGCCGCCGGCCGAGCGTCGTGGTCGCGTCGGCCAAGAAGCTCCGCGAAAGCCCGCTGGCCCAGCTCTACGTCGCGGCCTACGACGAGATGGCGGCCGGCCACGACCTCGACGCGCTCGTGGACGAGGGTGACGAGGGCAGTACCCCTCGGCTCACCGCCGCCGAGCGCGCCATGCGCAGCGCCTCGGCGCTCGAGGTTGCCAAGCTCGAGCGGTACCTGCCGTTCCTCGCGACGACGGCGAGCGCCTGTCCGTTCATCGGTCTGTTCGGCACCGTCGTCGGCGTCATGAACTCCTTCCACGGCATCGGCGCGCAGGGCTCGGCGAGTCTCGCCGTGGTTGCGCCCGGTATCTCGGAGGCGCTCGTCGCCACGGCGGCGGGGCTGGGAGCCGCCATCCCGGCCGTCATCGGCTACAACTATTTCGTCAACCGCGTGAAGCACTGGGCAACGGAGATGGAAGGATTCGCGCTGGACATGCTGAACCTCCTGAGCCGTCCGACACCCAAGCTCGCGCGGCCCGTGAAAAAAGATGGCGTTTAGCACCGGCTCGCCCGAGGGTTCGCGTCGCGTCGGGACGAGCCTCGCCGAGATCAACATCGTCCCGCTCGTCGACGTGGTGCTCGTGCTGCTGCTCATCTTCATGCTCACGGCGCCGATGATGTACCGCGGCATCGACGTGAACCTGCCGCGCGCCGCCGCCAAGCCGACGGCCGTCGAGGAGCGCATGGTCCTCACCGTGACGAAGGAGCGCGCGCTCTATCTGAACGACAAGCGTGTTCCACCCGGTGGACTCGAGGGCATGCTGCGCGACGCGTTCCGCAATCGCACCGACAAGACGGTCTACCTCAAGGCCGACGCGGGCCTTGCCTATGGCACCGTGATCGAGACCATGGACATGGTCCGGCGCGCCGGCATCGAGCGCCTCGGCATGGTGACCGAGCCCGTCCGCGAGCGCTGACCATGAGCATCGCCGCCGCCACGATCCGGATGCGTCCGGCGCGCGGCCCCGCCCTCGGGAAGGCACGGCTGCCATTCGCGGCGACGGTCGTCTCCACGATCGTGCACGTCGCGCTCGGCGTTCTGGTCGTGCTGACGGCGCGCGCGTGGTCGCAGTCGCAACCCAAGACCTACGTCGTCAATCTCGTGCCGGCCGTCGCCGCCGTCGGGTCACCGCAAGGGCAGACGACGCCGACGCTGCCGCCGCGGCCGGCCGATGTCCCGCGCACCGAGCCCGCGCGTCCCGCCGAGCTGCCGCAGCGCGATGCCGCGCGACCAATAGCGGCGCCGGATATGCCTCCGCGCGCGCGGGACGCGCCGTCGCTGCCCGACCGTGCGAGCAGCGCGCCCCGCCCGTCGGCGACGCCACGCGCCGGCGACAAGGAGCTGCCGTCGATGGCGGCGCCCACGCCGACATCGAAGCCCTCACCGGAACGGGTGCCCACGGAGACGGTGGCGCGCGCGACGCCGCCGCCGCAACCGATCGGCCGCGCGGACGGCTCGCCACAGGGCGCGGGCGCGTTGACCCTGAACCGCTCCGACTTCCAGTTCGCGTGGTACATCAGGACGGTGCACGCGAAGATCACCGACAAGTGGGCGGGCCGTGCGCTGCCGGGCCAACAGCCGGTGGCGGTGTTCGACATCAATCGGGATGGCCGGATCAGCGGGCTCGCGATCAAAAAATCGTCCGGCAACTCGTACTATGATCAGGCTGCGCTGCGCGCCATCACCGAGGCGGCGCCGTTCCCGCCCCTGCCGTCGGAGTACGATGGGCCGGCTCTGGGCGTCGAGCTCGGGTTTCATTTCCCCGAACGAGGCTAATCTTCCGAAGAGGGTAATCACTGTGTGTGTTCGAACGAAGCTCGTCGTCATCGCACTCCTCGTCGTTCTTCTCATACCGTGGGCCGGACTGTCGCCCTCGCGCGCCCAGAACCCGGGCCAGAAAACGACGGTCATCATCGACATCCTCGGGACGCCGGGCAAGAAGATCAACATCGCCGTGCCGGAGTTCACCGTCGTGTCCGGAACCGAGAGCACGGGCGCGGCCAAGCTGCTCGCGTCGGTCACCGGCAGCGATCTCACGTTTTCGGGATTGTTCAGCGTCGTGGCCGGCACCGGCGCGATTCCGGCGAACAATCCCGCCGCGCTCGCGCAGTCGTGGCAGGAGTTCGCCGCGGCGGGTGCGCACGCGGGCCTGCACGGGCTGCTCACCGTGCGGCCCGATCGGCTCGACGGTGAGATGCGGCTCTACGACCTGACCACGCCCGAACAGCGGTTGATCGCGACGAAGAAGTTCGACACGCCGATCGCCCAGCCGCGACGCCTCGCGCACAAGATCGCCGACGAGGTCGTGCTGCAATTCACCGGCGAGCCCGGCATCGCCGACACGAAGCTCGCGTTCGTCCTGGGGCCGCGCGGCGCCAAAGAGATCGTGATGGCCGATTACGACGGTGCCGGAACGGCGCCCGTCACGCGCAACGGCTCGATCAACCTCACGCCGGTGTGGAGCCCGGATGCGCGCTCGCTCGCCTACACGTCGTACAAGCAGGGCTATCCCGACCTCTATCGCGCGTTTCCGTTCGAGCGCCGGCCGGAGCAGACGCTGGCCGCTTTCGTCGGCATCAACACGTCGCCTGCGTTCAGCCCCGACGGCAAGAGCCTCGCGCTGACACTCTCCAAGGACGGTAACCCCGAGATCTACGTCCTCGCGCTCGCCACAGGCACGATGCGCCGACTCACGCGCAACGCCGGCATCGACACGGAGCCGACGTGGTCGCCGAACGGCCGCCAGGTCGCGTTCATCTCAGATCGCAACGGCGCGCCCAACGTCTACGTGATGGACGAGCAGGGTACGGGTGTGCGCCAGCTCACGTCGGGAGGCTTTCACACCCAGCCGCGGTGGTCGCCGAAGGGCGACAGTCTCGTCTACACGGTGCGCCAGGGCGTGCATGACCTCTGGATCGTGAACGTCGACGGCTCGAATCCGCGACGACTGACGTCGGGCACGGGCGACAGTCAGGGCGCGACGTGGGCGCCCAACGGTCGTCATGTCGCGTTTCAGTCGAATCGCAACGGACGCTGGCAGATCTTCGCGATGTTGGCCGACGGCTCGGGCCAGGAACTCATCACAAAGGGGCCCGGCGAGGCGACAAGTCCTTCGTGGTCACCTCGACTACCGTGATAGGCTTTTGTCGTTGAAGCGGACACTCCAGCGCACGCCAAAAGGAGGCGTCATGCTTACGCGCTGTTCGCATCTTGCGTTTTCCGTCCTGCTCGTCGCCGCGGTGGCGCTCAGCGGTTGCGCCAAGCGCCCGGCGACCACGCAGGCCGCAGCGCCCGCGCCGACAGGCGCCGCGACCAGCACCGCGGCAACGCCGTCCAACGTCCAGCCGGCGCAGCCGAGCGGTGGCAGCACCACACCGAGCGGCGGCGGTACCACCACGACACCGCCGACCAGCAGCACGGCGCGTCCAGTCGTGCAGGATTTCGCAGCGACGCCCGAGCTCACGGATGTCTTCTTCGACTTCGACAAGTACGACATTCGCCCCGGCGACGCGAAGACGCTGGACTCGAACGCCAGCTGGCTCAAGTCGAATCCCACTCACCTCGTGCTCATCGAGGGCCACTGCGACCAGCGTGGCACCAACGAATACAACCTCGCGCTCGGCGAACGGCGCGCGAAGTCCACGATGAACTATCTCGTGTCCCAAGGCGTGCAGGCCAACCGCATCACGATCATCAGCTACGGTGAAGAGCGCCCGCAGTGCACCGAGCACACGGAATCGTGCTGGGCCAAGAACCGCCGCGCCCACTTCCTCGTCAAGCCACGGTAGATCGGGATTCCATGGCGAGGAGGAGGCGAGCCCTTCTCCTCGCCGGCTTGCTGCTGGGCGGCTGTGCATCGATGCAGGATGCCACCGGTGTCGCCACCCAGCAGGACCTCCTCCAGCTCCGGACCGACGTGACCGTCGCGCAGCAGCGCGCCCAGCGTGCGCTCGGCGAGGCGGAGGCGGCGCTGGCGCAGGCGCAGCGCCGCGAGCGTGAGCGCGACACGGAGACGGAGCAGCGCGTGGCCGCGCTCGCGCAGCGGGTCGAAGCGCTCACCGCCTCGCTGACGACGCTGTCGAATCAACTGGACGAGCTGAACGGCAAGCTCGACGCGGCCTCGCGACAGCCGCGCGCCGGCACGCCGCCGACGAGCGCGCCGCGAACGGCCGTCCCGGCGAACCCGACGGCGACACCGTCGACCTCCACGACGCCGTCGACGACACCCGCGCCGCAGGATTCCACGACGCCGACCGCCCCCCCCGCGCCTCCGCCGGTGGCAAGCCGACCGACCACCAACGCGCTACAGCCGCAGGACATCTATCAGGCGGCGTATCTCGACTTCAGCAAGGGCAGCTACGCGCTGGCGATCGCGGGATTCCGCGAATTCCTGCGTCGCTTCCCCGATCAGCCGTTGGCGGGCGCCGCGCAATACTGGATCGGCGAGGCGCACATCGCGCTGGCCCGCGGCTATGCCAACGCCGGGCAGGCGCCGCAGGCCACGGAAGCGCTGGAGCAGGCGGTGCAGGAATTCCGCAAGGTACTCGCGAACTATCCGCGCAGCGACAAGGCGCCCGCGTCGCTCTACAGAGAGGCGCTGGCGTTGCTCGAGCTCAAACAGACCGATGCCGCGCAGCAGCGGCTGCAGTATCTGGTGGAGACGTTCCCGCAGTCGGAAGAGAGCGTGCTGGCTCGCGAGCGCCTGGCGGCGCTGCGGTCGAACTGACGAGCGCTACTTCGCGTCGAGCCCGAGCACCCAGACGACGGCCACGTCACGCTCCGGCGGCCCGTACACCATGACGGTCGCCCTGGGATCCCCGGTAGAAGCGGAGCGAACGATGACACCATCCTGGGGGCTGCCGCTCGGTACGAATTGCCAGACGCCGATCGAGAGGAGCAGGGCCGCCGCGAGCGCGCCGCCGAGCGCCCATTGTGGGCGCCAGGTGCGGCGCAGGACCGGCGCGGGTCGAGCGGTCTTCGCTTCCTCGACTCCGCGCACGACCCCCGCCCAGAACCCCGTCCAGTCCGGATCGGCGACGGCACTGTCACGCTGCAGGAGAAGTCGGAGACGGCGCAGCCCCTCGGCCTCGCGCTGGCACACCCCACACGTCGCCAGATGGGCGGCCGTCGACCGCGCCGTCTCCTCGTCGAGGGCCCCGTCGAGGTAGGCCCCCAGCCGTCGTCGATTGAGATAGTGGCTCAGCACGTCGGTTGGACGGTCGGTCCCCTCGCCGTTATTCTCGTCACCACCAAATGATAGCCGAGCGGTCGACGACAGTCCGCGCTGGCGCCGAGACCCTCGAAGCCCGCCTCGCCGTACCGCCCGGGGCTCGGCTGGGCGTCGTCGTCAGCCATCCGCATCCTCTTTATGGGGGCGACATGGACAATCCGGTCGTCGCGCGGATCGTCGAGGTCTGCGCCGCCCGGGGTCTTGCTACGCTGCGCTTCAACTTTCGGGGTGTGGGGGCGTCGACCGGTCGACACGAGGGTGGACGGGGGGAGCAAGACGACATTCGCGCCAGTCTCGCCCTGCTCGAGGAGACGCTGGGGGGCGGAGCCCGCCTGGCGCTGGCCGGCTACTCGTTCGGAGCGGCGGTCGCGGCCGCCGTCGCCGCGACGTCGCCGGTCGCGGGCTTGGCCGTGGTGGCTCCGCCGTTGCGCATTACGGAGATGCAGCTGCCTACCGGGATCGCCGGCCCCGTGCTGGTCGTCGTCGGGGCCGAGGACCAGTACTGTCCCCCCGCCGCGCTGGAGACGATGCACGCACAGCTGCCTTCGGCGACGGTCGTCGTGGTCGAGGGGACGGATCATTTCTTCTTCGGATCGCTGGCCGCGCTGGGCGATGCCGTCGGCTCGTGGGCCGACGCCCTGCTGGCCGCCTAAATCCGCGGCAAGCGCGGAGGAGTGGCGGTGCCCGCGGACAGGATGATGCGGATGCCTTCCTCGACGCTGAGGCCGGTGTGGATGACGTCGGCGTCGGGCACCACGATGATGTCGCCGAGATAGAGATTGTTCGAGGGGACGAAGACCGTGACCATCTCCCCCTTGCCGGCGGGCGCCTCGAGCAGCAGCTGGCTCGTCACGAACCCGAAGGCGTACGTGCCCTCCCGCGGGTGTTGAACGAGCACGACGGCCTTGAAGGAGTTGCGCCGCTCGGGCGAGAAGGAGTCGATGAGCATCTTCACGGAGGGGTACAGCAGTCGGAACACGGGCACGCGGTGCAGCCACCGGTCGGCGAAGGCCAGCACGCGCCGGCCGGCGACGTTGCGGGCGACGATCCCGAACAGCAGGATCAAGACGACCGCCGTGAGGAATCCCAGCCCCCAGCCCTCGACGGGCCGGCCCAGGATGCGCTCGTAGATCGGCGCAAAGCGGCTGTCGATCCAGCTCCAGAACGCATACAGGATCCAGGCGGTGGCGATGGCGGGAACCGTGACGAAAAAGCCCGCGATCAGTCGCACCTTGAGCCAGTTCTTCATCGCACTTTGACTATGACATGACGCGCGGCCAACCCCAAACTCGCCGCCGCGCGCTCGTGACCGGCGGCGCGATCCGCCTGGGCCGCGCGATTGCGCTGGGTCTGGCCGACGCCGGCTTCGACGTCGCGATCACCTACCATCGTTCGGGCGCCGCGGCGCGCACAACCGTGCGCGATCTGCGACGGCGCGGTGTCCGCGCCGTCGCGTTGCGAGCCGATCTTCGAAGCGCCGCCGCTGCGCGAGGGCTGGTTGGCGATGCCG
>Ga0066695_10000079_pt1 | contig 19171 bp, 14 predicted proteins | sample GraSoiAngelo_144_FD_66452 | JGI IMG/M metagenome (GOLD analysis project Ga0066695, IMG submission 66452) | Grasslands soil microbial communities from the Angelo Coastal Reserve, California, USA - 14_1009_02_40cm | ecosystem: Environmental > Terrestrial > Soil > Grasslands | place: USA...
CTGGCGTCGGTGGATCCCGATGCGGCCCACCCGCTGAACCTGTTCCGGGTGCACTGGTACAACGGCCCCGACCGGAGGCAGCAGGTGGCGGTGCCGGAGCACGTCGTGTTGCCCCGCGAGCTCACGGGGGTGGACGCCCGGATCGTGGTCGCCCTGGGAGACCGGTTCCCCATGATCGGCGCCCACAAGGTCCTGGCGGCGTACGGGTGCCTGGCTCCCCGCATCGTCACCGGCGGGTTCGACCCGGCCCGCCATCGGGCCGTGTGGCCGTCCACCGGCAACTACTGCCGGGGTGGGGTGGCCATCTCCCGGATCATGGGCTGCCGAGGCGTCGCCGTCCTCCCGGAGGGGATGAGCCGCGAGCGCTTCGACTGGCTGGACCAGTGGGTGGCCGACCCGGACGACATCGTGCGGACGCCGGGGACCGAGAGCAACGTGAAGGAGATCTACGACGCGTGCAAGGAGCTGGCGAAGGACTCCCAGAACGTGATCCTGAACCAGTTCTCCGAGTTCGGGAACCACCTCGCGCACTACGCGTGCACCGGCGCGGCGCTGGAGCGCGTGTACGAGTCCCTGCGCGAGCGCGACGGCTCGCTCCGGCTGCGGGCGTTCGTCTCGGCGAGCGGCTCGGCGGGGACGCTCGGCGCCGGCGACTACCTGAAGGAGCGGCACGGGACGAAGATCGTGGCGGTCGAGGCCCTGGAGTGCCCGACGATGCTGTACAACGGGTTCGGCGAGCACAACATCCAGGGCATCGGGGACAAGCACATCCCGTTCATCCACAACGTGATGAACACCGACGCCGTGGCGGCGATCTCGGACCGGGATACCGACGCGCTGAACGTCCTGTTCAACACCGACGTCGGTCGGCGCCTGCTGGCCCATCGCGGCGTCGATGGCGTCACCATCGCAGCGCTCTCCTCGTTTGGCCTGTCCAGCATCTGCAACGTGCTGGCGGCGATCAAGACCGCGCGAGCCTTCGGCATGGGGGTGGGCGACGTGGTCGTCACGGTCGCCACCGACGGCGCCACGATGTATGGGACGGAGCTGGACAAGGTGCTGCGGCGAGACTTCCGCGACGGCTTCGACGACGCCGCCGCGGCCGAGACCTACGGGCGCTCGCTCGAGCATGTTGACACCGATCACTTCCTCGAGCTCGGTGAGCGGGATCGTGAGCGGATCTTCAACCTCGGGTATTTCACGTGGGTCGAGCAGCAGGGAGTCTCGGTGGAGGACTTCACCGCGCGCCGGCTCCAACCGTTCTGGCGGGACCTGCGCGACCAGCTGCCCCTGTGGGATTCGATGATCGGCGAACTCAACGCCCGTACCGGCCTCGGGGAGGACGCGTGAGGCCGTGACGAGCAATGCCACCTCGATCGTGTGCGCGGGGTGCGGGTTCGTCGTGGCTCCCGCGGAGCCCTACCCGTTCCGCTGCCCGAACGCGATACCTGGTGACGACGTCGATCACGTGCTCGTCCGGGAGCTCGACCCCGCCCATGTGGGGTTCCCCCAGGGGGACGAGGCCAACCCGTACGTCCGGTACCGCGAGCTCTTCCACGCCTATCACTTCGGCCTGGGGCATGGGATGACCGACGGCGGCTTCGTCGACCTGGTCGAGTCGCTGGACAAGGCCGTGGCCGCGGTCGACGGCCGGAGCTTCCTGTCCACCCCGTTCCTCCGCTCCGACGAGCTGTCGGAGCGGCTCCGGTTCTCCTCGGAGGGCGGGGTGTGGGTGAAGGACGAGACCGGCAATGTCGCCGGGTCGCACAAGGCCCGGCACCTGATGGGGGTGATGCTCCTCCTGCTGGTCGCCGAGCAGGCCGGCCTGGCCCCCGACGGAGAGCGACCCCTGGCCATCGCCTCGTGCGGGAACGCGGCCCTGGCCGCGGCGGTGGTGGCACGGGCGGCGGACCGGAGCCTGAGGGTGTTCGTCCCCACGTGGGCCGACCCGGACATCCGCGCGCGCCTGGACGCCCTGGGGGCGGATGTCGTGGTGTGCAGACGTACCGAAGGGGCCTCCGGCGACCCGCCCTATCTCGCATTGCGCACGGCGCTGGAGGAGGGGGCAATCCCGTTCACCGTGCAAGGCCCGGACAACGGGATGGCCATCGAGGGCGGGGAGACGATTGGCTACGAGATGGTGTCGGAGCTCGCTCGGACCGACGTCGGCCTGGACCGCCTCGTGGTGCAGGTGGGGGGCGGCGCGCTGGCCAGCTCGTGCATCCGGGCGTTCGAGGATGCAGCCCTGCTCGAAGCCCGGGTGAAGCTGCCGAGGATCCACGCGGTCCAAACCCTCGGCGGGTACCCGCTCCGGCGCGCGTACGACCGGGTCGTCGCACGGATGGCCGATCCCACCTCCCCGGCCGACATCGTGGAGGGCCTGACATACGCGCGCGCCCACCGCTCGGAGTTCATGTGGCCGTGGGAGGAGGAGCCCCGCAGCATCGCCACCGGCATCATCGACGACGAGACCTACGATTGGGCGGCGGTCGTGGCCGGGATGCTGGCCACCGACGGATCGCCGGTGTTGGTCTCGGACGAGACCGTCGTCGAAGCCGAGGCCATGGCCCACGTCACCTCGGGGATCCCGGTCGATCCCACGGGGGCGGCCGGGATGGCCGGCCTCCTGGAGCTGGTGCGGGGGGGCGAGGTGGGACCCGACGAGCGGGTGGCGGTGCTGTTCACCGGGAGCAAGCGCCTGAGCGGACGAGGAGGAACGCGACGGTGAGGAGCTTCCTGGGCCGGGACATCCTCTCGCTCAAGGATTTCGAGCGGGAGGAGTTCTTCCACGTCTTCGAGGTGGCCGATCACCTGGCGCCCCACGCCCGGGACCGGCGGAACGGAGACCTGCTGCGGGAGAAGACCCTGGTCACCGCGTTCTACCAGCCGAGCACCCGGACCCGCCTGGCCACCGAGGGCGCCATGCACCGCCTGGGTGGCCACGTGTGCGGGTTCTCCGACGCCAAGATGACCAGGGCCGGCGACTTCTACCAGGAGTCCATCAAGGACACGGTCCACATGCTGGAGTTCTACGGCGACGTCATCGCCATGCGGCACTTCCAGCAAGGGGCGCCGGCCGAGGCGGCAAGGTGGGCGTCCGTGCCGGTGATCAACTGCGGCGACGGCTGGGGCGAGCACCCCACGCAGGTCCTGACCGACCTGTACACCATCTGGCACGAGAAGGGGACGCTCGACGGGCTCGCCGTGCTGTGCGTGGGCGACATGCGGATGCGGACGATGCACTCCATCCTGTACGCGATGTCGCAGTTCGACATGGAAGCGCTGATCGTGTGCCCGCCCGAGATGTCGCTGCTGCCGGAGTTCAAGTCCGAGCTCGACGCGCGGAGCGTGTCCTACCGTGAGGTCGAGTCGGTGGACAAGTGCATCGCCGAGGCCGATGTGATCTACATGGAGCCGGTCGTCCAGGCTGATTACACCAAGGGGCGGGACGAGCGAGGGGGGGAGGTGGCGACGACGCCGGAGGCGTATCGGGTGACCCGGCAGCTGCTCCGGGACAAGGCCAAGAGCGACTCGATCGTCCTACACTCGCTGCCCCGGATGGACGAGCTGCCGGTCGACGTCGACGACACGCACCATGCGAGATATTGGATCGAGGCCTACAACGGCGTGGTGATGCGGATGGCGCTCTTGGCGCTGGTGCTGGGTGGAGTGGAGTGACCTCATGAGGTGGCGGCGATGCGGTTCACGCTGAACGGGGCTCCGGTCGAGGCCGAGGCCCGGCCGGGCATGAGCCTGCTCGAGCTGCTCCGGGAGGAGTGCGGCGTCACCTCGGTGAAGGACGGTTGTGCTCCCGAGGGCTCCTGCGGGGCGTGCACCGTGCTGGTCGAGGGCAAGGCGGTCGTGTCGTGCGCCCAGAAAGCCGGACACGCCGAGGGACGCAGCGTCGTCACCCAGGAGGGATTGTCGGCGGCCGAGCGCGAGATGTGGGCGGATTGCTTCGTGGCGTCCGGCGCCTCGCAGTGCGGGTTCTGCTCCCCTGGGATCGTGATGAAGGCCGAAGGGCTGCTGGCCAAGAACCCCGAGCCGTCGCGCACCGAGATCTCGCGCGCGCTGGCGGGCAACCTGTGCCGGTGTACCGGTTACGTGAAGATCGTGGACGCCATCGAGTTCGCTGCGGGTGCCAAGCGCGGCGAGCCCGTGCCCGAGCCCGACTGGAGTGGCAAGGTCGGCTCCCGCACCGGCCGGTATCAAGGCCGGGAGCTGGCCCTCGGCGACAAGCCGTACGTGAACGACCTGAACGCCGAGGGGATGCTGCACGGGGCCATCCGGTTCTCCGACCATCCCCGGGCCAGGGTGATCCGCATCGACACGTCGAAGGCGGTCGGGCATCCCGGCGTGGTCGCGGTGGCCACGGCGGCAGACGTTCCCGGTGAACGGACGCAGGGCCTGATCACCAGGGACTGGCGCCAGCTCGTCGCCGAGGGCGAAGTCACGAGCTACGTCGGTGACGTCCTTGCGGTGGTGGCCGCGGACACACGTCGAGTCGCGCGCGAGGCCGCCGCGCTCGTCGAGGTGGAGTACGAGGTGCTCGAGCCGGTGACGGACCCGTTCCTCGCGCTGGAGCCCGACGCGCCGGAGCTCCATGAGGCGGGGAACCTGCTCTCGACGTCGATCGTGAAGCGAGGCGACGTCGACGCGGCCTTGGCCGGCTCCGCCCACGTGCTGACCGAGACGTTCCAGACCCAGACGGTCGAGCACGCGTTCCTGGAGCCGGAGTCGTCATTCGCCGTCCCGGAGGACGGTGGTTTCCACGTGTCCTCCCAGGGCCAGGGAGTGTGGGAGGACCGCCGGCAGGTCGCATCGTTCCTCGGACTGCCAGAGGAGAAGGTGCGCGTGACCCTCGTGTCGAACGGCGGCGCGTTCGGGGCGAAGGAGGACCTGAACGTCCAGTGTCACGCCGCGCTGATGGCGCACCTCACCGGGCGGCCAGTGCTGCTCACGCTGACCCGCGAGGAGAGCCTGAAGTTCCACCCCAAGCGGCACCCGCTCACGATGGAGTACACGATCGGGGCCGATCCCGACGGGCGTCTCACGGGCATCCGCGCGCGCATCGTGGGCGACACCGGCGCGTACGCGAGCGTGGGCGACAAGGTCCTGGAGCGCGCGGCCGGTCACGCCTGCGGCCCGTACCGGTTCGAGGCCGTCGACGTCGAAGCGCGCGCCGTGTACACGAACAACCCGCCGAACGGCGCGATGCGCGGGTTCGGCGTGAACCAGGTGGCGTTCGCCGTCGACGGCATGCTCGACCGGCTGGCCGAGAAGGTCGGCGTGGACGGCTGGGAGATCCGGTGGCGGAACGCCCTCGAGGTTGGGGACGCGTTCGGGACCGGCCAGGTCCTGGGGCCCGGCGTGGGGATCAAGGAGTGCCTGCTGGCGGTGCGCGACACCTACCGGGGCGCGCGGTTCGCCGGCATCGGATGTGGGGTGAAGAACAACGGGATCGGCAACGGGTTGCTCGAGCAGGGCAAGGCCATCCTGCGACCGGAAGCCGATGGCACCGTGACGCTGTTCCACTCGTGGACCGAGATGGGCCAGGGCGTCCACACGGCGCTCCAGCAGATCGCGTGCCAGGAGCTGGGCCTCACGGCCGACCAGGTGCATGTGGTCGTGGACACGATGCGCGAGCTCGACACGGGCCAGACCACGGCCTCGCGCTCCACCATCCTCGGCGGCCGGGCGGTCATCGAGGCCGCGAACAAGCTGAAGGCCGAGCTGAACGGCCACCGGATCGCCGACCTCGCAGGCCGCGAGTTCTACGGTGAGCTGACCATCGACTACACGAACAAGCCCGGGGTCGACGTCGAGAAGCCGATCACGCACTTCGCGTACGGCTGGGCGGTTCAGGTGGTGCTCCTGGACGACGACGGGCGGCTGGCCACGGTAATCGCAGCGCACGACGCAGGCAAGGTCATCAACCCCACGCTGGTGGAGGGCCAGATCGAGGGCGCTGTGCACATGGGGCTGGGGTTCGCGCTGTCCGAGGACTACGTCGTGCGGGACGGCCACCCCGTGACCACGACGTTGAAGTCGCTCGGGATCGTGCCGCCCGCCGGCATGCCGGCCGTCGAGTGCGTCCTGGTCGAGGTGCCGCAACCGGAAGGCCCGTACGGGGCCAAGGGCCTCGGCGAGATCGGCCTGGTGCCCACGGCCGCGGCGGTGGCCGGCGCGCTGCACGCGTTCGAGGGGGAGTGGAGGACACGGCTCCCCATGAAGGACTCGGTGGCGGCGCGATCGGCGGTGCCCAAACTGGCGGCTGCGGCGTCCCGCGGCGGATAGCCGGGGCGTCGTGTCGATCGCGCTCACGGGGGGGACGGTCCTGACATCGCTCGACCCTCCGTCGCTCGTGGTCGCCGACGTGGCCATCGAGGACGGGGCCGTGACGTCACTCGGCCGGGCCCCCCACGGGGCGAACCGCATCGACTGCACGGGATGCCTCATCGTGCCGGGGAACGTCAACGCGCACATGCACCTGTACTCGGCGCTGTCGCGGGGGATGCCGTACCGGCTCGACCCGCCGAACGACTTCGTCCAGATCCTCCAGCGGGTGTGGTGGCGCCTCGACCGGGCTCTCGACGCCGGCTCGATCCGGGCATCGGCGCTCGCCGGGGGGATGGACGCCGTGCTCACCGGCACCACCACGCTGGTCGACCACCACGCGTCACCCGACGCGGTCGACGGGTCGCTCGACGTGATCGCGCAGGCTCTGGGGGACATCGGCCTTCGCTCGGTTCTCTGCTACGAGGTCACCGACCGCGACGGGCCGGAGCGTGCGGCAGCAGGCCTTGAGGAGAACCGCCGATTCCTCAAGGCGGGCTGGCCGCTCGCCCGGGGGATGGTCGGGGCCCACGCCTCGTTCACGCTGTCCGACGAGACCCTCGGCGCCTGCGCCGAGGTTGCCCGCGACGCCGGCGTCGGCGTCCACATCCACGTCGCCGAGGACGCGGCAGACCAGCGGGACGCGGAGGTCCGGTTCGGGTCGCGGGTGGTGCCGCGGCTGGCCCGAACGGGTGTGCTGAACGGCTCCGCCCTCCTGGCCCACTGCGTGCACGTCGACGCGGAGGAGATCGACACCATCGGGGACGCCGGCGCCACGGTGGCCCACAACCCCCGATCGAACATGAACAACTCGGTGGGCCGAGCCCCGGTCGGCGCGCTCGGGGATGTGGTGGCCCTTGGCACCGACGGGATCGGCGCGGACATGTTCGCCGAATCGGCGACGTCGTACTGGCGCCGCCGGGAGGAGAGCCTGGACGCCCCGGTGACGTGGCCGCTCGCTCGTCTGGCCCGCGGGGCGGCGTTCGCCGGCCGGGCGTTCGGGCAGCCCGCGCTGGGCCGGATCGAGCCGGGCGCGCCGGCCGATCTGGTCGTCCTCGAGTACCCCGACGTCACCCCGCTGGACGGACCGAACGTGGCCGGGCACTGGCTGTTCGGCATGGGTTCCCACCACGTCCGCGACGTGATGGTGGCCGGCGAGATGGTGGTGGCCGATCGCCTCCTCACCAGGCTGGACCAGGACGAGGTCGCCGCAAAAGCGAGGGAGCAGGCGGAGCGACTGTGGCGGCGGATCGACGAGCTCCCGGCGCACCCGTTCGGGCCGGGCGGGGGTTCGTGATGCCGGTGTCGAGCGACGGCCGGGTCGCGCTGTACCTCCAGGACAAACACCCGCTCCGCGAGGGCATCGAGTACGTCCGTCACGCCGAGGACCGAGGGTTCGAGGCCGTGTGGCAGGCGGAGAGCCGGCTCGTGCGGGAGGCCACGGTTCCGATGGCCGCGTTCGCCGCCACGACCGAGCGGATCAAGGTGGGCTCGGGCGTGGTGAACAGCTGGACCCGGAACGTAGGGCTCCTGGCGGCGACGTTCGTGACGCTCGACGACCTGGCGCCGGGCCGCATCCTGCTTGGGATCGGCGCGTGGTGGGAGCCGCTCGCGTCCAAGGTCGGCGTGGATCGGCGAAAGCCGCTCCGGGCGATGCGCGAGGTCACCGAGACGGTGCGTCGCCTGATCGCCATGGAACGCGTGACGTTCCATGGTGAGTTCGTGGACGTGGACGACATCGAGATCGACATCGTCCACGGCGACCGCTCGCCACGGAACGTTCCGATCTACATCGGGGCCACCGGGATGAAGATGATGGAGCTGGCCGGGGAGATCGCCGACGGGGTGCTCCTCAACTACCTGGTCGGGCCGCGGTACAACCAGGCGGCGCTGGAGCACCTGGCGGCCGGTGCAGCCCGGGCGGGAAGGACGCTCGAGGATCTGGACCGGCCGCAGCTCGTGGTGTGCTCGCTGGACGAGGACCGGGACGTGGCCCTGGACCGGGCTCGAGAGCTCGTGACCCAATACCTGGGGCAGCAGCCCCACATCGGGAAGGCGAGCGGCGTCGATCAATCGCTCCTGGACGAGATCGGCAGGGTTCTCACCTGGCCGGCGTCGGAGGATGAGATCCGAAGCGCGATGAAGCTCGTGCCCGACGACGTCGTGCAGATGATCACGGCGTCCGGAACGCCCGACGAATGCCGGGCCAAGGTCCGCGAGTACGTCGAGGCCGGGTGCACCTGCCCCATCCTGTACCCGCTCGGCGACGACGTGTTCGCCATGATCGACGCCTTCGCCGAGGGGAAGTTCTGATGGTGAGGGAGCCGTGATGGAGGTCCTCATCCCTCGCGTGCTGGAGGAGGCGCTGACGCTGAAGGCGACCCATCCGGAGGCCGTGCCGATCGCCGGGGGGACCGACCTCATGGTGGACCTGAACTTCGACCGGAGCCGGCCCGAGCTCATGATCGACGTCTCCCGCCTGTCCGAGCTGAACACCTGGCACCGGGAGGACGGGAACCTGTTCCTCGGCGCGGGCCTCACGTACACGCGGGCGTTGCGCGAGCTTCCGGAGATGCGGGCGCTCGCGCAGGCTTCGAGGTCGGTGGGGTCGCCCCAGATCCGCAACCGGGGCACGATCGGGGGGAACCTGGGCACGGCGTCGCCGGCCGGCGACGCCGTGCCCGTGCTGGTCGCCCACGATGGGGAGGTGGTGCTCGTGGCGGCGGGAGACCGCACCCGATCGGTCCCCTGGAGCGAGTTCTTCCTCGGTCCCAAGCGGAACGCGATGGCACCCGATGAGCTGATCCTGGGAGCGCGGTGGAAGGTGGCCCGCGGCCCGCAGTCGTTCTCCAAGGTGGGGACGCGGAACGCCATGGTGATCGCGGTGGCCAACCTGTGCCTGGTGATGGATGAGGACGCGAGGACGGTCCGGGTCGCCCTCGGCTCGGTCGGCCCGACGGTCCTGCGCGCACCGGAAGCCGAAGCCTTCGTGGCCGAGGGGCTGGCGCGCGCCGGAGCGTGGGACGATCCCTCGGCGCTCGTGCCCTCGGCCGACCTCGACGGGTTCGCGGAACGGGTGAGCGCCGCGGCTACCCCCATCGACGACGTGAGGGGGACCGCCGGGTACCGCCGGCACGCCTGCCGGGTGCTGGCCCGCCGGGCCCTTCTGTGGGCGCTCGAGGAGCGCGCCGCGGAGGCCCTGATCGCATGAGGGCGACGACGTGCTGATCCGGGTCAACGTGAACGGCGAGTGGCGGGAGGCCGACGTGTGGCCCGGCGCGAGCTTGCTGTTCGCCCTGCGAGAGGACTTCGGCCTGCGGGGATCGAAGAACGCATGCGAGCAGGGGGAATGCGGCTCGTGCTCGGTGTGGCTGGACGGCGAGCTGGTGTGCGCATGCCTGGTCCTCGCCCCTCAGGCCCACGAGCGAGAGGTGCGAACCGTCGAGTCCCTCTCGGGCAACGGGGAGGAACGCCTGCACCCGGTCCAGGAGGCCTTCCTGGAAGCGGGGGCCGTGCAATGTGGATTCTGCACCCCGGGGCTGGTGGTGGCCGTGGCCGACCTCCTCGATCACGACCCATCCCCGAGCGAAGCCGCCGTGCGCGAGGCGCTCTCCGGCAACCTGTGCCGGTGCACCGGCTACCAGAAGATCATGGACGCCGTCAGCCTTGCGGCAGAGCGGAAGCGAGGTGGCGATTGGTGAGCCGCCTCCTGATCGAGGGCTGCGACGTCGTCGCGACCATGGACGACGCCGGCACCGAGGTGGCCGGCGGGTCGATCCTGATCGAGGACGGCGTGGTGGCGTGGATGGGTGCCGGCTCGCCGCCCGGCGCCGATGGGGCCGAGGGCGCCGAGCGGCTCGATGGCCGGGGGACCGTCGCCGTCCCCGGCCTCATCAACACCCACCATCACCTGTACCAGACCCTCACGCGCGCCCGGGCCCAGGATCAGGGGCTGTTCGGCTGGCTCCGCGAGCTCTACCCCGTCTGGGCGGGCGTCGACGCCGAATGGGAGCGGGCCGCGGCTCGGGCCAGCCTGGCCGAGCTGGCGCTCTCGGGCTGCACCACCACGACCGACCACCATTACCTCTTCCCGCCGGGGCGGCCGGGGATCCTGGAAGCCGAGATCGAAGCGGCGCGCCAGCTCGGCCTCCGGTTCCACCCCTGCCGGGGGTCGATGGATCTCGGGGAGTCATGGGGCGGCCTGCCGCCCGACTCGGTGGTGGAGGACACCGACGATGCCCTGGCGGCCACGGAGGAGGCGGTGACACGGCACCACGACCCCGGGCCGGGGTCGATGCTTCGCATCGCCGTCGCACCGTGCTCGCCGTTCTCGGTGACCGAGCGCTTGATGCGCGAGTCGGCCGAGCTGGCGCGACGACTGGACGTACGCATGCACACCCACATCGCGGAGACCCTCGAGGAGGAGTCGTTCTGCGTCGAGACGTTCGACCGGCGGCCGCTCGAGCTGCTCGACGACTGGGGGTGGCTGGGATCCGACGTCTGGCTGGCCCACTGCGTGCATCTGGACGACAAGGACGTCCGCCGGGTCGCAGAGACCGGGACGGGTGTCGCGTGGTGCCCCACGTCGAACCTCCGCCTCGGCTCTGGCATCGCCCCCGCGGTGGCGCTCCTGCGAGAGGGGGCCGCCATCGGCCTCGGGGTGGACGGCTCGGCGTCGAACGACGCGGGGAACCTCCTGGCCGAACTGCGCCAGGCGTTGCTGGTCAGCCGGGCCCGAGGCGCCTCGGAAGGCCTGTCGGCCCGCGAGGTTCTGCGGGTGGCGACACGGGGCGGCGCCGCGTGCCTCGGGCGAGACGACCTTGGCTCGCTCGAGCCGGGAAAGCGAGCGGACGTGGCGCTGTTCGCGGTGGACGACCTGTCCCACGCGGGGGGGAACGTGGACCCGGTGGCGGCGGTGGTCCTGTGCGGGCCGGCTCGGCCACGGCATCTGCTGGTCGAGGGACGCCCCGTCGTCCGCAACGGCCGGCTGGCCACGGCCGAGGAGGACGACATCGCTGCCGAGGCGCATCGGGTGGCTCGGCGGATCGCGGTGGGGACCGCGCGATGAGCGTTCGCCTGGGCGAGCGCCTCCTCGGCGGGGTGGGGGAGAGCGTTCGCCGGGTGGACGGCGTGCCGAAGGTGAAGGGCGAGTTCGCCTACGGCGGCGACCTGTGGCACGACGACATGTTGTTCGGCCACACGCTTCGAAGTCCCCACCCACGCGCGCGGATCCGGTCCATCGACGTCTCGCAGGCGCTGGGCGGGCCGGGGGTCCACGCGCTCCTGCTCGCCGACGACGTCCCGGGCAAGCGGACCTACGGACTGGAGTTCGCCGACCAGCCCGTCCTGGCATGGGACGAGGTGCTGTACGCGGGCCAGCCCGTGGCGGTGGTGGCGGCCGAGACGCCCGAGCTCGCTCGCCGGGCGGTGGGCCGGATCGCCGTGGACTACGAGGTCCTGCCGGCCGTGACCGACATGGAGGAAGCGCTGTCACCCGACGCGCCGAAGCTCCGCGAATGGGGCAACGTCCTGCGGCACGTCCACATCGTCCACGGGGATCCGGACGCCGAGGCGGATGTATGGGTGGAGGGCTACTACGAGACCGGCATGCAGGACCAGGCGGCGCTGGGCCTGGAGGCAGGGCTGGCGGTCCCGGCCGAGGACGGTGGGGTCGATCTGTTCGTCTCCACCCAGTGGCTGCACGTCGACCGGAAGCAGATCGCGCCGTGCCTCGGCCTGCCCGAGGAGAAGGTCCGGCTGTCGCTCGCCTGCGTGGGCGGCGCGTTCGGCTCGCGGGAGGACCTCCACATGCAGATCCACGCGTGCATGCTGGCGCTCCACACCGGCCGGCCGGTGCGGATCACCTACGACCGGGCCGAGTCGTTCCTGGCGCACGTGCACCGCCATCCCTCTCGGATCTGGATGCGCACCGGCGCGAGCCGCGACGGCCGGCTGGTGAACGTCCGAGCCCGCGTGCTGGTCGACGGCGGCGCGTTCGCGTCGTCGTCGACCGCCGTGATCGGGAACGCATCCACGTTCGCCGCCGGACCCTACGAGGTGCCGAACGCCCTCGTGGAAGGGACAGCCGTCTACACGAACAACCCGCCGTGCGGGGCCATGCGCGGCTTCGGCGCGCCGCAGGTGTGCTTCGCCCACGAGGCCCAGATGGACAAGCTGGCCGAAGCCCTGTCGATCGACCCCGTCGAGCTCCGGCTGCTGAACGCGGTGGGGACGGGATCCGTCCTCCCCACGGGCCAGGTCATCAAGGGGAGCGCGCCCGTCCGTGAGCTGATCGAGCGAGCCCGCGCCATCCCCATGCCGCAGCCCGAGCGGGCCGAGATCCGCGAGCCGGTGACCTATCCCGGAGGCGCCGGCAACGTGAGCCGAGGCGAGTCGCTGAAGCGGGGCGTCGGGTTCGCCGTCGGCTACAAGAACGTCGCGTACAGCGAGGGGTTCGATGACTTCCACGAGGCCCGGGTGACGCTTTCGCGGGGGCCCGACGGCCCGATGGCCGAGGTCCACAGCGCCGGTGTGGAGTGCGGACAGGGGCTGTCCACGGTGATGGTGCAGGCCGCGAGGACCGAGCTCGGCATCGCCGACGTCCGGCTGCATCTGGCGGACACCGAGGTCGACTCGGCGGGATCGACCTCCGCCTCGCGCCAGACCCTGATGGGGTCAGGCGCAGTGCAGCTGGCCGCTGGTGCCGTGCGGGAGGAGCTGTTCGGGCGGGTCCGCGCGTCGGGACACCAGGGCGAGCTCTCCGTCGAGGACGGCGTGATCCGGAGCGACGGCGCCGCGATCGGCGAGGTCGGCGACTTCCTGGAGGATCCCATCGTGGCGACTCGCGTGTTCCGCCACCGCACGACGACGGCGATGGACCATCGGGGCCAGGGCGACGTCCACGTCATGTTCGCGTTCTGCGCCCAGCGGGCCGTCGTCGAGGTCGACGAGGAGCTCGGGCTGGTCCGGGTGGTCCAGGTGGCCTCGGCCATGGACCCCGGCCGGTCGATCAACCCCCAGGGGGTCGAGGGCCAGAGCGAAGGAGGCACCGCGATGGGCCTGGGCCTCGCGGTCCTGGAGGAGATCCAGGTGACGGACGGGATCATCAGGAACGCATCGTTCACCGACTACCTGATCCCCACGATCCTGGACATGCCGCCGGTCGTCACCGAGATCGTGGAGGCGCCCGAGCCCGACGTGCCCTACGGGGTGAAGGGTGCCGGCGAGAACGCCACGATCGTGGCCACGGCGGCCATCGTGTCCGCGCTCCGCGACGCGACCGGACGCGAGCTGAACCGGGTCCCGGTCCGGCCCGATGACCTGGCCGGCCTCGTTCCGCCCGTCACGGCGGGCGAGCCGCCGCCGCCCCCCGACGTACCGGGGCCCGAGCCGATGCCCACGTACTTCGGCCAGGACGAGGTGCAGGCCGAGATCAGCCCGTCGGGTGAGGGCCGGAAGTGACCGGCCGCGCCGCACTTCGAGGTCGCGACTACATCGAGACCCTGGACTGGACGACCGAGGAGATCGAGGAGGCGCTCGGGCTCGCCTCGGAGCTCAAGGAGAAGTTCCACCGGGGCGAGCCTCACCGGCTCCTGTCCGACCGGACGTTGTTCATGCTGTTCCTGGACAAGTCCACCCGCACGCGGAACGCGTTCGAGGCCGGGATGACCCAACTCGGCGGCCACGCGCACTTCCTGGACGCCGAGAAGACCCAGATCGCCCACGGGGAGAGCCCCAAGGACATGGGGATCATCCTGTCGCGGTACGGGCACGGCTTGGCCATCCGCCACGACCTCATCCCGTACGAGGGGAACGCCTACATGCGCGAGGTGGCCCGGTGGGCCGACATCCCACTGATCAACCTGCAGTGTGATGTGGACCATCCCACCCAGACCCTGGCCGACCTGATGACCATGCGCGAGCAACGAGGCCGTGACCTCCGCGGGCTGCGGGTCGCCGTGTCGTGGGCGTTCGCCCCCTCATACGCGAAGCCGCTCTCGGTGCCGCAGGGGCTGCTCACGCTCCTGCCGCGGTTCGGGATCGACGTGGTGCTGGCCCATCCGCCGGGGTTCGACCTGATGCCCGAGGTTCGCACTCGTGCCGAGGAGGCCGCGGCATCGGGCGGCGGGACCATCGCCACCACCGGCGACATGGACGAGGCCTTCCGGGGTGCCGACGTCGTCTATCCGAAGTCGTGGGGGCGCCTCGACCTGTTCACCGACGAGAAGGCGTCCCTGGCGGACGCGGCGAGGCACCGCGACTGGATCTGCGACGCCCGACGCATGGCGCTGGCGAAGTCCGATGCGCTGTACATGCACTGCCTGCCCGCCGACCGGGGGACCGAGGTCACCGACGAGATCATCGACGGGCCGCACTCGGTGGTCTACGACGAGGCCGAGAACCGACTCCATACCGGCAAGGCCCTCATGGCCCTTACGATGGAACCCGGAGCCGATGCGCGAAGGAGGGATGAGCCGTGACGGTGGAGCCGCAGCATCACGAGCACGACGCGAAGGAGCACGATCACAAGCACTTCCACGTCACGCACTACCTGCCGAAGGGCGAGAACTGGACGCACCTGATGTCCACCCACCGCCATCGGCACAACCACCCCGGTCTGGACCACGTGCACATCCCGCACAAGGACGTGGAGAAGGAGCATCCTCGGGAGGCGCACGTGCACGACCACGCGCATCCCACGGCGTCGCCGGGCTAGCCCTCGCCGGCCGCACGCGCCTCAAGCCGGCCTTGGCGGGCGTCCTCGTCGCGCTTCCACGCTGCCGCCACGACTAGCATGGCCACGACCAGCGCCAGGTTCCCCACCAGCCACATCATGGTGGCGCCGCCACGCTGGTCCGTGAGTGCGGAGGAGCCCCAGGGCGGCGGCAGCGACGCGTACGTCGGGTACAGCGGCGTGCCGGCCGAGTAGATCGCCAGGGCCAGGAACGACATGGCCGGCATGGCTAGGAACAGCGAGAGCAAGCGAACCGGGTAGCCCGTCGGGTGGCCCGTGGGGTCGCGGCCGACGATCGGCAACCAGTACACGAGCGCGGCCCCCAGCCACAGCGCGTGCTCGAGCGCATGGACCGCCGGGATTCGCAGGGCCAGGTCGAACAACGGTGTCAGGTGGATCACGAACGCCACCCCAACGAACAGCGTCCAGCCGACCACGGGATTGGACAGGACCACCGCGACCTGGGTTCGGAGCAGTCGCGAGACGAGCCTGCCCGTGCCGAGGTGAGTGGTACGGAGGGTGAGTGTGATCGGCGCACCCAATGCGAGGAGGGGAGGGGCGAGGAGCGTGAGCAGCAGGTGCTGCGCCATGTGGACGCTGAAGGAAGCCTCCGCGTAGGCGTCGATCGGCGAGGCCAGGGCGAGCGCGACGACGGCCAGCCCGGCGAAGAACGCGACCGCGGCGCGACGCGGATGAGGGGTTCCGGCGCGCGCCGCTCGGCGAAGGCCCATCGCGTACAACCATGCGGCGGCCACGATCGGCACGATCGCCAGCGGGTTCAGCGTCCACGAGGTCAGGATGGTCGCGGCTCGGGCATCGGGGGGGACGGAAGGGAGCACCACCGCCACATGCTCGCACGGTCCGAGTGGCCGACGAGAAGCAGCTCCGCACGCCGGTTTGCGAACTCGTTGCTCCGGGCATAGAACCAGGTCATGGCCCAGGCCCCGGCGGCGATCGCCACCGCCCCCCGGGAGATCGCTCCCATCCGATTCGGCACCATCGTCTTCCTCGCCTCGGAGCTGGTGTTCTTCGGCGGCTTGTTCGCCGCCTACTTCACACTCCGGTCGCAGACGAGCCCGTGGCCTCCGTCGGGCGTGGAGCTCGACGTGGCCCGCCCGTCGCTTGCCACCGCGCTGCTCATCCTGTCGAGCTTCACGTTCGTGGCCGGTCTCCGAGGGGCTCGTGCCGGGCGTCTCGCGTCGCTCCGCCGGTGGATCGTGGTGACGATCCTCCTCGCGCTGGCCTTCCTTGGCCTCCAGCTCCTCGACTGGGTCCAGGCCGGCTTCTCGGTCTCGTCACACGCGTACGGCACGATGGTCTACGCGATGACCGGCTTCCATGGGCTCCACGTGATCGCCGGCGTCCTGTTGATGCTCGTCGTCCTGGGGCGCATGGCCCAGGGCGCATATCGCGACGGGAACGTCGACGGGCCCGAGGCGGTGGGCTACTACTGGCACTTCGTCGACGTCGTGTGGATCGGCCTGTACGCGACGATCTTCCTCCTTCGATGAGCCCGAGGTGAGCGCCGTCGCCGGCTCCGAGACGGCCGTCCGCAGGCGGATCCTGCGCTACGGGCTGCTCCTCGCAGTGGCCGGCCAGATCCTGTGGTCGTTCCGGCCGGCGCCCGGCCGGGCACTGACCGCGCAGGAGGCCGCGGGCCGGGCGCTGTACGAGGCGAGCTGCTCGACCTGCCACGGCCTTCAGGCCGAGGGCTCGGGGAGCGGACCATCGCTGCACGGGGTGGGCCCGGCTGCGGTGGACTTCATGCTCAGCACGGGGCGGATGCCGCTCGCCGACCCGGCGGCCCAACCGATACGGCAACCGCCGAGGTTCGACCCCCAGGAGATCGCCGCGATCGTCGCCTACCTGACGGCGATCGCTCCGGGCGGCCCCGGGATCCCCGAGGTCGACCCCCAGGCCGGTGCCCTGCCCCGCGGGGCGCAGGTGTTCCTGAACAACTGCTCGGGCTGTCACGGGGCCGGCGCGATCGGCGACTCGGTCGGCGGCGGCCAGATCGCCCCATCGCTGTATGCCTCCTCCGCCAGGCAGATCGGGGAGGCGGTGCGGTTCGGACCCGGCGTGATGCCGAAGTTCGCCACGGCGGACCTGTCCGAGCAGGACCTGAACTCGATCGCGCGCTACGTGCTGTGGATCCGTGACCACGGAGATCGAGGCGGACTCCAGCTCGGACGGGTCGGCGCGGTCGCGGAGGGGTTCGTCGCCGTCGTCATCGGCCTGGGGCTGCTGCTGGTGGTGATCAGATTGACGGGGTCGAAGACGTGAGGCGCGCGACCCTCGTCGCTGCGGTCTCGTTCGGCGCGGCCACCCTCGCCGCTCTCGGTCTCTTCGTCGTCTACATCGCGGGGGGCCAACCGCAGGTGGAAGGGGCCCTCCTGTTCGTGGCTCTGGCCGGGCTGGGAGCCGGACTCATGGTGTGGGCCACGCGTCTCATGCCAGGGATCGGCCAGGTGACGCAGGCCCGTCGCCATGCCCCGCCGCCGCCGGAGGAAAAGGAGGCGGCGGCCGAGGCGATGGCCGGCGGGGTCGAGGAGATGAGCCGCCGCCGGCTCCTGTTCCGGTTGTTGTTGGGGGCGGCGGGGGCGCTCGGGCTGGCCGCCATCTTCCCCGTCCGCTCCCTGGGCCGTGCCCCGGGCGCCTCGCTGTTCCGGACGGAGTGGCGCGCCGGCCAGCGGCTCGTGGACGTCGACGGGAACCTCGTCACCCGGGACACGCTGGATGTGGATTCGTTCACCACCGTGTTTCCGGAGGACGCCGTGGGCTCGGGTGACTCGCAAGCGGTCCTGATCCGCGTCGCGTCGGGATCGCTCCAGCTTCCCGCCGACCGGCTCGTGGGAGCGCCGGACGGGTACGTCGCCTACTCCAAGATCTGCACCCACGCCGGCTGTGCGCTGGCGCTGTACCTGGCGGAGGTGCACCAGCTCCGCTGTCCCTGCCATCAGTCCACCTTCGACGTGTTGAACGGGGCGCGGCCGGTGTACGGGCCGGCGGCCCGGCCCCTGCCGCAACTGCCCATCCAGATCGACCCCGACGGCACGATGCGCGCCCTGAGCGACTTCACGGCGCCGGTGGGACCCAGCTTCTGGGATCTGCCGCCGTGATCGTACGGCGATGGGTGGAGGGGGTCGACGAGCGCCTGGACGGAAGCTCGTTCATCAGCAGGAACCTGCGGAAGGTCTTTCCGGACCACTGGGCGTTCATGCTCGGCGAGATCGCCCTGTACAGCTTCCTCCTCCTGGTCCTGACCGGAACGTTCCTGTCCTTCTTCTACCTCGCGTCCCACCAGCCGATGACGTACGCGGGGCCGTACCAACCGCTCCAGGGCCAGACCGTCTCGGCGGCCTACGACTCCGTGATGCGCCTGTCGTTCGAGGTCCGGGCTGGCCTGGTGATGCGGCAGATGCACCATTGGGCGGCGCTCGTGTTCATGGCCGCCATCATCGCCCACCTCATCCGGGTCTTCTTCACCGGGGCGTTCCGAAAGCCACGCGAGATCTCCTGGCTGATCGGCATCGGGTTGTTCCTCTCGGGGATCGGGGCCGGATTCACCGGCTACTCTCTCCCCGACGACGCGTTGTCCGGAGCGGGCCTTCGGATCGCGTACTCGATCATCCTGTCGATCCCGTTCGTCGGGACCTGGCTCGCGTACCTGTTCTTCGGCGGTGAGTTCCCCGGTCCCGACATCCTGAACCGGTTGCTCGTGCTGCACATCTTCATCATCCCGCTCGCGATCTTCACGCTCCTCGGGGCCCATCTCGCCGTGGTGTGGCATCAGACCCACACGCAGTTCCGAGCGCCGGGACGAACCGAGGACACGGTGACCGGCACTCCGGTGTGGCCGAAGTTCGCGCTGAAGTCGATCGGCCTCGCGTTCACGACGTTCGGGGTCATCGCGCTCCTCGGCGGACTGTTCCAGGTCAACCCGATCTGGCTCTACGGCCCGTTCGTCCCGTACTCGACGGCATCGCCCTCGCAGCCCGACTACTACATCGGATGGCTCGAGGGGCTGCTCCGGCTGTGGCCGAACTGGGAGTTCCACGTCTTCGGCCACACCATCGGGGAGCTCCTGCTCCCGGGCCTGGT
>Ga0066695_10000113_pt1 | contig 17368 bp, 18 predicted proteins | sample GraSoiAngelo_144_FD_66452 | JGI IMG/M metagenome (GOLD analysis project Ga0066695, IMG submission 66452) | Grasslands soil microbial communities from the Angelo Coastal Reserve, California, USA - 14_1009_02_40cm | ecosystem: Environmental > Terrestrial > Soil > Grasslands | place: USA...
GAAGGTGCCCAAGGGTATGATATGAACCCTGAGGGTGAGGACCGTGAGGCCACTGAGGCGGCCCGGAAGCTCTTACCATTGTTGCGTAGCAAGATTCGCAAAGAAGACAAACTCTCGATCAATGGACCTGGAATCATGACCGCCGTCATTCGCGCTGAGCAACACGGGGCCGAACTGGTGGCTCGACGTATCCAGGAGGTCGTTGAAGCAACACCTGTGCGCACGGGCATGCGAGGTCGGAAGGTCAAAGTGACGGTAGCCTATAGCTCACTGACCTTTGGCTTGAAGGCAAAGAATGGAGGTGTGACTGTCAGCAGCCCCTTGTTCGACGAGGTCATCATTGCAGCACAGGCGATGACTGCCGACGAAAAGGGGAACGTCACCTATGAAAAGAGGAGCTGAGATGGAGGCAATGATCGGCAAGTACAGGGCACGTATGAAGGTAACCGGGTTAGCTCTCATCCACCCGGTGGGGTTTAGTTTTGACCTGACACTAGACGAGGCGGTGGAGCTAATGGAATTCATCGATGCCTACCGGGATACGATAGCGGCCGCACAGCGCGACACCGAGCCAGGCATTGAGAGCGTTGTTGTGGATGAGGAATCTAGTAGCGATACGGATGGAGACAAAATTCTATGAAGACATTACTTATTACACCGACGTATAACGAAATTGAGAATCTGCGTCCTTTGCTCGAAGAGATCTTTTCGTATGTGCCAGAGACGGATGTGCTGATCGTTGACGATCACTCGCCAGATGGCACAGGAGAACTCGCCGACGAGATACATAACGAGAATTCCCGGGTAAAAGTGCTCCATCGGCCAGGTAAGCTGGGCCTGGGCACAGCCTATATTGCAGGGTTTAAGTACGCTATTGAACATGGCTATGATGCTGCTTTTGAGATGGATGCCGATTTCTCCCATGATCCGCGCTATCTCCCTGATTTTCTGAAGGCTATCGAGCATGCGGATGTAGTGATCGGTTCGCGTTACATTCCTGGGGGGTATACGCCCAACTGGTCGCTATTACGGTGGCTGATCAGCGGCGGCGGGAATATCTTTGCGCGTTTCACGCTGGGCATTCCTGTTCACGATTGCACTGCTGGCTATCGTTTATACCGGCGCCAGGTCATAGAGAGCATAGACCTGGACACAGTGCAGTCGCAGGGTTATGCTTTCCAGATAGAAATGGCTTATCGAGCGGGGCAGCAAGGATTCAAAATCGTCGAAACGCCAATTATCTTTATGGACAGGCGCGTTGGGAAATCCAAAATGTCCCGCAAAATTATAATCGAGGGATTCACCTATGTCTTGAAGACTCGGTTCAGCAGACAAGTATTGAAACGGGGGGTGATCGTGTCAAGAAGCAATGCAATGCAACTACAAGAGGCTTCTATGCAAGCCTCTGAAATGAAGGAACTCCCGTCGGTCGCACAGCACTAGCAGGATACATTACAAGGTGGGATACTGATAATGCTATGTGCAAACTGCCTGAGTAGCCCAATTGACAGATGATACGATAATACCCTTCATTGATACTATTGTTCCTTGAGAACATTAGCCCCTCTTTGCTACATTTAGTTAGACCGGATGCTCAGGGATGACATTCTCGTCTAGATAGTCAGGGGTGACTTCTTCGAACTTACAAAGAGGCCTACAACTATGAAATTCAATAAAATGCACTTTCTACTTATCATCGTAAGGAAGAACATACTAAATAAAGGAGAATCACTATCCTAACGGCTCCCATCGTCGATGCCAATACCGACGAACAACTCGAGATTATACGCTACGCCGAGTGGCTGACTACCGAGGCTCAGCGCAATAACAACGGCAGCTACCAGGAAGAAAGCAGAAAGTATGCCGAGGACGCCTTAAGAACCGTCACCGTTAAAGGCCAGGAGTTTCGTCCTTTCGCCCCTTTTCGGCATGCACTCTCTGCGTACAAAAGTTTTACGCGCAGGCAAGTTGTGGTCCTGAGCACAATTATGCTTGGGTGTGGGCTCGGCCTGTTTTTCTATGGTATGAAGCTGGTCATTGTGATTATTGCCATGATTACCGTGCTGTACTTTAGCTCTTTAATCCTGGACTTCTTGCTAATCATGCTGGCACTCAACCAGTCAACGGATGAACAGATCGACGATGCGACCGTATATGCGCTTGCTGATGCGGACTGGCCACAGTATACGATCCTCTGCCCACTCTATCGCGAGGCCGAAGTGGTGCCCCAATTTGTGCAAGCAATGCAGGCGCTGGACTACCCGGCTGACAAGTTGCAGATTCTCTTCCTCACTGAGGAAAACGATGCGGAGACGCGCAAAGCCATCGCAGCGATGCACCTACCACAACATTTCAGCATCGTGACAGTGCCTGATGGTCAGCCGCGTACAAAGCCTCGTGCATGTAATTTTGGATTATTGCAGGCTACGGGAGATTATGTGGTCATCTACGATGCAGAGGATGTCCCCGATCCCCTACAACTCAAGAAAGCCGTTCTGACGTTTGCAAATTATGACTCAGATGTGGCCTGTGTGCAAGCCAAGCTGAACTACTACAATGGCAATCAGAACCTGCTGACGCGCTGGTTCACCGTGGAGTATTGCTTATGGTTTGATCTAATGCTTCCGGGGATGCAACAGACGAAGTTGCCGCTGCCGCTTGGAGGCACATCGAATCATTTTCGTATGGAGATGCTGCATAGGGTAGGTGCGTGGGATCCCTTCAATGTTACTGAGGATTGCGACCTGGGTCTGCGCCTGGCCCGCTCCGGTCTGAAGACTGTCATGCTGAATTCGATCACGTATGAGGAGGCGAACTCGCAGTTGAAGAACTGGATACGACAGCGGTCACGCTGGATCAAGGGCTACCTGCTTACATACCTGGTGTATATGCGCGAGCCTCTGCGCTATTTGCGCCCGGGACGCCTGCGCGAGTTCCTCTCACTGCAACTGGTGATAGGTGGCAAGACGGCGGTGTTATTTGTGAATCCTCTGATGTGGGTACTGCTGGCGATCTACATCCTGTTCCGCCCGGTAGATGTGTATCATACATTGTTCCCAGGGCCTATCCTCTATATGGGCACGCTCTGTCTCATCTTTGGTAACTTCTTCTATACCTACATCCACCTCATTGGGTGCATGAAACTTAGTCGGTTTAGCTTGATCAAGTGGGCGTTATCTATTCCTATCTACTGGGCGATGATGACGGTAGCAGCATCTCTGGCTCTCTACCAGCTCATCTTCAAACCGCATTACTGGGAGAAGACCAAGCACGGCTTGCACCTACGTTCGTCTCACTCTTCCTCCGGTAGGACAACTGTGGAAGAGGAGCCCCAGTCGAGGGTGACCATGCAATTACCTGCCTTCACGAGCACAAAGCATGCGTCCCCGCCATTGCCAGCGCCTCACTCGTTCTCCGCTAGCACGACTGTGGAAGAGGAACCCAGGTCGGTGGCGACCATGCAATCACCTGCCTTCACAAGCACAAAATGTGTACCCCCACTATTACCTGCGCCTCACGCGTCCTCCGCTAGCACAGCCTACCATGGACGGTCGGCCTGGTGGACTATGATAACATTGCCCGCGCCTCGCGCGTCCTCCGCTAGCACAGCGGAGGAAGAGGATCTCGAGGTGACCGATAAAAGACCTGCCATCAGGAACGCCAGGCATCTATCCTCGCCCTTGCCTGCGTCTCCCTCGTTCTCCGGTAGCGCAACGGAGGAAGAGGATCTCGAGGTGATCGAAAAATTACCTACCGTCAGAAGAGCTCAGCGTCTATTCGTGCATTATCTAAAGCGCTTGCCATGGCAACAATGGCTCAAAGACCCCTGGCTGATAACCACGCTCGTCATCGCGTGTATCGCTAGCATCACCTCCTGCTGGTATTTTTTCCAACATCATCAGCTATTGCTCTATGGTGATGCCATCTCACATCTGAGGATTGCGCGAAGGGTCTTCGTTAATACCCCTCCAGGTCTTGCTCAACTTGGAGGTGTTTGGCTTCCTTTGCCACAACTGCTAATGCTACCTTTCATTTGGAATGACTATCTCTGGCGTACTGGTCTAGCAGGAAGTTTCCCGTCAATGCTATGTTATGTCGTCGCAGCAGTCTATCTGTTTTTTTCGGCACGTCGTTTGACGCATGATAGTCGCGCTAGCTTTGTGGGTACGCTGCTTTTCATCCTGAACCCAAATATTCTCTATTTGCAGAGCACACCACTTAGTGAAACAGTATGTATCGCTACGTCAGTAATGGCCTGTTACTATTTCCTGGCATGGACACAGGACAATCACCCGAAGCACCTGGTGGGAGTGGCGGCAAGCACTTTCCTGGCGACCCTGTCACGCTTTGATGGCTGGGGCTTGTTCTTAGTATTGCTTGTCTTGATTGTGGTACTCGGATGGAGCAAACGTCAGCACTTGGCACAGATTGAGGGTACCCTGATCGTTTTCGTCACACTAGCTGGTCTGGGAATAGGATTGTGGTTCCTTTGGGATAGGGTCATTTTCGGTGATGCGTTCTACTTCCATCACTATCTGTTTTCAGCCGCCGTCAACGAACGGCTTTATACGTATCATAACCTCTGGCAGTCTATCAGTGCCTACATGCTTCTCTCCATGGAGACTGTCGGACCGATCCTTTTTTTTCTGGCAGCGATTGCCGTCGTCGTTTTTGTCTTTCGACGTCGCCTGGCACCAGACATGTTTGGGGCAATGGCATTTCTCACACCTTTCGTCTTTTACATCCTTATATTCTACTTTGGACAAGGTACCATCTATTTGCCAGGAGTTGGTACAGCCACTTCATGGCAATACTTGTGGAATGTCCGCTTTGGTGTGCAGGCCGTTGCACCCATTGCACTCTTTCTAGCGATACTAGCAAGGCGTTGGCCTATCAGTATGCCAGAGCGTATTAGGCCTCTAATAGGACAAATTGTCCTTGTAATAGCTGTCGTCATACAGACCATTTTAACTGCTTCTGGAGGTATTATCTCACTGCAAGATGGCCAGTATGGTTTTTCTTGTGCACCAACAGAACCTATAACCGTTTATCTTGCGCAACACTATGATGGGGGAAGGATTCTGGAAGATGTAAACGCCTTCCGTATTGCTGAATCAGAGGCTGGAATTGACCTCAAGAATACTATCTATGAAGGCTCCGCTGAGTTATGGAAGAAGGCACTGAACGATCCAGCATCGATGGTGGAATGGATCATAGTGCCTTCAGGAGTGCAAGGTGATCCCATAACAATGCGCCTCGATCTCGAGAGCCCAGCATTTCTGTCAAAATTTACGCTTGTAGTTCAGCAACCTGATGGGCTCCGTCTGTATCACCGGAATGGGCGCTCTCCGCTGCCGACGCGACCTATACCATCCGGTCTGCTCGCTGACCATCGCCTTTGCAGCGCTAGAGGTTTTTAACACTACGGTAATGCTCTATATTGAGACAGCAGCATGCAATACTGGGGGGATTTCATGGCGACAACAACCTTAGTACAGGGGTAGATTGCCGTGATGACGGACCTGGTATTCAAGCGGTGGGATTACCCAATCTTCGCCGCGCTTACGGTTGCGATTTTGGCTACTCCGGCCTATTTCCTCGTATATTGGTTTTCTCGTCGCGATTGGGTGTACTACCCGCTTCCATTTGCGATTATGACAGGAGGATTTCTTCACTACCTGTTCCTCATTCTACCAGCCAGACCTGCACCGTCAAATCAGTACTCCCCGAGGCAATACGCGTGCTATCAGGCGACCAGGCTAGCGCAGTCACGATGCTAGTACGGCCCTGATAGGTGAAGACAAGTTTTCCTCCAGCGGCTTTCCACACCTGCACCGTCCCATTAAGACTTGTCGAGGCGATGTATCTGCCATCGGGCGACCATGCTACGACCTTCACAGCATCGCCATGGCCATGGTAGATAAAAACATCGCCTCCAGTGGTGGCATTCCAGATCTGCACCTGATGATCATCGCTTCCTGAGGCGATGCGCTTACTATCGGGCGACCAGGCCACCGCATTGACTAGCCCCGCATGGCCATGATAGGTGTAGACGTGATTCCCTGTAGCGGCATCCCACACCTGTACTGTATGATCATCACTTGCCGAGGCGATGTGCATCCCATCAGGTGACCATGCTACCGCCGTCACGATACTCGTATGACCTTGATAGGTTAGCAGGCGCTTCCCTGTAGTGGCATCCCATACCTGTACCGTCTTATCCCAGGAACTAGAGGCAATGCGTGTACCATCGGGTGACCATGCCAGAGCTGTCACAGTACCCGTATGACCTCGATAGGTGAACATATAGGCTCCTGTGGTGGCATTCCATAGCTGCACTGCTCCATCCTGGCTGGCCGAGGCGATGCTTTTCCCATTAGGCGACCATGCTACCGCCATCACAATGCTCTTATGCCCTCGATACCTCAGCACGTGGCCTCCAGTGGTGGCATCCCACACCTGTACTGTCTCATCCTGACTCGCCGAGGCGATACGCTTGCCATCGGGCGACCAGGCTACACCGGTTACTATGCTCGTGTGGCCCTGGTAGGTGTATACTGTGCCGCCAAAGCGTATGAGAACATTTCCGGCTGGGATACCTTTGATATTAAGCGTACTTGTTGCAGAGTCATATGTCCAGTTAGTAAGCGGTGAACCATTGACAGACACCGCGGTAGGTCGTTTTGTCGCATAGATCTTGGCTTGGGATGTGAGTGCTATCGGATCATTCTGGAATTGAAGAAAGGTTGTGTTATCTGTAGGCGGCTGCCAGGACTTCTCCGTCTGTCCCGGTGACATACATCTTGCCGATACGTGAGGGTCTACTGGTCATGCCCAAGGTGATGGTTGTATTTTCCGCTACAAGGCTCTTGCCTGAGATAAAATAGCTTGGGTATGTAGCACCGTTCACCTGAATGGAAGATATATAGGCATTACGGGGTGAGTTATTATTGGCCTGAATAATGGTATCTTTTAGACCATGAATGACTGCCGTGGTAACGGAGGGGCTGGTGATTACCCACTGCGCACCCGGTGCTTGTATCGAATATAAGCCTAATAGGGCTAAAACTAGCGCACCAGCATTATCCGTATAGTAAACATCTGATCCTGTCCACCAACCTTCCCACATATTCAGGGATTTGAATTGCGGAACAAACCTGTTCCGGGTTATATCCTGAGCAGTAGACGGGCTGTTGCTGTAAATCGGTAAAATTTGGTATGTTGGTTCATAGTCATTATAATCCTTATTCGGGGTTAAGAGGGTATTTATTTGCGAGGTCATGGTCCTGTCTCCATAAAGATCGGCCAGCCCAAGAGGGTCATGGACTACATCAAATGCATACCTCTTCTCTGTCCCCTCGTAGAAACCGATGTTCCTCGCAGCCCATGAACCATCGGAGTTTTTTCCACGAAATACCTTATTGGCCGCATCTTTCTCACTCTTGTTTTTTTCACTTCCTAATAGGAGTGTAGAGAAGTGCGTAGGAGAAGACAAGTTGCGAACGTATCAGGGAAGAGTACTATCGTATCCATGACATTTTTGCTTGTGCCTTTTATTATTAGGGTAAAACAAGCAACAATAACTTGTCAAGGATAAGGTGAGGCTAGATGAGAAGCGGCTTCACGTTGTACAAGGGATTTTAGGCAACAGGGGAGAGGATTATTCAGGGAGATCATCTCACCGCTGACCCAAGGCATATTTTGCCAAAACACTTTCTGTTGGATCGCCGGATCCGATATCGTACTGAACACTGTGACTGCCTTTACTCCAAATAATATACCCTGCCAATCCTGCGGTAAATCCAGCACTGAGCTTTGCATCAAAGAAGGTGGCTCGCTGATTGAGGGTAGTGGTTGTGACGGTCCCAGAACAGTCGCCGTTGGCCGTGCTATCAGCACAGATGCCTGATTCACCGGCAAAGGCTGGTTTGTTGAGATCTCGGCAGATAGCGATACGCTGCTGTATCTGTGAAGGCAATGACGTTGCCACTTGTCCATAATCATGCCAGACATCGCAGAGGTCAACCTGGCCGCTGACAATCATGGTGTAGTCTGTGCTATTATCACCTGCGCATCCTCCTGGGACACCCAGATCGACCATGTGATTGGGATCAACTGCTTTAATAGCAGTTGTCATATCATCGGCAAAGCTTTGCAAAATCTGAGCACCAACAGCACCGCACGGACCAGCATCCGGTTCATTTACGAGTTGCCAGAAGGCAATGGTTGGTTCATTAGCATAATGTCGAGCTAGTTTTATTGCATAATCACGGAACGAGAGTGGATATCCATCATTCGGTTGTTTATACTCTGACTGATACCAGGAAGATGTTTTCGTCGCTGTTGAGGGTTCACAATTTGTTAAGTGATTTACGAGCATTGGAACAATATCCAAACCATATTTCTTTGCATATGCAATATAGCGGTCAAAATCGGTATAGGCAGCATTATTGCTGCCACTTTGATAAAATGCCGTTCTGACAACATTGCCGTGTGAAGCGGTTTTGATCTGAGAAAAAGTTGTATCAATTTCTGTATTCGTGGGTGCCCTACAGCCGGTTCCCATCCAATGCCAATTATATCCTATAAGACGGAGTGGCGAGCCATTTACCATCAAGTTTGAACCGGATTTAGTGATGAATAGACTTCCTGCTGCTCGCTGTCTAAGGCTCTGTCGCTGCAAACTCGTTATGACCGTTATTGGAATAATAACCAGTAGTAAAAGAAATGCAGCAATACTTAGCACATGGAAGCGCTTTCTAGATGATGGCGCCATTCTCTCTCCCGTGGGTTTCCATTTTTGAGACATAGCTATCTGTTCCCTGCAAGTTTACGTTCCCGTCAGGCTCCCGTCAATACTGCGTATTGCCTCACGAAACATCTTACCATGCTGAGACCTTCCTCAGTAGTTGACTCATATACGTGAGAGTAAGCAGTCTAAGTAGAGGAAATGAGAAACGATACCATTGTACCCTTGACTGATACTATCGCTCCTTGAGAGGAGGAGGATTCTCTTGCTACCATTCTAGTGGATTTGTTACCTTTCTAGTTGGACAGTCTGGGGTGACTTCCTCGACTTATCTTTACAAAGAGGACCGCAAGCATGATATTTAGCGACAACTCAAGCCGAAGTGTCTTAATTGCTCAGGAGGGACAAGCTGAGGGTGAACTATAAAACCTACCTGCGTTGCCTGCTCTGTTACAAGGCCCGCCCGGAAAACGCCATCAGCGTCAAGGGTTATTCAGGTACGAGGAGGTCATCATGACCACAGTAGTAACAGGTGCAACTGGCTTCCTGGGCAGAGCCCTGGTGGCCGAACTTGTAAGGCGCCAGCAAGCGGTGCGTATACTTGCACGTGACGAAAAAAAAGCACGCCAGCAATTCGGTGACGCAGTAACGATCATTCCAGCAGAGATCACCGATGCGGTGCAAGTCCAACAGGTAGTCGATGGCGCAACCACTATCTACCACCTCGCGGGGCGTCTCTATCATCCCAGCATCCCGGCAGAACTGTATCGCCAGACGCATGTGGAAGGCACGCGCACCTTGCTCAAGGCATGCCAGGGACAAACTCGGTTACGGCGCATAGTGCACGCCAGCACCACCGGCGTGCATGGCATCACGGGTGAGGTGCCTACCGCCGAGGATGCACCCTTTGCTCCTACCAATCCCTACGAAGCCACCAAACTGGAGGGGGAACTGCTCGCACTCAAAGCCTATCAGGAGCAAGGCCTACCCGTGACCGTGGTGCGGCCTGGGCTTGTCTATGGACCGGGTGACCTACACCTGCTGGGCTTCTTTGTATCGATTAAAAAAGGGCTGTTTCACGTCATCGATGGCGGAAAAGCCTTACTGCACCCGGTCTACATCGATGACCTGGTAGCCGCTCTTCTGCTCTGCGGCGAGCGACCCCAGGCTCCTGGTCGCAGCTATAGCATTGCGGGAGAGTGCCCCGTCACCGTTCGCGAGCTTGCGCTAGCCATCGCGCATGCACTGGACAGAGAACTCCCTGCAGGCAGTATCCCGCTTTGGCTTGCCAATCTTGCATCAGATATCTTTGCCGTAATGCCAGGCATGAAGGGTGAGCATGCTCCACTCACACGTAGTCGTGTCAAATTTCTGACGAATAGTCGCATTTATGATATTAGCCGGGCCAAATCCGAGCTGGGCTACGCGCCCAAAGTCAATTTGGAAGAAGGCATGAAACTAACAGCCGCATGGTACTACAAACATGGTTATTTGGATAACTCATCTAGAAGTTGGAGGACAATTCGATGAAAGCGTTGATTACTGGTACCACCGGTTTGCTGGGCGTGCACCTGATTCAAGAATTGCAGCGGCGCGAGTTGGGCTATGAGCCAGAGGTCGATATACGGGAAGGTATCAGGCTATCAGCATCCTTGTTCAATGTTGGCGGTATGGAACAGCTGTTTGTCACTCAGGCCAGTCAATATGCCCTGCTCGGAGGAGTGCGAAAGTCATGAAAGGTTTCCTCAGCGCCCCTGCGACGAAAGTAATCATCGGCCTCCTGATAGGCATCGGCCTGTTATTTCTCGTCTCACGCTTTGTAAACATCGCCATGAGCATGCGCATGCTGCAACAAAACCTGATGACACCTCGTGGCATCGTCCTCGCGCTCCTCTCGGGTGCCTTCTTCCTCCTCGCCTACTCCATCCGGGGCATTCGCTGGAAACTTTTCTTGAACCCCATCGGCAACGTCAGCACCTTCACGGCTATTCGGCTCGTCCTCATTAGCATCTTTCTCAACTTCCTCCTGCCAATCAGTAGCGGCGAAATCGTTAAGACCCTCATCCTCAAACGCATCGCGGCCATACCCATCAGTCGATCGCTACCCACCGTCGCCATGGACAGGTCGTTGGACTTGTTGCCCGCCCTCTTCCTCATGGCCATTGTACCTCTTCTGGGCCTGCAGATGGACATCAAGCTCTGGTTCGTACTGGGCATCGTTGGCGGATTATTCATCGGCCTGCTTGTCTTTATCGGATTGTCGGTGCGGAAACGCACTGCTGCCATCGCCCTGCTGCGAAAAATAACGAGTATACTCCCAAGAGCCATAGGGGGCAAGATCGAAGCCTTTGCTACTGACTTTGTCGACTCGCTGCTCATCAGCACAAGCCGCCCAAAGATTTTCGTCCCCGCGGTGTTGCTCACCTGCGTAGCCGTCGTCTTTGACAGCCTCTTCGCCATGTTCGCCTTCTGGACCATTGGCTTCCCCATCCCCTTTGGGGCAGCTATCTTCGGATATACCCTCTACAACATGTTCTACATCTTCCCAACTCCCCCCGGACAGGTGGGCAGCAACGAAGCCATGGGCTTGCTTGTCTTCAGCGGACTACTCCGTTTGCCACCGGACAAAGTTATCGCTATGTTCATCTTTTCCCATCCCTGGGCCGCCCTGCTCATGTGTACGGCTGGCCTTGTAAGCCTGAAGACACTCGGCTTGACGATCTCCATTGTCATGAAAAAGGGGACAGAAGAAAGCGACATAAAAAGCGAAGATGCGCTCCTCCCAGAGGAACAGGAAGCGCCTGTCTTGTAGTAGTAATACTAAAAAAATAACAAGCAGCTAGAGTTTTGAAGTGTAGAAAGCCGCTTTGACGCTTGGTCCATGGGTACTGGGATAAGAATAGGCAAAGCACTCTCCATCGATGCCGAGCGCTCCCCGTTTGCCAATGAGGATTTTTATTAAGGCATGGTTCAAATGAACTTGACAGTTCCTCACCAACAGAAAGACACAGCCCTGTCATGCTGAGCGTAGCGAAGCATCTCTGTGCCGATCGCGACAGACCCTTCGCGGAGTTGACACTGAGCGGAGCGAATGTGCTCAGAGCTTGCCCTGAACGAAGTGAAGGGGTGACACGGTTTGACTGTTCTAACGGTCAAGTGTAATTCGTCCAAATTGAACCTTGCCTAAACAGCATTGCGGCTGTTGGCATCCCCGCCCCAGGTCTGCCCATCCGACGCGGTGCCCCAGAGGGACTGATTGGCGCGCTGGAAGGTATCCGCTAACTTGTTCGCGAATTCCTCATCAAACCAGACACGATTCTGAGAATCAACATTGAGGCCGTCATGTGCTGCCAGGCCTAGATGCTTCATTAGCAGCATTGATTACAGGTAAGTTACGTAGCTTGGCAGATTTACCACCATTCCTAGTAGGAATCGCAGCAGCAACAGTTCCTCTGGCAACATCGGTGGCAACGCCAGCGAGCGTTGGCGCATGACAGAGCATGTTGGTATAGGATGCATTCGCCAGGGGGCAATAACACTCGCCTGCCTTGATGCTTCGGCGTAACTCATTGGCTCTGGCTGTATTCCAGGTAGATTTAAAATCGTAGTCATGTTCGCGCAGGTTGCCAACCGATTCTGCGCGAATACAACAGGTCCAGACATCCCCATTGGGAGCGATCTGTGCGGATGCCACACCGGCCAGGCAAGGAATAATCTGGCGCTTCTCAGCCAGTGTGCGCTTCACGATATCGTAGTAACGATCACGAAATGCTTGCGTGATGCGCGAAACACCATTGAACTCAGCTTTGTGAATGCCTTCCTGCAAGCGCTCGATGACGGGTTGATAACGCTGAATTGGCGGTGTGATGCCCATTCCGACCGTATCCAGTTCGACACGCTCTTCAGCAATCTCGCTAATGAATGAGTCCGGCTTGAGTTCATCGCGTACGAAGGTATAGATATTGTCAAACTCGTCCACATTAAAGTTTGAGATTACAGTATGCACGCCCAAAGTAAAGTTTTTGTAGCGGCCCTTCAGCGCCTTCAGACCCGCGTAGGTGCGCATTGCCCGCTCAAAATTGCCTTTGACTCCACGCACGATATCATGCTTTTCACCAATGCCATCTAATGAAAGATTGATAATAACATCACTGGTGGGGGCAGCTTGCAAGACTCTCTCAATGCGACCAGGGATAATCTTATCCTGGATTCCATTGGTGGGAATGTTAATGATGCCAGGACGACAGTGCCGATAAGCTGCTTCAACCATCTCAGGCAGGTCTTTGCGCAGCGTTGGCTCACCTCCGCTAAAGGTGAACCAGTAGGCATCTCTGCCGATTGAAGCGAATGTCTTATCGTACTCTTCGATAGTGAAGTCATCATTGGGGCGCTGCCATACATTACACGTCTTGCAACGCGAGTTGCAGCGATAGCTCACGCTTATCGTGAAATTCATTGGAAGAGCAAAGGTTTTTCCAAGCGTGTATGACGCTTGCATCTTTGCAATTTTGGGTAAAACTTCAAGCATATCTCTTTCCCTCCCTTTCAACCAGACAAGATGGTAGGGACATAAGCACTCTCTGCATCCGGTCACAAAACGCATGAATCCGAGAGCACTTGACCTGTTACTTAGTAATACAAACACAACCCAGCGTTGAACCTGCAAAATACTCTGCGCTTCTAGTGTACAGAAGTGCCTGGAAGAAAATAAGCTTCAAATGTATCATATAAGGAGTACTATTGTATATTTACACTTTTGCCCGTGCTTTTTTTGCATGTACCTGCGCTTCCAACTCGTCGGTACGCCGGGCGGCCAGTACTACCCGGGCCCCTTGATGCGCGAGCTCGCGAGCTGTGGCAGCGCCAATCCCTGAACTGGCACCTGTGACAATTACAACTTTGTCTACCACTGTCTGTGGCATAGCTCCCTCCTTATTTGGCCTTCGCCGCCTGGGGAGCGCCGACTGACGCATTCCCCAACGCCCGAGAGTCCTGGTGCTGGTACCAGGTCGCGGCGAGCCGCACACCCTCGCGTAGGGGCACCTGCGGCGCATAGCCCAGGTCGCGGCGCGCCTTGTCGATAGAGTGGCGATTGTCCGCGCCAAATAAAGTAATACCGTGCCGGGTGACTAAAGGTTCCTGCGAGCGCATGATCTTGGCAGCACGCTCAGCAATGCTGGCGAGAGCGTAAGCGGCATGGTATGGAATGTGCAGACGTGGCGGCGCAATATCAAGCTCCTGCGCTATCGCGCATAAGAATTCTTCCTGGGTAAGCGGCTGGTCATTCGAGATGTTGTAGGCCTGTCCCACAGCACGCTCGAGCTCCGCGCAGCGGAGAAGTCCTTGCACCACGTCGGTCACATAGACAAGTGGCAGGGCATTGCGCCCTGAGCCGATGATAGGGTTCTTACCGGCACTTATACGATCGGTCGTCCGCCCGAAGTTCAGGCGGTCGCCAGGTCCGAAGATCGTACCCGGCCGAACGATGGTCGCAGGTAGATGTTCTTCGGCGATCATACGCTGCACTAATCTGTCACCTTCCGCCTTGGTTATGGTATATGGCTCATCGAGTGGCTCTAGAGGATCATCTTCAGTCACCGGCCGGCCGAGATTCATACCGTAGACGGTCCAGGAGCTAACATGGATGAGCCGGCGAGCGCCTGCTGTTAGAGCCGCCTGGCATACGTTCTCGGTGCCTGTAACATTTACAGCGTAATAGTCCTGCATCGAGCGCCATAAGCCCATCATGCCTGCCAGGTGGAACACGGTATCCACGCCTCGCATAGGAACGGTCAGCATATTAGATTCGCGGATGTCGCCGCGATAGACAGCAACGCCGCACTCTTCGAGCCAGGCGGTGTCCTCTGTAGAGAGGGCGAGCACGCGCGCGCTATCACCGCGCTCCTGCAGTGCCTTGATGAGGTTGCGGCCTAGAAAGCCATTCCCTCCAGTGATAAGTATCTCCATATCGATTGTCCCTTCTTTTGCTTTATAGATTCTCAGCGGGTCGTGTTGCTCGATACCAGGCAATACCTTCATGAACACCGTCTGCAAGGTTCACCTGGGGGACGAAGCCCAACTCGCAGCGCGCCCTGCTGATCACGAAGCGATTCTCACCGGCTATCAGCTTCAACCCAAAGCGCATGAGTGGTGGCGGTTGCTTCATGCGTGTCAGGTGGCCCAGCGTCTCAGCAGTCGCACCCAGAGCGAGAGACAGGCGGTAAGGAATGTGCCGACTGGGCGGCGGTACACTCAGCTCCCTGGACAGAGCATTGAAGTAGTCATGCTGAGTGACCGGCTCGTCATTGACCAGCAGATAGGCTCTGCCGATCGCCTGGTCTGCTTCGCTGGCTAACAAGATCCCTTGCGCCACGTCCCTGACGTAGATCAGCGGCAGGTGGTTGTTGCCAGAGCCGATGATGACCATCTTGCCCTGCTCCACCAGCCTGGCGAAGCGGCCGAAGCTGTTGGTATCACGCGGCCCGTAAATCAATCCAGGGCGTACAATGGTCACCGGCGCCCCTTTGTCGCAGATCAACTGCTGTAGTAGTTGCTCGCCCGCAACCTTAGTCCTGCTGTATGGATCGGCGCCGCCGCGCAACGGTGCTGTCTCGTCGGCGGTGCCGTGTACGTCGACGCCATGTACCGTGACCGAGCTAACATGGACAATTCGCCGGACACCGGCAGCCATCGCGGCCTCCACCAGGATCTTGAGCCCATGCACATTGACCAGCTCATACTCGGCCTCAGGACCCCAGGGACCCGTCCGCGCTGCGCAGTGCAGCACGCGGTCTACACCGTCAATCGCAGCTTCCAACGACGGGTGGTCAGTTAGATCGCCCCGGCAGACCTCCACACCGGCCTGTGCCAGCCGTGTAAGGTCTTCACCAGGCCGCGCGAGGATGCGCACGGGCTCACCACGCTCCAGCAGTAGATCCACCAGATGACCACCCACGAATCCTCCCGCCCCTGTCACGAGTACTTTCACTTTTATATTCCTTCTGTGCTGTGCGTTATGGAGGAGAAGATGGAACTCTCCTTGATTTTTTTGCCAACGCCGAAGCGTGTTTGTAAGACATATGTAAACGCCTCTATAACGATCTTATGCGACATCTTGGATGTTCCAACACGCCGGTCAATGAAAATGGCCCAAATTGCGCGTTCACTCTGCTATGGTAGAGACCTTTTTACCTGCGCCCTTAAAGCCAAACTTCTTGATCGTGTTGCGTAGCCAACCAACGGTGGGACCTTCATCGATTCTTTTGCTGGTTTCGATCAAGAAGGAGGCTGTTTCAGGACGAGGTGCTAACTTGCTCGCTTCGCGTAGCGCTGTCAGTTCCTCATAATGCTGGAAAGCCCAGTACATGTTGATACGGCATGTCCGGCAATTTTTGATGTCGTCCTCATTCATGGTTCCGCACTGTGGACACTCTGTCATGGCTGCTCCTTTCTGCCTTGTTTAAATCAGACCGTTGCGCATGGCTTCTGCGACCGCGTGTGCACGGTCAGTGACCTGCAACTTCCGGTAAATATCCTGCATCTTACGTTTGACCTGGATCTCGCTCCAGAACAGTTGCTTTCCGATCTCTTTATTCGTACATCCATTCGCTACAAGTCGCATTAACTCGACTTCCGCCATGCTGAGTCCACGAAATAGGCGGTTCTGCTCTTTGGTCAGTCGATGAAACTCAATTGCCACTTGTGTCGTTGCTTGGGATTCACCCAGAACTCGCTCGCCGCTTTGCACGGCGCGGAGTGACCTTCGTAAATCATCTATGGACAATGTTTTTTGCAGGAAGCCATGTACGCCGATTCGTAGAGCATCGAAGAGAAGTTCATCATTATTGGAACCGCCGTACAACACAATGTATGTATTGGGGCAACTGCGCAGCAGCTGCTTTGCTAAATCCAATCCATTGGTCGTCCCCAGGCAGATATCGATGAGGATAATATTCGGTTGTAACTCCATGGCGAGCAAAAGGGCCTCCCTCTCATGTTCAGCCTCTCCTACGACGTCGAAGTCACTATCCTCGCTCAACATCACGCATATCCCCTGACGCAGTATCACATGGTCATCTACTATCAATGCCCGTATCGGAGCATTTTCTTGTTCTGCTAGTTGCATCTTCATTTCCTTCACCCTCCCTTGGCTTAGGTATTATAACTACATTGCTCTCCTTAAGTATTTGATGTTTAGACTAATTTCATGTCACACGGCTTGCAGTCTGGACTCACGCGATTTCCATAAAAATGGCTCGCAGGGCTTCCCACCTTGCTTCGCAAGAATTTAGTATAAGCTCCAACAAGTATTTATAGAATATTTTTTTGAAGAACATAAGGTTCCTTTTGTCTCAAATAGGACGTAAGAGATTACTCTTAGGTAACAAGATATTAGTAGATAACAAGATATTAGTGCTATTCCAACTAGGGAATGTCCGGTAGAATACACTCCATCATATATAATTAGAGTTTAAACTAATTTGACATCGAGGAGGGCTTATACCCAAAGGGTGTTGCGAACATGCCAATAATTCATCCCAATAGTGCCTACCCGTACATCTCAAGCTCGGGAAACCATTGGATTTATACCTTTGCGGGCCGAATTAGTCTAAACGTCAA
>Ga0066695_10000114_pt1 | contig 17351 bp, 9 predicted proteins | sample GraSoiAngelo_144_FD_66452 | JGI IMG/M metagenome (GOLD analysis project Ga0066695, IMG submission 66452) | Grasslands soil microbial communities from the Angelo Coastal Reserve, California, USA - 14_1009_02_40cm | ecosystem: Environmental > Terrestrial > Soil > Grasslands | place: USA...
CCTGTCATCGAGCCGTCCGAAGGAGGTCCTGATGCGAAGGATGGTTTTATCGGTCTGCTTCGTTGTGGCTGCTGGTGCGGTCTATATCGGTGCACTCTATATCGGGATTGGGCGGCCGGTGGAAGTGCTCGCACAGACCACTGATACGGTGCTGTACGAGGGGGCGCGCGTGATCGTCGGCGACGGTTCGGCGGCGATTGAAAACGCGGCGATTCTCGTCGAAAACGGGAAGTTCACGACCATCGGTCGGCGAGGGCAGGTCCAGGCTCCGGCCGCGACGCGCGTCGACCTGACGGGGAAGACGGTCATGCCCACGTTCGTGAACACGCATCTGCACATCGGGCCTGGCCGCGGCACGCCGGCCTTCTACGACATGCAGGCCGGACGGCAGCAGTACATCGAGCAGTTGCATGCCCTGGCGTATGGCGGGACCGCCGCGTCGACCAGCATGGGCTGGGATAACGAAGCGGCGCTCCAGATCCGGGCCGAATACCTTCCGGACGCCGCCCGCGTGTTGACAAGTTACCGGGGAGCCGGTGTGCCGTTGGGACAGGTCAAGAAGATCCAGGACGCCCACGCGGCGGGCCGGGACACCCGGATGGAGGAGGACCTCTCCGACAGCACGGTCTGGCTGTGGACGAAGACCCAGGTCGAGATCTACGTGCAAGAGCAGGCCTACAAGCACGTCGACTTCATCAAAATGTGGGTTGACGACCGGCTCGGCACGGAGCTCCATCTGAGCCCGGACATCTATCGACCGCTCATCGAGAGGGCGCACCAGCACAACATTCCGGTTTTCGCGCACATGTTCTATCAGGCGGACGCGAAGGATCTGGCGCGCGCCGGGATCGACATGCTCGCGCATCCGGTGCGCGACAGTCTCGTCGACGATGAGTTCGTCCGGATCATGAAGGATCACCAGGTGGTGCAGCAGACGAACTTTCAGCTCCCCTGGAGTTACACAATGACCGAGGCTGATGCTCCCCTTTATTGGGAGGATCCCCTGTTCCTTGAAACCAGCTCACCGACTGCTGCACAGCGTTACCGGGAGCAGGCTCGGACCCGCGCCAGCATCGTGCGGACGCACGAGGGACAGCTCGACGTGGACGGCCGGAAATTCAACCAGGAGATCTACTCACGCATCGTCAGCAACCTGAAGAAAGAGTACGCGGCAGGCGTGAAGATCGCCGTGGGCACCGACAGCGGGGGGACATTTGCTCCACACCTGGACATGCGCCTGCTTGTGAAGGACGTGGGCCTGACGCCCATGCAGGCGATCACGGTGGCGACCAGGAACGCGGCGGAAGCGCTGGATCTCCACGATCTCGGCACAATTCAGGCGGGCAAGGACGCCTCCTTCGTCGTGCTGAATGCCAATCCGCTCGACGACATCAAGAACACGGCGAAGATCGCCGCCGTTTATCTCAAGGGGCACAAAGTGGACCGCGACATGATCAAGAAAACCTACTTGTCGAAAATTACCGCGCCCCGGACAGGGTCCACTGCCCGTCGCGATTGAGGCAGCGATTCAGCCGTGAAAGCGAGGATGCGAGCTCGAAGTAAACGCGGATTTGCTCATTCACGTCGAGACTGCGCCGACACCAGAGACGGATCCCGATGACGAGCGGGTCTGGATGTGACCGCTCCAAAGACGATCCCATGGCTATGGTGTCAGGGAAACTTGAGGTTCTCACCTCCTCAGTGTGATCGCAGAGGTCATTATGCGCCACGCTCATCGCATCGTGTTCTCGGTTGCATTGGCCGGAATGCTGTTGCTCCCGGCCGCCGCCGACGCCATCGCACAAATTACCGCCGCCACGATCTCCGGCACCGTCAAGGATGAGACCGGCGCCGTGCTGCCGGGTGTCGACGTCCTCGTCAAGAACCTTGATACCGGTCAGACTCGCGCGGCGGTCAGCGACACCAACGGCTTCTTCACGATCTCAGGACTTCTACCAGGGAGGTACGAGGCGCGCGCGAGCTTGACGGGCTTTGCGACCGTGATCGAACGGGACATCACGCTCACGGTCGCGCAGCAGGCGGCGCTCAACGTGACGCTGAAAGTCTCGGCGACGGCCGAAACCATTACCGTCGTCGGCGCCGCCGCCCTGGTGGACACGCAGAACGCCTCCCTGTCGGCGGTCGTCACCGAAAAGACGATCGCCCAATTGCCGTTGAACGGGCGCAACTACATCGAGCTGGCGCTGCTTCAGCCCGGGGTCGTCAGCTTCAACGAGAAGGACAGCACCTTCTCGTCCAATCGCGGCACGAAGTTGAACATCAACGGCATGAGTTTTCGGTCGAACAGCTATCTGCTCGATGGCGCGAACATGCGCGGGTATGCGGGGACCGCGACGGTCTCGGCCGCGGAGACGACCCTGGGCGTCGAAACGATTCAAGAGTTCCGCGTCGTGACGAACGCGTACTCAGCCGACTACGGCCGGTCGATGGGTGGAGTCGTGAGCCTCGTCACCAAGAGCGGCACGAACAGCCTCCACGGGTCGTCGTTCGAGTTCTTCCGCGACAGCGCGATGGATGCGCGCGGCTTCTTCGACGGCGCCAAGCCGCCGCCGTTCCGCCGCAATCAGTTTGGCGCAAGCGCGGGCGGGCCGATCCGGCGGAACCGCCTGTTTTTCTTCGGGGGAGTGGAGCGCCTGCAGGAGGACCTGGGGGTTACCTACTCGAGCTTCGTGCCCAGCGAGGCGGCCCGTGCCGCCGCGCTCTTCCCAATCAACCCCGTGGTGCGTCCGTACCTCGATCTGTATCCGCTGCCAAACGGCCCCGAAGTGGGCGGGGGGATTGCGCCTTTCACGTACGAAGTGAATCAACCCACGCGGGAGACGTTCTATCAGGGGCGAGTCGATTACACCATCTCCGACAAGGATTCGCTCTTCGGCCGCTATACTTCTGACCCGGCGGATCAGTCCGTGTCGGCCGGCTTCCCGAAGTACGCGACCGATTCGATCTCTCGCAATGTGTTCGTCACGATCGAGCACAAGCGCATCATGACGCCGGGGCTCCTCAATACGGCACGGTTCTCGCACAGCCGGCTGCGGTTCGAACAGCTGCCCGATTTTCCATCCGCGCCCGACCTCTCGTTTCTGACGGGCCAGGATCAAATGGGGGTCATCACTGTCCCGGGTCTCACGAACCTTGGAGGTACAACGACCAACCCTTCCACCAACAACAGCTTCTATTGGACGCTGAGCGACGACGTCTCGTATACACAGGGGCGCCATCTGATCAAGGTGGGCGTCCTCGCCGAACACCTTCGGACAGACAAGGTCGCCTCCGCCAACATTCGAGGCAGCTACGTCTTCCCGAGCGTGCAACGCTTTCTGGCCGGCAGCCCGAACCGGTTCGTGGGCATCCTACCGGGGGCGATACTCCTTCGCGAGAGGCCCAACACGCTGTTTGGTTTCTACGGGCAGGACGATCTCCGGCTGAGCGATCGCGTCACCTTGAACCTCGGGCTCCGGTACGAGTTCTACTCGCTTCCGACCGAAGTGAACGGTCTGGACACCGCACTCCGAGACATCTTCACCGATGCCGACTTCACCCCTGGCGGGCCGCCGTTCGCCGAAAACCCATCGCGAGGGAACTTCGCGCCACGCGCCGGATTTGCGTGGGACGTGGCGGGCGATGGACGGACGGCCATTCGCGGGGGCGCCGGCGTCTATCACGATACCGACGGTCCGTTCAACAGCTCCTTTGGGATCGCCGCGACGTCTCCCCCGTTTGCGCCCAATACGACGCTCACCAGTCCGGCGTTTCCACGGCCGTCGTCGCTCACCGGAGGCACGATCGCCCGCAGCGCTCGAACGATCGACTACCACATCAAGCAGCCTTACGGCGTCACCTACAACGTGACCGCCCAACGCGAGCTCGCGGGCCAGATGGTGCTCTCCGCGGGCTATGCGGGATCTCGGGCGTACCAATTGGTCACGGCCATCGAAGGGAATCCCGTCGTGCCACAGATGCTGAGCGACGGAACGAAGTTCTTCCCGGCGGGCGCGCCGCGGCGCAATCCGAATTGGGGGCCCATCGACTACCGGACCAGCGGCGGGCGCTCGGTGTACAACGCCCTGCAACTCAGCGCGCAAAAGCGGTTCAGCCGGAATTATCAGCTTCAGGCCGCCTACACGCTGGGCAAGACGATGGACAATTTCCAGGCGCAGCTCAATGCCGACGTCAGCAACTCGTCGGTGTACCCGCAGGACCCGTACGACCGCGATCGTGACTGGGCGCGCGCCGATTTCGACGTCCGGCACGCCTTTTCGTCGAACTTCGTGTGGGACCTTCCCGGCCCGGCGGATCGCGGCTGGATCGGCGGGTGGCAGGTCAATGGGATCGTGACGTTGCGCAGCGGGGTGCCGTTCACTCCGGCGCTCGGCACTGGAGTGAACTGGTCGCGTTCGGGCAACACGTCGGGCGAAGACAGACCCAATCTCAGGCCGGGAGTCAATCCCGATGACTTGATCCTCGGTCGTCCCGAACAGTACTTCGACCCGTCGGGATTCGTGCTCCAGCCGCCGGGCTTTCTCGGCAACGCGGGACGCAACAGCCTGACCGGCCCGAAGTACGCAATGACGAATCTCTCGCTCGTAAAAAATACGAATCTGGCCGTTCTCGGCAGCGGCGGACACGTCCAGGTGCGGCTCGAAATGTTCAACGTGCTCAATCACCCCAACTTCGCGGTCCCCGATCGAATCGTGTTCGGGGCGGAACGTGAAGGTGAGGCACCGCTGCCCACGGCCGGCCGGATCACCCGCACCGTGACCAGCGCGCGGCAGATACAACTCGCCGTCAAAGTGATCTTCTGAACGGGGAGGCGCGCTCAGGCGTCGGGTTTCTGCATCCTACAGGATTGAGGCTTATCGACATCAGCGATCGAGTAATACTCGTGACCCCTCTCGGCGCTCTACACACGCGCGGGAAGGACGTAGTCGCGCTTTCAGAAATCAGTTGGAGGAGGCGCATTATTGCCGTCCCAATCTTTGACGGTTCCATCCTTGGCTTTCAGAAACCCCAGAAGACACCCGTTGGAGCCGTCCCTGTGATGATGACACCGCGCTTTGACGGTGTCGCCCGGTTTGACGTAGTCGGGCGTGACTCCAATTCTCTGGAGGCCCGTGCGGCTCGTTGCTTCCAATGCCCACACTTGAAGCTCACCGTTGGGAGCCTTCACTTCCAGGTAGATCCAGGAATGCGGGACGACCAGATGCAGTTCCTTGACCACACCCTCAATATCCATAAACGTGTCGACGTAGTTGCCATGGGAATGGTGCGCGAACACCGGCAACGCGAAGGCCATCGCACAAATCGTCGCGAGGCGAAGACCTGATTTGAACCGCATCTTCACCCTCCTCGTTCAACAAACAACCCTGACCTTACGGCCGCCCTGCACGCTTGACCCGCGGGGGCGCCGGGAATCCGTTGGAGTAGACAGACTGATAGCGAAGCCCGATCCCATTCTCGTCGAGCCATCCCAGCGATTGCTGAAACAACCCCGGCTCCGGGTAACCCGCCGGCACGGTGCCCTCGATAATATAGAGCTTGTTCTCGTGCATGTAGATCCCGGCAAAGGTACGGGACTTGTCGGCGTTGTTGGTGAGCTGAAGCTGATGTCCTTCGACGAGGTCGACGGTATTCCAGACCAGGCTCGTCAGCTTGACGTCCCGTTGCATGAATCGCCATGATGCATAGACAATCGCTCCTCGTAAGTCAGCTTTCCAGTGCCCCTCATCGCCCGGTGATCCCAGGCAGGGTTCGGCGCCCGCCGGACAGGACCTGGCTTTTTCCGCGAGTAATCGTTGAGCCTGGTTGTAATCGACCACGGTCACGGAGTAGCGGCTCTGGCCCTGCATGGCGCTATAGACGCGCGCCGGCAGATCGGCTCCACGCTCCGATCGATAGGTTATCTCCGTGACGTTCGGCGGGCTTGGGAAGTTGCACGTGAAGCGATCTTCCCGGTTGGCAAACTCAATCCATTCCTGGGCGAACGAAGCCCCCGACATCGAAAGGACTACGGCTGCCGAGACGAGTGGTGTCAGGCGCATGATTCATTGCCCTCCGTGCCGCTTTTGTCGCGGTAAACCTTGTGGCAGTCTCATACGGTCCCTTCATGGCGAGAAAGCCCACTATCCCGTTCGCCCTGCAAGAATCGCGTTGTACTCCTCCGTCGCACGCCGTGTGCCCTCGACGTCGTAGTCGGGACCACCGGTTCCTCTCAGCTCGTTGTAGAGGCGGACAGTGTTCATGACGACGCGCTCGGGACCGATCCAGTTGTCGAACTTTCCGAGCCTGATCTGGGCGGCGGCCCGCCCGGGCGTCAACCCTGCGTCGTAGCGCTTCCTGACCTCGGGTATAAGCACCCGAAAGTACTCCGCCATTTCCGCCAGCTCTTTCTTGCCCCCAATCGGGCCATGACCGGGAACAATGGTATCGACATCCATCTTGAGGATACGGTCGACAGTCTCGAGCCATTTGCCAACGTGCGCGTTGTGCGCGAATGGCGCGACGTCGAAGAACGCGACATCGCTCGCGAACAGAACCTTGTATTGAGGGATATAGACTACCAGGTCGCCGTACGTGTGGGCGGGTCCGACGAAACGCACTTCGACGGGCATGTCGCCGTAGTAGTAGACCATGCGGCCGTCGATGGTCGTCGTCGGGGGAACGAGCTTCCGGTCCTCGGTGCCATCGGCCCACCCTTCACGCTTGTCCCACTTCCTCGGCGTGCCGGGCACCGCTTTCAATACCTCCTGCCGGCAGTACGGATGACTGCATATCTCCACCGGACCGAAGAACTGGTTCCCGTTCACGTGATCGCCGTGATGGTGGGTGTTGATCAGGCGACGGATCGGTTTGCGAGGCGCTGCCTGGAGTGCGGCGGCAATCAGCGCTTTCGCATGGAGCGGTGCGCCTGTGGCGTCAATGACCATCACATGATCGTCGCCCACGAGAACCCCCGCATTCGAAACGCCCTGGGCCCCCACACCGGGTCCGCCAGCCTGGATGAATGCAAACACATCGGGGCCGAGTTTCCGGAACTCCGCCTTCCAGGAGGGCACCATCGGAAATCGCGGATCGCCCGGCGGCGGCGTCGCGGCCGGTATGGGTGGCGCCTGAGCGCCAGGGGACGAGAGGCCGCCGGCTACGTGGAGCGCCGCCGCGAACCCGAGTCCGGCGCCTGCGACGTGCCCGATGGCTTCGCGACGAGTCATGGTCATACGGTGCTCCTCGAGGACCGCGGCATGATGAAGACCCTCAGGATGAATCTCGATCGCGGGATGAGCGCGATCATCGCGCGGAACTTTCGTCGCTGTCGACCTCGATCTGAACTCTCATGGTCTTCGTGAACCTACCGTCGCGAATGTACCCCTCCTGAACGTCCTCATCTTACGCTCTTTCGAATCACCGGACGGAATCTTGGTATTGGCAGACGCACTGGGCTTAGGATGACGTATGCGTTTGAACTGGTTCGCGGCTTCCCTGATGGCCATCCCGCTCCTGCGTGCCGGGGATCCCAGCTACCTGCGCGATGTCCGGCCGATCCTCGACAAGAACTGCACCAGCTGCCATCAGCCTGCTTCGACACAGTCAGACCTCGATCTCACGACGTACGCCAGGTTCCGGACCGGTGGCAAACGCGGACCTGCTTTCGTGGCCGGTTCGCCGGAACAAAGCCTCGTGATCCAGTTCATCACCGCAGCCCTGACACCGTCCATGCCGTTCGGCCAGCCGCCGCTCGCCGCGAATGATGTCGCGACCATCCGCGACTGGATCACATCCGGCGCCAGGGACGATTCGCCGTCCGAGGACGCGTCGAGCGAGCCCGGCGTCTACCACCAGCCTCCCGTGATTACCGCGTTGCGCTTCTCGCCCGATGGAAAAACGCTCGCGGTGAGTGGCAATCGTGAAATCCTGCTGCATCGCGCCGATGGGAGCGGCCTGGTGAAACGGCTGCCGGGCAAAGCCGATCGCATCCTGTCCATCGCCTTTTCAGCCGACGGCAATCTGATGATCGCCGGCGGCGGAACGCCCGCTCGCTTCGGTGAGATCCAGTTCTGGGAGCCGCGCGAGGGCACGCTGCTGCGGACCGCGGAAGCCACCAACGATACCGTGTTTGGCGCGTCGCTTTCGCCGGATGCGTCCAAGGTCGCGGTCGGTTGCGCGGACAACACCGTGCGCGCATTTGAAACCGCCACCGGGAGGGAACTGTACAAGATCAGCACGCACGAGAATTGGGTGCTCGGGACGGCGTTCGGAATCGATTCCAAACGGCTCGTTTCGGTTGGACGCGACCGCGCCGCCAAGCTGATCGACGCCAGCGCAGGACAGTTCCTGGAGAACGTCAACCAGATGCACGGCGAGCTCGCAGCCGTGGCGCGGCATCCGAAAGCGGACGAGATCGTGATCGGTGGCGAGGATCGTGTTCCCTACATTTACAGCATGGATCGTCCGCGCAACATGAAAGTGGGCGAAGACGCGACGCTGGTCCGCCAGCTCGCCGCTCAAGACGGCGCGATCTTCGCGCTCGACTGGTCGCCCGACGGCAAGCGCGTGGCGGTAGCCGGCGCCGGTCCGAGCGTGAATATCTACGACGCCGATACCGGATTGCCTCTCGCGTCTTGCAAAGGACACACCGCAGGTATCTATGCCGTGGCCTTTTCCCCGGATAGCACGCACCTGGCAACCGGAGGATTCGACGGTCGGGTCCGGTTGTATATTACGAAGGACTGCACGTTGGAAAAGAGCTTCGTGCCCGTACCGCTGGACGGAGGTGCGCAATGACAGGGCGGCTGTTGCTCTTGACTGTCTCGGCGTCGATTGTCTCAGCGTTGAGCCTCTCAGCACAGCCGGTGATCACCGAATTGCAGCCGCGCGGAGCGCAGAAGGGCAAGCCTTTCACGTTGACGCTGGCCGGCAGGAATCTCGGTGAAGGCGCGAAGATTCGCTCGACGATGCCGGCATCTTTCACGCTGCTGACTCCCGATCAGCCCGCGCCGATACCGGGCGGGCCGATGCAAGGCGAGGGTCGCTACGCGACGTTCCTGGTCGAGCCGACCGCGGATCTTGCCGCCGGCGTATACCCGATCCGGGTGGTCACCAGCGAGGGCATTTCGAATGTCCAGCTGTTCACCGTCGGCGCGTTTCCTGAATTCACCGAGGACGAGTCGCGGCCCGGCGCGCTCCCCAACACCAACGACAGCATGGAAGACGCGCAGGGGCTGCCGCCGCCGCCGTTCACGCTGAATGGCGCATTGCGCGGGCCCGAGCGCGACATGTTCCGCTTGAGCGCCAGGGCCGGTGAAAAGCGAGTGATCGAAGTGGAAGCGCGGCGTTGCGGATCGGCGATCGATCCGCTGCTCGAGATTCTCGATGCCAACGCCAGGGTGATCGCGCGCAGTGAAGACGCGCCGTTGCTCGGGCTCGATGCCAGAGTCGAGGTCGCCTTTCCGCGAGACGGCGACTATTACGTCGTCGTGCGAGATGCTCGCTTTTCCACGCAGACGGCCAATTTTTATCGCTTGAAGGTTGGCTCCTACGCCTATCCGCGCGAAGTGTTTCCCTTGGGCGGAAGGCGCGGAGAGCTGGTCGAGACTTCGCTCGGTTCCGAGACCGTCACGGTGGACTTGCGAAACGCCAGCTCGAACGTGCACCAGGTTTTTGTGAACGTGCCCGGCAGTCCCGCGCTTCCGGTGCCGTTCGCCGTGGGAGATGATCCAGAGCTCAACGCGCCAGTGGGTGACCGAGCGATCGACTCACCCGTGACAATCAATGCGCGGCTGGCCAAAGCGGACCAGGTGGATCGTTACACGCTTCGCGTGCCGACCGGCCGAGCCATGACATTTCGCATCCAGGCTCGCGAGTTGGGAACCTCAAAGCTCATGGCGGTGATCACCGTGCGCGACGAGAAGGGCAACGTCCTGGGGCGATCGGGCGACGAGCCGCTGGCCGAGGATCTCTACAACGTCAACCAGAGCCGCACGGCAGGCGATCCGATATTACGGCTGCAAACGCCGGCGGGTGTGAATCAGGTCACCGTCACGGTCGAGGATTTGGCGCTGCGCGGCGGCCCGGGCTACGCGTACCGGCTCAATGTGCAGCCGGTGGCGCAGGACTTCCGGGTCATCCTGAATTCCGCTTTCGTGAACGTGCCCGCGGAAGGTTCGGTGGCGGTTCCGGTGACCGTGCTACGGCAAGGTTTCGAGGACGAAATCCAATTGCGGGTCGCGAATGCGCCCAAAGGACTGCGAGTGGAAGGCGGCTACGTCGTGGCCGGGCTGCCAGTCAAGGAGACACCGCAGAATCGCAACAGCCGGGGCGTGTTGGTTCTCACGGCGGAACCGGGCGAGACGTTTGAATCACTCGACTTGACCGTGGAAGGCGTGGCCAGGCTGCCCGATGCCTCGATGATCGTGCGCAAGGCGGAAGGGCCGGGCATGATCGTGAACGTAGCGGGTGCAAGCGAGCAAGGGGCGGTCGACCGGCAACGCTCCCTGACCGCGCCGTGGATGGGACTCGAGCTGGTCACGGCGCGAACGAAACCGCGCGCCGCGACGCTCGAAGTGACCATGCTCGATCGCACGCGAATGGCAGAGGGCGACCAGATCAAGTTTCGCTGGAAGTGGACTCTCCGAGACGCGACGCAGGCCCTGCCCAAGACCGTGAGCGCCGAAATGGTGGGATCCGCCGACGTGCGGGTGATCGACATGCAGGCGGACGCGAAGGACTCTTCCACGGGCACGTTCATGATGACCACGACCAGGCTCACACGGCCGTCCAAGTACGACATTTACATTACGGGCCGACTGAACCTCGGTGGCGGCGAGCAGGAAGATATCGTGTCGCGTCCGATTACGGTAAAAGTAGACGAGGTCGGAGCGGGCAATGCTCAAACTGGTTCACGTCCTTAGTGTCGCCGCGGTCGCCCTCAGTTTAGCCACCGCGGCGCTTGTCGCAGAAGGGACCCATTCGGCAGGCTCAGGGCAGGCCGAGCAGCCGCGCGTGACGTTTCTGCGCGACGTCGCGCCGATTCTCAACAAGGTCGGATGCACGGCCGGCGCGTGTCATGGCGCGGCCAAGGGAAAGAATGGCTTCAAGCTCTCCCTGCGCGGATATGATCCGCAGTTCGATTACGAAGCGCTGCTCTACGACCTGGCGGGCCGCCGCTTCAACCGCGCTGACCCCGGCAGGAGCCTGATGCTGGCCAAACCGTCGCAGGAGGTCGCGCACGGCGGCGGCCGGCGGTTCGCGAAGGATTCCGACTATTACAAGACCATCTACAACTGGATCGCGCAGGGCGTGCCATACGGCGATCCGGCGAAAGAGACCGTGGCGGAGCTGCGCGCCGAACCCAAGGAAATCTTCATGACCAGGCCGGGCGAGACGGCGTCGCTCAAGGTGGTGGTCCGCTACCAGGACGATCAGACGCGCGATGTGACGCGCGAAACGACGATTGAATCGAACGTGCCCGACGTGGCGTCGGTCGAGTCCGACACGTCCGTCATCCGCGGCGAGCGCGTCGGAGAAGCGACGCTGCTGGTCCGCTATCAAGGCACGTTTGGCGCGATTCCGGTGACCGTGTTGAATCCCAAGCCGGGTTTCGCGTGGAAGCCGCTGCCGCAGTTCAACTACATCGACCGCCTGGTCGACGCAAAGCTCGAACGATTGAAGATTCAACCGTCGCCCGTGACCGACGATGTGACGTTTTTCCGCCGGCTATCGCTCGATCTGACTGGACGCCTGCCTTCACCGGAGAGTGTCCGGGCCCTCCTTGACGATCCCACGCCGTCGCGCGTGAAACGCGCGAAGACGATCGACAAGCTCATCGCCAGCCCCGAATACGTGGATCACTGGACGGTGAAATGGGGCGATCTGCTGCAATCCAGCCGTAAGTATCTCGGCGAGAAAGGCGCGTACGAATTCCAGCAGTGGATTCGGGATGCGATCGCGTCGAACCGCCCCTACGACAAGCTGGTGCGCGAGTTGCTGACGGCGCGTGGCAGCTCGTACGACAATCCGGCGGCGAATTATTTCCGCGTCACGCGCGAGGCCAGGCCGGCGATGGAGAAGACCACCCAGGTGTTTCTGGGCGTCCGGATGGTGTGCGCGCAGTGCCACGATCATCCGTTCGAGCGCTGGACGCAGAATCAGTATTACCAGATGTCGGCGTTCTTCTCGGCGGTGGGAATCCGCGCCGGATACGAAGTGGGCGAGGAGATCGTCTTCGATCGGCGCGCCGAGTACGAGATGAAGCATCCCAAGGACGGACGCGTCATGAAGCCGCAGTTCATGCTCGCTTCGAGCGTCGCTCCTGTTCCCGACGGCCCGCAGCGGCGCGACGCCCTGGCGGAATGGCTCACCTCGAAGGACAATCCGTTCTTCGCCAGGGCGATCGCCAACCGGATGTGGAGTTATTTCGTGGGCAAGGGCATCATCGATCCGGTGGACGACATTCGCGCGTCCAATCCACCTTCGAATCCGGCCTTGTTGGAAGCGCTCACGAAGGATTTCGTGGCGCACGGTTTCGATTTGCGCTCTCTGATGCGCACCATCGTCAGCTCCCGGGCGTATCAGGCGTCCATCGTGACCAACGAGTGGAACGCAAACGACCGCGACAACTTCTCCCATGCCATCCCAAGGCGTCTTTCAGCGGAGGAGCTCATGGACGGGGTTTCCTCGGCGGCGGGCGCCAGGGCGCGCTTCCCCGAAGTTCCCGAGGACACGGCCGCTTCGCAGTTGGTCGACCCGCACATCGGCAGAGAAGGGTTCCTGGATGTGTTCGGACGCCCGCCGCGGGAGTCGTCCTGCGAGTGCGAGCGGCGCTCCGATTTCAGCCTCCCGCAGGCGCTGAATCTGGTGAATGGACGAACGATTTCCGATGCCGTCGCGGATCCGAATGGGCGTGTGGCCAGGCTGGTGTTGAGCGGCAAGAGCGACGCGGCCGTGGTGGACGAGCTCTACCTTGCGGCGCTGAGCCGGCCTCCGACCCAGGAGGAACGCCAGCGCGGGGTGACGTATCTGTCGAATGCCGCCAAAGGAAGCCGCGCCCAAGATCTCCTGTGGGCGTTGCTCAACAGCCAGGCGTTTCTGTACATCTACTGAGGAACGGACAATGCTGAATCTTCCCGGACATCGCGGTTGCAACTGCGAGGGACCCACCCGGCGCGAACTGCTCCGCATCGGCTCCATCGGCATGATGGGCCTGAGTCTTCCGCACTTCTTCTTCTGGCGCGACCAGGCCCACGCTGGCGCGGCCAGCAAATACGCCGGCGCGCGCGGCTGGGAGTCGGCCAAGAGCGTGGTGATGATCTTCCTGCAGGGCGGGCCGTCGCACATCGATATCTGGGATCCCAAGCCCGATGCGCCGTCGAACATTCGCGGGGAGTTCAAACCCATCAAGACCAGGATCCCCGGCACCTGGATCGGCGAGCACATGCCGATGATGGCGCAGCATCTGGACAAGGCCACGTTGATTCGTTCGATGAGCTATACGCCGAACGGCCTGTTCAACCACACTGCGGCGATCTACCAGATGCTGACCGGCTACCCGCCCGACAAGGTTTCGCCCTCGGGCCAACTCGAGCCGCCCTCTCCCGCCGACTTTCCGACGGCTGGAAGTCAGGTGTCGAAGCTGAAGCCGCCGACCGATCCGGTGCTGCCCTTCGTCGAACTGCCGCGCCCGTTGCAGGAGTCCGGAATTATCGGCAAGGGCGGCAGCGCCGGGTTCCTGGGCAAAGCCTATGATCCGTATCGCATGTATCAGGACCCGGCCAAACCGGTGAAGCTGGAGGATCTGTCGCTGCGCAAGGACATTCCGCCGGAACGCCTGAAGGACCGCTTCGAGCTGCTGAAAGGCGTCAACGGTTCAATGCCGGACCTGCAGAAAGCCTTGAAGGACTACGCCGTGGACGAGTACTACGGCAAGGCCTACGATCTGGTGCTGTCGGGCAAGGCGCGGGACGCCATGGACCTGGAGAAAGAACCGCCCGACATGCGCGAGCGCTACGGCATGCACACGTTCGGGCAGAGCCTGCTCATGGCACGCCGGTTGATCGAGGCGGGCACGAAGTTCGTACAGGTGAACTGGCCTTCCGTCGCCAACGGCGATCCGGAGATCAGCGCCTGGGATACGCACGCGGCGAACTTCCGGCCCTTGAAGAATCTGCATTGTCCGAAGCTGGACCGCGGTCTTTCGGCGCTGCTCGAAGACATGGATCGGCGCGGCATGTTGAAGGAGACGCTCGTCGTCGCGGTCGGCGAATTCGGCCGGAGTCCGAGGTTGGGAGTGTCGACGTCGGGCAACTCCAACTCCCCCGACGGCCGCGACCACTGGCCGTATTGCTACAGCGCGGTTGTGGCGGGAGCGGGCATCGCACGCGGATCGCAATATGGTGAATCCGACGCGACGGCTTCTTCGCCCAAAGAGAAGCCGGTTCATCCGGCGGACTTGCTGGCGACGGTTTATTTCGCGCTGGGGCTCGACCCGGACATGGAGATCCGCAATCACCTCAATCAACCCCGCGAATTGGTGAAAGGGACGCCCGTCATGGGTCTTTGGTCATAGTGCCTGAGCCGTCCCTTGCCGCGCCTTGACTAAGTACTCGATTTCACAATTATGGCGACGTATTTAGTGACGGCGATTGGTGCCCCATTTCAGAAACACAACGACATACTTGGCCACAGAGAACACAAAGACACGGAGAAGAACACGCTGCAGGTAGCGCGCTCGACGCGGCGCCGCCGAGCGGCGGGTGAGGCGTGCCAACCGCAAACGAACGACCACTGGACTGTGGCCCGGTCGTTCGTTTGTGGTTGGCGCGCCTCACGGCGCGGCCTGCGGTGCAGGCCGCCCGCGTCGAGCGCCTCTGTGTCTCAGTGTCTCCGTGGCTTGTCCAAATCAATACGTCGCCGTAATTACGAGATTCTGTACTCTAGGCCCTCTTCTCTCCGGATCAGAATTCGTACTTCACCGCGAACTGCATGATGCGCGGGTCGCCCGACGATGTGATGCGCCCGAAAGTCGCGCTGGAGAGTGTGGTGTTCGGGATGTCCAGCAGGAACCAGTTGAACGCGTTGAACGCCTCGACGCGCGCCTCGACGTGCCGCCCGTTGCGGAACCGGAACGACCGCACGAGCGAGAGATCGACGACCTTGCGTCCCGGACCATCAAAGGCGTTGCGTACGGAGTTTCCGTAGGTGCCCAGCGCCGGCTGGGCGAACGCCGCCGGATTGAGCCAGTTGTTGATCGTCTTGTCTCCGTACGGATTGTCCAGCACCTGGTTCGCGCGCTGCGTGGTGGCCTGGATACCGGAGAGCGCTCGGTCGGTGCCCGTGGTGACCGTCAGCGGGCTACCCGAGTTTGCGCGAAAGATCCCCGACAACCGCCAGCCGGATGCGAGCGCCCGCGCAGCCGAGTTGGTGAACTGCGGCGTCTCGACGCTTGCGCTGAGGTTGAGGATGTGCTTCCGCCACGTGCCGCACCGCCCCTTGTCCTCGTCAAAAATCGCTTGTGTTTCGGCGTCTGAGGGCGGATTGATCAGCGACACCGGTTTCATGTACCCCGTGGCGACGTTCAGGGGGGCCTGGCCCTGGCTGATCAAGCCTTCGCATGCTGACACGGTGTAGTTGGCGCTGGTCGTGATCCCACTCGCTGACCGGCGCTGCAACGACAGCAGCAGGCCGTGGTAGGTTTGCCAACCCGCGTCAGTGATCCAATCGAGGTACCCGTAGTACTGCCCGACTGCTGGATTCAGCTGGCTGAGCTCCCGGCGGAGATCCAACGACGCCGTCGAGCAGTCGGTGAACGTCTGCGTGCCGCCGGTCGGCAACTTCAGAGTGCACGAGCCTGTCGGCGTGGCTCCCGCGGGGATCACGCCCGGGTTTCCGTCGACAACGCCCCACATGTTGACCATGTGGTTGCCGAGATACGTCGTCGAGAACGCCATGTTATCGCCGACCTGCCGCTGAAATGCCACGTTCCAGCTGTGATTGCGCGTCGTCTTGATGTCGTAGGGCATCGAGATGAAAAGCGGGTACAAGGCGGCGCTGTAGGGGTAGTCCGCACCGCCCACCGAGATCGGATAGGGGTTGGTCCTGCCAACCGCACCCCACGGGTCATCGAGCAGAGTGCCGGTGAGACGCTGTTCCAACCCGAACGGTGGGGCCGAGCGCGAATCGAAGAAGAACTGGCCGGTCACGAAATCGCCGGTCAATCCGTATCCGGCGCGCAGCGACGTGCGACCGTCGCCTTTCGGATCCCACGAAACGCCCACCCGAGGCGCGATGTTCGACCACACGGTCTTCATGCCGGAATTGCCCGGGAATCCCGGGTCGCCGGGATAGTAGAGCCCGGCCGGTGCCTGCGGGTACACCGTGCTGCGGGTCCCCGCCCGCATCCGCTCGACGTCGAAGTTGTAGACCGCCCTGTCCACGCTATCTTGCGGGAACCACGGCTCCCATCGCGCCCCGTAGTTGAGCGTGACGCTCGACGACACCCGCCAGGTATCCTGCCCGTAGAGCGCGAAATACGGCTGCTTGATGTCCTGCCGGAACGGCGTCGCTTCCCGGAACTCGAACACGCGCCCGAGCAGGAAATCGGCGAGCGGCAGGCCGGTGACGCCGCCGCTGAACGAGAACGGACCCATCGAGCGGATGTTCGATTCCGTCTTCCAATCGGACACGGCCATGGCGCCGCCGAAGCCGTACTGGTGATTCCCGCGGACCATCGTCAGGTCGTCGGAAAGGGAGTACGTGTTCGGTTTGTAAAACGAGAAGGTCTCCGTGCCCGTATTGATGGAGAAGGCACCTGTCGTGGTGATGTTCATGTAGTTCGGAATATAGGTGAACATCTTGATGCCGACGTCTTCCGGCCCGAAGAGCTCCGAGTGTGTCCGCACGACGCTCGTGCGATTGACGGAGAGCCGCACGTTGTTCACGATCGTATTGCTCAACACCATTGAGTCGCCAATCGCCAGCGAGTGTTGGGTATTGTCGCGACCGCCAAGCGTCGCCGCCAGGATATTCCCGTTCGCGTTCTCGAATGCCGGCCCCCAAAAGGTTGTCGACAGCATGTACCGGACGAATAAAGAGTGACTCTTGTCGAGCTGCCAGTCGACGCGGGCGATCGGCTGGCGCTCTCGGGGCCTGGTTGGACGCGAATACGCAATCTGGCCGCACGGGTCGTTGGTCGTGGGGAGCATCCTGGCGATCCTCACCGCCGCCGGGCTGAGCCGCGCCGGATCGATCCGGTTGTTCACGAACCCGAACGCCGCCGGGAGCGTGAGGTTGCCCTGCGCCCGACACTGGGCCGAGGCGACGGTGGAGAAGTCGCCGTTGAGCAT
>Ga0066695_10000115_pt1 | contig 17337 bp, 13 predicted proteins | sample GraSoiAngelo_144_FD_66452 | JGI IMG/M metagenome (GOLD analysis project Ga0066695, IMG submission 66452) | Grasslands soil microbial communities from the Angelo Coastal Reserve, California, USA - 14_1009_02_40cm | ecosystem: Environmental > Terrestrial > Soil > Grasslands | place: USA...
GTCCCGCGGATGCACGCTTTCCCGTGAACGACCAAGGGATTCACCGTAATGTGATCTTGCCAGTGCATTGGTCCCTGCCCCTTAAGATTAGTCTGCTCGGTCGAGTTGCTGCTCGAGCGCGGCGATCGCGTCGGAGAGCATCCGCTTATGTGCCGGTGTTCGCGCCGCGAGGAGATCGGCTTTCGCGCGCGCGAGCGAGAGCTCGATCGTCCGGCGCTTCGCCTGTGCGTCCCGTTCCCCGGGCGTCAAAGCGGGACCGGCCTTCTTCCCGCGCTCAGCCTCCGCCTGCTGGAACTCGACGTCCTTGCTCTCGAAGCCTCTCGCCATCACTAGGGTCCTCGGTTCTTGGTCCTTCGTACTTCGTCCGTCCAAGGTCCTTCGGTCCAGTGCACGGACCAAGGACTCCGGACCAAGGCCGGACCACGGACTAGGAGCGGACCGAGCACCAAGAACAAAGCACCAAGGACCAAAGACGTCGCGTTCACCCGTCGCGCCATCTCGCCGTCTACGGTATTCTAGCCAGATGGACAGCGCGCACGAACTCCTTACACGCTGGCCGGCACTCGACGTAGCCGCCAGGCGTGCCCACCTTCAGAATTCTCTACACCTGTCATCCGGTCCGCTCGCTGGAGCGCTGAAGCGCTCGACCGATGCGGCCGAGCGCGTGGCCGCCGGCCTCTGGCGCGGCGACCCGTCGGTGTGGAGCGGCGACCCGGCCGTGCAGAAAGCGATCGCGGATCGGCTCGGCTGGATGAGCTCGCCGGCGCTGATGGCAGGGTCGATCGACCGATTGGAGACGTTCGCCGCGAAGGTCAAGCACGACGGCTTCACCGACGTCGTCCTGCTCGGCATGGGCGGCTCGAGCCTCGCGCCCGAGGTGCTTCGCGCCGTGCTCGGCGTCGCTCCAGGCTGGCCGCGGCTGCGGATGCTGGATTCGACCGATCCGGCCGCGGTGCAAGCCGCGGCGACACCGCCGGAACGGACGCTGTATCTCCTGGCAAGCAAGTCCGGCACGACGATCGAACCGAATTCACTCGCCGCGCACTTTCGCCAGCGGCTGTTGGACGCGGGGGTTGCGCGCTGGGCCGATCACTTCGTGGCGATCACCGACGAAGGCACAGAGCTGGACCACCGTGCGCGCGCCGAGCGATTCCGAGACGACTTCATCAATCCGTCCGACATCGGCGGCCGCTACTCGGCCCTGTCCTTTTTCGGGCTCGTTCCCGCGGCGCTCATGGGACAGGACATCGCGGCGATTGTCGGGTGGGCCGTCGCGATGCTGGCGGCGTCGGAACCCGGTGCCGGCAACATGATGGCGAACCCCGCCGTCGCGCTCGGACTCGCCCTCGGAGCCGGCGCGCGAGACGGCCGCGACAAGCTGACGCTGATCGTGCCGGCGTCGCTCGAGGCGTTCGGCCTGTGGGTCGAACAGCTCATCGCCGAGAGCACGGGCAAGAACGGCACCGGTATCGTGCCGATTGCCGGCGAGCGGCTCGCGGATCAGGCGGCGTACGGCAGCGACCGGCTCTTCGTCCGCGTGCGCGTGCCCGGCGAACCGGACGAAGAAAAGCGCGATGCCGCCGTGCGCGCGCTCGAGGCCGCGCAGGCGCCCGTCGTCGCGATTGATGTGCCGGAGCCAACCGCGCTCGGCGCTGAATTCCTGCGCTGGGAAATCGCCACCGCCGTCGCCGGAGGGCTCCTCCGCATCGACCCGTTCGATCAGCCGAACGTGAAGCAGGCGAAAGACGCAACGCAAACGCTGCTCAATCAGTACAACACGACGGGACGACTGCCGGCCGGCACGCCTGACCGCACGCTCGCGGGCAACATCGCGGTCACGCTGACGGCCTCCGCGCGCAAAACGCTTCAGGGAACGAACGCCGACGCGATCCTGACGCTCCTGCATCCGGGCGACTATTTTGCCCTGCTCGCGTATCTCGGGCCGGACCCTGAGCTGGCGCAGGAGCTGCTGACGCTCCGTCATGCGGTTCGCGACCGCCTACGGGTCGCGACGATGTTCGGCTACGGGCCGCGGTATCTCCATTCGACCGGTCAGCTGCACAAGGGAGGGCCCAACACCGGCGTCTTCCTGCTGATTTCGGCAACACCTCTTGAGGACTTACCCATTCCCGGCGAGAGCTTTTCGTTTGGCACCCTGGAGCTCGCGCAAGCGGTCGGCGACTTCGCATCGCTCGATGCCGCGGCCCGCCGCGCGGCGCACGCGCATTTGCCGGTGCCGGATCGCAAAGCGCTGCGGCAGCTGAGCGAGATGTTGTTGGCGCGGCTGCCGGCGACGAATCCGCCCGCAACGTAGAACCGGTTTCAAAACGTGTAGCGCGGGCGTTTTGGCCCGCGTTCAGGCGGCCGGAAGGCGACCCTGAAAGGGTCGCCCTACATTCGCGGGAAGGTGCCCGAAGGGGACCTGAAAAGAGTCGACCTGCATTCGCGGAAAAGTGTAGGTCGACCCTTTCAGGGTCGGCAATTGTGCTCGGCGGGAAACGCACCTCAAAGCGTTGAGAGGAATCGATGCAGCTCGGCTTCGTCGGTCTGGGCCGGATGGGGCTCAACATGGTGACGCGCCTCGTTCGCGGCGGTCACCAGGTCGTCGCCTACGACCGCAGCGTGGAGGCCGTCGCGCGCGCCGAAGCGGCGGGGGCGCGACGTGCCTCCTCACTCGACGCGCTCGTTGCCGCGCTGACCGCGCCCCGCGCGGTCTGGGTCATGGTGCCGGCCGGCGATCCCACCGAGTCGACCGTCTCGGCGCTGGCCGGCCTTCTGACGCCGGACGATGCGATCATCGACGGCGGCAACACCAACTTCCACGACGACGTGCGGCGCGCGCAGGCGCTCTCGGCAAAGCGCCTCAACTATGTCGACGCCGGCACGAGCGGCGGCATCTGGGGCCTTCAGGAAGGCTACTGCCTGATGGTCGGCGGCAAGGCTGACGTCTGCAAGCGGCTCGAGCCGATCTTCCTGACGCTGGCGCCGGCCGGCGGCTATCTGCACGTGGGCGATCAGGGCGCCGGTCACTACGTCAAGATGATCCACAACGGCATCGAGTACGGGCTGATGCAGGCGTACGCCGAAGGCTTCGAGCTGATGCACGAGAGTCCGTACAAGGTCGACCTCGGCGCCGTCGCCGCGCTCTGGAATCATGGCAGCGTCGTCCGATCGTGGCTGCTCGAGCTCGCCGCCAGCGCCCTTGCGGAGGACCGCGACCTCGCGGATCTCCAGGGCTACGTTGAAGACTCCGGGGAAGGACGATGGACGCTGCAGGAAGGGATCGAGCGAGGCGTCCCCCTGCCGGCCCTGACGGCGGCCGTCTTCACGCGGTTCCGCTCGCGTGAGAACAATCCGTTCGCCGAGCGGCTGCTCGCGGCGCTGCGCAATCAGTTTGGCGGCCACGCCGTCAAGAAAGCGCCGTGACGATCGTCATCTTCGGTGGCAATGGCGATCTGGCGCACCGCAAGCTGCTGCCGGCGCTCTACAACCTGCACGTCGACGGCCTGCTCCCGCCGCGCATCGCGATCGCCGGCGTGGGCCGCAAGGACACGCCGGACGCGGCGTACCGGGAATTCGCGAAGGACGGCATCACGAAGTTTTCCCGCCGGCCGATCGACGAGCAGGCGTGGCAGACGTTTGCTGCGATGCTGTTTTTCGTCAAGGCGTCGCTCGACGGCGAGCAGGTGCTGGCGCCGCTCGGCGCACGGCTCGACATCATCGAGCACGAGCGCGGCCTCCCCGGCGACCGCATCTACTACTTCGCGCTGCCGCCGGCGCTGTTCGTTCCCACGGTGAAGCAGTTGGACCGCGCGCGGTTCGTCAACCGCACGGGCGATCCCGTGGCCCGGCTGATCGTCGAGAAGCCGATCGGCCGCGATCTGGACAGCGCGCGCGCCGTCAACGACGCGATTGCCGGGGTGTTCGACGAACGGCAGATCTACCGCATCGATCATTACCTCGGGAAGGAGACCGTTCAGAACATCCTGGTGATGCGCTTCGCGAACAGCATTTTCGAGCCGCTGTTCAATCAGAAGTACGTCGACCACGTGCAGATTACGGTGGCCGAGGAAGAAGGCGTCGGCACGCGGGCCGGTTATTACGAGCAGGCCGGCGCGCTGCGCGACATGGTGCAGAACCACATGCTCCAGCTCGTGGCGCTGGTGGCCATGGAGCCGCCGCACGCGCTCGACGCCGACGTGATTCGCGACGAAAAGCTCGAAGTTCTCGAGTCGCTGCGGCCGATCGAGGGCGCCGCCATCGACGCGAACGTGGTCCGCGCCCAGTATGCCGCGGGCTTCGATCTCGGCAAGCCGGTGCCGGGCTACCGCGAAGAACAGGGCGTCGATCCGTGCTCGCGGACCGAGACCTTCGTCGCGCTGCAGATCTTCATCGACAACTGGCGCTGGGCCGGTGTACCGTTTTTTCTGCGGACGGGGAAGCGGCTGCCGAAGCGCGCCAGCGAAATCTCCGTCCACCTGAAGGAGGTTCCGCCGATCCTCTTCAACGCGAACCCGGCGGCTCGGCTGGATCCCAACGTCTTGTCCGTCCGCATTCAGCCGGACGAGGGGTTCTCGCTCGGAATCAGCTCGAAGCTCCCCGGACCGCACGTCCGCGTCTATCCGGTGAAGATGGACTTCCATTACGGCAGCACCTTCGGCGGCTCGTCGCCGGAAGCCTACGAACGGCTGCTGCTCGACGTGATCGCCGGCGACCCGACGCTCTTCATGCGCCGCGATGCGGTCGAGGCCGCCTGGCGATGGGTGATGCCGATTCTCGAGCGATGGGCGGAAACGACGACTGATTCGCTGCCGGCTTACCCCGCCGGCGATTGGGGACCGGTCGAGGCGGGGCAGCTCGTCGAATCCACGGGACGACGATGGCGAGCGCTGTAGCCGACCGCGCGTGGCGGCAGTCGACACCGGAGCGCATCGAGCCGGATCTCGCGGCACTCTGGCGGGATCTCGCCCGGCCGGACCAGCCGATCGCCCGCGCGGTCATGTCCAATCTCGTCGTCTTTTGCAGCCCGACGGACGCCGATCACGCCGACGCCGGAGCCATTACCGTGCCTCTGGGGCTGAACGACGTCGCCGCTCTGCATCCGTCGCGGCTCATCGTGCTCGAACACGAGCCCGGCCGGCGCACGCCGGACGCGCCATTCGCCGCCGGCGTGGGCATCATCACCTTCGGCCCACCCCACGCACGGTACGGCGTCGAGCTGATCGTGGTGAGGTCGGCGTGCGCCGAGGCGTCGCTGCCGTCGATCGTGCGCCGGTTCGTGCGCGGCGATCTGCCGACCACGGTTTGGTGGACGGAAGATCTATCGACGACGTCGCCGCTCGACGCGCTCGTCACGATGGGACGGCAGCTGCTGTACGACAGCCGCCGGTGGGACGACCTCCGCCGCGGGGTCAGCGCGCTGGCGCCGCTGGTCGCCGGCCGGCGGGTCGATCTGGCGGATTTGAACTGGCGCCGGTTGAGCCCGCTGCGACAAGCGCTCGAGCACGCCGCAGGCCCCGCGGGATCCACGTCGCGGCACGAGGTCACCGTACGCATCGTCCATCGCCGCGGTGAGGCAGCGCTGGCCTGGCTGCTGGCGGCGTCCCTGCTGGCGACGCGCGACCACGCGGCCGGCGCGGCGCCCGAGATCGAAGAATCGCAGGACGATGATGCGGTTCTGTCGGTGGTGATCCGTCACGGAACCGGCGAGACGACGGCGACGCTCACGAGCCACAGCGTGGTGGTCGCGCAGGGCTCGGCCCCGCCGTTCGTCGTCGGCGTGCCGATCGCGAGCGAGGGTGATGCGGTGGCGGCTGAGCTGCGGACGCTCTCCCACGACTCCCGCCTCGACGATGCGATCGACGCGCTCGCTCGATGGTTCGCCGTGGCCTGAGCACCACGTGGGGTCGTCCGTCGGACGGTTTATTACACGCGCTCGTCCTGAGCCTGTCGAAGGACGAGCGGTTGGCTCGTGGTTCCACAAGCTCACCACGAGCGGATTTCCGTGCATCTCGCACGCACCAGCGTCGTGCACGCCTTCAAGGCTGCCGTCGCGGTACAATCAGCCGATGCGTTATCTCGTCACCGCCAGGATGAAGCCGGGACAAGCCGAGGCGCTCGCACAGGCCATCGACGACCGCACGCTGGGGAACGGTTCGATCGCCGGCGACGAGTACCTGCGGAACATGGCGGCCGCGCGCCAGCTGGACGACGGCCGCGTACAATGGGTCGAGGTGTGCTTCTGCCCCACGCCGCTCGCCGAAGAGCGCGAGTATTGGGAGGAGTACTTCGATCTCGAAAAGGTCCAGGACGCGCACGCGCGAACGCGCTGCCGCGATCTGAACGGTACGGAGCCGTGGGCATGTGTCGACTGCGACTGCTCCGCCCGTCTCGAAGGACGCCTCGCCACGAAAGGTTCGAGGTTCACACGCGGTTTTCTTCACTCGCGCTGAAGGCCTGCTCGGCCAAAGGCCGCCGTCGATTCTGCGACCTGTTCTGCGTTTTCGGTTCCAACTTTTAGGTTTTATACTCCGGCCGTGGCGTCGTCCTCCCTGCACGCGCTCATGATACGCGCCGGCGCTTCGCTCGAGCGCGGGCGCGGCGCGGAAGTCGCGCAGATGCTGGCATCGTCGCTGCGTTCGACCTCGCTGACGCGCGACGAGGAGCTGGCAGTGCGCTCGATGCTCGCCGAGGCGGCGCTGCTGCAGGATGATCTCGACCAGGCCGCCGGCGCGCTGGGGCGCCCGCCTGACACCTTCCGCGACACGGTCCCCTCTCGACGGCTGACGACGCTGTGGCGGCTGCACGGGCGATTGGCATCGGCGCGTGGCGAGCAGTCGCGCGCGATCGCGCTGCACGGCCGGGCGCTGAAGCACGCGGAAGCGGCTCACGATTCGCTCAGCATCGGCCTCGCGCACTACGAGCTCGGTCAGTGCTACCGCCAGGTCGGCGACGTTGCGATCGTCCGCGAGCACATCACGAAGGCGGCGTCGGCGCTGCACGCCGCGGGCGACCGGCGGCACCTCGCGCTGGTGCACTCGCTGTCCAGCATTTCGCTCGCGCAGCTCGGGCACTACGACGAGGCCATGGCCGCGCTTCGACACGCGGAGCGGCTCGCGGCGATGGTGCACGCCGACGATGTGCTGGCGACGGTCTGCGGCAACCAGGCCAACGTCATGATGATGCAGCACCGCTACGAGCAGGCGCTCGCGCTGGCCGAGCGGAGCGTGTCGCTGCACGAAGCCCACGGCTCCGGGCACGGCCTCGCCGTGGCGCTCGCGACGCTCGGGCAGATTTGCGTGCGCCTCGGCGACCTGGGGCGCGCGGAGGAGGTGCTGCATCGCGCGCTCGAGGTGCGCAGCCCGATCCAGTTCCACGAGACGACCGGCGCCGTGTTCGACACCCTCGCGCAGATTCACCTGATGCGCGGCCGGTACGACACGGCGAGCGATTTTCTCGGCCGCGCGAGCGAAGCGTACGGCGCCTACGGGCGCCAGACCAGCCAGTGGTACGAGTGGTCCGTCCGCGTGCTCGGCGCACGTCTCGCGTTGCGGCGCGGCGCGCTCGATGACGCCGTCGCGCAGATTGACGAGATCCTGCAGGCCGGAGCGCCGCCCCTCGACGCGCTGCAGGCGACGCTCATCGCCGCCGAGGCGCTGACCGCGGCGAACAGGCTGCCCGAGGCCGAGCTGCGGCTTGCGTCGGCCGCCGAGACACTCGACCCGAAAACGGCGCCCGCCGCATGGGGCGAATACCTGCGCCTGCGCGGGGCCGTTCACGCGAAGAGCAACAGCGCCGTCGACGCGTACCACGACTTCTCGCAGAGCGCCGCGCTGCTCGATCTGCTCGGAGAACGCTATCAGTCGGGGCTCAGCCATCTGGCGCTCGGCCGGCTGGTCGCCGAGACCGGCGCGCGCTCCGTCGCCGAGCGTCACCTGAGCAAAGCGCTCGGGATCTTTCAGCTGCTTGGCGCCGAACGCGACCTCGACGACACGCGCGCCGCACAGGCGCTGCTGACCACAATCGGCACCGGCCAGTATGTCATCTCCCCGGCTGATGCAGACGACGCGATCGTGCGACGGATCGTGGATGCGGCTGCGCTGCCCGACCTGCTCGGACGGGAAACGGCAGCGGCGCTCCTCGAGGCCGCCGCCGGCGACTGCGGCATGGTCTACGTCGAGCTCGCGGGCGGCGACGTCCGCGTCGTCGCGTCGGCCGGCTGCGAGGCGGATGCGGCGCGTACGATGGCGCGGTCGGCGGCGAGCGGCAGCGCCTACGGGCGCGGCGTGATCGTGGTCGAGCCGCTCGGCCGCGATCCCGAGGGCCCGCGCTTCGGCCTCGTCGCGTCGCCGCGGGCCATCGGTCATCCGGTGATGCGCCGGCTGCGGATGATTGCCGCCGTGGCGCGCCAAGGGTTCGCCTTGTGCGCCGCCCGCGATCGCCCCGTGCCGGTTGTCGGCCTCGAGATCGATCGCTCGCTCGAGCCGCTCCTGCCGGGATTCCTGTCCGCCAGCGCCGCGATGGGGCGCGTCGTCGAGCAGATTCAGCGCCTTCAGGGCAACGACCTCACGGTGCTGATCACCGGTGAGAGCGGCACGGGCAAGGAGCTCGTTGCGCGCGCGATCCAGGTCGGATCGCATCGAAGCGCCGGCACCTACCTCCCCTACAACTGCACGACGACGGGCCGCGACCTCGCCGATAGTCAATTGTTCGGCCACCGGCGCGGCAGCTTCACCGGCGCCGTGTCCGATCAGCCCGGCCTGATCCGCTCCGCCGTCGGCGGGACGTTGTTTCTCGATGAGGTCGGCGATCTCCCCATCGACGTGCAGCCGAAGCTGCTGCGGTTTCTCGAGCAGCATGAGATCATGCCGATCGGCGAGACCAAGCCGCAGCGCGTGGACGTCCGCGTGCTCGCGGCGACCAACGCGGACCTCGAGCAACGGGTGGCCGAAGGCAAGTTCCGAGAGGATCTGTACTATCGATTGAGCGTCATCCGGATCCACGTCCCGCCGCTGCGCGATCGGCGCGAGGAGATTCCGCATCTCAGCACGTACTTCCTGCGCGAGGCGATCGAACGGCTCGGCAAGCCCGACATCCATCTCAGCTCCGAAACGCTCGACGTGTTCTCGCAGTACTGGTGGCCGGGCAACGTCCGGCAACTGAAGAACGAAATCCAGCGCGCCGTGGCACTGAGCGCGCCCGGCGGGACGGTCCAGCCAGCCCACCTGTCACCCGAAATCGGGACCGTGCGGCTGCCAACCAGCTCCGGCTCGCAACGCTCCTCGCGGGCGTCGTCGCCCAACCTCGCGGCCGCCGTCGAGCAGGTCGAACGTGACCTGATTCAGGCCGCGCTCGACCGCGCGGGGGGAAACATCTCCGAGTCGGCACGGTCGCTCGGCCTCACGAGACGCGGCCTGTACCTGAAGATCCGCCGCCTCGGCCTCGACGCGCCCGCCGAGGCGGATGTCCAGTAGCAGGATACAGGATATCCAGTTCGCCTCGTGATTGGATACCAAGTAGCCAACCCTGCACAGAATTTATAGCGTTGCACAAAATACTAAATTACTGAATATAAGCACGTTAGGTCTTCGGGCCAAGCGAAGTGCGTCGGCTGGCAGCCATTGGCGCAGCGCTTGATATAGATTCCGGTACGGATTTCAGCCTGGGAGACCACGTGAAGCACATCTGGACCGACAGCCCGACACCGAAGCGCCTTAACATCGAGCGCAGCGCCGAACGCCGCGTCGTCACGCTGCCCGCGCGTCTCACCTGGAAGGACCAGCGCGGTACCACGCGCTTCGCCACCGTGGTGACTCGCAACGTGAGCGACTTCGGGGTGTACGTGGAGTGTCAGTCGCCGGTGTCGATCCCCCTGTTCAGGCTCGTGCAGTTCCAGCTCGAGCGCACCGCCGGCGGCGCCGACCCGCTGCCGCCCTCGCTGCAGCAGGGCCGCGTGCTCAGCGCCGTCTATCGTGTCTCGCCGCCTGCGGGGGCCCGACCGCAAGGGTTGGCGCTCCGGTTGATGATCGACCCGCGTCACGCTGTTCCGGCGCATGTGGAGGCGACGCGCGCCACTGCGTGAATTCGGAATTTGGAAGTAGGAATTTGGAATTCGAGCAGCACGCATTCCAAATTCCAAATTCCAAATTCCGAATTCATAATTCCTTCTTTCTCCAGTACCTCGCCAGTCCGCGCCAGCTCAGGTCGAGGCGGCCGGCGACTTCGTACGCCTGCGCGTCGGACTCGCTCATCCGCCGCCGGAGATCGAGGCGGATTCGGTCGGCGAACCATGCCTCGCGCATCTCGTCGCTGCCGGGCCTCGCCAGCGAGGCCTTGACCAGCCCACTGGTCAGCTCCAGGTGATCCGCCATTTCGGTGAGGTGTGCGGCGACCGGCGCGTGCGGGCCGAAATGCGTGGCGAAGATCGTCCCGGCGCGCCAGCGATCGATGCGCGCGAAGCTCTCGCGCCACGCCTCGAGATCGACGTCGGGCGGCGGCGTCGGCGGCATGACGTAGCCTCCGGCCAGGAGCCGAATTCCCGCGGTGTCGCCGACGAACGCGATCCCGCTGTCGGCGTCGAAGAAGCTGACATGATGCGAAGCGTGGCCTGGTGTGTACGCGACTTCGAGATCGCGTCCGCCAGCCGGGATGCGTTCGCCGCCCGCCACGACGACGAGATTCCCGGCCGGCACGGGACGAAACTCGCCCCAGAGCCGATCCATGTCGTCGCCCCAGAGCCGCGTCGCGCTCGCAATCAGCTTCCCGGGGTCGACGAGATGCGGTGCGCCTTTCTCGTGCACATAGACGCGCAGCGCCGGATTCGCGCGAACGAGCGTGCCGGTCGCGCCCGCGTGATCGAGATGAATGTGCGTCAGGAGAATGGCCCGCACGTCCGCGACCGCGATGCCCGCGCGATCGAGCTCGGTCCCGAGCGTCGGCAGCGTGCTCGACGGCCCCGGATCGATGAGCGCGGCGCCGCCGGGACCGTGAAGGACGACGGTCGCGATGATGCGCGGCACGGCGAGAAAGTTGAGATCGACATACGACAGCCCCGACGCGAGTGTGATCATGACGGGTGTTTCCGCCGCGCGCGCACGACTCCGATGGCAACCAACACCACGACGAGCGCGAGCCCGATGAGGCCGGACCGCCCGATCCACCGTTCGAGCGTGTCCCAACTATAAGCGAGAGCGTAGCCGGCCATTGCCACCGCGATCGACCAGACGATCGCGCCGGCGGCGTTGTAGAAGAGGAACGTCGGCCATGCGAGGCCGCTGGCGCCCGCGAGCACCGCGCAGAACACCCGCAGCCCCGTGATGAACCGCGCGATGAACACCGTGCGCGCGCCGTGCCGCTCGAAGAATCGGTCGAACTGCGCGAGCCGCGCGCGCGTCAGCCCGACGCGCCACCCGTGCCGTTCCGCGAGGCCGCGGCCGAAGCGGCGGCCGATCGCAAACCCCAGGTTGTCGCCGAGCACCGCGGCCACCATCGCCGCGACGATCACCCAGCCGAGCGAGAGACGGCCGAAATGCGCCAGCGCCGCGCCGCCGAGCAGCGCCGTCTCGCCCGGCACCGGCAGCCCGGTGTTCTCCAGGAACACGCCGACAAAGACGACGGCGTAGCCGTAACGCGCGAAGAGATCGAGCAGCCACCCGGGCATCGAAACTCAAAACTAGCTGCTGGTTGCTAGCTGCGCGTGAACAAAGGCTCAGCCTCTTCTTTCTTTTCGTGTTCTTCGCGATCCTTCGTGATCTTCGTGGTCCTCGAGGGCCAGGCGTTAGGGGCCAGCGCGAGTCCCTGGCCCTCGCAGGGGCCGTCCGGGCCGTTCGGATGTGATCCTGCCGTCGGAGACGACCCGCCGGCCGTTCACGAAGACGTGTTTCACGCCCAGCGCGTAGTGGGTCGGATCGTCGAAGGTCGACACATCGCGAATCGTCGCGGGATCGAAGACCGTGATGTCGGCCATCAGGCCCGGACGCAGCACGCCTCTGTCCTTCAACTGGACGCGCGCGGCCGCCTTCGACGTCATCTTGCGAATCGCCTCCTCGAGCGTCAAGAGATGCTCGTCGCGGACGTAGCGGCCGAGGATCCGCGGGAACGAGCCCCACGCGCGCGGGTGCGACTTCGATTCCGACAGCTTCCCGTCCTCCGCCTTCGCGCCCGAATCGGTGCCGATGCCGACCAGCGGATGCGCCAGCGCCGTCCGCACATCGCGTTCATCCATGATCGCGGTCACGACGGAGGTTTCGCCCCGGTCCGCGATGACGAGCTCGATCACCGCATCCCTGGGATCCTTGCCCATCGCCTTGCCGATCGCGGTCAGGGTCATCCCCTCGTATTTCCGGAGTGCCGGATCGAGGACCGTCGACACCATCACGCCGTCGCCGCCATTGGCTCCGTACCACTGGTTCTCCCACGTCGTCGCGTTGGGGTCGTCCATGTCCTTCTTGATCCGTTCGCGAGTCGCCGGATCCGTCAGGCGCGCCACTGTCTTTTCGAGCCCGCCTTCACGCGCCCACAGCGGCAGGCAGGAATCCAGACCGTTCGAGGCGCGCGTGTAGGGATACTGGTTGGCCGTCACATCGAGGCCGCGCGCGCGAGCCGCTTCGATGCGCCGCAACACTTCCGGCATCCGGCCGAAGTTGGCTTTGTATGCCGTCTTCAGATGCCAGATCTCGGCGGGGATGTTCGCGCGCTCGGCGATCGCGAACACTTCGTCGAGCGATTCGAAGATGCGTGCGCTCTCCGAACGCTGGTGCGTGAAGTACACCCCGCCTGATCGCGCGGCCACCTTCGCGAGCTCGACGATCTCGTCGGTCGACGCAAAACGATCGGGGACGTACTGAAGCGACGTGCTCAGCCCGAGCGCGCCCTGCTCCATGGCTTCAGCCACGAGCTGCTTCATGCGGTCGAGCTCCGCTGGGGTGGCCGGCCGATCGTCCTTCCCGATCACGTAGTTGCGAATCCCGCCGGCGCCGACCAGCGTCGCGACGTTGATGGTGGTCCGCGACCGCTCCTCGAGCCGCTTGAAATAGTCGCCAAGGGTGCGCCAGTCCTGCGCCACGCCGAAATAGGTCGCGTTCGCCGAGGCTTCCTGGATCAGACGGTCGTTGACCGGCGCGATCGACGAGCCCTCACCCGTCACCTCCGTGGTCACACCCTGCAGGATCTTGCTGGCCGCGCGGCCGTCTACCAGCACGTTGAACTCCGACTGGCCCAGCAGATCGATGAAGCCCGGTGCGACGACGAGGTTGGTGGCATCGACGGTCGCGGCGGCCGGCGCGCCACCGAGCGCGCCGACGGCGGCGATGCGGTCGCCGACGAGGCCGATGTCGCCGCGGAACCAGGGCGATCCCGTGCCGTCGACGATCCGCCCGTTGGTGATGAGCACGTCGAATCGCGTGGTGCGGGTCTGCGGAGCCTGGCCGCCCGGTCCGCATGCGAACAGCGCGGGTGCGGTCGCGGCGGCGAGAGCGGAAACGAGCGATGACCGGCGCATGGATTCAACCTTGAATCTGGTAATTGGGTAATCTGGTAATCGGGTAATTGGAGTGTTCAAATTGGTCAATCCAATTACTCGATTACCCGATTACTCGATTACCAGATTCTTTAGGGGCCGGCGCCTTCAGGCCCGGCCCGTGCAGCGCTTTGCCGGGCTTCGCGCCGGTGTGTTGGCCTTTGTCGATCACGAGCACGCCGTTCACGAGCACGTACTCGACGCCTTTCGCGTACGATTTCGGCTTCTCGAAGGAATTGGTCTCGCCGACTGTCGCCGGATCGAAGACCACCGCGTCGGCGGCGAAACCCTCGCGGAGCAGGCCGCGATTCTTGAGACCGAGGATCTGCGCCGGCAACGAGGACATCTTGCGGATGGCGTCTTCCAGCGACAGCACGTGCTGATCGCGTACGTAATGGCCCAGCACGCGCACGTTCGTGCTGTAGTTGCGCGGATGCGGCACGCCAGGCGCATCCAGGTTGATCGCCGATCCGTCGCTGGCGATCGAGACCCACGGCTGCCGCATCACCAGCCGGACATCGTCTTCCGACATCGTGTGGAACATGCCCGAGATCCTGCCTCCGTCCTCGGCCATGAGCGTGAGGCACGTGTCGGCCGGATCGGCGTCACCGCGCGCCTTCGCGATCTCGGACAGCCGCATCCCCTCATATTTGCGGTTCTGATCACTGCCCGCCCGGCCCATCACGATGCCTTCCCACCAGCCGTGCTCCCTGGCCCATGTGATGAAATCCTTGTCCTTCTTGATCCGCTCGCGGACGGCCGGATCCTTGAGCCGCTCGGCGAATTTCTGCGGTCCACCCTCGCGCGCCCACACGGGGAAGAACGCGCTCCACCCGTGATTCATGGCCGTGTAGGGATACTGATTCGCGGTAATGTCCAGGCCCCGCGCCCGCGCGTCGTCGATCGTCTTCAGATACCTTCCGACCGTGCCCCAGTTCTCGCGCGCGCGAATCTTCAGGTGAAAAATGTGAACGGGCAGCTTCGCTTCTTCGGCGACCCGGATGGCAAAGCGGATCTCCTTTTCCTGCTCGAAGCCCTCGCTGCCGATGTGCGACGTGTAGTTACCGCCGTAGCCGGCGACGACCTTCGCCAGCGCGAGGATCTCGTCGGGATGTTCGGGTCCGCCGCTCTCGAACCGCGTCACGAGTCCCCACGCGCCTTCCTCCATCGATCGGGCCACGAGCGCTTTCATCCGATCGAGCTCGGCCGGCGTCGCCGCGCGCGGCTCGTAGCCCATGACGACGCGCCGCACCTGTTCCGACGACACGTGCGAGATCACGTTCATCGAGATACCCTGACGCTCGACCCGCTGAAAGTACCCGGTGAACGTCGTCCAGTCCTGGGCGACGCCTTCGCTCGGCCCGTCCTTCAACCCCTCGCGCGGCGCCACTGAGGTGCTCTCGCCAAGGACGTCCAGCGTCACCCCCTGGCGCACTTTACTCTGCGCGGCGCCGTCGGCGAGCAGCGACATGTCCGAATGAGTGTGAAGATCGATGAAGCCCGGCGCCACGACGCGGCCGGTCGCGTCGACGCGGCGCGAGGCCGTGGCGTTCCCGAGCCGCCCCACGGCAGCGATACGTCCATTCCTGATTCCGACGTCGCCGGCAAACCATGGATTGCCCGTGCCGTCGACGATGTGCCCGCCTCGGATGAGGATGTCGTATGCGGCGCCTTGCGCACGAAGCAAATGTGCGCCACCCGCGGCAAGTGCAACAACCACCGTGCCGACGAAGAATCGTGTTCGCATCATGACCATCCTCCAAGGGTGAGCGGGGCGATTGTAGTGCAGCCCTTCATGCCTGCGATCGGCCGCCATGCCGTATCAGGCTTTCAGCTGCCCGGGCGAAGCCCGTCAGCTGCAAACCGGAGTTGGGCGGCGCTCGCGGGAGCGGGCAAGATCAGGAAGCCGCCGAAGGTGACTCCGAGCGAACGAGACCCGTGCGGCGGCGGGTGAGCACTTCGCGGATGCCCGCCGGGCGCGATTCATTTGAACGACTTGGCGAATTCGAGACGGCGCGATAGGCCGATCTGCCTGGCGCAGCGGCGCGAGTCAAACCAGAATGAGCCTCACCCGCCGTACACCGTCTTCCCTCCGACGACCGTCCGGTTCACCTTGATGTTCATGATCTGGTCGGGGTCGACGTCGTGCGGATCCTTTTCGAGAATCACGAAGTCCGCCAGCTTCCCGGCCGCGATCGATCCCTTCAGGTGCTCTTCAGACGAGGCGTACGCGCCGTTGATCGTGGCGATCGTGAGCGCCTGATCGACGGTGACCTTCTGGTTCGGGCCCCACACGCGGCCCTTGTAGTCCTTGCGCGTGACCATGCTCTGGATCGCCATCAGCGGCTCGAACGGGCCGGGCGTGTAGTCCGACGCGCCGGGCACGCGGATGCCGGCGTCGAGGAACGACTTGTGCGCGAACATCCAGGCGACCTTCTCGTCGCCGTACTCCTTCCACTTCTCGCCGTGATAGTAGACGTAGGTCCAGAAGGGCGTCGGGATCACGCCGTTCGCCTTGATGCGGCGAATCAGATCCGGGTTGACGAGCGTACAGTGCTCGATGCGATGGCGGCGGTTCGGATCGGGCCACTTCTGGAGCGCCCGCTCGTACGCTTTCAGCACCATGTCGATCGTCACGTCGCCGTTCGCGTGGACGCCCACCTGGAAGCCGTGGTTGTGCGCATCGTCTATCGCTTCGTGGAGCTGCTCCTGCGTCATCGTCAGGATGCCGTAGTCGTTGGTGCCGACATACGGGGTGCTCATCCGCATCGTGCGTTCGGAGGCGGAGCCGTCCGCCACGAACTTCACGCCGCCGACGCGGATCCACTCGTCGCCGAAGCCGGTGGAGATGTTGGCCGCCTTCAGGCCGGTGAACGCCTGCGGCGAGCGGATCATCATGTAGGCGCGATGCGTCAGCTCGCCGTTCTTCCGGCAATCCTCGTACGCGAGGATGTGATCCTGCGACGTGCCCGCGTTGTGGACCGACGTCAAGCCGCACGCGTTGAAGAGCTGCGACATGTGCTTCATGCCGTTGCGCGCGCGGTCGCGGCGCTGCTCCGGGGTGAACGTCTCGCGCTTGCCCACGCGGCTGAACACGTTGCGCGCGTTTTCGGCCACGCGGCCGTTCAGCTCGCCGTTCTCCTTGAAGTAGCGGCCGTCGGGGGGATCGGGCGTCCGGGCCGTGATGCCGGCGAGCTCGAACGCCTTGCTGTTGTAGAAACTGGTGTGGCCGCCCCGGTGCGCGACCGAAACCGGATGTTCGGTGGTCGCCTCGTCCAGATCCTTGCGCGTCAGCGGACGGTCCAGCTTCGTGTCGTCGAACATGAACCCCGTGATCCAGATTTCGGGCGAAGACGATTCGGCCTTCCGCCGAATCGCCGACTGAATCTCCCGCACCGTGCGGAGGTTGGTGTTGACGCCGTACAGCTCCTCGACGCCGCTCGGATGGCAATGCGCGTCGATGAAACCCGGCACCACGGTCATCGTCTGCGCGTCGATGATCGGCGCCCGGGCCGTCGCGAGGTTGCGGACATCCGCGCTCGAGCCGACCGCGACGAAGCGGCCGCTCCTCACGGCGAACGCTTCCGCGCGCGGCAGCGCCGCGTCGCTCGTCAGCACGCGCGCGTTGACGACGATGAGATCGGGTTCACCGCCGGAGGTGGAGGGCTGAGCCGAGACGGATGGCTCGAGGTGTCCGGCGCCAAGCCGGCCGAGGCTGAACGCGCCGGCGAGCGCGGCGCCGAATCCGAGGAATTCTCCGCGTGTATACTTGCCCATGGTCAGCGGATTCTAACCCATGATCCTGCATCAGTTTTATCTGA